>Ga0213878_10000783_pt1 | contig 11497 bp, 11 predicted proteins | sample VelepicoBEBS_R02_FD_161053 | JGI IMG/M metagenome (GOLD analysis project Ga0213878, IMG submission 161053) | Vellozia epidendroides bulk soil microbial communities from rupestrian grasslands, the National Park of Serra do Cipo, Brazil - BS_R02 | ecosystem: Environmental > Terrestrial > Soil >... | reverse complement strand
CTTCCTGCAAGAGCGGCAACAGCCCGGCACGCACCAGCGACGATTTGCCGCTCCCCGAACTTCCGATTACGGCAACGAACCGGCTCAGCTCGAGGAGGCGGTACAGCGCGTAAATCTGGTCCTCGCGCCCGAAGAAAAACTCGCGGTCGTTGAACCTGAACGGTCGCAGTCCCGGGAAGGGATGCTCGGCGGAGAGCTGCGGCCCCGCACCGCGCGGCATCGAGATCATCACACGCCCCCCGCAGCGGCCGACTCGAGGATGGGATGGATCGCGTCGGACGTAAGGTGCTCACAGCCGGTCAGATCGAGCACGACGTCGACGTCGCGACGCGGTTGGAGCCTCAGCAGCACGCCTTTGCGGCCACCGGGCGGTGGTCCGAGCACCAGCGTCCGACAGCGGAACTGCTGCTCGCGTCCGAGCTTCGACCAGTCCCGGAACTCCGGCGTGTGGCTGCGCGCCCAGATCTCGGTCGTGCGCGCCCAGCAGATGACGATCGCGTCGCACTCGCGTAGCCGGTCGCGGCGCCATGCTTCGATCTCGACCGGATCGCCCTCGAAGATCGGTAGAACCGGCTCGACGCGCTGCTCTTCGAGCGCCTGCGCCAGCTCGATCGCGTAATCGGTGTCCTCTTCCGCATGATAGACGAAGACACGCGAATCTGACTCGAGCGCGCGAAGCGGCGTGGAGCCGACCGGTTCCTGTCGCTTGAGGTGTTGCGTTACGAACTCGACGAATTTGCTCAGTTCGCTGCCGTCGATCTTGTCGTCGTCGCGCACGTCGTCGAGCTTCGTCATCACCGCCAGCGGATCGCGCTCCGCCGAATCGCCCACGGTCGCGCTCGCGTCTTCGACGAACACGCGCGGCGCCCACACGATGCGCCGGAATGAGGGAACCCCTGCGATTTTTTCCCCTTGTCGCTTGGCCGCGCGGCACAGTTGCAGCTGCACGATCGGAACGCCGCCGTCGGGTTGATATCCGCGCATGTTCCCGATCAAGTGGATCGATGCTTCGGCGATACGGAGCGACTCGTCGACGAACGCCTCGGCCGCGGCCGCGCTCTCGGGCGGAATCTTCGCATCAGCATCGGGGACGACAGTATAGCCGCGTCCTTCGAGCTCGGCGCGCAGCCGTGCATACGCGGGGCGCATGTCGGGCGCCGGTTGCGCTAGATAGACCACGCGGCCGCTGGCCGGCGTCTCGTTGTTCGGTGGCCCCGTTTCCGCAAGCGAGAGCGGCTCGGGTCCACGTCCCCCGTTCCCCGAGACTTCATGCGCACGCGCTTTTCGCCACAACACGCGGGCGATGCGCTCGACCTGCATGTGGTACTCGTCGGGGAGCGCTGCTGCGCCGAAATACTCGCGTTCTCGCCCGGCGACGTCGTCGGCGTCCTGTTCGTCGACCCGGTAGAACGTGAAGCCCTCCTGGCCTTGAAGCAGCGGTGGTCGATCGGCGTGGTCGACGTAGCGTTTGGCGACGACGATGATGCGCTCTTTAAGCGCCTGTTCGCCTTCGTGTTGCCAGCGCTGCTTGAAGAGATCGAGCTCGCGGCGGCAGTACGGCCGGTGGATCCAGTTGTTCGAGAGCACGACGAGCAGCGCGTCGGAGGACGCGACTTCGTTCTCCAGGATGGGATCGAACTGTTCATTCGGCTCGATCCCGCGTACGTCGCGCCAGAGTTTCGGCGCCGGCGGTCCGAGCGAACGGAAGTGGAAGTGCAGATGATCGTCGAGCGTCCCGACGAAACCTTTCCCCAGAGACGATCCAGGCGGCCGTACGTCGTCGTTGCGAGCGTACGAAATGAAAACCTTGAACGGCAACATGGGCGTCACCCCAAAATGAGCCTTTGAGCACTTCGCAAACGGCGGCGCAAATTCATGCCACCCGGGATAGCAAGTAGCCCGCTTGGATGCTCCCGCCGCATTCGAGATCGTGAAGCGCGATGTGGTACGGCAGTGCACGAAACGTTCGCACTCGCCCGGACGAGCGGACGCGTTCGCGGATGGCCAAGACTCGGCATGGTCGCGAGGAGACCGGGGCACCGATCGGCGTACAGGCCCCGATCAGTTCAGCCAAGCGAAAAGGAGAGTTCCTTGCGGGTGGGCGTCTTCTTGCGGCAGCTCCATGAGTGGTCCGAGCGTCCGTGCGTCCTCACGATGCGGGTCGCGTCGGCGGCGGCCACGGAGATCCGGGTCGCCGGCGTGTTGCGGCCGTACTACAGCATCACGTCGCTGCACGGCTGGGCGCTCGTGCCGCCGCAGCAGCACGGCGGCTTCGCCTCGCTCAAGCTGACGGAGCTCCCGATCGCCGAAGCGGAGATGCGCGAGGTGATCTTCGACGGCCGCGGCCGTAAGCTGCGCTTCACGACGCACGCGATGATCTTCGAGCTCGAGCGCGACGACGCGATCTTGAGCGCACCGCCGCGCGTCGTCCGGAACCAGCGCTATCTCTACGTCGGCGGGCGGCGGCGGCGCACCGCCGAGCCGTGGATGCTCCAGTGAGCCGCGCTACGCGCTGACGAGCTCGGGGCGCTGCGCCGCGCCGAGCACGGGCAGCACCGAGCCGTGCATCACCGCCGGCGGATCGACACCGAACATCGCGAGGACCGTCGGCGCGACGTCGAGGATCGAGACCGGCTCGGGATGGACGCACCCGCGCCCGGTGCGGATCCACAGCACGCCTTCGGGATGATGGTGCCCGCTGCGGTGCCCGTCGACGAGATAGAACAGATCGGCGAACCGCGCGCGCGCGCCGGTCCGCGTGTCGACTGCGTCGCGCTCCATCACCGAAGGATCGAGATAGACGCAGCCGGCGAAGACGCCCGCACCGTCGCGCCGCGCCGCGAACACGCGCGTCCCGTCGACCTCGAGCGCGAGCAGCGCCGCCTCGGCCGCGCGCGCCGCCGCCTCGTCGGCGCAGAGCAGATGAAACTCTTGCGACATCACCGGCGCGACGCGCGCGCGCTCGATCCCGAGAAAACGCAGCAGCGCGCCGAACTCTACCGGGCGGTAGTTTCGGATCACCGGGCCGGTGTACGGCTCCTGGCTCAGCGCCGTCGCGAAGATCAGGGTCCCATCGGGGAAGTCCTTGACGAACCGTCCGATGAGCCGGTCCATCGCGCGATACCCGTCGCGGATCGCGTCGCGCAGCGTCGGGTGATCGGTCCCGGACGGCGGATCGGGGAAACGCTCAGGCTCCATGTTGCGCCAGTACAGGTGCTGGTAGTGCGCCGTGGAGTTCGAGAAGAAGCTCGAGAACCGCACGCCGTGCGCGCGCGCGTAGGTGCGGAACACGTCGTACTGAATCCGGTCGAAGAGCGCCGCGCGCCGCCAGCGCACGCCGCGGTCGAGCCGCTCCGCGACGAGCTGGCGCGCGATCGCGAGCGCGGTCTCCCAGCGGAAACCGTGCCGCGCGTAGAAGCCGGCCAGCTTCAGCGCGTCGCGCGCGGTCAGGCGGCCGTGGTGCGACGACTCCTTCACCTGATCGGCGGTGACGTCGTAGTACGGCTGCAGCGAGGCGGGCTCGGCGCGCGCGTCGGCCTCCCACGGATCGGGCAGCCGGAACCCGCGCACCCCGCGCACCGGGACGTTCATCCCGCCGAAGATCCCGACCGGGACGCCGGCCTCGGAGAGGACGCTGCCGATCGTCGCAGCCTGCGCGCGCGCGGCGTCGCCGAGGTGGTAGATGCGGTGCTCGGCGTACGGCAGCCCGGTGTGCACGGAGGGCCACTGGATCCACGGGACCAGCGTCGCGCCCGTCTCGCCGGCGTCGGTCGTGAAGACGTCGGACGCCTCGCGAAACGCGCGAAAGTTGGGCAGCGAGCCGTCGGCGATGAAACGGTCGAGCAACGAGGCGGAAAGCTCGTTGAACTCGATCAGGATGACCCGTCGGCTATCGTCCATGATGGGGGTATCGTACCCCCGCTTGGATCAGGCTATCGCGGTGGCCAGGGCCGAGCGCAGCGCCTGCTGGACCTCCCGCGCGCCGTAGCGCTTCGGGATCACGCAGTTCGCCCCGGCGAACCGCAGGCGGTCCGCCCGCGGCCCCTCGCCGTCGGTGTAGGCGCAGATGAACGCGCGCGGGAGCGCGGCCCGCATCGCCGTCACCGCGTCGGCGGGGTCGACGTCGAGGAAGTCGGTGTCGACGAAGAGCGCCTCGGGGTGCGAGGCGCGGATGTCGTCCACGTCGAGGGTCGGCGCGACCCGGACCACCCGCAACTCGGCCTTGGCCAGCACGTCGCTCAGGTACGGGACGAAAAGCGACTGCGGTTCGACGACATAGGAGTCCACAGTTGCTCGGTACCGCGCAATGTGGTCCTCCTACACGGAGGCTTGCGGCCTATCGCGGGGACGGTCGGTTAGGCCAATCCCGTCTTGATCGCGTGGACGGCCGCCTGGGTGCGCGCGGTGATGTTCAGCTTCGCGAAGATCCGGCTGATGTGGTTCTTCACGGTTTTCTCGGAGAGGTGCAGCTTCGCGCTGATCTCTTTGTTCGACATCCCGCGCGCGATCAGACGGATGATCTCCGTCTCGCGGACCGAGAGCTCGTTCTGCGCGGCGCGGCCGAAGCCGTTCGAGCGCCGCTTCAGGACGCCGCCCGCGACGCGCGGGTCGACGTACGCGTGACCGCTCGCGACGCTCTTCACGGCGCGGATCAGCTCGGCGGGGAGGATGTCCTTCACCACGTAGCCGTCGGCGCCGGCGGAGAGGCAGCGCTGCATGACCTCGGGCTGGACGTGGGTCGAGAGGACGCAGACCTTCGCCTGGGGCGCGAGCTCCCGGCAGGTCCGCATCGTCTCGGAGAACTCGACGTGGTGGCCGTCGAGGTCCAGGACGATGAGGTCGGGACGGAGCCGGCGCAGCGGCGCGTTCGCGATCGAGTCGGCGTCGCCGACCACGTCGATCTCGGCGTCGCTCGCCAGCACCTGGCACAGGGCCTTGCCGAAGAGCGCCTGCCCTTCGACAACGAGAACGCGAACCGGCTTGGTGACGGACGGTGCGGGGGTGGCGATCGTTCCGAGCATCTTCGTTCCTCAGTCCTTTGGGGAAGGCCGTTCAGACTAACCCGGCCGTCTATAGTGTGGCCCCTGGGGGTGCCTGAGGAACTCCCCTGAATTGGGGGTTTTCGCATAGGGCCCTAGGCGGGCCGCTGTGAGAGGGGGCGCCGAAACGGATAGGTATAGAGTCGTGCGCACTCGCCGAACCTCGCCAGCCGCCGCGGTGATCACCGCGGTCCCCGAAGCCGACCGCACCCGGGCGTTCGTCGGGGAGCTGCGCACGCTGGTTCGCGCGACGTACGTGGTCTTCGCGCGGTACGACCAGAACGGGATCCAGAACGAGATCGTCCTGGCCGAGGATCACGGCAACCCCTCGCGCCAGACCGAGTGGCTCCAGGCGGAGCGGCTGCTCCAGTCGCGCTCCGAGGCGTCGATCCCGCGCGTCACCGACGCGATGATCGCGCTCGACGGGATGCGCGGACTGGTCGCGGTCTACGGGGTCGACCGGACGATCTTCGGCCTGGCCATCGTGGCCCGGCCGCGCGCGTTCCTCCCCGAGGAGCGCAAGGCGCTCGAGGCGACGCTCCGCTCGGGCTCGGAGCTGATGCGCCGGCTCTCGACCTTCGAGGGCGAGCAGAGCGCGCAAGAGCGCACGGCCGAGCGCGCCAACGCGGCGCAGTTCGTCCTGAGCCGGGACTTCGCGGTCGAGTCGCGCTGGATCCCCGACGACGACCCCAACGACGTCCTGCAAAACATCCTCGAGCTGGCCGGCGAGTCGCTCCCGCCGGTCGTCGAAAAGGCCGTCCGCGACGTCACCGCCTCGTGGACCGACGACCCCGGGACCTGGCAGCCCGATACGGTCGTCCCGCTGCCGTTCATGGTCGTCCGCGTCGCGCCGCTGACCGGTCCCGCCGGTCCGAAGATCGGCGTGCTGGTCGAGCGCTACCGCTCGCGCAATCCGCTGCGGCATGCCGCCGACAAGTTCGGGATGAGCTCGCGCGAGCTCGAGGTCCTCGCGCTCGTCCTCAAGGGCTTCGGCACCCCGCAGATCGCGACCGCGCTCGACATCGCCGAGTCGACCGCCCACGACCACATCAAGCGCATGATGCTCAAGACCCGCGCCCGCAACCGCGTCGAGCTCGCCGCCAAAGCGCTAGGCTGGCGCGGAGCCTGACCCCCAAAGTCACCCTGAGCTTGTCGAAGGGTGAGAGCGGGACGCGAGCGTCAGGATGCTCTCTCATCCTTCGACAGGCTCAGGATGACATTTCGGTCAGTCGAACTCCAGCCAGTCGCGGTGCCAGAGCAGGCTGCAGCCGCGGTGGCAGGGGCCTTCGGTGGTCAGCGACTCGCCGCGGCAGACGACGCCGGCGAGGATGAACCAGTCCGCGCCGCGCCGCCGCCAGGGCGTCAGCGCGACCGGTTGCACCTGCTTGTGGACCGGGAACCGGCCGCCGGCGTAGCGGCCCATCGCCGCGGTGAACATGACGCCGTCGCGGCGGCCGCTCGCGTCGAGCGTCGCCAGGATCTCGGCCTGCGAACGCACCCGCGCATAGCGCACGGACTCGGGCTGCTGCTCGGCGCGGTCGGCTGACGACGGCTCGAGCCATTCGTCGCGGAAGAGCAGCGGGCAAGAGCGCCCGCAGCCGCCGATCCGGCCCGGGCCGTCGCACGCGACGCCGGCCAGCGCGACGGTCCGCGAGACCCGCTTCATGCGCCCGAAGTCGTTCATCATCCGCCGCACGACCGCGTCGACGCGGAAGGTCTTGCCGCAGTACGCCCATTGCTCGGCGGTGAAGGCCAGCCCGCGCAAACATCCGCGCTCGTCGAGCGTCGCGCGCACGTCGGCGGGGTCGCGGACGCGGACCCAGTCGCCGGCGGCGAAGCGCGACGGCTTCCCCTCGCCGCGCGCCATCGCGTAGCGGTCGGGGAAGCGGCGCACCGCGCGGCGGAGCCGGCGCAGCGTGCCGAACGGCGGTACGTAACGGTAGATGGTGTTCTCGAACTGACAGCGCTCGTGCACGTTGCTCTCGCAGCCGCCGGGACGCCGTTGCCCGCGGCGTCCCGGCGGCCGCCCCGGCCTACGCCGTGTGCGGCAGCTCTTTGAGCGCCGGCGGCGCGACGGCGAAGTAGTCGCTGTAATCGTCGACACGCGTGGTGGAACGGTTGACGACGGTCCCGACCAGCTCGTTCACGCCGACCGCCTCCAGCCGCGCGAGCGCCTTGCGCGTCGAGCGGACGTCGGTGTGGCCGGCCGAGACGATCATCACGGTGCCGTCGGTCTTCGCGGCGACGATCGCCGCGTCGAAGACGGGGACGAGCGCGGGCGCGTCGACGATGACGGTCTCGTACCGCGCGCGCGCCTCGTTCAGCAGCGCGTCGAAGCGGTTCGACTGCAGCAGCTTGATCGGGTTCGGCGAAGGCGTCCCGCTCGTCAGCACGTCGACTCCGGGGCGATCGGTGCGCTTGACGCAGTGCGAGAGCGACGCGCGCCCGATCAGGATGTCGCTCAACCCGATCTCGTTCGAGACCTCGAGCTTCTTGTGCAGCGAGGGGCGGCGCATGTCGGCGTCGATGATCAGCACGCGCGCCTCGCGCTCGATGCTGGAGACCGCGATCTCGCCGAACGCGCCGGCGACGTTCATCGCGACCGTCGATTTTCCGTCGCCCTTGAGGGGGCTCGTGACCGTCACGCTCCGCAGCGGGTGGTCGGAGCTGTAGCGCATCGCGAGGACGAGCTGGAAGTACGACTCGAGCGTCGCGTTGCGGACCGAGGCCGGGATCGCCGCCGCGCCGTCGCCCGAGGGCAGTTGCGGGATCGAAGCCAGGACCGGGAGCTGGAGCTCGTTCTCGAGATCGCGCTCGTCGCGGATGCGGCCGTCGAACCAGTCGACCAGGAACACGACGCCGAGCGCCAGCAGCAGCCCGACGATGCTCGCGATGATCAGGTTCAGCGAGAGGTGCGGCGTCTTCTTGGCGAGATCGGCGTTCGCGGCTTGCGTCACGGTGACGTCGCTCAGCCCCGTCATGCGCGAGACCTTCGCGTCGTTGAGCTTCTGCGAGAGCGCGTTGTAGACGTCTTCCGCCAACTTCTGCTGGCGCTTGAGCTCGGCCAGGCGCGTCGCCTGCCCGGGGAGCGCGCGGATCAGCGGGTTCATCGAGGCGCGCTGCGCGGCGAGCTCGGTGAGCTGCGCGGAGTCGCTCTGGCTCATCGCGCGCGCCGCGGAGAGCTGCTGCGAGAGCGTCTGGTACACCGGGTTCGCGATCGTGCTCGTCGTCGCGACGATGGTCGGCTTCTCGCGCGCGATCAGCTTGTTCAGATCGGCGATCTGCTGCTTGAGGCTGATCACGGTCGGATGCGAGTCGGTGTACTGCTGCTGCGCCGCGGCGAGCTGACCCTGGTACTGCGCGAGCTGGGAGCGCATCTGCGCGAGGACCGGATTCGGAGCGACGCTCTGGCCGCCGCCGGTCGTCGGGCTCATGTGGGCGAGCTCGGCGGCGAGCGTGCTCGCCTGCGCGTCGGCTTGGCGCTTGTCGAGCTGCACGCTCTGGATCTTCGCGTCGACGTTCGCGGCGGCGGTCACCGTCGCGGTCGTCTGCGTGGTGAGGTCGGCGATGTTGTGCGTCGTCTCGTACTGGCGCAGCGCGGTCTCCGTCCGCTGCAGGTTCTGCTGCGCCAAGGGGAGCTGCTTCTGGAGATTCTCGACCGCGCCGTTCGCCTGGCCCGAGACGAGCTCGGCCTGGCGCGCGACGAAGACGTTCGCGAAATCGTTCGCGATCCTCGCCGACGTCACGGGATCGGTCCAGCTCACGCTGAGCGTGAGGATGTTGGTGTTCGTCACCGGCTTGACTTTGACGGCCGCCTGGAGCGTCGCGACGTCGGTCTTGAGATGCAGGTCGTCGATGACGTGCTGCACGACCGGCGTCTCGCTCATCAGCTCGGCGTAGGTCTCGGCCGACTGCGCCGCGTTCGGGAGGATCAGCGCGTTGAGCACCGAGAGCCCGGTCTGCGAGCCCTGCGGGTTCTGCGCGACGGTGTTCGGGTTCCCGGCGATCATCTTGACTTCGGTGATGTAGTGCTTCGGCGTGAGCAGCGTGACGATCGCGACCGCGAACACGACGCCGAAGAAGACGAGCGCGAAGAGCTTGCGGCGGCGCGAGAGGGTGCCGATGAACGACTGCCACATCGCGACCGGGTCGATGTCGGTCGAGCGCTGCGCGGCGATCGGGGTCGCCAGCGGGATGCCGGCGCCGGGGAGCCGCTGAGGTTCGTACATCGGAATCCTTTCCATCTAGAAACCGAGGAGGCGGCCGAGGGCGCCGATGACGCCGATCAGCGCCGGGCTGACGGTGCGAGCCTCGGGTACGAGGATCTTGTCCTCCTTGTGCAAGATCGGGTCGTACTGCAGCTGCCCGTTCTGCAGCGCCTGGTACAGATCGACCCGATACGAGACGTTTCTACCCACACTCGGCTCGTATCGCGTCAGGAAGACGCGGTTGAGGTCTGGCTTCGAGGCCGTCTCGAGCCCGGCGCGTGCGAGCGCGTTCGAGAGCCGCTCACCTTCGGTCACCTCGACGTTCCCCGGGCGCGTGACCGCGCCGATCACCTGGACGCGGAACGTCTCGCCGCCGGTCACGTAGACGAGCGCGTTGTCGTTGAGCTCGACGTTCTGGGTCGCGTCGCCGTCGTGGATCAGCTTCTGCAGGCTGACCTTCTTGATGTCGCCGTCCGGCTCGCTGACACGCGCGTCGGGGTAGTCGCCGTTCATCGACGCGATCCCCGACGACGCGGCGATCGCGTCGCTGAGGTGCGAGCCGTTCCGCATCTGGAACTTCCCGGGGATCTTCACGTTGCCCAGGACGGTCACGCTGATCATCCCCTGCTGCTGCACGGAGAGCGCGACGATGGGGCGCTTGATGTACTTCGTCAGCGCTTTCGCGAGCGAGTCGCGGGCCTCGGCGGCACTCATCCCGCCGACGAAGACGCGCTGGACCAGCGGGTACTGGATCGTGCCGTCGGCCTGCACGACCGCGAACTGGGTGAGATCGGGATGGCCGTAGACCGAGATCGCGAGCTGATCGCCGGGGCGGATCACGGAGCCGACGGTCCCGCTGACCGGAGGCGGCGCCTGGGGCGCCGCCGACGGCACCGGGAACGGCTGCGACTCGCTCGGCGGGTTCACCGGCTGCGGCTTCTCCTGCGCGAGCGCCGAGAGCGGCGCGGCCGCGAGCAGGACCGCCGCAGCGGTGCCGATCAGTGCACGAACGGGATGAGCGAGCTGAGCGATCATGACGACTCTCCGGCTTCGCGACGCGCGCGAAGAATCTGGGGCGTGGCGGCGCTCGCGCTGGCGGCGGCGCTGTTCTGGGCGGCGACGAGCAACGAGGTGTACGATCTCACGTCGCCGCCGGAGCTTTCATTCCACGTGCTGCTGCGGAAAGCATACAGCATCGCGGCTTTCGCGCTGGTCGGGTTCACCGCTCGCAAGGCGCTCGGAGCGAGCGCGCTGACGCCGGCGGACGGCGCGCTGTACGTCGCGGTGTACTCCGGCGCGATCGAGATCGTCCAGGCGATGAAAGGTTCGCACGAGGGCATCGCATGGAACGTCGTCGACGTCCTCTGCGGCGCCGCCGGCGGACGGCTCGGCGTCGTCGCTGGGCGCATCAGACGCTCGCGTCGTAGAGCGTGAAGTGCTCTTGCTGGAGCGCGTCGATCGTGGTGACGCCGGCCGGCACGAGCAGCGAGCCGGGGACGAGGTTCCGGCGCATCTCGGCATGGAGCGCGTCGGCGTCGCTCGAGCCGGCGAAGCCGGCCGCGACGACCTTCATCGCCAATCCGCGCAGCGCGTTGTTGCAGACGTAGAACGTCGCGCCGCGCCGCAGCAGCGTCTCGATCGAGGCGTCCTGGTTGTAGGGCGCGCTCGGATCGATGTCGTTGCGCGGGTACGGGGCGGGGTGCAGCCACGGGTTCCCGCGGTCGGCGCCGCGCGTCTTCACCGGATCGCCGCCGCGCGCGAGCACCTCGGCGAGCCGGTAGCGCGCCCACATCGCGTCGTTCGCGCCCTGCGCGACGCCGATCCCGTTCAGCACGGCGGCGGCGTGGAGCGTCCCCGGGCCCTCGCCCCAGCCGAACTGGTAGCCGTTGAGCGAGTTGCGCATGTAGGCGAAGATCGCGCCGTCGTTCGCGCGCGGCGACGTGAAGAGCTGTTTGTGCTTGAACGGCGCGCGCGCGGTCGCGAGAAAGGCGTCGTACGAGAGCACCGCACCGCCATCCGCGGCGAGCGCGGTTCCGCCTAGCGCGCGAGCGGCACCGGCCGCCGCGATGGTCGCGGCGGCCGCGCTCAGGAATCTCCGTCGGTCGATGCTCACGTCACGAATCCTTTCGTTCAGCGGTCTGGTGGGGGGCCGGTCCGTGGCCTAGGGGCAGGGCGGCGGTCCTACTACCGTTCCCGATCCGGGGGTCGGCGTACCGGGCGTCGTCGTGCTCGAGGTGTGGACCAGGAAGG
>Ga0213878_10000782_pt1 | contig 11512 bp, 11 predicted proteins | sample VelepicoBEBS_R02_FD_161053 | JGI IMG/M metagenome (GOLD analysis project Ga0213878, IMG submission 161053) | Vellozia epidendroides bulk soil microbial communities from rupestrian grasslands, the National Park of Serra do Cipo, Brazil - BS_R02 | ecosystem: Environmental > Terrestrial > Soil >... | reverse complement strand
GCGCTGAGGAATCCCCAGTAATGGGTGGGTAAAAAAAGACAGGCATAGAGTTTTGTGATCTACTGATTTGTGCAACCAATTCAATGAGATCACCTCTATGCCTGCTCATCAAGTATGTCAGAATTTCTTCCGTGACGCCTTAGCTCCGTTTCACAAATATCGACAAAATGCTTTGCTGGATGCCACCACTGCACTTATCAATGGCGCATCACTGACACTGACCAGCATCGGACGTTTTTTACCCGGTACGGCTCAGGTCAAAAATAAAATCAAACGCGTTGATCGGCTGCTGGGTAATTCGTCACTGCACCGCGATACCCATCTGATTTTTAGAAGAATTATCTCGATGCTGACGAGCCGGTTAACTCTGTGCGTTATTGCTGTTGACTGGAGTGGTTATCCATCGCAGGAATACCACGTCCTCCGCGCCAGCCTCTTGTGTGACGGGCGGTCAATCCCTTTACTTAGCTGGATAGTCCCGTCAGAAAAACAGCAGAACTCGCAGATACAGAAAGACTTTCTGGATGCTCTTGCTGATGCTGTTAATCCTGGAGCCAGGGTCATCATCGTCACTGATGCAGGCTTCCAGAATGCCTGGTTCCGGCATATCAAATCACTCGGCTGGGATTTTATAGGCCGTATCAGAGGCAATATCCAGATGAGACTGAACAGCAAAGGTGAATACTGGTTCAGGCGTCAGGAATTACAGGCCAGTAGCAAACCGAAATATCTGGGGCCCGGTACACTTGCCCGCTCAGAATATGCCCGGTGTGATGGTCATTTTTATCTGCATAAAAAAGAGCCGAAAGGCAGGAAACATCGACACTCGCGGTGTCGCATAAAGCGCAAATCTCAGGTGAAGGACGGGCGTTCATCAGCAAAAGACCCATGGCTTATTTTTAGCAGTACTGATGACTTTAAACCACGTGAAATCATGAAGTTGTACAGTCGTAGAATGCAGATAGAGCAGAACTTCAGAGATGAAAAAAGCGAGCGCTTCGGGTTCGGTCTGCGTGCCAGTTACAGCCGTTCAGCCGGAAGAATGCTGGTCCTGAGTCTGCTGGCAACACTGAGTACAATCGTGCTGTGGCTTATTGGCTATCACGCTGAAAATAAAGGGTTACATCTGAGATATCAGGCCAACAGCATTAAAACACGGCGGGTAATCTCGTATCTGACGTTAGCGGAGAATGTCTTACGACACTCCCCGCTAATATTAAGGCGAACGGTGCTGAGCACCGTTCTTAACCACCTCGCCAGAACCTACCGAAATATGGTGCTGGTTTATTAGCGCTGATTTATGGGGATCCCTCAGCGCTTCGGCGGGTTTTTTTTAATGCCTGCGCAGCATCAGGCGAAAATCGTCATCAGATAGGCGGCAAACAGCGCCAGATGAGCCGCGCCGTTTAGCACGTTGGTGCGCCCGGTTGAAAACGAGATATGGCACAGCACCAGCGAGGCGACCATCACGATCATCTCTGGTGCGCCAAGGGCGAAACTCAGGTCGTTGCCGGTCATAAAGGCAATCAGCGTTACGACCGGCACGGTCAGTGAAATCGTCGCCAGTACGGAGCCGAAGAACAGGTTCATGGCGCGCTGCACCTGATTACTCAGCACCGCCTTGAGCGCGCCGAGCCCTTCCGGCGAGAGGATCAGTAGCGCCACCAGAAAACCGGTAAAGGCCACCGGCGCGTTCATGCTGGTGAGCAGGGCCTCGAGCGGATTGGCGTTCATTTTGGTGACGGCAATCACTGCGATCAAGTGCACGACGAGCCAGACGGCGTGCCACAGACTGCTGTGCGCTGAGGGTTTGCCGTGGTGCGGATCGTCGTCGTCGCTGTCGTCTTCATGCTCATAGACAAACAGATTCTGGTGGGTGCGGGTCTGAATCAGCAGGAATACGCCATACATCGCCGCGGAAATAAGGGCCACCAGTAACGCCTGACCGGTTGAAAAATTTGCTCCCGGCAGCGCCATCGGAAATACAAGGACGATAATTGCCAGTGGAAACAGGGCAATAAGATACTGCTTAATGCCGAACAGATTTACATATTGGGTGGCAAATTTACGCCCGCCCAGCAGTAATGAAAAACCAACCAGACCGCCGGTGACGATCATTATTATCGAGTACAGGGTATCGCGCATAAGTGTCGGCGCAGCATCACCGGTGGCCATTAATGCGGAAATCAAACTGACTTCGAGAATAACGACGGAAAGGCTTAAGATAAGCGAGCCGTAGGGCTCTCCCAAACGGTGCGCCAGCACATCGGCGTGTCGGACCACGCTGAATGCGCTGGATAAAATCCCCACCAACGCCAGAATATTAATTCCGATAACCACCGGCAGTGACTGATTGCTCCCCCAGAAGAAAAGCACTGCCAGCGCCAGCACCGGGAAAATAAGCGATGTCTCCTTGTGGCGGGTTTTAACCGCCTCTTGTGCATGCGTCATGAACCATCTCCATTAATGCAGGTGTTCTAATTATAGGTAATTAAGGTCAGTAAAATACCAGAAGCAGATGAAGCGACAGTAAATTTTTACCGAAATTTACCGCTAGTTATAAAAACAGGTCTCTAACCAGGTTAATGCTCGGTTTTGTTTAATTTCTGTTTATGATACAGGGGATTGTATTTCCATATTATCCTTAATGTATTGCAAGCACGCGCGGGCGCACCGTTGCTTTGACGGGAATCCGGGTTTTTATTGAACATCTGTTGCCTTGCAAGCGGTCTGATAATTGCATATTGTCAGAGTTGACTGGATAATATTTCAGCAAATCAGAAGGAAGTCTATCCCGCCGGGAAGCTCGCAGTGGTGGAGGTTTTTAACGTGTTAACGCGTGATTTCTTGCTGAAGGCGGATTGTAAAACAGCCTTCGGTGCAATCGAGGAATCGCTACTCTGGTCGCCGGAACAACGTGCCGCATCCCTTGCCGCCACGCTGTCCTGCCGTCCGGATGATGGCCCGGTATGGATATTTGGTTACGGTTCCCTGATGTGGAACCCGGCGCTGGATTACAGTGAATCCAGCACCGGTACGCTCGTCGGCTGGCATCGCGCATTCTGTTTGCGTCTGACGGCAGGGCGAGGTAGCGCCTGTCAGCCAGGACGCATGCTTGCACTCAAAGAGGGCGGACGCACCACAGGCGTCGCGTATCGCCTGCGTGATTGCGCGCTGGAGGAGGAGCTGACGCTGCTCTGGAAGCGCGAAATGATCACCGGCTGCTATTTACCCACCTGGTGCAAACTTGCGCTTGATGATGGTCGGACGGTGAACGCGCTGGTGTTTATTATGGACCCTCGTCATCCGCTGTATGAGTCGGATACCAGCGTGCAGGTGATTGCGCCGCTGATCGCCGCCGCCAGCGGGCCGCTGGGGACTAACGCGCAGTATCTGTTCTCGCTGGAGCAGGAACTGGTGAAGCTTGGAATGCAGGACGACTGTCTGAACGAGCTGGTCAATAAGGTGCGCAATCTGCTCGGCGGCGCAGGCCTGCCGGGGCTGGCCTGCTAACGACAGCGGTTTTCGCAGAAGTGACAATACCCGGTGCGTGCCGGGTATTGTCGTATTCAGGCGGGAACGTAGCTGATGGAGTGCTCAAGCGACTGGCTGTGGCTGTCAATAAGCACGTTCCAGGTACCGCTATAGGGCACGGTCAGGTAGGCGCTTTCACGATTTTGTACGCTCAGAATGTCGCTTTGCGCGTCGCTCAGGCGCTTTTTCGCGCTCATCAAATGAATGTGGCACTGTTCAGAACAGCGCACAACGACTGTATCCCCACCAAATAATTTCAGACTTGCTTTTACCATCGCCATTTTCAACCCCATTGCAAAGAGAAAACGCCCACCCTGTCAGAGAGCGCCAGTGTGTGATGTTGTTCACATTTCACTCATGGCATAACACCAAAGAGGGAGGCTGACGATGATGATTTTGATCAAAAAATGCTGTTCCAATTCAACAAAAATGACATTATTCCTGAAACCATTCAGCGGGCGCGCAGATTATGGTTCGCTCCGACGCCCGGCTGAAATTAAATGCGGAAATGGCCCGCTGTAGTAGCAAGGTCGCCCGCCTGGCTCTGCAACGCGCCCGCGGCGGCGGCGGATTCAACCACCAGCTCGGCGTTCTGCTGTACCATCCGGTCAAGATGAATCACCGCATGGTTAATCTCCTGAATCCCCAACATTTGTTCGCTGCTGGCGATGCTGATTTCCCGCATGATGCCAGAGACGCTGTCGATGCTGGCGACAATCTCCTGCATGCTTTCCCCCGCCAGGCGAACATAGCGTGAACCGGTCGCTACGCTTTGCGTCGTCGAGTCGATAAGCGTTTTGATCTCTTTCGCCGCCTGCGCGCTGCGGCTGGCGAGGTTGCGCACTTCGCCCGCCACGACGGCAAAACCGCGACCCTGCTCGCCAGCGCGGGCCGCTTCCACGGAGGCGTTGAGCGCCAGGATGTTGGTCTGGAAGGCGATACCATCAATGACGCTGATAATATCGCCAATCTTCGCGGAGGCGGCCTCAATGGTCTGCATGGTGTCAATAGCGCTGGTGACGACGTTGCCCCCGCGGGAGGCCATCTGCGTCGCTTTATCCGCCTGAGCGCTGGCGGCGGTGGCGGACTCCGTCGACTGGGCGACCGAAGCGGTAATCTGCTCAACGGCGCTGGCGGTTTCTCTCAGGCTTGAGGCCGCTTGCTCCGTGCGGGTAGAGAGGTCGCGGTTGCCCGCGGCAATTTCCTGCGCTGCGGTTTGTACCGAGGTGGTGGCGTCGCGCAGTTGCAGCATGACCTTCGCCAGCTTGTCGCTGAACAGGTTGAAGGCCTGCGCTATCTGCGCCACCTCATCCTGGCCGGTTTCCGGCAGACGCTGCGACAGATCGTTCGTCCCGTTGCCGATTGCCAGCATCGCGTTACGAATCGTGATCAGGCGTTTCAGCATAGCGGCGACCAGCAGATGAACGAGGATACCGCCAAGCAGAACCAGCACGATAAAGCACAGGGCGGAGGCTTTGAGTAGCGTATTCATTCCGGCTGTCGCGTCAGCGTTGTCGAGTGCGACAACTAATAGCCAGTGGGTGCCTTTGACCGGTGTCGCGGAGAGAATTTTGTCGACGCCGCTCAGTTTCCCTGTTTGGCTCTCGCCTTTCGCCAGCGCGTTGAAATCAACCCCTGACAGCGCATCGCCAAAGGGTTTCAGCGTCAACGCCGGATCGTTTGCCGCAATAATACTGCCGTCGCTGTTCAGCAGCAGACCGCTGCTGTTTGGTGTCGGGTGGATCTCGCGGACGTTCGCGACCACGCTGTCCAGGGTGACATCCCCGGCGATAACCGCTTTTAACGCGCCGTTTTCTTTGACCGGCACGGCGAAGGTCACCACCAGTTTCCCGGAACCAGCATCGATATACGGCGCGGTAACCACTGGCGCATCATCATGTACGACCTGCTGATACCATGGACGAATCGTGGGGTCATAGTCTGCGGGAATGCCTGCCGAGTCGGAGAATTTTGCCGTTTTGCTGGCATAACCGACATAAACGTTGCTGAAACCGCCAGCTTTGGCTATCAGGGCGAACTGCGGGACGGGGTCATCGCTGAGCGCTACGCTGCGGAGCGAGGCGATCATGATCATTTTGCTGTTAACCCAGTCGGCGATGGCCGTGCTGTGGCTCGCCCGGGTACTGATGAGCGTTTCACGCTGGCCCTGGAGGGTATCCTGACGGGTAACCTGGTAGTTAATAACGGTGTTGAGGAGTAGCGCGACGGCCAGGCAGCCCGCGGTCGCCGCAATAATGCGCGTACGAATGGAACGAAACATAATAGTTACCTGCTGTGTTGTTTGCAGGCATATCGGCAACACCGCAGGTAAACTTGATAAATGAAACCGCGTCCATTAGAAAAACTGTGGCGGGACGCATTCTTCATTAAAAGGTTAATACCTTATCGGCCGCCAGCGTCCACTGCGCCAGTTCGACGAGCGTGCCAATTTCGACCCCATCAACCCGCGGCAGCGATGAAATCCCCCGGCCATCGGCGCAGGTTTTACAAAGCTTTACCGGCACATTCTGCGCGGTCAGGATCTCAAGCATCTGCTGGATATTGTAGCCTTCGGCCGGTTTTTGCCCCCGCAGCCCGGCGGTGACGGCATCAGACATTAAAAAGAGCTTCAAATCCAGCTCCTGCTGCTCGCGCAGCGCGATGGCCAGACGCAGACTGTTGAATAAAGATTCGCTGCCATAGGCCGCGCCGTTGGCGATAATAACGATACGTTGCATGAAAACTCCTTTGGAAAGTCGGGATACCGATGCTACCGCGTTATCCCTGATGTTCCAATGGATATGACCTATTGTCCGAAGCGCCCGATAAGCCCGGCGGCGGCAAGCTGGTGGCCCTGGAGTTTGTCAAACAGCGCCTCGCGGGTTAACCCGGTCGGGAGCGTTGGGGGCAGGTCGGTCGCTATCAGGGTGAAGGTGTAGTGATGCGCGCCGGAACCGGGCGGCGGGCAGGGGCCGTACCAGCTGGCGGTACCGGGGGTGTTCTTTCCACCGGTAAACCCTTTGCCGTCGCGCAGTGCGTTCAGGGCGAAACCGGTTGTGGACGGCGGGATGTTATACGCGACCAGGTGGGTGACGCCGAGTCCCTTATTGCCCTCAGGGTCGTGGACAACCAGCGCCAGGCTTTGCGTGGGGGCTGGCGCATTGCTCCATACCAGCGGCGGAGAGTTGTTCTGCCCGGTGCAGTTGGCGTTATTGGGGTTGTTGCCTGCAAATTTACGCTCCAACAGGGCGTTATCGGCGAACGCCGGGGATTGCAGAATAAACAGCAGGTCATCAGCAATCGCAGATGCAGTACATACCAGCAGCACGCTACAGAGCGAAACACGACAGGAAAGGTGCATAACGTATCTCCGGAAAAGATGCTTTAACTTTAGCCGAATATCCCTTCTCCTGTTTACTCTTCGGCGACAACCTCGGACGGGGCATTTACGCCTTAAAAAATACGCTCCTGATGAACCCATACCGCCGCTTCCACGCGGGATTTCAGCTTCATTTTTTTCAGCATATGCTTTACGTGAACCTTAACGGTGCTTTCGGTGATATCGAGACGCCGGGCGATCATCTTGTTCGGCAGTCCCTGCGCAATCAGCTTAAGAATATCGCGCTCGCGCGGCGTCAGCTGGTTAATGTCACGGTCAGAGGTCGCGCGGTTGGCGCGCAGGCTGGCGGCCAGAACCGGCGTTAATGCTTCACTGAGCACCATTTCGCCCGCAGCGGCCTGCTGCAGCGCTTTGAGCAGTTCTTCCGGCTCCATATCTTTTAACAGATAGCCGTCGGCGCCGCGCTTGAGGGCGGTCACGACATCCTCTTCGTGGTTGGAGACGCTGAAGACGACCACCCGGCCTGAAAGGGTTTTCTCGCGCAGTTTATCCAGGGTTTCAAGACCGTTCATGCCGGGCATATTGAGATCGAGCAGGATCAGGTCTGGATCCAGTGCTTCGGCCATCTCAATACCTTGTTCGCCGTTGCTGGCTTCGCCCACCACCTGAATATCAGGAGCCATGCTGATGAGCTGTTTCACGCCGGTACGCAGCATGGGATGATCGTCAATTAACAGGATGGTTGCCCGTTCCTGAGTACTCATGGGTATCTCCTTGTGGTTGAGAAAGCGGTTTTTCAGGAATAAATGACACGACAACCTCGGTGCCGCCGCTGTCGCGTCTGCGTACCTGACAATCGCCGCGCAGGCTCTGCGCGCGATCCCGCATAATAATTAAACCATAGTGATTGCGGCGTTCAGCCTGATCGGGTACGCCGCGGCCATTATCGGCCACGATAAGGCGCACCTGCTTGTCGTGCTGAATCACGCTCACCGTCACCTGGCTGGCGTTTGCATGTTTTAAGGCGTTGCTGAGCGCTTCACGGGCTATCTGGAGTATATGAATGGCCTGATGAGAAGGAACAAAACGCGGCGGTAGCTGGTAATCCAGCTGTACCGGGAAGCCGAAATGGTTGCTGTATTCGCGGCAACTGGCCTCCAGCGCCGGGCGCAGGCCGGGCTCGGTGAGCTGCAGGCGGAACGTGGTCAACAGTTCGCGCAACTGGGCCCAGGAGGTGTTCAGTTCGTTACGAATCTGGCCGAGCAGCTTGCGGCTCTCCTCCGGCAGGCTTTCTCCCTGCATCTGCAGACAGCTGACCTGCATTTTCATGCAGGAGAGCGACTGGGCGATAGAGTCGTGAAGCTCGCGGGCGATGGTTGCGCGCTCTTCCATGACGATCAACTGCTGCTGTCGTTCCTGATGACGATCGAGGGCAAGCGTGGCGGTAAGCTGTTCGACCAGAGTATCCACCAGTTGCTGTTGGTCATGGCTGAGATGTCGGCCTTCAGGCAGGGTTGCCAGCAGAATGCCGTACTGGTTATGGGCGTCGGTGAGGCGCCATTTCAGCGTGGAGCCGGTTCCCGGCAGCGGCGGCAGATTGCGCGGGCAGAGGAAACAGCCTTTATCGTCACAGTTGATTTCCGAGTGACAGCTGAACTCCTGGTGGTTTTCCTCATCCTCAATGTCGTAGACCCGCACCTCAATATCGCGCAGCAGCGTCAGCCCCTGCAGGCCATTCAGTACCGGCGAGATGCGCTCGCACAGCGGAATTTGCGAGTGCAGACGGCGGTTTGCCTGCCACAGAAAGGCGAGGATTTCGTTTTTTTGCTCCAGATTGGCGGTTTTCTCCTGAACCCGGCGCTCAAGCACGGCATAACTTTCCGCCAGCTCATCGGACATATTGTTCAGCGCTGTGCCGAGCATCGCCATCTCGTTGCGCCCGCTGATATGGGCGCGCTGGCTAAAATCACGATGGCTGACGGCGCGGGCCATGTGCAGCAACTGACGCCAGGGGTGCAGCAGGCGAGCGCGTAACCAGACGATGGTAAATACCAGCAGCAACACCATAAAGAACGCCATCAGGCGGTGCACCCAGACGACGTGCTCAATGCGCTCTTCCGTCGTGTGGTCAAAGGCGGTAACCAACTGATCGATTCGGTTGACGAAACCAGCGACCTCATCGGCCACGGCGGACTGGCTTTGCGCCCGCTGCATGTTGGGGGAGAGCTCGGATTGCCAGTATTTTTGCAGGGCGTTAAGCTGCTGTACCTGACCGTCGCGGCGGGCGGCATTTTGTAGCTCGGTGCTCAGTACGGTGGCATTCATTTCATCGAGCAGCTTTTGATCCTGCGCGTGCAAGGGGACCGCGGCGAGCAAGCGGTAGCTTTGCATACGCAGCGAGCCCGCTTTGTTAATCGCGTGAGCGCTTCCCTGAATGCCGTTCGCCAGACGGGCAGAAATAGCCATACCCGTCACACCGATCGCAGTGGACAGCAGAACAATAAGCGCCAGTTGATTGACCAGCGTCAGCGGGGTAAAAAAGCGTTTAAACATCGACAGCATGGCTCCTGACCTGGGATGCAATCCGGCAGTGGTGCTATTTTCCGGCATCACCTGGAGTATACCCATACCTATAAAGGATTACCCCTTAATTGACGGTGTGATTAAAAAAAGGGGAAGGGGGAGTAACAAGCGCAACAGCCGCGTGATAAACCACATTTTTTTCAGCAAAAAAAGCTACTCCCTAAGAGTGATGCGTTTTTTTTGCTCAATATAATGTCCACTTTTCCTTTGATTTATATCAACTTACCTCGCCCTGTAAATCATAAGGTGGCACTGTTGATATCTTTAATCAGAGGTTTGTATGAGTCAATCTACCGTCCCGGAGAAGGAAAACGGCTCCGTCATCACTGACTGGCGCCCGGAGGACCCGGCATTCTGGCAGCAGCAGGGCCACCACATTGCCAGCCGAAATTTGTGGATCTCCGTTCCTTGCTTGTTGCTGGCTTTCTGCGTATGGATGCTGTTCAGCGCCGTGGCGGTGAACCTCAATAAAGTGGGTTTTCACTTTACGACCGATCAGCTGTTTATGCTGACCGCATTACCTTCTGTATCCGGGGCGCTGCTGCGCGTACCGTACTCCTTTATGGTGCCGGTCTTCGGCGGACGTCGCTGGACGGCCTTCAGCACCGGGATCATGATTATCCCTTGCGTCTGGTTGGGTTTTGCGGTGCAGGACACCTCTACACCGTTTAGCACCTTTATCATTATCGCTCTGCTGTGCGGTTTCGCCGGGGCGAACTTCGCTTCCAGCATGGCGAACATCAGCTTCTTCTTCCCGAAACAGAAGCAGGGTGGCGCGCTGGGTATCAATGGCGGGTTGGGCAACATGGGCGTGAGCGTGATGCAGCTGGTGGCACCGCTGGCCATTTCGATGTCCATCTTTGCCATCTTCGGCGGGACCGGCGTAGAACAGCCGGACGGCTCTATGCTGTTTCTTGAGAACGCGGCCTGGATTTGGGTGCCGTTCCTGGTCGTCTTCACGCTTGCCGCCTGGTTTGGCATGAACGATCTGTCAACGTCGAAAGCTTCGCTTCGCGAACAGTTGCCGGTGCTTAAGCGTGGACATCTGTGGATCATGGCGGTGCTGTACCTGGCGACCTTCGGATCGTTCATCGGTTTCTCCGCGGGTTTTGCGATGCTGTCGAAAACCCAGTTCCCGGACGTACAAATCCTGCATTATGCCTTCTTTGGACCGTTTATCGGCGCGCTGGCGCGCTCCATGGGCGGCGCCATCTCCGACCGTCTCGGCGGAACTCGTGTAACGTTGGTGAACTTTGTGGTGATGGCCGTGTTCTGCGCGCTCCTGTTCCTGACCCTGCCGTCAGGCGGCGTCGGCGGTAACTTTACGGCGTTCTTCGGCGTGTTTATGGTGCTGTTCCTGACAGCCGGTTTGGGTAGCGCCTCGACGTTCCAGATGATCTCGTTGATTTTCCGTAAGCTGACGATGGATCGCGTGAAAGCGCAGGGCGGCAGCGAAGAGCGCGCGATGCGTGAAGCGGCAACCGACACGGCAGCGGCGCTGGGCTTTATCTCCGCTATTGGCGCCATTGGCGGGTTCTTTATCCCAAAAGCATTTGGTATCTCACTGAATCTGACCGGTTCTCCGGCAGGCGCAATGAAGGTATTCCTCGTGTTCTATATCGCCTGCGTGTTTATCACCTGGGTGGTTTATGGACGTAAAACAAAAAAATAAGTAGTCACTTTTTGATTATCATGGCGCGAGCGATCGCGCCATTTTTTTATCCTGAACATAGTTACAACATACTATATAACACGGTGTTTTACCGCCGCCATGTAGCCCGCGCGAAACTGGTCTGACAGGGATCTACCCCTTAATACCAGTGCAGATGTTAACAAACGCCATCTTTTACCAAATCATCAAATAAATCACGTTATATCAATAAGATAGAAAATATAAATTGATAATACTTTGGTGGTATTTTCGATTTTGGCCTGATTTATTAACAAAGTCCGTATTGATCGCCATCAATTCCCCTCATCTTTCAGAACGTTACTTTCGCTTTAAATCCAGCAATGTCGATTTATCAGAGAGCCACAGGCTCCATACAGGAGAAA
>Ga0213878_10000780_pt1 | contig 11522 bp, 7 predicted proteins | sample VelepicoBEBS_R02_FD_161053 | JGI IMG/M metagenome (GOLD analysis project Ga0213878, IMG submission 161053) | Vellozia epidendroides bulk soil microbial communities from rupestrian grasslands, the National Park of Serra do Cipo, Brazil - BS_R02 | ecosystem: Environmental > Terrestrial > Soil >... | reverse complement strand
GGAATAACCAATCAGTAATCGGAAGTGAGAAAGTGACGGTAAGTTCCTCTGACTGATTACTGACCCACTGATTATTAACTACTTTTAACTTCTGGGCCGTGAATGCCTGCGAGATAGTGTAGGGTGACGCAACCTCCAAAATTCGAGAAGGAACAGAAAATGACTCAAAAGACGGTAGCTGAAATTTTTATCGAAACGCTCATCGCCGCAGGCGTGACCAGAATTTACGGCGTCGTGGGTGATTCATTGAATGGTATTCTGGAAGAGGTTCGACGGAGCAAAAAGATTGAATGGATAGGGGTGCGGCACGAAGAAACGGCGGCATTCGCGGCCGGAGCTCAAGCTCATTTAACCGGAGAATTGGCCGTTTGCGCCGGCAGCTGCGGGCCGGGCAACATGCACCTGATCAACGGTCTCTACGATTGCCACCGCAGCCGGGTACCCGTACTAGCTCTAGCCGCTCAGATTCCGAGCGAGGAGATTGGCAGCAACTATTTTCAGGAAACCCATCCGGACCAGCTTTTCCGTGATTGCAGTGATTACTGCGAGCTGATTTCACAGACGACCCAGATGCCGCGGGTGTTAGAGATCGCGATTCAAACCGCGTTAACCAAGAAAGGTGTGGCGGTGGTAGCGATACCCGGTGACGTCGCTCTCAAACCGGCAAACTACCGTAAGCCGAGCGCCACCATCAAGCCATGTCATCCGGTGGTGAGTCCGTCGGACGAAGAAATCAAAAGCTTGGCCGCGCTGCTTAATGAGGGGAAGGCCGTCACCATTCTTGGAGGAGCCGGATGTGCAGGTGCGCACGCCGAACTGATGCAGCTAGCCGGCAAGCTCAAATCTCCGATTGTTTCTGCTCTAAGAGGGAGAGAACACATCCAGTACGATAGTCCTTACGATGTGGGTTTGACCGGTCTGATCGGTTTCTCTTCCGGCTACCACGCGATTATGGCAGCCGACACCCTCTTAATGCTGGGTACCGATTTTCCCTATACTCAGTTCTATCCAGAGAAAGCAACGGTTATCCAGGTCGATCTCCGGGGCGAAAACCTTGGTCGTCGCACGCGATTGGACCTTGGGATTATTGGCGACGTAAAAGCGACCCTGCAGGGAATATTGCCATTGGTGAGCGAGAAAGAAGATGATGCGCATCTGAAGGGCTTTGTCAGTCATTATCAAGATGTGCGTAAGGGATTGGATGAGTTGGCGGTGGGGCATCCGGGTCGTAAACCCATGCATCCCCAATACGTCGCCAAAGTAGTGGACGAATTGGCTGCAGATAATGCGATTTTTTCTTGTGATGTCGGCACTCCTACGGTGTGGGCTGCCCGTTATCTCACCATGAATGGCAAGCGGCGCCTATTAGGTTCGTTTAATCATGGATCGATGGCGAACGCCATGCCTCAAGCCATCGGTGCACAGCTGACTTTCCCTGGCCGTCAAGTCGTCACCTTCTCCGGCGACGGTGGACTCTCCATGATGCTAGGAGATCTATTGTCGCTGCATCAACATAAGTTGCCGGTAAAAATCATTGTGTTTAGCAATAGCGCGCTTGCGTTTGTCGAACTGGAAATGCTGGCCGCCGGCATTCTGGGGGACGGGACCGAGTTGGTGAATCCTGATTTTGTTGGACTGGCTCGCTCGGCCGGGATGTTCGCGGCGAAAGTGGAGGATCCTGCCGATTTGAAACCGGCGGTAACCGAGGCGTTCCGGCATGACGGACCAGCGTTGGTAGAAGCTGTAGTTAATCGCTCGGAACTTTCGATGCCGCCGACTATCAAGGTGAACCAGGCGGTCGGGTTCAATCTATGGGCCCTTAAAGCCGTGCTTAATGGCCGCGGCGATGAGGTCATTGATTTGGCGGTTAGCAATCTGGTGCGGTAGCCCATTTGGTAGTGGCGGAGCCAAGGGCTTGGAGGGGAGCCGCTTTACAAGGTGGCCCGCATTGAACCCGTGTTCATCAAGCTGATCGTTTGCTAGGCTGAAATATGTTGGCAGGCGGCTCCCGCAAACGTCTCTTAATTTTGCCACCTCAGGTAGCCGTTTCCTCACCTAGTGCCAATTGAGGTAACGATAGCGTCACCCCGATAGTTAAAGGTTACGGAATTATCAGTTTTTAGTTTTAGTGAGCCGATGCCTAAAAGAAGCGAAGCATTATGATTATCAAGATCATTGAACCGATTGGCCAATCAGAAGACGCGGTCCGAGCTCGGATCGGTAATCTTCTCGATGAAGGCGGCCATAGCCTCTTTTTTTGTGATACGCGTGGAATGCCGGATGCCGCCGTGATCACAGTAGTGAAAGACGCAGACATCCTCGTACTCAGCAATCGGCCGCTTTCCGGGAGTGTGATCAATGCCTGTACTAAGCTGAAACTAATTTGTGTGGCGTTTACGGGTGTTGATCATGTGGACCAAGAAGCCTGCCAGAACCGAGGAATTGTTGTCCACAATGCCGCCGGTTATGCGGTCCATGCTGTTAGTGAGTTGGCGATTGGGCTGATCATCGCGCTGCTTCGGCGAATCATCCCGGCTGACGCAAAAACGCGCGCCGGCGGTACCAACGAATATTTAGTCGGGCACGAGTTGTTTGGGAAGACGCTCGGCGTCGTCGGATGTGGGCATATCGGATTACAGGTAGCCCGGTTAGCGAATGCCTTTGGCTGTCATGTGCTCGGTTTCGATCCGCATGCGGTCAAGGTCGACGATGTAACCATCGAACAGGTTGAGCTGGATGTATTGTTAAGCCGAAGCGATATCGTTACCTTGCATTTACCGCTGATCCCGGAGACACGCGCCTTTATTGGACGGGCCCAACTAGGAAAACTGAAGCCTACCGCGATTCTCATTAACGCAGCGCGCGGGCCCATCGTTGAGCAGGCGGCCCTTATCGACGCATTGGCGCAGAAACGGCTAGCAGGCGCAGGGCTCGATGTATTCGATTTAGAGCCGCCACTCCCTGCTAATCATCCGATTTTAACGGCGCCTAATACTGTGCTGACGCCTCACATTGGCTTCGAGACTGCAGAGGCGATGAGCGCCAAGGCGAATATAGCATTGGGGCATCTGGAGGATTTTCTGAGGCACAGCTAATGAGGTCTGTCGCCCGACCACACTCGCGTAACGGATAATTGTAGGACAGGATAGACAAATCTCTCGATTCGGAATGGATCTAGGTCTATCAGGCAAGAAAGGGAATCGTTTGTGCCGCGTCAAAGGGCCTTGGACGTGCCTGTGCGTTCGCGCTTGCGCGCGAGGGTGTGAATCTGATCGTTAATGCTCGAAGCCGAGAGGCGCTGCAGGCAACTGCCGAAAAAATTCGAGTCGAGACAGGCGTCAGGGTCACGACGATCGCAGTGGACGTCACGACGGAAGCGGGTCGACGAGCAGTTCTAGCTGCCTGTCTCGATCCAGATATTTTGATCAGTAATGCAGGTGGCCCGCCTCCTGGCGATTTCAGAAATGCTAGTCGCGATGACTGGGTGCGTGCGTTCGACGCGAATATGCTTACCCCGATCTCTTTGATCCGCGCGGTGATTGACGGGATGGTAGACCGGCGCTTTGGCCGAATCGTCAATATTACGACGAGTGGAGGTTATCTGACGGGACAAAACATTGTGCTTGATGGTGGCTCATATCCCGGGTTGATGTGAGGATGTACGAAGTTGGAGGTAATTATGATTTCCCGGCGGCGATTCCTAAAAAGAAGCGGCGCAGCAGGTATGGCCATTACTACGGCGCGAGCTGGTCTCGGCGCTACGTTAGTTGAGGCCGTTAACTCGGCTGCAGAACGGCCTGAGAGTTGCCTTTCGGAAAAACGCGCGCAGCGGTCATTCGAAATTCGTTGTGACGCGGCTCGGGCCGCTGCTAATGGGAAAAATCCGATTCCGGCGACCAACGGCGATGAGGAACGCTACCCGGATAAGCGGGCGAGCTTTGCCAAGAGCTTACCGCATAACGAGCTTGGCGAAGTTGAACTCCGAGCCTACAGCGACTGGCTTTCGATTCTCGCAAGTGGTGAGTCTAAGCGCTTCGAACAAGTCCCCCGCGATCCATTGGCCGTCGCGAAGCTGAATAATCCGCAGGCAACTTATGCTTTCGATTTAGTCGGTATCGATAGTCATGCGACTCGTTTGCTCCCGCCGCCGGCTTTTGCGAGCGCTGCCATGGCGGTTGAGATGGGGGAACTCTATTGGCAAGCACTGACAGCTGATGTTCCATTTCGAGACTACGAAACGAGCGGACTAATCGCTGCGGCGCTGGCCGATCTAAATGCGTTTTCGTATCCGCTGCGCTCACAAACACCGGGGAAACTTACACCTAGAGCATTGTTCCGTGGAGAGACTGCGGGAGACATCATCGGGCCTTATATTAGCCAGTTTCTATGGTTAGATGTTCCTTACGGCATCAAAATTTTCGACCAACGTTACCGTTTCCCTAGCCGCAACCAAAAATTTCTTACGAATTTCACTGAGTGGCTGGCGTGCCAACGTGGCGCCGAGCCTGCGAGCAAGCTCCAATTCGACTCGCAGCCACGCTACATCTGCAGCAACCGGGAATTGGCCGAATACGTGCATGAGGACTTCAGTTTTCAAAGCTATCTGAACGCCGCACTAATCATGTTACGCCTTGGTTCCGACGCGTTGAATCCGACCAATCCTTATATTGGCTCACGAACGCAGTTTGGCGATATCACCTTCGGAAATAAGAATGTTTTATCCCTGATGGCACAAGCGTCTCTGTTGGGCCAAAAAAGTGCCTATTACCATAAATGGCTAGTGCATCGGCGACTGCGCCCGGAGTGTTTTGCTGGCCGAATCGAGGTACAGGTTTCGGGACGGAAAGCCTATGACCTGCATTCGGACATTCTGAATTGTGATGCGGTCGGTCGGGTGAAGACGGCCTATGGTAGTCGCCTGTTGCCTTCTGCGTTTCCTGAGGGTTGTCCGACTCATCCCTCTTATCCTGCGGCGCACGCCACCAATGCCGGTGCCTGTGCAACTGTGCTGAAAGCGTTCTTTAATGAAGATTACCCGATACCTGATCCGGTGGAGGCAACATCAGACGGATCGGTCTTAATGCCTTGGAAAGGGGAATCACTGACGCTGGGAAACGAAATCAATAAATTAGCTAACAATATCGCGCTGGGTAGAGATGCGGCCGGGGTCCATTATAGGTCCGATAGTATCAATGGCCTCATAGTTGGCGAGGAACAAGCACTGGCCCTTCTCACTGATTACAGCCGAACTTATAATGAGCGATTCGACGGTTTTATTCTCTCCACCTTTGGCGGTGAAAAGGTCAGGGTCGCCAATGGCGAGTTAAGGTTCGTGTGATGGTATGAGCTTCGAGTCCTTGATGGCGAGGTTGCAGGGGTTCAACATGTCCCTGGAGGCGTTAGCCGCTCTCGGCGCTGAGTTACGGGCCATCCCAAAGAACTGAACGCGGAGTCAGCCAAAGCGACTGTTGCGCTGAACATCCTGATCTCTGCGTCCTGGCCAGACGGCGAGCCGGGACAACCATCCCCAGATTGGTGACGGGCGCGGGACAATAACTTCAATGGTGGTCCCCCTTCCCGGGGTACTTAGTATAAAGGCCCCACCGCCGAGTTGTCGACAGCGTTCCTCTATTCCAAGAAGGCCGAATCCACCAGACATCGCGCTTTCGTCCGGTGCGGTTTTGGTCGAACTAGAATCAGCGCCGGGCTTGTAGTTAAAACCGATTCCATCATCACGAAGCCGAAGTCGAAGCTCGCCGGGATCGTAGAACAGTTCTGCGATAAACTGACGCGCTTTAGCGTATTTCAACGTGTTGGTGAGAGATTCCGCAGTGATTCTCACTAGCGCTTGCTCCCAAGCGAACCCGATCGGGTACGCCGCACCGGAGACTGTGAGTTGAGGGCACAGTCGATTGCTACCTGCAGTTTGGGTCAGAACCGCTTCTAGTGCAGATGGCAGGGACACGTTGGTTTCGAACACCCCTGAGCGCAGGGCTCGCATTGCGCGACGTGTTTCCTTTAGGTTCTCACGTGCCAATTTGGCCACGTCATCCAGGCTCGTGAGCAGTGGATCAAGTTGCATTTTCTTGGCAAGACTCTTCGCTGCCTCTAGCCGCCAGACGAGCCCAACCGTGCCTCTTGCCACGGTGTCATGTAACTCGCGCGCCAGCCGAGTCCGTTCTTCCAGGATCTGTTGGAGCCGCCATCGCCCGAGGAGCCAGATGGCGAGGATACAGGCGGCGGCACACAAAGCGGAAAACCAGATCGTCTGATAGAAATGCGGTTGCACAATTATGGTTGTGGCAGCGGCAGATTCTTCGGGTACCCAAAGCCCATCGTTGTTACAAGCGATCACTCTGAACTGGTAGTTCCCTGGAGCGAGATTAGTGTAGTGGGCTTCGGCACTAGTCCCGGAATCGATCCAATCTTTATCGAACCCATCTAGCCTATATTTGAATCGAACCTTTTCAGGCGCAGTAAAACATAATCCGGCATAGTCGAATTCCAAATGATGAGCGCCGGGACCAAGCTGGACGCTCTGGTTTCTCCGCCTAAACGGGACGACGTGGGTTAGGTCTACAACGACCTGTTCGATTTGCACCGCGGGCAGCAGCGAATTGAATTGCAAGTGATTGGGATCAATAACAGCCAGCCCAGCGATCGTTCCAAAGGCAAGCCGGCCATCGGGTAAACGGCATCCGGCAGGAAAGTAAACGTTGCTACAGTCCGGAGATTTGAGGCCATCGGCTTTTCCGAAAATCCGGCAACTCACGGAAGAGCGTTTCCCATCGAAAAACTCGTTCAACTCGCGTTTCGAAGCACAAAAGATTCCACGTGAGCCGCTAGACCAGAGGTTGCCACTGTCATCTTCCAGGAGACAGAAGAATTCTGGTGCGAGCACTCGTTCGTCGGGTCGAAACGCGATAGGGGCCCATTTTCCGGCCCTTAAGCGGTAGAGCCCGTTCATTCCGCCGGCCCAAATTGTCCGCTCTGGATCTTCATATGTCGAAAGAACCGTAGTTTTGGAAAGCATCTCGGCGTTCTCGCCTGGAACGCTGATCGTCGACCCACGAAGCACGTCGACGCCGGGGGTTTCGCCAATCCAAGCTGTTTCCTCACGATCGATTGTTAACGAGAAAATCGAGCGATTTCGCAAGCCATCGGCGGAACTAAACGTTCTCACCAGCTGGCCATTGCGAAACACTTGGAGACCGGCGCCAGCCGTGCCCACCAATAGGTCCCCTGCACGATTGTTGCAGATTCCCATGGCGAAGCCGGGACCACCCTCTCTATTTAACGCCGCTACCCTCTGATCTTGACCATTCTGCAGCCGATGCAACCCACCGTCCCTAGTGCCAAACCACAGGACTTCACGAGGATCCTCATATAAAGAAGTCACGGCGACTGGAGGAACCGGTTCTTCCTTTGACCCCAGCGATATGCGTTCAATTTTGCCGTTCTTTAGGCAAGCCAAACCGCTGCCTGTGCCAATCCAGATCCGTCCCTCACTGCCGGAGGCGACAGTGCCGACGTTGTCGCTAGGGAGCCCGTCACGCGTAGTGTAGGTAATGATCTTGACATCGGAGAGTCGTTCAAGTCCTTCGTTTGTTGCCAGCCAGATATTACCTTCCCGATCCTCGAAGATTTGTTGGATATTTGGTAAAGGACGTCCGATTTCTGGCGGCAATTGACTCACCTGACCGCTGGCCGGCTCAATCCGCCACAAGCCACCGCCAGCGATACTTGCCCACATCATGCCGTGCGAGTCCGTCATCACGGTCTGGATCGGGAGTCTGCCCAGGTCATTGGGCACTGGTTGAAAGATGCCGTTCTCAAGCCGAGCCAGACCGAGGCCGGTTCCTGCCCAAAGGTTCCCGCCCGAATCGACTCCTAGCCCATAAACGTCATTGGCAGGCAAGCCATCGACTCGCGAAAATCTCCGTATCTCGCTAGATTTCCTGTCGATTCGATAGATCCCGGATGCGGTAGCTACCCAGACAGCCCCATCGCTGGTTTCGCTGAACGCATAAACCTGATGCCGTGCCAAATCCAAAGAGCCTGGATAAGTCGAAAACCGGTTCTGCTGGAAACACAGCAATCCGTAGTTTTCAGTTCCGACCCAAAGTATGCCCTCTTTGTCCAAAAAAAGAGGCTGCAGCGGATCGTCCGGCACACCATCCTCATTGCCGAACCGTTTAAAATCACCATTTGGCAGCCGGCAGTACATCGCTTTCCAAGAGCTCATCCAGAGCTCGCCGGAAGACCCCAGGAGTAGCGAGTAAACGTCAAGCGGCAACTCGATATTGGCCCGAATGTCTTTCCCCACGTCAAACTTTTTTCCGTCGAATCGGATAAGGCCATGCCCAAACCTGAGCCAGAGAAAGCCGTCTCGGGTCTGAGCAATGCCCGCAGTCACGTTCTGGGGAAGCCCCTGATCCTGATCCCAACGAACCAATCGGTACTGACCTAGTGACAGGCTAGGGTCCAGAGCCGTGGCACTCAGAAGCGGAATTGACACCGCTAACCACAGCGCTAAAGCCGCCGAATTTCTGGAGCCACGAAAACGCTTGGCTTTGTTCGTTGTTAGCCAGGATCCAAAGCCAGAGCAAAAAACACGGAGCTGCAATTTCCGTGACAGATTTGACTCCGATTTCATTTGGCCAATCCCCTTAGTAACGTCAGAAAGCCTGGCTCGAAAGATCGCTCGATTTCCTTGAATGTCTTTAAGCCGATTTAGCGCAATAGAAAAGTCGCTTATCAAAAGAATTATTCACCACAAAGAAACAAAGAGCACAAAGTTACGAGATACTGAGGGCTGTGGGCTATCGGACCTCTTTAATACGAAACATCAGCGATCGATTCCCGTCATTGTTATCCGTTTTCCGCAAATCAAATCGAAGTTCTAAATTGCTCTTATCTTCGTCTCCTTTGTGTCTTTGCGGTGAATTTTATCCCTGGCTCCCTCTAAAGGGATAGGACCAAATAGCTCACCTCCTCCGCACTACCCTCGCTCGTCCGGCTAACTATTTTTCTATCTTACGCCATATGGCAGCGCCCGAATCATCGGGCGATTTTGTATGCGTAGATTCACTTACATTAAAATGAACAACGCAATTAAAACACTATTGAATAAAAAGCACTGTCTCCAAGCGGTGATGATAGCGCCGGTATTGGGCATGTTGACCTTTACCGGATGCTCCCATATCGACGGTACAGCCGAAGGACAGCCGCGAACGAAAAACGGATTGGCTTTCTACTCCGAATGGAGGCACGAAAAACTGCCGTCGGCCAATTCCGATCCAGATGCGACATACGAATGGTTTTATTAAAGGTCTGGCCCAGATTTAGCCAGGCCTTTATCACGGCACTGCGCGTTGATAAGTGTGTTGACAGTGTTCCGCCATTATCGCGGCGCACTGTCATAAAAGCTGATAACCGTTCATGTTTACACTCCGGTCCGGCTTGCATGTCTTGCCGGAGTTCGGTTAGAGCGTTATCACAACAAAATCGCCGATCGGAACGACGGGATCCAAGGCAGACCGATTTGAAACGCCAGCTCGTCCGACGAAGCTTCCAGAGTCTGAGACGACGAGGCGAAGTCGGAGAACGCTTGGGAACGCCCAGAACAGTAAAAACTAACGGCCAATGGTTAGCCGGTGGTTTGGATGACGATTCCGGCAGGTCGAACAAAAAGGCAAGGTGCTAACGAAGCTAGGCGACTCTGTACTGCGATGGAAGATCGAAAGACGATCTCTATGCGTAAGAAAAACAGCTCACCGTGAAAATAAAACAATGAATAAGCTTCGTGCTGGTATTGTCGGATTAGGTCCAATCGCGCAGAACGCCCATCTACCGGCCATCGAGAAATCCGGTGGTATCCACTTGCAAGCGATCGCAGACACAGACGCTGCGTTAAGAGAGCAAGTTTGTTTGCGTTATCGTCCCGCGACAGTGCACAAGCACAGTGACGACCTCTTGGCTGATCCGAATGTTGACTTGGTGATCCTAGCGGTGAGCGACCGATTTCATGTCCCTCTAGCCAAGGATGCGCTGAGGGCGGGCAAGCATGTCCTGGTGGAAAAACCTTTAGGAATTACTACCCAGGAGTGTGAGGAATTGCGTTCGCTGGTCGCCCCGGAACAAGTTTTCGCAGTAGGTTGCAACCGGCGGTTTCTGCCGGGTGTTAAGGCGGCAAAGGCTTTCGCGGCGCGGTCTCAAACTGTCGCGAGCTACAACGCGTTCTATTACGATTCCACTTTCCGTCACGGTCTTACTCAACCCAACCTGTTTCCGGTAGAAATGAAAAGCTCCGGCCAAATTACAAAGGCAGCGGGTCCGGACTGGAAGACAACCGATCGCCGGATCTATAATCTGCTTACGCACTCTCCGCATATCCTGGATTTAGCCGGGCATTTAGTTGGCCCGATTGAAAAGGTGCGCGCTGTCCATCGAGAACGAGATATCTCGCCTTTAGGAGGTCAGAGCAAAACGGTGTGTCACATTTGGCATATCGACATTGGTTTTCTCGCCAGACCGGGCGAGATCGAGGGCGCTACTGGTCATTTTGAGTTAGTCTTGCCGCGGCACGGCGAATTCGCCGAGGGATTTAAGATTGAAACCGATCTGGGACACGCGTTAGTGGAATTTCCCTACGTCTGGTTTCAAAGGGAACATCGGGTTGAAATTTATGATGCCCAGGCGGGTACGATCGCTCGACCCGAAGGCCAAGATACAAACACCTTCCGTCTCCAGTTGGAAGCCCTGGCGAATACGATTCTAAATGGAGCGCCTTTAATGAACGCCAACCTGGAGGATGGCATTGAAGCAGTAAGAGCGATGGTGGCGGTGGGTCACAGCGCGCGCCAAGGTGGGGATTGGGTCAATATAGAGGAAGTCGAGGGAGATTTGGCACACTCCTATTTGAAGTGTGCCTACGTAACTACGGCCTAATTAGCCAGGCAGTCACTCAAAAGGATTCTGCAGGCCGACCTCCACTGCCATTTACTCGTTAGAACTACAATTGCAACATCAGAAAGTAATGCATACTAAGATCGGCATTTTTGCTAAGCACATCTCCCGGCCGACACTAGAGGAACTCTTCGTCGCCATAGCCGGTTTTGGCTTCAATTGCGTCCAGTTCAACGCGGCTTGTCTTGGCATCCCGAGTTTGCCAGACAAGATAGACAAGGCCCTCTGGCGCGGGGTTGCCCGGGCTGCGCGGAACGCCGGAGTCGAGATCGTCGCCCTATCCGCCACCTTCAACCTGCTCGATGACAACTGGTTTCGCCTCGTCGATAATTTTCGGCGCCTTGAGATACTCGCGCAAGGAGCCACGATCCTGGGGACGGATCTACTAACACTATGCAGCGGCACGCGCAGTCAGGGGGATATGTGGACCTACCATCCGGAGAACGAAACCGCTGAAGCATGGCAAGATATGGCCGCCGCGATGCAACTGGCCCTCGATATTGCCAGCGCCCACGATGTTTGTCTCGGCATTGAACCGGAGATCGCTAACGTGG
>Ga0213878_10000779_pt1 | contig 11526 bp, 9 predicted proteins | sample VelepicoBEBS_R02_FD_161053 | JGI IMG/M metagenome (GOLD analysis project Ga0213878, IMG submission 161053) | Vellozia epidendroides bulk soil microbial communities from rupestrian grasslands, the National Park of Serra do Cipo, Brazil - BS_R02 | ecosystem: Environmental > Terrestrial > Soil >... | reverse complement strand
GGATGAGCGGTGAACCACGAACTGGTTGTAACCGTCGTAGTCAGATACGCGCAGCTCATACGGGAACTGGCCGCCGTTAGTCTGAACAACGTACGCGATACGGGTACGGAACGCGCCTTTAATACCGGTCAACTTCTCAAAGACTTCATCACTCGCCGTGTGACCCGCGTAGCGCAGCCACTGCTTGTTCACTTTGTAGGAGTTCTGCGCCAGCACGGTACCCGGCGCGCCACCGGTGTCGACCAGTTGGTAGGCAACGGTATAGGAACCATCCGGGTTCGGCGTTACCTGCCCGACGACCACGGCATCAATACCGAGCGCGGACCAGGCAGCCGGCTGAACTTCCTGAGCAGTACCCGGCTGCTGAGGCAGACGAGAACGATCCAGTGGGTTGAATTTCCCGCTGTTGCGCAGGTCAGCCGCTACAATGCCGCCGATATCTTCAGGCGCAGCGCCTGGGCCCGCCCATTTGAAAGGCGCAACGCCGATTGGACGCGCCGAGTCTACCCCCTGGGTAATCTCGATACGTACTTCTGCATGCAGCGCCGCTGCAAACAGCATCAGAAAACCAAATGCTACTTTTAATGCCTGCTTCATCATATCTCCCTTATCCAGGCGGAAAGCCCACGATAATTTAGCAGAATGTTAACAAACTCAAATACACAAAACTACCAAAACCCTGTGACCAGCCTGGTACATTTTTCCCGGTTTGCACGGGAAAAGTGAACTTAAGGTTTGAAGTCCAGCGGCGCATTTTTGAACACTTCATACACAGCCTGTGAAGGCGGTTTCGGGAACCTTGCTTGTCTTGCTGCAGCCAGTGCGGCTGTACAAAGCGCCGGATCCCCACCCTCAGACGTGATATTAGCTAACGTACCGTCAGGATTCAGTTTAACGCGTAGTGTACAGACTTTACCTGTGTACGATGACGCATCATAAAAACGACTCTCAATCGCCGCCTTAATCTGTCCCGCATAGTTACTGATATCCGCGCCTGAAGCGCCGTTGTTCTTCGTGTTACCACTCCCCGCCGCTGCGGCATTATTGCCTTTCGCTCCGCCCCCAGTTTTCGGCGCATTCTTACCTGAGCTGAGATCGCCAAACAGATCGTCAACGCCAGAAGCCTCTTTATCTTCCGCAGCCTTTTTAGCAGCAGCGGCTTTTGCAGCTTTCGCGGCCGCCGCTTTCTCCGCAGCAGCAGCTTTCTTATCCGCTGCGGCTTTGGCAGCTTTCTCCGCAGCGGCCTGATCGGCGGCGGCTTTTTCTGCTGCTGCTTTTTCTGCGGCCTTCTCGGCGGCAGCGGCTTTCTTCGCAGCATCGGCGGCAGCTTTCTTCTCTGCATCCTGCTGCGCTTTCTTCGCGGCTTCCGCCTCGGCTTTCTTCTGTGCGTCCGCAGCGGCTTTCGCAGCGTCAGCTTCGGCTTTCTTCTGTGCCGCCGCTGCCGCTTTTACCGCTTCCGCTTCTGCTTTCTTCTGCGCATCCGCGGCGGCTTTTTTCGCCGCGTCGGCAGCGAGCTTTGCGTCCGCTTCGGCTTTAGCTTTGGCGTCCGCCGCTGCTTTCGCCGCGGCTTGCTCAGCCTGTTTCTGCTGCTCCTGCGCCTGCTTCGCCGCTTCCTGCGCCTGCAGTTTTTCCTGCTCCAGCTGTTTCAGACGCTCCTGCTCGGCGGCCTGCTTCTCACGCATCTCCTCCGCCTGCTGCTGCGCCTGTTTTTCACGCTGTTCCTGCGCGCGTTTCGCGCTGGCTGCCTGCTGCTGTTGGCGATTGTAGTTTTGCACTACGGCGCCAGGGTCGACCATCACCGCATCAATGGACGAACCACCTCCGCCGCCTGCCGACGCATCTATATGCTCATCGAACGAACTCCAAATCAGCAGTGCAATCAAGATGATATGCAGAACGACTGAAATGATGATCGCGCGTTTTAGCTTGTCGTTTTGTTCGGTTGCCTTTGACACTCTCGGTTCCCAAAAACTGTTAGCCTGTTAGCCGGGTCAGATTGGCTGGGTCATTAAACCAACCGATTTAACACCTGCGCTGTGCAACAGGTTCAGCGCTTTAATAATTTCATCGTAAGGCACATCTTTAGCGCCGCCGATTAAGAAGACCGTTTTAGGATTCGCCTGCAGACGACGCTGCGCTTCAGCAACCACCTGCTCCGGCGGCAGCTGCGGCATTTTATCCGGACCAACGTTGACGCTGTACTGACCTACGCCGGAAACTTCTACGATAACCGGTGGATCGTCGTTGGTGCTAACGGCTTGCGATTCGGTTGCATCTGGAAGATTGACTTCCACGCTCTGCGTAATGATCGGTGCCGTCGCCATAAAGATCAGCAGCAGCACCAGCAACACATCCAGCAGCGGAACGATGTTGATTTCGGACTTCAGTTCGCGACGTCCGCGTCCACGTGCTCTGGCCATGGCTTACCCCTTGTTGCTGTCGCTGCTGGTAAACGCCTGACGGTGCAGAATCGCGGTGAACTCTTCCATAAAGTTGTCGTAGTTCAGCTCCAGTTTATTCACGCGCTGGTTCAGGCGGTTGTACGCCATTACCGCCGGAATAGCGGCGAACAGACCGATAGCGGTCGCGATCAACGCTTCTGCGATACCCGGTGCAACCATTTGCAGCGTGGCCTGTTTAACCGCGCCCAGCGCGATAAAAGCGTGCATGATCCCCCAGACGGTGCCGAACAGACCGATATACGGGCTGATAGAGCCGACCGTGCCGAGGAACGGAATATGGGTTTCAAGCGTTTCCAGTTCGCGGTTCATCGAAATGCGCATCGCGCGAGATGCCCCTTCGACAATCGCTTCCGGCGCATGGCTGTTCGCACGATGCAGACGGGCAAACTCTTTGAAACCGCTATAGAAAATTTGCTCAGAGCCATTCAGGCTCTCGCGACGGCCCTGGCTCTCCTGATACAGGCGTGACAGCTCAATACCCGACCAGAACTTGTCTTCAAAGGCTTCTGCTTCACGCGCGGCCGCATTGAGGATGCGCGTTCTCTGGATGATGATGGCCCAGGAAGCGATTGAAAAACCAATCAAAATCAACATGATAAGTTTAACCAGAAGGCTTGCCTTCAGGAACAAATCAAGGATATTCATGTCAGTCACTGCTTAAACTCCGCGACAATAGACTTGGGAAGCGCACGAGGCTTCATTAAGAGTGGATCAACACAGACAATCAGCACTTCAGCTTCATTCAGTACCGTGTTTTCCGCGTTGACGATCCGCTGCGTGAAGACCAGAGAGGTGCCACGCATCGCTGTAATTTCCGTTTGGACTTCGAGCATGTCGTCGAGTCTGGCGGGTGCAAAATACTCCAGCGTCATCTTACGTACCACAAAGGCAACCCGCTCAGCCAGCAAAACTTGCTGACTAAAGTGATGATGGCGCAGCATCTCAGTACGTGCTCTTTCATAGAAAGCGACGTAGCTGGCGTGGTAAACCACACCACCGGCATCGGTGTCTTCGTAATAGACACGAACCGGCCATCGAAACAGCGTTGTATTCACTTTACATCCCGGTAATGCAAAAAAAGATTTAGGACTTTCAAACTTCGCTACTATACGCGCGGGAAAGGTGGTTTGGAATGGGAGAAAGTAAACGGAGCGTAAATTTTTATGGGCTTATGCAAGCCCATAACGGTTAACGGATGTTTCTTATTCAGGCGTAAAAGAAAATCAGTCCGGCAAGCAAAATCAGGTCAGCCAGCAGCGGGCAAAAAATCCCCTGCCAATGGGTAGCCTGAGGACGAAAACCCACGCCGTGGATAACGCCCGCGCAAACCGCCCACATGATCAAGAAGCCGTGCCAGATTTCCAGCGCGCTGGTTTTGGCCGCAAAACGTGATGGGTCCCAGAAAATGCATCCTGCCAGCACTAAGGCCATCAGTAAGGAAAGGGCCCTTAACGGGCCCTTATCCATTACCGCATACAACGTTGCGATAATCTTATTCATCAATGTTCTTCTTGTCCGGCTTTGGACGCTTCAACATGCTCCAGCGCCAGCGCGGTAATGACCCCAAAGGCACAGGCAAGAAGCGTTCCCAAAATCCATGCGAAATACCACATATCTTGCTCCTTACTTAGTACATAGAGTGGGTATTGCTTTCAATGTGTTCTTTGGTGATACGACCGAACATTTTCCAGTAGCACCAGATGGTGTACAACAGAACAATCGGTACGAACACGCAGGCCACATAGGTCATCAGGTTCAGCGTCATCTGGCTGGATGTCGCATCCCACATGGTCAGGCTGGCATTCATCATTGTGCTGGACGGCATCACGAACGGGAACATCGCGATACCCGCAGTCAGGATGATGCAAGCGAGCGTCAGTGAGGAGAACAGGAACGCCCACGCGCCTTTTTCCAGACGAGAGGTCAGCATGGTCAGCAACGGCAGCAGCACGCCCAGAGCCGGAATTGCCCACAGGCTCGGCGCATTGTTGAAGTTCACCATCCAGGCGCCAGCCTGACGCGCGACTTCTTTCGTCAGCGGGTTAGACGGCGCGGCATGGTTGATAGCAGACGTGATCACGTAGCCATCAATACCGTACATCACCCAAACGCCTGCCAACGCGAAGCACACCAGCGTCACCAGCGCGGCAACCTGCGAGGTTGCACGACAGCGCAGGTGCAGTTCGCCCACGGTACGCATCTGCAGATAGGTCGCGCCCTGGGTGACTATCATCGCCACACTCACCACGCCTGCCAGCAGACCAAACGGATTCAGCAGCTGGAAGAAGTTACCGGTGTAGTACAGACGCATGTATTCATCGATGTGGAACGGCACGCCCTGCAGCAGGTTGCCGAACGCCACGCCGATCACCAGCGGCGGAACGAAGCTACCGATGAAGATGCCCCAGTCCCACATGTTGCGCCAGCGGGTGTCTTCAATCTTCGAACGGTAGTCGAAACCGACCGGACGGAAGAACAAAGACGCCAGCACCAGAATCATCGCCACGTAGAAGCCGGAGAAGGCTGCCGCGTAGACCATCGGCCAGGCCGCGAACAGCGCGCCGCCAGCGGTGATGAGCCATACCTGGTTGCCGTCCCAGTGCGGGGCGATGGAGTTAATCATAATTCGACGCTCGGTATCATTACGACCGAGGAAACGGGTGAGCATGCCCACCCCCATGTCGAAGCCGTCGGTGACCGCAAAACCAATCAGCAGAATGCCAACCAGCAGCCACCAGATAAAACGCAATACTTCATAATCGATCATTTGACGACTCCTGTCTTAGCGTGCCGGCTGAGTAGTCGTAGTGGACTGCTCATAGTGGTAACGACCGGTTTTCAGGCTGCTTGGGCCAAGGCGTGCGAACTTAAACATCAGGAACAGTTCAGCCACCAGGAACAGCGTGTACAAGCCGCAGATCAGCACCATCGAGAAGATCAGATCGCCTGCCGTCAACGACGAGTTGGCGACCGCGGTTGGCAAGACTTCACCAATCGCCCACGGCTGACGGCCATATTCCGCCACAAACCAACCGGATTCGATAGCAATCCACGGCAGCGGAATCGCGTACAGCGCGGTGCGCAGCAGCCATTTTTTCTCGCCGATACGGTTACGGATCACCGACCAGAAGGAGGCGGCAATAATCAGCAGCATCAGGATGCCGCAGCCGACCATGATACGGAACGCGAAGTACAGCGGCGCAACGCGTGGAATGGAGTCCTTCGTCGCCTGCTGGATTTGCGCTTCGGTCGCGTCAGAGACGTTCGGGGTATAGCGTTTCAGCAGCAGACCGTAACCCAGGTCTTTCTTCACGTTGTTGAACTGGTCGCGTACCGCCTGGTCGGTTGAACCGGCGCGCAACTGCTCCAGCAAGGCATAGGCCTTCATCCCGTTACGGATTCGCTCTTCGTGCTGCACCATCAGGTCTTTCAGACCAATAACCGGCGTGTCCACGGAGCGCGTGGCGATAATACCCAGCGCGTAAGGGATCTGGATAGCAAAGCGGTTTTTCTGCGCATCCTGATCCGGGATACCGAACAGCGTAAATGCGGCCGGGGCAGGTTGCGTTTCCCACTCGGCTTCAATCGCCGCGAGTTTGGTTTTCTGTACGTCACCCATCTCGTAACCGGATTCATCACCCAGAACGATAACGGAGAGAATCGCCGCCATACCGAAGCTTGCCGCAATCGCAAAGGAGCGTTTCGCAAAGGCGAAATCGCGACCGCGCAGCATGTAGTAAGCGCTGATGCCCAGAATGAACATCGCGCCGCAGACGTAACCAGACGCCACGGTGTGAACGAATTTCACCTGTGCTACCGGGTTCAACACCAGCTCGGAGAAGCTCACCATCTCCATACGCATGGTTTCGAAGTTGAAGTCCGAAGCAACTGGGTTCTGCATCCAGCCGTTGGCGACGAGGATCCACAGCGCAGAAAGGTTAGAGCCTAATGCGACGAGCCAGGTTACCGCCATATGCTGGACTTTGCCCAGACGGTCCCAACCGAAGAAGAACAGACCTACAAAGGTGGATTCGAGGAAGAAGGCCATCAGCCCTTCAATGGCCAGCGGCGCACCGAAAATATCGCCCACATAGTGAGAATAGTAAGACCAGTTAGTCCCGAACTGGAACTCCATGGTCAGACCGGTTGCCACACCCAGAGCGAAGTTGATACCAAACAACTTGCCCCAGAACTTGGTCATATCTTTATAAATCTGTTTGCCGGAAAGGACGTAGACCGTTTCCATGATGGCCAGCAGGAACGCCATACCGAGCGTCAGCGGCACAAACAGGAAGTGGTACATCGCGGTCAAGGCAAACTGTAAGCGCGACAGTTCGACTATATCTAACATCATGACTCCTTGCTCATCGCATGAAGACTCCGAGAGTGAACCCCGTTAGAAAGGACTCACACACATGCCCCAATACAAATTTATTTGCTTCCCGCTTCGTTGCTGTACCCCGATAACCGGAAACAGCAATGGGTAAAGGTTACAAATACGTTAATAAAAAACCCAAATTGATCCCTTAAATATATTACGCCGTAAAACCCTTACAATAAACAGGTTTTTATTGAACCAGATTTACGTTTTTCGACGGTGATCAATATATAGCGAAGATGCTACTTTTAGGCCAGTTTGATCGCGAACAATTTAACGTCTTTTGACTCCTTTTTCCAAGCATTAGATATTGATTTAAATCAATTTTACTTAACTCTGTTAATTGTGTATGTGATTGATGATTCATAGTAAAAACAATGTTACAAACATGTTCACACCATGACCGTGATGGTTATCAAATAGGATAAAATTAAACAAACGGGTAATTAGGCAGAGGCGGGATTCACAGGAGAAAAAACCTTCCAGGCGATCTTAGATAATGTTAGTCGCTTCACAGTATTTTGCCATTCGCTTGTGCGCTCCTTATTTTATTACATTCCATTTACTTTATTGCATTCAAAATTCAACATTTGCTCATTGTGTCAGCGGAAAACAAAAATGCCACGCTGGGCGTGGCATCGTGTTATTTGCCTGTAAATTAACCGATTTTAACGCGCCAGGTACGGGATTGCCCGGGCAGGAAGCTCACCACATGGTCAGTAATCGCGCTCCCCTCCCCTGTTGGTCGTTCATCCATTCCCGTTTCCTGGCAGGATACCGGTGCGCAAAACCGCAACCGGGTCTGCGCGGGCTCACAATCGGAGGGGTTAAATAACCGAACAATCAGCGCCTCCTCATCCTCTGCTTTTTTCAGGGCGCTGAGCTGGCAGCCCGTCGCGGGCATGCTGAACAGCGAATAGCACGCAGGCGTGACGATGGCCGAGCGGTTCAGCTTCATCGCATCCCACGGGATCTTGTTATAGCACTGTACCGGCGTCAGCCAGGCACGCGCCTGCTGGGCGACACCCGCCTCAAGCGTTGAGCCGCTAAATGACCACAGGCTAAAGCTGCAACGTAACTCGCCCCGGAGCTGGGCGTCAGGCACCGGCATTTTGATGCCGGAGGGTCTCCCCGGGCGTAGCAGCAGGTCCTCTTTTCCCAACAGACCGACGCCACGCAGCAGCGTAAGCGCAAAAGCGCTGTGTTCCTCGCCGATAATCTCAACCTCCCGGAGGCCCTGGGTAAACAGCGCCAGACCGTGCTGCCCCTGCTGCAGGACGGCATAGTTGAGGAAATTCCATACCGGAACCGGCGCTTCTTTCCACCCCTGGGCCTGCCAATTTTCCATCGCCGGATCGCTTACCGGGCGGGAGAGCGAGCCAAACTGTGTGTCGGTAAGTACCGACTCCGCTTTATAAGGCACCGGGATCCGCACCCGCACGCGGTGATCGTCAGCCGCGTTGCCTATACGCAGCGAAAAATCCACCCGACGGCTGGTACGGTGCAACACCACGGTCGACTCCAGCGTCAGCAAGCCGCTACGTTGCCGCGCGGCCCGCTCGGCAAGGTTGGCCGGAACGGCAAGCTGGCTCTGAATCACCGCCCTGCTCTGCCAGCCCTCATGCACCACCTCGCTGCGGTGCGTACCGCTGGCCGAGGTGAGCAGCCACTCTTCGTGGGAAGGCGAGTAGTCGTACTCGTCGCCATCGTCAGAACTCTCTTCAAATTCCAGCACCCGGTCATAAACCCGTCCGCTCTCTTTATCCGCCATACACAGCGTGCCGTCGTCATTGAGCGTAATGCGCCAGTAGTCGTTTTCCAGCAGCGCGTCGCCAGGCTTTTCGGCCAGTTGCTGAATCCCCTTTTCTCCTGGCAGAATCTGCAGCGTGGTGTAGCCCATCGGCGCCAGCGTCTGGCGCAGTTGAATGTCATACTCCATAAACGGCTCATAGTTGCCGTAGTGGACAATTTGCCGGTCCACCAACCCCGGGTCGATTTCTCGCCGGGCGCGGATGTAATAAGCGACATCGTTCCCCAGGGCATCACGGAGCTGAAACTGATTTCCCCGCAGGCGAATCGTGGTGTTGATAACCTCATCGCGCGTCCAGGGGAGCAGGTTGAACAGCGTCAGCTTATCGCCCTCGCCGGGCGCCATATTGTCGACGATCTTGCGCATATAAAAGCGTATCAGGCTGTCGGCCATCTCTTCCGCCAGCCAGAAGCGGCTCATAATTTCGCGATGCACCTTATCGCTACAGCAGCAGCCAATGCTGTCGTGGGCGTGATTTTTGAGGATCTCTTTCCACATCTTCTCCAGCAGGCCGTGCTGATACTCAAACCCCAGCGTCCAGGCCAGCGTCGCCAGCGGCTCCAGCAAATTGACTATCTTGTTTTCAATACGGGCGTGGGCGATTTTGATATCCATGCGCGTGGAGCCAATCGTGCGGTGGACGCGCATATATTTACCGTCGTTGAACTCGCCCGTCAGCGTCGCCAGAACATCGCGCTGGCGCTCGATATGGTTAAAAACCTCTTCAAAGCGGCTCATCACAAACTCGCGTTGCGGGTAGATTTCCCGCAGCTTCGCCATTACCGCAAAGATATTCTGCTGTAGCGGCATCTGGTCGTGTCCGTTTGGCAGCAGAATTTCTTTTGTCACCGAGGCGTTCTCCAGCACCGTAAAATAGCTGTCGAGCCGTTGACGCAGCCCCGCCTCGTCCTCCGGTAAGTACTTGCCAATCGCGTAGCCCAGCGGCAGCACCTGGGCGACCACTTCACTACCGTCAACGCTGCGCCAGAGAAACTCGGTTTTATCGCTGCCGTGGCGTTCGGAGCACCCGCGCCAGAACATCGCGCGGGTAATGCCAAAACCGTTATAGATATGCGGTAACTGTCCGGACATGCCGAAAGAGTCCGGCAGATAGCCGATTTTCATCGGTTCGCCGAACGCCAGGCAGTCGCGCATGCCGTACATCAGGTTGCGGACTATCGACTCCCCGGCGACGATAGTGGTGTCGGTTTGCGTATACCACGGGCCGATAATCAGCTTACCCGCCGCCACCAGCGCCTTCACGCGCGACCGGTTCTCCGGCTTCACGGCAAAGTAATCCTCGAGGATAGCGGTCTGTCCGTCGAGTACGTAGTACTTATATTCAGCATCCTGCTCCAGCCGGGTCAGGATCTCTTCCATATTGTTGACCAGCAGAATGCGGGACTCTTCGGTGGTGAAGTATCACTACCGATCCCAGTGCATATGCGGCGTGATGTGAACGCGAGATACAGCTTTCATCTTCGTTTCCTGTTTCTTTATATTGCAGCGTCAGGACATCGCGCTGTCGGTGACATACTTGCCGGTTTTTACGGCGTAGCGCCGCCAGAGGATCAGAATGCACGTCGAGATGAGCGTACCAATCAGCGCCGCCGCGAACCATCCGGCGGCAGCCATCGCCTTGCCCAACCCGCCATCGTGCAGCAGGAACAGCGAAAAGATGCCCGCCCCCGGGGTTGAAAGGCCGATATTCATGGCGCCGACAATGCCGCCGGTAACCATCGAGCCCAGCACGAAAGAGCCGATAACCCGCAGCGGATCTTCAATCGCCATCGGGATTGCGCCTTCGGTGATCCCCGCAAGCCCCAGCAGCCAGGTCGATTTCCCGGTCTCAATTTCAAAAGTTTTAAAGAGATGTGGCGCCAGTATCGTCGATGCCGTGACCGTAAAGGCGGAGACCATTTTGACCGAGGCAAAGATGGCGTACGGGCCGTAAACGCCGTTGGCCATTGCGCCGAGGCAAAACGCGTAGGCGGCTTTGTTGACCGGACCACCGAGATCGAAGGAGCACATAAAACCGATGACCGCACCGAGCAGCAGCGCGTTGGTACCCGATAGCCCGTTGAGCCATGCCGTCAGCCCGTTGTTGATCCACGCCACCGGTTCACCGACGACAAACAGCATCAGGCTGCCTGCCCCCAGCGTACCCAGCACCGGATAGAGGTAATAGGTCAGAAACCCGTTGAAGCGATTGCTCAGGCGAATGTGCGTTTTTACCCAACGCATCAGATAACCGGCGATAAGCCCACCGGCAACGGCGCCAAGGAAACCCGAGCCAATCATGTTGGCGGCAAGACCTGCGGCAAACCCCGGCGCCAGCGCGGGTTTATCCGCCAGCGAATAGGCCGTATAAGCCGCCAGCACTGGCACCATCAGCGTACCGAGCATGCCGCCCCCCAGCTTGCGGTACATCCAGAGCCAGGAGTTTTCGAGATCGAACAGCTGCTGTAATCCCAGCATCTGTGCCAGCAGTACGGCCACCGCCAGTACGGTGCCGCCTGCGACAATCAGCGGTACGGCGAACGATATCCCGCTCAGCAGCGCCTGCTTGAGCTCTGTTTTGACGCTGACTTTCCCCGGCAGGCCCGTCTGGGCTTGTCGGGCTTCACCGGAGGGCGTCAGGACCAGCGCCCTCTGGATAAGCGCCTGCGCGTGACGAATCGGCTCGGCAACCGGAACGCTCAGTGACGGGATGCCGGCAAAGCGCTCGCTCTCCTTGATCGCGACCTCTGCCGCAAAAATGCAGGCCCTCGCCGCCGTTAGCTGCTCCGGCGTCAGCCGTGATTCGATACCGTTCGCGCCCTGGCGTTCGACATACACGTTAACGCCCAGTTGCTGGCCCGCCTTATCCAGATATT
>Ga0213878_10000777_pt1 | contig 11546 bp, 10 predicted proteins | sample VelepicoBEBS_R02_FD_161053 | JGI IMG/M metagenome (GOLD analysis project Ga0213878, IMG submission 161053) | Vellozia epidendroides bulk soil microbial communities from rupestrian grasslands, the National Park of Serra do Cipo, Brazil - BS_R02 | ecosystem: Environmental > Terrestrial > Soil >... | reverse complement strand
GAATCGGCCCGCGCACAGCGCGAGGCGCAGCCGCTGGCCATGCTGATGCTCGACATCGACTTCTTCAAACGCGTGAACGATAAATGGGGCCACGCAAGCGGCGATCGCGTGCTGTCGGCGCTGGCGGAGGTGTTGCGCAACACATTGCGCACGGCGGACCTGCCGGCTCGCCTGGGGGGTGAGGAATTTGCCGTGCTGCTGCCCGGCGCCTCGCTGGCCGAGGCCACGGCGACGGCCGAACGGCTGCGCGTCGCCATGGAAGCCACGAGTGTGGAACCGGCGCCAGATGCCCCGCCGCCCGAGACGGGCGACGGGCACATCCGCTTCACGGTGTCTATTGGTGTTGCAGAAGCCGTGACCGACGGATGCCCGACACTCGACGCCATGCTGGCTGCGGCCGACCGCCGGCTCTATGCCGCCAAGCAAGCGGGGCGAAATCGGGTATGCGCAGCAGATGCGCCGGCCGGCAGTACAGCGGCGGCGCCAGTTCAGGGATAAGGCAGGTCACAGGCCGGCTCCTGACCCGATTCAGCGCAACAGGAACGCGATGTCGTCGGCGGTAATGACCGACACCGGAATGCCCTTGCGACGCTGAAACAGGATGTGTTGCTGGACGCGGCTGCGCTGGTCGGCGAAGACCGCAGGTTCGATCGTCGCGCCGCTGCGCGCATAGTGCTGGACCAGCAGCTTGTAAGCGCGATGGCGAATCTGCAGCGTTTCGTTCTCCGCGCGCAGCCGCTGCCATTCGGCGGGGCTCAGATCGAGTGTGTGATTGAGTTCGTCGACCGTGCGCGAATGCAGGTCACGATAGAGATCGCGCTCGGCTTCGGCACGGTGCAGTTCCTCGCGCAGTGCCGTGATCTTGCGCTGCAGCTTGAGCGACTGGGCGACGGCGGCCTGCATGCCCTTGGCCGCTTCCAGTGCCTGGTTGGCGGCGGCAACCGTGCTTTTCCATAGGCCGCGATCGGCCCCCGCGTCGAGCTCCGGCGGCCAGCCGTCCGACGCCTTGATTGTCGTATCCATGATTGACCCCTATGACACCGTTTTAAAACACCCGTTTTGGCCGTCCGCATCGTCGTGCGGCGGTCCGAATTGTTTTTCGTGTCGCGCTGTCTGTGCGACAGGCAACTGAGAACAATCCTAGTGAGATGTTTTTCGGCAGCCAAGTCAAAGATGTTTAGATCTGATTTCCTGCCGGATCCGATTGCCGAAAAACCACAGGCGCCATTGAACGGTCTAGCAGGCGTCATCGAACGGTCACAGCAGACAAAGCAGACAACACCACGTAAACCCCGACACATTAGCGAACGTTTTGACAGGCATTTGACAGTTTCGGACAACTAGAATCCGCCACATGATTGCCGATGTGCATGCCTTCGGCAGTCTGGCCAAAAACATCGTGGCCGTTCTCTCGGTACAACCACAGATCAAATAAGACAGGAGACTGCGATGACTCGCTCGATTTCTATTGCCCGCTTCACCCATGCATTCGTTGCCTCGGCGACGCTGGCCGCTGCCGTGGTGGCCGCGCCGGCCTACGCGGTGGACTCGCTCAAGGTGATGATCGGCGCCAACCCAGGCGGTGGCTTCGACCAGACCGGCCGTACGATCGGCGCGGCAATGGTGGCCGCTGGTGTCGCCAAGAGTGCGTCCTATGACAACAAGGGCGGTGCAGGCGGCACGATCGGCCTCACGCAGTTCGTCAATACCGACAAGGGCAACCCGAACGCACTGATCGTGACCGGTGCCGTGATGGTGGGTGCCATCGAAACCAACCACCCGCCGGTGACGCTGAAGAACGCCACGCCGATCGCACGCCTGTTCGCCGACACGATGGTGCTGACGGTGCCGGCCAGCTCGCCGATCAAGTCGATCAAGGACCTGACCACGCAGCTAAAGGCCAATCCCGGCAGCGTGAGCTGGGGCGGTGGTTCGAAGGGTTCGATCGACCACATCCTGGCGGGCCTGATCGCCAAGGAAGCCGGCGTGGACCCGAAGAAGATCAACTACGTGCCGTTCCAGGGCGGTGGTGAAGCCTCGGCTTCGATCCTGGGCGGCCACGTGACCGTCGGCATCGCCGGCGTGTCCGAGTTTCTGCCGTTCATCAAGACCGGCAAGATGCGCGCGCTGGCCGTGACGTCGAAGGATCGCACCGCCGATATCCCGACGCTCAAGGAGCAAGGCATCAACGTCGAGATCTACAACTGGCGCGGTGTCTATGCTGCGCCTGGCATTTCGGCCGAACAGCGGAAGGCAATGATCGACGCCGTGGTCAAGGGCACCGAGAACACGGTCTGGAAGGAAGCCCTGACGAAGAACGACTGGACGCCGTTCCTGCTGACCGGCGACGAGTTCGGCAAGTTCGTCGATGCCGAATCGGCCCGCCTGGGCGGCACGCTGCGCGAGCTGGGCGTCGCCAAGTAAGACTGCTCCCCCAGGGGACCAGGCGCGCCATGCATGCCGCGGTCCCCGACGACCAGCAAGTCGCGGAAGTACGTTTCACCCTGTCGTTCCCGCCCGGCCGCCGGTTGTCATGACCGGCGGCGCGGAGAACGGCACGGGGCCCGGTGCCGCCACCTGCGTCACACCGAAAATCAAACTATATCGTCACCGGGCCCCGTGACCGTGCGGGTGGCAGGACCATCCGAGAGCCCCATCATGAAACCATCCCACGTCTCCATCGGCGTCGCCATTCTGGCGGTGTCCGTCTTCTTCTTCGCCGGATTGCCGGGTATTTCCGGCGATGAGGGCTATGCCGGCCTGTCGCCGCGCTTCGTCCCTTCGCTGGTGGCCATCGGCCTGGCCGTGTGCGGCGCGCTGCTGACCTGGCAAGGCGTGCGCGGCGGCTTCCGCAACATGCCCGAAGAGGACGCCGAACTGCCAACGGCGCCGCACAACTTCAAGGGCTTCCTGTGGGTGGCGCTGGGTCTGGTGGCGAACATGGCCCTGATCGGCACGCTGGGCTTCGTGTTCTCGTCCACGCTGATGATGGTGTGCGTGGCGCGCGGCTACGGCAGCCGCCGCATCGTGCGTGACGCGCTGATCGGCCTGCTGCTCACGGTGCCGATGTGGGCGCTGTTCGAATTTCTGCTCGGCATCAACCTGCCGCTGCTGCCGGTAGCGGGCTTCTGAGCCTGCACCCCAACGGGAGGAACGATAAATGGATACCCTGAACCAGTTGATGCACGGCTTTGCCGTGGCCATCACGCCGATAAACCTGATGTGGGCCCTGGTGGGCTGTTTCCTGGGCACCGCGATCGGCGTGCTGCCTGGCATCGGCCCGGCACTGACCGTGGCGATGCTGCTGCCGCTGACCGCCAAGGTGGAACCCACCGCCGCGCTGATCATGTTCGCCGGCATCTACTACGGCGCGATGTACGGCGGCTCGACGACCTCGATCCTGATGAACACCCCGGGCGAATCGTCGACGATGGTCACCGCGATGGAAGGCAACCTGATGGCCAAGAACGGCCGCGCGGGTCCCGCGCTGGCCACGGCGGCAATCGGCTCGTTCGTGGCCGGCACGATCGCCACGGTGCTGTTGTCGATGTTCGCGCCGGTCGCTGCCGACGTCGCGCTGCAGTTCGGCCCGGGCGAGTACTTCATGATCATGCTGCTGGCCTTCACGACGGTGTCGGCCGTGCTCGGTTCGTCGCTGCTGCGTGGCATGACCAGCCTGTTCCTGGGGCTTGGTATCGGCCTGATCGGCATGGACTCGCTGTCCGGCCAGACGCGCTATTCGATGAACGTCCAGGAGCTCTATGACGGCGTGGATATCGTCGTGGTGGCCGTGGGCCTGTTTGCGGTGGGCGAGGCGCTGTTCAATGCGTTCTTCCCGCAGCCGGAGGGCACGTTCAACAAGCTGGGTTCGGTGCACATGAACAAGTCGGACTGGAAGCGCTCGGTTCCGGCGTGGATTCGCGGTACGGTCATCGGCTTCCCGTTCGGCCTGATTCCGGCAGGTGGCGCCGAGATTCCGACGTTCCTGTCGTATGCCACCGAAAAGAAACTGTCAGATCACAAGGACGAGTTCGGCAGGGTTGGCGCGATCGAAGGCGTGGCCGGCCCGGAAGCCGCCAACAACGCGGCGGTGACCGCCACGCTGGCGCCGCTGCTGACGCTCGGCATCCCGACTTCGAACACCACGGCGATCCTGCTGGCCGCGTTCCAGAACTACAACCTGCAGCCGGGTCCGATGCTGTTCCAGACCTCGGGCGATCTGGTGTGGGGCCTGCTCGCGTCGCTGTATATCGGCAACGTGATGCTGCTGGTGCTGAACCTGCCGGCGATCGGCCTGTGGGTGCGCATGCTGCGCGTGCCAACGCCGCTGCTGTACGGCGGCATCCTGATCTTCGCGGGCCTCGGTGCCTATGGCATCCGCCAATCGTGGTTCGATCTGCTGCTGCTGTTCGTGATCGGCCTGCTGGGCATGGCGATGCGCCGCTTCGACTTTCCGACCGCCCCGGTCATCGTCGGCCTGATCCTGGGGCCGATGGCCGAGAAGCAGCTCCGCAACGCGCTGTCGATTGGCCAGGGCGACTGGAGCCTGTTCATCAAGCAGCCGATCTCGGCAACCATCCTGGCCATGACGGTCGGCGTGGTGGTGATTCCGCGCGTGCTGCGCTGGCATGCCAGCCGCACCACCGCGCGCCTCGAAGCGGACAACGCGGCATAAGTAACTGGCTTGTTGTCTCCCCTCTCCCGCATGGCGGAAGAGGGGCCGGGGGAGAGGGTTCAGCCTATCAAGATGCGATATCGGCAAGCAGAACCTCATAGCCCTCTCCCCCAACCGCTCTCCCATTCATCGGAGAGCGGAGCCCGCCCACCCCACGAGGCCCGATTCTGTATCATTGGCGCAAACAACATCGTGCGCCGAGGAGACACGGACCGTGCCGGAATCCACTTTCACGCTCGCTGACATCGACGCCACACTCGAACGCGTGCTGGCCCCCTGGGTGCGTCAGCTCGGCCTGCGCGCCGAGGCCGTCGATGCCGATGGCGTGACGCTGCGCCTGCCCTTCAGCGAGAGCTTCCGCCACGCGGGTGGCGTGGTGTGCGGCCAGGTACTGATGTCCGCGGCCGATACGGCGATGATCGTTGCCGTCGCCAGCGCGCTCGGCGAGTTCCGCCCGATGACCACTGTCAGTCTTACCACCAACTTCATGCGCCCCGTGATCGACGGCGACGTGCTCGTGCGCGCCAACGTGCTGCGCCTGGGCAAGACCGTGGTGTTCGGCGAGATCGAACTGACCGGCAAGGACGGCAAACTTGCCGTGCAGGCCACCACCACCTACGCGCTGCTTTGAGAACCGGCATGTCGAATCCCGCCACACTCCTCCAGCAGCCGTTCGACCAGATCGTCTTCGCTGGTGGCGGCAACCGTTGCTGGTGGCAGGCGGGATGGTGGGACACGGTGGCGCCCGAGCTGAAGCTGCGCCCGCGCGTGATCGCCGCGATTTCGGCGGGCGCGGCCACCGCGTGCATGGTCTATGCGCACGATTCACAACAGACCATGGCCTACTACCGCGAAGTGCTGGCCAACAACTCCCGCAATGCGTACTGGGGCAACCTGCTGCGGCGCGAACGCGTGTTCCCGCACTACGGCATCTATCGCACTGCCCTGCTTTCGCTGTTCGGCGATAGCCGCCTGGAACGCTTGCAGCAGGCGCCGGAGATCCGCATCGGCGTGGCGCATATCCCGCGTTGGAGCGGTCCGCGCCTGGCCGTAGCCGCTGGGCTGCTTGCGTACAACATCGACAAGCACCTGCTCAAGACGCTGCACCCGAGGCTGGGCCGCAAGCTCGGCTTCCGTCCCGAGTTCGTGCGCGCACAGGATTGCCGCTCGCCCGAGGATCTGGCCGACCTGCTGCTGCAATCGGCATCGACGCCCCCGTTCACGCCGGTACTGCGCCGCGAGGGACGCGCGGTGCTCGACGGCGGGCTGGTCGACAACGTACCCGTCGATGCACTCGATGACTCGCCGGGCAATGTGCTGGTGCTGGTCACGCGACTCTATCCGCGGCCGCGCCGTTTCGTGCTCGAAGTGGGCGGCCAGCGCCGTCTGTATCTGCAGCCGTCTCAACGTGTGCCGATCTCGAGCTGGGACTACACCAAGCCCGAAGCGATGACGCATGCGTACGATCTTGGCCGGCGCGATGCGGAGACGTTCCTGCGCGAGTGGCCCGAGATCAGACAGGAGTTATTGCCGGCGTCATAAGCTGCATGCGCCAGACTGGCGCCGGTCGAAGCGTGTGTGCAATGCGGCCATGTGCCGCCAGGCAAGGAGGCATGAATGACTAAGCGTCAGGCATCAACCGGCACCACCACGAACACATCGGCGAAAGCGCGCCGACGCGCCAGCGAGGTCAGCGCGGAACCGGTTGTCGAACGCGTGCCGCGCCGAAAACGCGCTACTCGCCCCAACGCGCGTGAAGCGGATTTCGTCGTCATCGGCGCAGGCTCCGGCGGCGTGGCCGCCGCACGGCGCGCGGCATCGCACGGTGCACGCGTGCTGCTGGTGGAGCGCGATGCGATCGGCGGCACCTGCGTGAATCGCGGCTGCGTGCCGAAGAAGATGCTGTCGTATGGCGCGGGCTGGGCTTCGATCCTGTCGACATGCCTGTCGCATACCGGTGGCAAGGAAGACTGGCGCGATGCCAGCGTGCGCGTGAATGCCGAAGTGGCGCGACTCAACGCGTCGTACAAGCAGCGGCTCAATGAAGCTGGCGTCGAAATCCTGCACGGCGACGCGCGTCTCGCCGCGCCGGACGAGGTGGTCGTCGGCAACGAGATCATTCGCGCGCGCAAGATTTTGATCGCAACCGGCGCGCATCCCGTTGCCCTGCCTGTTCCCGGGGGCGAGCTTGCGAGTACTTCCGATGACGTGTTCACCTGGCAGACCGTACCGGCATCGATCGTGGTGATTGGCGGCGGTTATATCGCCGTGGAGATGGCGTCGATCCTTTCCCGCTACGGCGTGAAAGTGGACCTGCTGGTGCGTGAGGATCGCCTGCTGCCGAAGTTCGATCACGATATTGCCGCAGCGCTGGCGGAGGCGCTGACCGCAAAGGGTGTGCGGATTCATTTCAGGACCGAGGTGACGATGCTGTCGCGCTCCAACGGTGCCACCGAAGTCTGCTACACGCAGGCGAGCGAGGCGGGCCGCACGCAGACCGTGCGTGCCCAGGCCGTGCTGGCGGCGATCGGGCGACGACCCAATCACGACGGGCTCGGCCTCGATGCGCTTGACGTGAAGCTCGGCGAGAAAGGCGGCATTCAAGTCGACCGGCAGTTTCGCAGCACGGTGCGGCCGATCTACGCGATCGGCGACTGCATGTCGCAGACGCTGCACCTGACGCCGGTGGCGATTGCACAGGGACGCTGGCTTGCCGATCGGCTATTCGGCAAGCGCGGCGATATCGCGGACTTCGATTTCGTACCCACGGCCGTGTTCAGCGAGCCCGCGATTGGCGCAGTGGGTATGACGGAGGCACAGGCGATTGAAGCGGCGGGCGGCAAGGCGGAGCGCGTGCGCACCGAGATCAAGCGCTTCGTGTCGCTGGAGAACCGCTTCGGCGGCGTGGCGCAGGCCTCGGTGTTCAAGCTGATCTTCAACGCACGCAGCGGGCGGGTGCTGGGCGCGCACCTGATGGACAACGCCGCGCCCGAGATCATTCAGACTTTCGCCGTGGCACTGAGGCTGGGGGTGAAGGACGCACATCTGAAGACGACGATGCCGCTGCATCCCACGGTGGCTGAAGAGCTGTTCGGGTGAGCAGCAAGTTCATGGCGGCGCTCGGCGAGCCCTAGCCGAGCGCTTCGTTCGCACGCGACAGTGCGTCTCGAAACAGGCTGGCGAATTGCGTGGCGGCCAGAGACAGCGGGTTATCGCGCAGCGTCACGATGCCTAGCGTCAGCGGCTGCAGTGGCAGTTCCACCGGGATGCGTGTCAGTTGATCGGCCTGAGGGCCGATCTTCAGGATGCCGCTTGGAATCGTCGACAACGCATCCGTGGTGGCCAGAAGGCTGGAGGTGACACCGAACGTGTTGGTCTTGATGATGCGCCGGGGAAGCTGCAGGCCTAACCGCTGCAGTTGATCGAGCAGGAAGGTGTGCTGGCTGCCCGGTGAAAGCTGCATCAGCCAGTCGCAATCCAGCAGATCCTCCCAACGCGTGGCGTGTGCCAGTGGGTGTCCCCGGCGGCCGGCGACCATCACGTCGAGCGTCTTCAGCGGCTCGAAATCGAACTCGCTGCCCAGCGTCTCCTGGATCAGCGCCGCGATCGCGAAGTCGACCGAACCGGCGCGCAACGCGGGCAGCACTGCCGGCATCAATCCTTCCTCGAGCGTCAGATCGGCCAGTGGCATGCTGCGCCGGAAATCCCGCAGCACGTCAGGGAGCACGCTGAGGAACACCATCGGCGTCACCGCGACCGACACGCGTGCCTGCTCGCCGCCCATCAACTGACGGATGTCCTGACGTGCGAGCGTGAGCTAGTTCTGCGCCTGCCGCGCGCGGACAGTCAACTGGCGTCCGCATTCCGTGAGCGTGATGCCACGCGAACTCCTGACGATCAGTGGCGCGTCGAGATCCTCCTCCAGTTCGCGGATTGCCTTCGTGATCGCGGCCTGGCTCATGTGCAGGCTCCGTGCGGCACCACGGATGCTGCCGGTCTCCACCAGCCGCAGCCATGCCCTCAATTGATGATCCCGCATGCGTTGTCTCCCGGGCAGGCGCGTTGCGTGTTCCACGGGTGACAACCATGGGTAGTCACCATCGGAAAAGTATTGTCTTTTGGTATGCATCATAGCGGATTAGTCTTTTCTGCAACCCGCAAGGGCAAAACAAGACAGAACAGGAGACAAACGCATGAGCAACGAACTGTGGCGTTGGAGCGCCGTCGAGACGATCAGCCAGATCACAAAGCGGGAGGTATCGTCCAAAGAGGTTGTGGCCAGTTGCCTGGCCAGGCTTGATGCAGTCAATCCCGCGGTCAACGCCGTTGTTGATGTCCTGGCGGAAGACGCAATGCGGGCAGCGGCCGAAGCCGATGCGGCACTTGCCCGAGGCGAGGTGGTCGGGCCGCTACATGGCGTGCCTGTCACGGTGAAGGTCAACGTCGACATGGCGGGCCGTGCCACCACCAACGGCGTCGTGGCGTACGGAGACATGGTGGCTCGGGAAGACAGTCCCGTGGTGGCCAACCTGCGCCGCGCGGGTGCCGTCATCATCGGGCGTACCAACACGCCGGCATTCTCGCTGCGCTGGTTCACAGACAACGACTTGCATGGCCGCACGCTCAATCCGTGGAATTCCAGCCATACGCCCGGTGGTTCCAGCGGCGGCGCTGCCGCTGCCGTGGCCGCAGGCATCGGCGCCATTGCGCACGGCAACGACCAGGGCGGATCGATTCGCTATCCGGCCTATGCATGCGGCGTCGCAGGCCTGCGTCCGAGCCAGGGCCTGGTTCCGGCCTACAACCCCACGCAATTGCGCGAGCGGACGCTGGCCGCGCAGTTGTCGTCGGTGCAGGGGCCATTGGCGCGCACGGTGCGCGATCTGCGTCTCGGTCTGACGGCGATGGCGGCCCCGGATGGCCGTGACCCCTGGCAGGCAGCGCTCCCGCCTGATGCCGCTCGCAGGACGTTTCCGACACGCGTTGCCGTCTGCGCGACCATTCCCGGCTTCGCCGCCGACGCGGCAGTCGTCGATGCCGTCAAGCAGGCCGCACGCTGGCTCGAGGACGCCGGCTGCGAGGTCGAGGCGGTCACCCCACCGCGGTTCCAGGAAGCGACCGACCTCTGGCTTGCATTGACGATGAATGAACTCGCCGCAGGCATGGGCGATGCCATCGAGCGCAACGGTGACGATGCCGTGCGCGCCGCCATCGGCACCCAGCGGCAACAGACCGCTGCGCTCGATCTCGTCGGATACATGAATGCACTGTCGTTGCGCACCACGTTGCTGCGCGAGTGGCAGCGATTCTTCGAGCGCTATCCGCTGTTGCTGATGCCAGTGTCCTGGCGGCGCCCGTTCCTGATCGACGCGGACCGGCAAGGCGCCGATGCTGCACGCGACATTCTCGATGCGCAAAGTCCGCTGCTTGCGACGGCGATTCTCGGCCTGCCCGGATTATCCGTGCCAACCGGCATGGCCGATGGCGTGCCGATGGGCGTCCAGCTCGTGGCCGGGCGATTCCAGGAGGGGCTGTGCCTGTCGGCTGGCGAAGCCATCGAGGCCCGGTGCGGCGTGATGACGCCGATCGATCCACGGTCGTCGGTCAACTCGTCGACCAGTTCGGCGATGCGCTGAAAGGAGACCGGTCATGCTCAAAGTATTGATCGGACTTGGCCTTCCCTACCTCGGCGTGCTCGGGCTGCTGCCCTGGGTCGCCTCGGTGGACGCCAACGTGCTCGGCGTGCCGTTCATCTACGCGTGGATGTTCGCGTGGTTCGTGCTGACGTCCGCATGCCTCTATGTCTGCTGGCGCTTCTTCGACCGTCCTGCCGGTGAAGTGCGCCGGCAGGACGCCTGACCTCAGGGAGCCTCTCACATGTCCACAGCGGTTTTCCTCGGTTTCATCGTGCTGTCGCTGTACCTGGCCCTGCGCTCGCGCAAGGGAACAGGTCCGCAAAGCAGCCATGATTTCTTCGTGGCGTCACGGCAGTTCGGTGCGTTCCTGGTGTTCTTTCTGGCCGCGGGCGAGATCTACAGCGTTGCCACGATGGTGGGCTTCGCTGGCGGCATCTATGCGAAAGGGCCGACCTACGGCATCTGGTTCCTCGGCTACATCCTGCTGGCATATCCGCTCGGCTATTTTCTGGCGCCGAAGATATGGGAGGCAGGCAAGCGCTTCAACGCGATCACGCTGGCGGACCTGTTCAAGGGCCACTTCGAGAATCGCGCGGTGGAACTGGTGGTTGCGGTCTCGTCGATCCTGTTCCTGCTGCCGATGGCGCAGCTCCAGTTCACGGGCCTGATCGCAGCGTTCCGGGGACTGGGCTGGAGCTTCCAGCCGCTCCATCTGGTCCTGATCGCGGCAGCGCTGGCCTTCACCTACATCGCCATCTCCGGCGTGCGTTCGTCGGCCTACGTGGCCGTGCTCAAGGACGTGCTGATGGTGGTGGCGATCGTGGTGACAGGGTTGGCCGTTGCCGGCGAGGTCGGCGTGGCGAAGGTCTTCCACGTCGCGAGCGAGCATGTCAGCAACCGGATGAACGACGAGCAGCTTCGTTTCTCGATGAGCACGATCCTGTTCCAGTCGCTCGGCTTCTACATGATGCCGATCTCCGTGCAGTTCATCTACACGGCAAAGAGTGCCGACACGATTCGCCGCACACAGGTCGCCATGCCGCTGTACATGCTGATGTATCCGTTCCTGGTGCTGGCGTCGTACTACGCACTGACGCGCAGTGACACGCTTGCTTCGGCGAACGAGGCCTTCTTCGTCGCAGCCATCCACCTGCTGCCGTCGTGGCTGCTTGGCCTGGTGGCGGCCGCAGCGGCGCTGTCCGGACTGCTGGTCCTGACTGGCATGTGCCTGGCGA
>Ga0213878_10000776_pt1 | contig 11550 bp, 3 predicted proteins | sample VelepicoBEBS_R02_FD_161053 | JGI IMG/M metagenome (GOLD analysis project Ga0213878, IMG submission 161053) | Vellozia epidendroides bulk soil microbial communities from rupestrian grasslands, the National Park of Serra do Cipo, Brazil - BS_R02 | ecosystem: Environmental > Terrestrial > Soil >... | reverse complement strand
TCACCGCGCATCGTTCTTCACCGGGGTCTCGCAGTCGCACCGAATCGCGCGCGAGGAGATCTTCGGGCCGGTGCTCTCCATCATGACCTTCCGCACCGCCGACGAGGCAATCGAGAAGGCGAACAACACGCCGTACGGGCTCTCCGCCGGCGTGTGGACCGACAAAGGCGCGAAGTCGATGTACGTCGCGCAGCATCTGCAGGCGGGTGTAGTGTGGTGCTCGACGTTCAACCAATTCGATCCGAGCTCGCCGTTCGGCGGCTACCGCGAGTCGGGCTTCGGCCGCGAGGGCGGCGTCGCCGGACTGAGGCCATATCTCTCGGTCTGACCACCGCTGATCCGAACGCTCGCTCGACCTCCTCTGGATCGAGCCGGAAATGCACGAAACGGAACGATGGTGGATCTCTGGCGACGGCTGGCTGACGGCCTGAAGGACGCGCTGGTGGCGTTCGACCGGGACCTGCGGATGGTCGCGGTGAACGCGCCGGCCGCGGCGATCCTGGGTGCGACGGCGGCCGAGCTGACCGGGACGCGCCTCGGCGCCCGCTCGCCGTCGGCGGCCGCGGCGATCGAGCCGTTCGTCTCCCGCGCGTTCGACGAGCACCAGGTCTTCGTGAACGACCTCCGCCCGTTCGGTGACGGCGAAGCGTACACGATCATGGCGCAGCAGATCACCGGCGAGCCCATCGTGACGGTGACGATCCACCGCGAGCGCGACGGCGACTGGCCGACCGACAACGGCTGGGCGCACCGCGAGCTGGCGTTCGCGAACCGCGAGCTCAAGGCGTTCACCGACAACACCTCGCTCGGCTTCGTGCGCTCGGACAGCGCGATGCGCGTGCTGGAATGGTCGCCGCGCGCGGAGCAGATCTTCGGCTGGACGTTCGACGAGGTCCGCGGGCGCACGCTCTTCGAGGTGGGGCTCGTCTACCCGGACGACGTTGCGCCGGTCGAGGCGATCGCCGAGGCGCTGCTGCGCGGTGAGTCGACGAACGTCTCGGAGAACCGCAACGTCACCAAGGACGGGCGGGTCGTCCACTGCCGCTGGTTCAACTCCGCGATCCCGATCCACGGCGGCAAATACCAGATCGCATCGCTCGTCGACGACGTGACCGACCTCGTGCGCGCGGAGCGCCAAGTCGCGGCGCACAGCGATCGCCTGCGCGAGCTGTACCTGGTCGCGGCGTCGGCGAACGCGACGGCGGAGAGCCTCATCGGCTCGACGATCGACGCCGGCTGCAGACTGCTCGGGATGACGGCGGGCTCGCTCTACGACGCGGAGGCCGATCGCAGCGTCGCGACCGCGGGCGATCCGATCCCCCGGCGGCTCGCGCGGCTCGCGCTCGCGACCGACGGTGCGCTCGCGCTCGAAGACCTCGGCGGGCTGCCGTATCTCACCCACGCAGAGTTCGGCGAGCAGCCGCCGTGCGCGTACATCGGTACGGCGATCGACATCGGCGGCGCGCGCTACGGCTCGCTGTGCTTCGCCTCGAGCGTGCGGCGCGAGCTCCCGTTCACGCCGGGTGACCGCGATCTGGTGCAGCTGATGGGCGCGCTGATCGGCTCCGCGATCGAGCGCGGCCGCGCCCGCGCGCGGCTCAAGCATCTCGCGTACAACGATCAGCTCACCGCGCTCCCGAACCGCGCCTGGTTCACCGAGCGCCTGCGCGACGAGCTCGCGCTCGCGAGCGAGGCGGGGACGCGCGTCGCGGTCATGTTCCTCGACCTCGACCGCTTCAAGGACATCAACGACACGCTCGGTCACGCGCTCGGCGACCGGATGCTGCGCGTGATCGGCGACCGGCTCACCGGCGTCGTCGGAAACGAAGGGCTCGTCGCGCGGATGGGCGGCGACGAGTTCATCGTGCTCGTCGGCGGCGACCCGCCGACCGCGCGGCTCGACGCGCTCGCGATACGGATCATCAGCGCGATCGACGAGCCGCTGATCTTCGACGGCTACGAGCAGTTCGTCACCACCTCGATCGGGATCGCGGTCTACCCCGACGACGGCGACGACGCCGACACGCTGATCAAGCACGCCGACGTCGCGATGTACCGCGCGAAGGAGCGCGGCCGCAACACGCACCAGTTCTTCACGCCGGCGCTCGGCGCGAGCCTGCGCACGCGCATCTCGCAGGAGAAGTTGCTGCGCCGGGCGCTCGAGCGCGAAGAGTTCGTCCTGCACTACCAGCCGCAGTTCGAGCTCGAGAGCGGCCGCCTGTGCTCGCTGGAGGCGCTCGTGCGCTGGCAGCACCCGCGGCTCGGGCTGATCGGCCCGGACCAGTTCATCCCGAGCGCGGAGATGAGCGGCCTGATCGTAGGGCTCGGCGACTGGGTGCTCGAGACCGCCTCGCGCGATGTGCGCGCGTGGCAGGCGATCGTCCCGGACCTGCGGCTGGCGGTGAATCTGTCGGCACGTCAGTTCCACCAGACCGCGCTGGTCGCGAAGATCGTCGACGTCCTCGCGCGCACGGGGCTGCCCGCGGGTCAGCTCGAGCTCGAGATCACCGAGACGATCGCGATGAGCGACGCCGCGCTCTCGCGGCACATCCTCGAAGAGCTGCGGCGCGCCGGCGTGCGGCTCGCGGTCGACGACTTCGGCACGGGCTACTCGTCGCTCGGGTACCTGCGGCGCTTCCCGCTCGACACGCTGAAGATCGACAAGTCGTTCGTGCGCGAGATCATGCTCGAGCCGGACGACGCGACGATCGTCCGCACCGTGATCGGGATGGCACACAGCCTCGGCCTGCAGGTCTGCGCGGAGGGCGTCGAAACCGAAGAACAGCTCGCGTTCCTTGCGGCCGAGGGCTGCGACCGGGTCCAGGGGTTCTTGCACGGCCGCCCGGTCCCCGCCGCGGAGGTCGCAGCGCTGCTGGTGCGGCGCGGGAATCCGGCCGCCGTCGGGTAAAGGCGCGAGGGTGGACACGCTCGCTCCCGCACTCGAGCTCGACCGGGAGGCGCTGGCGGCGCGCTATCGCGCGAACCGCCGCCGCACGGCCGGCCTGTTCGGTTTGATCGCCCCGGAGGCGTACGAAGAGGCGCCGATCCCGCTGAGGCACCCGTTCGTCTTCTACGACGGGCACATCCCGGGGTTCGCGTTCATCACGCTCGTGCGCGACGCGCTGCACCGTCCCTCGATCGACCCGCAGCTGGAGCGCTTCTTCAATCGCGGGATCGACCCGCGTGACGCGTCGGCAGCCTCGAAGCTCAAGCGCTCCGCATGGCCCGACCGCGCGGCGGTGCGCGCGTTCACGGACGCCTGCGACGCGGCGATCCTCGACGCGTACGCGCACGCGCAGCTCGACGACCCCGCGAACCCGAACCTCGTGCACGCGGAAGCAGCATGGAACGTCCTCGAGCACGAAGAGATGCACCACGAGACGTTCACGTACATCGTGCACCGGCTCGCGCGCGAGAAGCAGCGCGGGCCGCGGTTCGAGCACCGCGACGTCGCGCCGCCGCGACGCGACCCGGTCGCGATCCCGCCCGGCGCCGTGACGCTCGGCGCGCGCCGCGGCGCGATTCCGTTCGGCTGGGACAACGAGTTCGACGAGCACGCCGTCGACGTCGGCGCGTTCGAGGTCGACGCGTACGACGTCACCAACGGCGAGTACCTGGCCTTCGTGAACGCCGGCGGGCCGCTGCCACCGAACTGGTTCGAGCGCGACGGCGACTTCATGCTGCGCGGCTGCTTCGAGGATCTGCCGCTCCCGAAGTCGTGGCCCGTGTGGTGCACGCAGGAACAGGCGTCGGCGTTCGCGCGCTGGAGCGGCGGACGGCTGATGACCGAGGCCGAGTACCACCGCGCCGCGTACGGGACGCCGAGCGGGGAGGAGCGCGCGCAGCCGTGGGGCGACGCAGCGCCCGATCCCGAGCGCCACGGGAACTTCGGCTGGCGGCGGTTCGATCCCGAGCCGGTCGGTTCGTCGCCCGAAGGCGCGAGCGCGTGGGGCGTGCACGACCTCATCGGCAACGGCTGGGAGTGGACGAGCACGCCGTTCGCGCCGTTCGACGGCTTCCGCCCGATGGTGTCGTACCCGCTGTACTCGTCGGACTTCTTCGACGGCATGCACTACGTGATGAAAGGCGCCTCGCCGGTCACGGCGAGCACGCTGGTGCGCCGCTCGTTCCGAAACTGGTTCTATTTCGACTATCCCTACATGTACGCGACCTTCCGCCGCGCTTACGACTGAGCGGGTTGACCCGGTCGACTTCCATCGGGTAGGATAGGGTTCTGGCGCACGGTCGCCTTGCCGGATCGGGCTCCGGGGTAGCTTGGCATTGGCAACGGACATCACCGCGAAGGTTACCGGGCTCCAACCGAACGACTTTCAGAAGCTCGCGAACTTGCCGCACGACGTCGAGACGGCGGTCTCGACCGCGAAGCAGCTGATCGACGCGGTCCGCAGCGGCGGGAGTCCCGGGAACGCGGCGTCCGCGATGTTCAAGTCGCTCGCGACGCTGGGCGACGACGCGAAGGGGATCCCGGCTCTCGATCAAGTCGTCAAGCCGATCACGTCGCTGGTCGGCGAGCTTCCGGACCATGGCTTGCCGAACATCGCGGCGATCGAGGGATCGGTCGGGGACGTCCTGGCGCTGTTCCGCCCGCTGATGGACGCGATCGCATCCGGCAACGTCGAACAGGCCGTGGAGAAAGCCGTCGCCGATTTTCTCGCGCTCGCGAAGTCGTCGACTCCGGGGAACGCGTCGATCTCGGATGCGTTCAGCGACGCGCAAACGTTCTTCGAGCTCTTCGCCACGATCGTCGGCTGGACGCACGCGCCGCCGAGCGCGAACGATGCGATCCCGGTGCTGAGCACCGCGCTCTTCGGGCTCTCGCACGACGTCCTGGCCGCTCCCGCGGCCGCGCTCGAGACGGCGCTCGCCCCGCTCGCGCAGCTCGTGCCCGGTGGTCCCGACGCGACCCGCTGGAACGGAGCGGCCGACGCCGCGCGCGCGGCGTTCGTCGCGATCGGCGCACAGGCGGCGGCACCGCACGTCGACTGGTCCGCGCTGCGCACCGCGGTGAACGCCGCGCACGCGCAGCTGCTCGACCTCATCGCCGCGCGCGATCGCGCCTACGCGCTCGCGCTCGCGGCGATCACCGGGCTGCGGCTCGGGCCGTTCGATTCGGTCGCGACCGCGGTCGCCGGGGTTCCCCCCGCACCGCCCCGGCAGGCGAACGCGGCGATCGACGGGATCCGCCGGCAGCTCCAGGGGTTCGCCGACGCGCTCGGTGCGCTCGATCTCTCCCCGGACGACGCGCGCACGATGGTGCGTGACTTCGTACACCGCCATACCGACGCGATCGCCGGCAGCGCGCTCGGCGACGTGCGCGTCGCGGTCGTCAACGTGCAGCAGCGGCTGCTCGAGCTCATCGACGGGCTTCCGTTCGCCGGGCTCGCCGACGAAGTCCATGCCGCGCTGGCCAAGGTCGCCGGCGCACTGCAGCTCATCGACCCGGATCTGGTGAAGAAACCGCTGCACGAGTTCTTCACCTCGATCGAAGCGAAGCTCGACGGCTTCGACCGCACCGCGATCAAAGATGCGATCAAACAGGTCTGGGACGCCGTGGACCAAGCGCTGAACGCGGTGAAGGACGCCGTCAACAGCGTCGTCCATCTCATCGACCAGGCGATCGCGCACGTCGGCCAGTTCATCCAAGACGCGCAGCCGGCGATCGACGAGATCACACAGGCTGTGACCGCGATCGAGCAGCAGATCGAGAACTTCGACCTGGAGAGCGCGGCGCAGACGGTCGTCGCGGAGATCGAGCGGCTCAAAGGCGTCGTCGCGGCGATCGACACCTCGAAGCTTCCGGCTCCCGCCGTCGGGCTGCTGAAAAAAGGCGCCGACGCGCTGCGCCAGATCGACGTCGCGGGCGCGATCAATCCGCCGCTGAGCAAAGAGCTCGACAAGATCGATCCGACGCCGGCGCTCGAGCAGGCGCTCAAGGAACTCTCCACGGTGACCGACGTGATGGAGCACATCAACGTCTCCTCGCTCGCGGGGAAGCTCGACGCGCCGGTGAACGAGCTGCTCGCGAAGCTGAACGACTTCGGACCTGAGGGGATCAAGAAGCTCATCGAAGCGGCGCTCCAGCCGGTGAAGGACGCGCTGAAGCAGCTCGACGCGGCGGTGCTGCTGAAGCCGCTGATCGCGGTCTACCGGGAGCTGATGGCGAAGGTCGACGCGCTGCTCGATCCGGACGCGATCTTCGCGCCGCTGGAGAAGCTCTACAAGCCGGTCCTCGATGCGATCGACTTCGTCGAGCCGTTCCACGTGCTCTCGCTGCTCGAGCCGCACGGCGGCTCGATCACGACCGCCGTGCAGAGCGTGAACGTGCTCCCCGACGCGGTCGGGCAAGGGACGACCGCGCTGAAGAACGCCATCTCGACCAGCGCGGTACAAGCCGATGACAAGCTGCTCGGGATGCGCCCCGGCGATCTGCTGATCCCGCTGATCGACGTCCACCACGCGATCATGAACGCCGTCACAGCGGTCCACGACGACGCGCTTGCGGCAGCGGGCGGGCACCTCTTCGACGCGCTCGCCGGCCGGCTCGCCGCGCTCGATCCGCTCGCGATCCACGTGCGCGTGCGCGTCGCGCTCGATGCGGTCGTGCGCGCCTACGACCCGCTGGAGTTCATGGCGCGCGCCCAGGATGCGATCATCGCATACGAGCGCGCGCGCGGCGCGATCGAAGTCGCCGCTTCCGCCCAGCTCAGCGCCGGCGACGCGGTGATCGCCGCCGACGTCCGGGCCTCGCTCCCCGCGGCCGATCCGCGGCTGCTCGCGCCTAGCGCGGCGCAGCGCGACGGGCTGCTCGGCGCCGCCGCGACGGTGACCGCGTCGCTCGATCTGAGCGCGGTCGCGCCGGCTGCCGCCGATCTCGCGCGCAGCCTCGGTCCGGTCATCGCGCCGCTCGCGAGCTTGACGGCGACCGGCGCGGACGAGGTGCGCTCGCTGCTGGCGTCGCTCGACCCCACGCCGGTCCGCGACGAGATCAACGCGCTCTTCGAAGAGCTCGGCGCGAAGATCGTCCAGACGAGCGACGTGCTCGAGGCGATCCTCGACGAGATCGGAAAAGCGATCGAGGAGTTCGTCCAGCCGTTCTCGCCTGGGAACATCCTGCGGCTGGCGCAGACGCTGCACGCCGAGCTGCGCGAGCAGGTCGTGCTGGTCGGCCCTGCCGCGTTCAAAGACGACGTGCGGCGGGTGTTCGACATCGTCAAGTCCGAGCTCGCGATCGCCGATCCGCAGCAGCTCGTCGACGAGATCAACGGCCTGCGCGATCACCTCATCGGGATGCTGGACACGCTCGTCACCGAGCTGCTCCCGGACCGCCAGCCGTTCGACGAGCTGCTCGCCGCGGTCGCGCAGATCAAGCCCAGCATTTTGCTCGGCCAGGTGACCGGCGACCTCACCCCGCTCACCGAGCTCGCCGCGAAGCTCTCGCCGGAGGCGTTGCTCAAACCGATCATCGACGCGATCGCGCACGTGAAGGGCGAGGTTCCGGCCGTCGTCGAGGAGATCGTCGCCGCGCTCGACGACGTGCTCGCCGCATTCCCGGACGGAGGATCGAATGGCGCTGCTGCAACTGCCACCGCCTCCGTCTGAGCGGCGCCGCCGCGCGCGCGGGCGCGCCGACGAGCGCGTTCGCGAGGTGAGGCTGCCGAACGGCGCGATCCGGTACGACCGCTACGACCTGATCGACCGGCTGCGGCAGCAGGACTTCCCGGACGGCAGCTGGCTGCGCTACGGCTACGAAGGCCGGCGGCTCGCGCGGCTCGAGCACTCGAGCGGCGAGCACGTCGGCTTCGCGCACGACGACGCGCGCTCGTCGATCGACGCCGAGCGCGGCGGGATTCGGACGACGCTGCGCGCCGACGCGGCCGGGTTCCCGGAGTCGGTGACGCTGACGATCGACGGCTTCACCTGGGAGACCCGCTACGCGTACGACGCGGAGGGTCGCCCGACCGCGATCCGCTATCCCGGCGCGAGCGCGTGGACGAGGCTTGGAAACGGGCTGGCGGCGGGCGAGCGCGTCTACGTCGACGTCGAGCGGATCGACGAGGACCGCAGCGTCGCTCGCTACGCGAACGGCGTCGCGATGCACGAGACGCTCCGCGACGGACGGGTGAGGCGCCTGGAGCTGCGCGACGCGCGAGGCCGCGTCGCGCTCGAGCTCGACTACGCGTACGACGCCGAGAACCGGATCGCCGTGGCCGGCGACGCGCGCGCCGAGTACGACGGCGAGGGGCGGCTGCGCGCGTGGACGACGCCGCGCGGCGCGCGGAGCTTCGCGCACGATCCCGCACCGCCGTCCCGTTACGGCGAGCGCGCGTACGCGTACGACGAGCTTGGCCGGCGCTCCGCCGAGCGCGAGCGGCTCGCGCAGCGCCGCTACCGCTACGACATGTACGGCGCGCTGGAGCGCGTCGAGCTCGAGGACGGCACCGCGATCGGGTATCGCTACGACGCGTTCGGCCGGCTCGTCGCGCGCGACACCGCGGACGGAACGACGTACTATCTCCCGGACCTCGACGGACGCCGCCTCGCCGAGGCCGACGCGAGCGGAACGATCGTCCGCACGTACCTCTGGCTAGGCGGGATGTGCGCCGGCGTCGTCGACGGGATCGCCGGTGAGCCGCTCGCGCGCTCGCTCCATCAGGTGCACGCGGGGACCGTCGCGGCGGTCGGGGGCCGCGACGGGGCGATCTCGCTCCGCGCGCGCGACGATCCGTTCGGCGCCGACCACGCCGTCGAGGACGGGCTGCCGGGCTTCGGCGGGCTCTTCGGCGAGCCGGCGACCGGGCTGCTCTTCGCCGGCTCGCGCTGGCTCGATCCGCGCGTCGCGCAGTTCATCACCCCCGACTCGTGGGCCGGCGTCGACCCGCTCGCCGGGCTTCCGCCCGGGCTGCGCGCGCGCGTGCGCGATCTTCCGGGCGGGCCGGCGCGCACGATCGGCGTGGAGAGCGCCTATGCGTGGTGCGACGGCGACCCGGTGAACCGCCGCGACCCGTACGGCCACCACTGGGCGAATATCTTCTGGACGATCCCCTCGGCGCTCTTGTGGGGCGCGCAGCTCACCTCGTTGGCGCTGCAGATCTTCGCGGTGAACATCCTGTTCGCGGTGGGCTGGTTCTTGATAGGGGGCTTGGCGTGGGCGAAGGACAGCTACTGGGAGAAGTTTCCGTTCAACATCCCGGCACCGGTCTTCTCCTCGCAGTTCGGCTCGTTCGCGCTCGTCCTCAACGGCCTGCTCACGTACAACCACGGTCGGAACTTCACGCTCGGCAACGTCATATTCGGGAGCGGCACCGAATGGGCCGACGTCGAGGCGAAGGGGAAGCGCGATCTCGTCATCGCCGCCGGCGCCTCGGCGCAGATGACCTCCGCGACGAAAGAACGCTTCGTCGACCAGACGCGGCTCGAGAACGACAAGGCCGCGCTGACCGCGCACGTCGCCACGCTGAGCGGTGGCCGGCTAGGCGGCGGGACGCTCGACAACCTGGTCGTCACCGCGCCCGCAGCCCCCGCGGCCGGTCCCGCCGTCGCGGTCGGCGACGTGCTGACGCAGTCCGACTGGATCTCGATCGCACCTCCGGCCGGCACCGATGAGCGCCGCCGTATCGATCGGATCGCCGGCGCGACGATCGAGCTGGACGGCCCCGCGCTGCCGGCCGCGTTCAACGGCGTGAACGTCACGGTGAAGCGGCTCGATCTCGGGCTCATCAGCGTGAGCGGCACCGGAGTCGCCTCGGCCGCGCGAACGGTCCGGTTCGTGAGCGGGAACGCGGTCCATCTGTGGGCGCAGCTTCAGGAACGCTTCGCCGAGAAAGACGCCGTCCCGCTGAAGATCACCGAGTTCGTCCCCGACGGGCGGCGCGCGCCGGTCCGAGCGCCGACCGTCCCGGCCGAGTTCCCGGTGCTGCGCAAGCCGGACGACGACTGGACCGGCTTCGCGGTGAACGACGTCGTCAAGATCGACCACGGCAGCGACACGTTCGTCGCGACGGTCAGCGCGACGAACGGAAAGCACGAGCTCGTGATCGAGCCGCCGCTTCCGTCCGTCGCGCTTCCGCTGAAGTACGACGGGTGCAAAGTCCGGCTTTGCAAGGAGTTCAAGGTCCTGCCCGGGACGCAGTCGCTCGCCGGCGGGCCGACGATGCTCGCCGCCGGGAAGCTTCCGGACGGCGCGACGGAGCTCAAGCGCGGCGACGTGCTCGAAGCGAAGGTCGCGCCCGCACCGGCGCCGCCGGCTTCGGCGGTCCAGTTGCGCGTGGTCAAGGAGATCGCCGTCCTGCTCACGGTCGACGCGATCGGCGATGGGTCGCTGCAGAACCAGGATCTCAAGCTCGAGCGGCTGCAGGCCGGCCCCAAGAAGATCGTCGCGGCGATGAAAGGTGCCGACGCGAACACGTTCGTGACCAACGACGACGCGACCGACGCCTTCAAGGTCGGCAGGCCGGTGCGGATCACGAAGGGCGCCGACACCGGGTTCGGGATCGTGAAAACGATCGACAAACCCTCGAAAACCGTCACCATCGCCGACTCGATGGACAAGGCAAAGTTCCCGGACGCCGCGGCGGTGACCGTCGAGCCGATGAACGCCGGCAAGTCGTGGACGCCCGACCAGCTCACCGCGCCCGGTGCGACGCAGCTCGTCATCCAAGTCGGCACCTCCGAGACGCCGAACGGCGCGCCGCGCGCCGCCGACGCGCTGTGGCTGCATCTCGCGTCCGGTGACGGCGGGGTCGTGCGGACCCCGACCGGCGAAGCGACGATCCGCGCGACGCTCGACAGCGCGCTCCCCGCGACGCACGCCGCGAACATGACGGTGCGCCAACTGCGCCCGACCGACGACGGCCGCCGCAAGAACGTCTCGGCGCCGGCGATGTTCCGCCAAGTGACCGGACTCGCCGCCGCCGATTTCGGAAAGTTCGCCGTCAACGATTTCCTCTTGCTCGACGACGGCACGCGCTCGGGTGCGATCGTGAAGATCGCCTCGGCCGATCCGCCGCCGGCCGGGAACCTGCACTTCGACGCGATGGCCGAGGCGGCCGACTTCGGCGCCGCCGGCCCGGCCGGGATGATGCGCGTCGCCGCGAGCGGCGCGACCATCTCGCCGGTCACGCTCGACGAGGCGCGCGTTTTGGTCCCGGACGATCCGACGAAGCAGTTCCCGCGGCGCAAAGCCCTCCAGGAGCACGAGCTGCGGCACTCCTATCAAGGCGCGGTCTGGGGGCCGATGTTCATCTCGCTGCCGATCCCGTGGCTGATCCACCTCGGCGCCTCGCTCGCCAACCGCAACGCTGAGGGCTCGCAGTTCCTGAACTGGATCAAGCTCGGCGGGATCGACATGATCCTCTTCGAGCTGATCTTCCCGTTCGTCCGGCTGGGACAGAAAAAACAGGTCGGCGTCACGATCGCGAAGGGAACCGCGTCGAGCGACAAGACCTCGATCGTCCTCGACGCGGACACCTCAGCCGGCGATCTCGCGAACTTCTCGGCCGGGACGCGGATCTCGGTCAGCAAGACCGCGAT
>Ga0213878_10000775_pt1 | contig 11552 bp, 10 predicted proteins | sample VelepicoBEBS_R02_FD_161053 | JGI IMG/M metagenome (GOLD analysis project Ga0213878, IMG submission 161053) | Vellozia epidendroides bulk soil microbial communities from rupestrian grasslands, the National Park of Serra do Cipo, Brazil - BS_R02 | ecosystem: Environmental > Terrestrial > Soil >... | reverse complement strand
ACGCGGTAGAGGCCGCACTGAAACAATGGAACCGGCGTTAGCGAATTTAGAGGTCTTTGCGGCCACGCTTCTGGAACTAGCTCGGGGAGACTCTGACCTTTTGGTGGTCACGAGCGACTCGCGAGGGTCAGCCAAGCTAGCGCCTTTCGCCAAAGCAGCGCCGGGGCAGATTGTTGAGGTTGGCATCGCGGAGCAAAATCTGGTGGGGATCGCAGCTGGTCTCGCCGCGGCCGGCAAAAATGTGTTTGCGGTTTCTCCGGCTTGTTTCCTGACGGCGCGCTCTCTGGAGCAAATCAAGAACGATGTCTGTTACTCGGATCGACCGGTGAGTGTTATCGGGATCAGTGCCGGCGTCAGCTATGGCGCGTTAGGCACAACCCACCATTCTCTGCACGATTTTGCGGTTCTGCGAGCGATTCATAATATCACGATCGTCGCTCCAGCCGACAACTTTGAGACCCGAGAAGCGATCAAGGCTGCGGCTAAACTATCCACGCCCGTTTACCTCCGTTTCGGAAAGAAGGCGATGCCACATTTGCCTCGGCTTCTCCCGGGATTCGAGCTGGGGAAAGCGTCACCGGTTCGGCAAGGGAAAGACCTCACTTTTGTAGCCTGCGGAGAAACTGTCGCAGCTGCTCTGGCTGCGGCGGATCAACTCGCGGCGGACGGAATGGAATGCCGGGTAATCAGCATGCATACCATCAAACCGCTAGACGAGGCTGTGGTTTTGCAGGCGGCGACAGAAACGCAGGGTGTGATCACGGTCGAAGAACACAGCGTCAACGGTGGGTTGGGTGAAGCCTGTGCTAGTCTTTTGCTGCAATCTGGATTCAATACCCGCTTCAAAATTGTCGGTTTCCCTGATGATCACACTGTGACCGGAAGCCAATCGGAAATATTCCGGCATTACGGGATTGATGGTCCCGGTCTGGCTGCGACCGGCAAAAAACTCGTATCCGGGTAGTGCTGTAACTCCGCCTCTCTAAAATATAATGCAAATCTGGTGTCTCTTCAGCATCCTCAGCCCGCTACGCGGTCGCGATTCAGGGAGGGCGCGCGTCCCCGCGCGCCGCGAACAGGTCTGCGCCGTGAACCTTGCTGAACGCTGGATCTGGTCTGTCCTGGGCTTCGGTAACCACGGATCGCGGGGACGCGATCCCTCCCTTTCCTGCGAAATCGCCCCCACTCGATAAATCATGAAATTCCCCATATTCCACGCCTTCCTAACTGCGGCAGCTATTAGCTTTACCTGCTCTGTTACCTCGGCTTTAGCCCAAGATAACAAACCACCTGTTCCTTCCGGCAACGTCACCGTTTCTTTTTGGGGAATCGCGACGCAACCGTGGCAGGTGATGATCGATGATTTCCAAAAGACTTACCCAAATATTAAAATCAAGTGGACCAAGTATAGCACCGACGAGATGAAGCAAGCGGTCCGGGTAGCGTCGGCCGCTGAGGAAGTTGTCGGACGCCTGGTTCAACTGGGGAGGTAGTTTGGCATCTCCATACGAGGATGGAGGGCATGCGCTGGAGCTAACCCCAGCGCTCATGGCGCAATACGGAGTGGACAAAAACATCGTCCCGGCGGCTCTCGATTTAGCCCGCCATAACGGCAAACTGTACGGGATTCCCGTCTGGGTTCGCCCGATGACGATCTTCTACAAAAAGAGCCTGTTCGATAAGTTCGGGATTCCCGAACCCAAAACGTTCGATGATCTGGAGCAGGCGTGTGCGAAACTGAAAGCGAACGGAATCACTCCGATCGCCTGTGGTGGCAAATTCAGTTGGATGACCATGCGGACCACCGACTTCTTGATCGAGCATTTCGCCGGGCCGGGCCTTCATGACAAGCTCTTCGCAATGGAAGCATCGTACAGCTCGCCTGAGGTCATTAAGGCGTTTACCAAGCTGAAGGAATGGGTGGACAAAGGATACTTCAACGACGGTTTCATTTCCCTCGATCCAAATGAATCATTGCCGCTTCTGTTCCAGGATAAAGCAGCCATGACTTTCCAAGGGCCGTGGATAGAAGACCAAAACATCATTGCGGCACACCAAGATCCTAACGACTACGTTCCCATCATTGCCCCGGCCGATCAGAAACCGGTGCGCGTTTCCGGTTTCCAAGAGCAAATTCAATTCTGGTCTAAAGCAAAGCCGGACGAACAAAAAGCCGCCTTACTCTTTGCCTCGTTTGTGACTACGCCGGACGTGGCCAAAAAACATGTGTCTGAGTTCGGTTCACCGAGCGCAGTGGTGGGCGTATTCCCGTCGGCTGATCATCCCATTACCACCACTATGGTGAAGTGGCTGCAATCTGGCGTTCAGCTCTATTTGCCGACAGATCAGGCGCTACCTCAAGAGATAGTAAACGCATTCTTTCAAGCGCAGGACTCGATGATCCTGGGCTCATTAACTCCGGAAGCCGCTTGCGCTCAGATCCAAAAGGCGGTGGAAGACTATAAAGCTTCGCATTAGTCCCGTGAGTACTTCCAAGATGGCGACGGCAACAATTCCCGCCGAGAGAATCTCGGCGGGACCCAAGCGTTCGCCATCCGCCAAGAAGAGGAGGGATCAATTGCGATTCCTGCCTTGGGTTTTTCTGGCGCCGGCTTTGGTTATCTACTCGGTAGTTGTCGTCTATCCGATGCTGTTTTCGGCCTACCTCAGTTTCTTTCGCTGGGACGGGGTCGCGCCAAAGAAGATCTTTGTCGGCTTTCAGAACTACGTCGTCCTCTTGACGCATAACGAAGTGTTCTGGATCGCGCTGAAAAATAACGCCATCTGGCTCATTGCTGCGCTACTGGTGCCAACCAGTATCGGACTCGGCTTGGCCTTACTGTTGAATTCGAGATTTCGGGGAAGTCATATCTTCCGCAGCATCTTCTATTTTCCCGCCGTTCTTTCGTTAGCGGTAGTAGGATTGATCTGGACCTGGATCTATCATCCTGACCTGGGTCTAGCTAATCAGTTGTTAGATGCGCTGGGTTTTAAGTTCCTCGAGAGACATTGGTTGTCTGATCCGCAGATCGCCATTTATCCGGTAATTTTGGCAGCGACTTGGAATGCAGTGGGCTTGCCCATGCTGCTTTTCCTGGCTGGCCTTCAGACCATCCCTTCGGAATTGCATGAAGCGGCAAAAGTCGAAGGAGCGGGCCGGCTGCAACGATTTTGGTATGTGACCTTTCCACTGCTCCGGGAGACGACGCTGATCGTGCTCGCGATTACTTCGATTAACGCGCTGAAGGCGTACGACATTGTTTACGCGATGACGAACGGCGGGCCTGCTAACCGGACGCAATTGCTTAGCACCTGGATGTATTTCCTGACTTATAACTACAACGAAGTGGGATTGGGGACAGCCATTGCGGTCGTGCTTTTCTCGCTCACCCTGATTTTTGCGATCCCTTACATTCGTTTGATGACCCGAAAGGTATGAGCCAGATGTCTACAGGCGCTATCTCGAAAAACTGGGAACCTCGGGAGCCAGGGAAGTCGGCCTCGCAAGCGAGGCGCGCTCCACAGGTCTCGGCGAAGGTCGCCATATTCTATGTCGCGCTCATCTTAGCCGCGCTAATCTGGTTGACGCCGGTAATAACTCTGGTTTTAACGGCTCTCAAAGACGCCGGGGACTTTGCTGTAAACGGTGCGTTTTCACTCCCTAAATCAATCCGTTGGGCGAACTTCTCGGAAGCGTGGCAAACCGGCGTAGGAAACTACTTCTGGAACAGCGTCATTGTTACCGGCATCAAGGTGCCGATCGGCATCCTGATCGAAGCCATGGCGGCCTTTGCGTTGACCCACATGCACTTCCGCTGGGCGAACAAGGTTTTCGTCTACGTCCTGGTTGGGCTCATTGTGCCGATGCAGATGACATTGGTTCCTCTGACGCTCTTGATGAATGCCCTGAACCTGATCGATACGCTTACCGGTCTGATCATTCTCTATATCGGATTCGGCGTACCATTCGGGGTGCTGGTGATGCGTGGCTATTTCCGGACGTTGCCGAGCGCGATTATTGAAGCGGCCCGAATCGATGGCTGTTCCTGGTTCCGGATCTTTTATCGAATTGCTTTGCCCTTGGCGTTACCCGCGGTGGTCTCGCTTTGCATACTCGATGGGGTTGCTACCTGGAACGAATTTATCTTGGCGCAGATTTTCTTGCGATCGGATGAACTTCGGACGTTGCCTCTCGGCCTGGTCCAATTCAGCACTCAATTTTCGACCCAATATGACCAACTCGCCGCCGCTGTCCTGATTTCAGTAGCGCCTGTCATGTTAGTCTTTCTACTGTTTCAACGCTATTTCGTCGCCGGCATGGGAGGCGCCGTGAAGTAGAAACCGCGAATGGGCGCGAAATGAGCACGAAGAAAAGCCAAGGGAGGGATCGCTGCCAGTCCGACATAGCCTGTTGAGCTGTGCGCCTTTTTTCCCAGCATTGGCGACGTCGGATCCCCGCGATCCGTGGTTCGCAAGGCCGAGCATATGTTGCTGATTAAACGTTTACCTAATTCGAAAATTGCAGACCTAAGCGGCGCGCGAGGACGCGCGCCCTCCCAGGTCACCAAATTCTAAAATAGGACCGTAGTTTCCTACCTAGTCAAAAGTCAGAAAATCACAAAATGGACCCAATCTTCATTCCCGACCCGGCCAAAAGAGTTCGCGTCATTCTAAATACCGACGCTAAGAACGAAGCGGACGATCAGTATGCGATCGTTCATACTATCCTTACGCCGCTATTTGATTTGCATGGAATTATACCGGCCCATTTCGGCGATAGGCGTGGTCCGGGCAGCCTTAAAGCGAGTCATGACGAGGTTCTCAAACTGCTCGAGTTAATGGAACTTCAGGGCAAAGTGCCGGTATTCGCGGGCGCAGAGAAGGCGCTGCCTGATGAGAAAACGCCGGCACCATCGGAAGGGTCTGCTCTGATAATTCGTGAGGCGCTGAAAGACGATCCGCGCCCGTTGCATGTCGCTTTTCTTGGACCGCTCACCGATATGGCCTCTGCTTTATTGGAAGAACCGGCAATCGCAGAGCGCAACGTCCGAGTAGTCTGGATCGGCGGCGACCGCTGGCCGGTCGGTGGATGGGAGTTTAATCTTTCGAATGATGTTGCAGCCGCGAATGTCGTTTTCCGTTCAAACGTCGAGGTCTGGCAACTACCCAGCCCGGTTTATAAGAGAATGGCCGTCAGCTATGCGGAGCTAGAACAGAAAGTTTACCATCAGGGTCCCTTAGGAAAATATCTGGTGGAACAGCTCATCGACTGGAACAACAAATATCATCGTCATGGTCCGATCGAACACCGGTCGCTGGGAGATTCCCCCGCTGTTGGGGTAATGATGTACGAGGACTGCGGCAGCTATGATTGGGTTCCAGCGCCTGAATTTAACAGTGAGATGAACTACGTACACACCGGAAAGTATCGGCCGATCCGGTTGTATCACACGGTCGATCAGCGATTCATCCTGGAAGACTTTTTCGCTAAGCTTACCCGGTTTACGGAGTCGAAGAGGAAAACTAAAACGCCGTGAACGGAACCCGGGAGGGATCGCGTCCCCGCGATCCGTTTTTGAAGCCAGGGACAGACGCGATCAAGCGTTAGGCGATGTCCGCACTACAGACCTGTTCCCGGCGCGCGAGGACGCGCGCCCTCCCTCGGATCGACGCGCCGTACACCATGCGCCTCGATGACAAGCCTTGAAGATCGTTTATAGATGTTAAGCCAATAAACTCCCCAGAAACTAATTATGAAGAGCGAGCAGAAGATCGTGTTAGGCGTGATCGTCGGGAATCGAAACTTTTTCCCTGACAGCCTGATCACGCAAGGGCGTCAGGATATTCTTGGCGTCTTGAGTGACCAAGGCATCGAGGCTGTGATTCTTGACGAACAAGTCACTAAACTTGGCGCCGTTGAGACCTGGGCCCATGCTCAAAAATGTGCGGCTCTTTTCGATGAGAACCGGCATCGTATCGACGGAATTCTGATTACCCTCCCGAACTTTGGAGACGAGAAAGGCGCTGCCGACACGATCAAGCTGTCTGGACTCAAGGTACCGATTCTGGTTCAAGCCTACCCTGACGATCTGTCAAAATTCGCCGTCGAGTTTAGACGCGACGCTTTTTGCGGGAAGATTTCAATCTGCAATAATCTCTATCAGTACGGGTATCCATTTAGTCTCACCGAGCTGCATACGGTTCATCCGCTAACCGACTCGTTCCGCGCGGACATCAAAAGATTTGCGGCGGTATGCCGGGTGGTTCGACGCCTGAAAGATGCGCGTCTTGGTGCGATCGGTGCAAGGCCGAATGCGTTTAATACGACTCGTTACAGCGAAAAACTACTGCAAGCTTTTGGGATCAGCGTCAGCACCGCTGATCTTTCCGAGGTGTTTGGGAGCGCAGAGAAGATTGCGGATAACGACAAGCGAGTGGGTGAACGTTTAGACGGCATCCGTTCGTATGTTCCGACTGGCGGTGTGCCCGTGCCTTCGCTGTTGAAAATGGCGAAGCTTGGGATCGTCATCGACGACTGGATGTTGCGCTACGGCATCGACGCAACGGCCATTCAGTGTTGGGATTCGTTGCAGCATAACTACGGCGTGAATGTTTGTACTTTGATGAGCATGATGAGCGAAAGCCTTCTGCCGAGCGCGTGCGAGGTCGATATCACCGGGGTTGCCTCCATGTACGCGCTGCAGTTGGCTTCCGGGAAACCGAGCGCTCTCGTTGACTGGAATAACAACTACGGAAGTGATCCGGACAAATGTGTCCTGTTCCACTGCGGCAACTGGGCGAAAAGTTTCTTCTCGGACGTAAAAATGGCAAACGCCGAAATCCTGGCGACGACATTGGGAACAGAAAATACCTACGGTACCGTTGCCGGCCGGACTCCGGCGGGTCCTTTCAGCTTCGCAAGAATTACGACGGACGATCGCAACGGAGTAATCCGTACCTACGTCGGCGACGGCGAATTTGTGGGCGATCCGTTAGATACTTTCGGCAGCCGGGCAGTAGTCAAAGTGCCTCGCTTGCAGGAGCTCATGAAACATGTTTGCAAACATGGGTTCGAACACCATGCGGCGATGAACGCTTCTCATACGGCTCAGGTCTTGAATGAAGCGTTTTCGACGTATTTTGGGTGGGATACGTATTTGCACGGGTGACCGCGCCTAAAACTTCGACGCAGCCGCGCCTAGTTTCTTTTCGTCGATCAAGTAGGTCTTTGTTACCACGATCGGATTGATCGGGTTATTGTTGGTATCTACCACAGCAGCGCCGATCTCCATCAGTGCGTCCATTCCGCCAGCGACGTGACCAAAAACCGTGTCCTTACCGTCCTGCGTCGGAATGTCCTTCAAGCAGATATAGAATTGGCTACCGTTCGACTCTAGTTTTGGATTCACTTTGGCTGACAGCGCACCCATGGCGACCGCGCCGCGGACATGTTTTAGATGGATCTCGCCAGGCAAAGTATAGCCAGGACCGCCCGTTCCCATCACGTTACGGTCGTTTTTCTTGGTCAAAGGATCACCTCCCTGAATCAGATAGTTGGAGATGGCGCGATGGATCTTGGTCTTTACGTAAAACCTCTCTTTGACCAGCTTCTTGAAATTGAAAACGGTGTACGGCGCTGCATCCTCGTCGAACGCGATCGCAAAGCTCCGTGTCTGGCGCACTTTTCCTTCTTTCCATTGCACCTCGAACACGGCGACATCTTTGGCGGACAGGACGGAGCTGGTTACGATCAGCGTTACTACGAGGGCGATAAGTCGTTTTATCATGGGATGATCGGAAGGCTGCGGAGTTCTGCGGTTCCGATCAAGTCCGAATTATCCGGGTTTTGTACACGGTACCGAGAGCCGGGTTGGTCAAAATTGCGCTTTACATAGGCCAGCCCGATCCAGGCGCCGAGTTGCGGGCTCCTGGCGGCGCTGGTGACAAAGCCGGTTTGCTGGCCGGAATCGTTCACCAGTTTGGCGCCACTGGTCAGAACCGAATCTTCAAGCAATTGAACCCCGCAAAGCTTTCGATTTACGTGACCAAGACTCTTCAATCGGCTGATCACCTCTTGGCCGACATAGCATCCTTTCGTATAACTGATGGCTCTTTGATCCAATCCAGCTTCGTTCGGGATGACGTCTTCATTTAGCTCATGGCCCCACTCAGGGATGCCACGTTCGATCCGGAAGGTTTCGAGCTCTGCAGCCGGGAGCACCGATTCCTTTAGTAACTGAGGAACCACGTTTTTGAGCGTGACTGGTACCAGCAGGTCATGGCCCTCGAGTCCAAACCGGTTGGAGCTTGACACGGTCCCCTCGGGAAATATTCCGTCGGGAAGCTTGGGCGTGAGGGTGTGAAACAAGCTGAATTCGTCCGTTTGCTCCGAGAACGCGACGTCATCGGCAATCGCGTATTTTTCTAAACGAGCCGGCAGCGTTTCGCGAAGAGCCGGATGGCAATCAAGCAGGAACGTGTCCTCGATTGGAGTAACAAAGAGATCTCCACAAAGTTTCCCTTTAACAGTGAGGACGCAGGCATAGGTCGTTTGACCGGGTTTCGCGTCCTTCAGGTCGTTCGTCAATTGGCCATTGAGAAAACGGACTCGATCACCGCCCGTGACGCGGATTTTTGCGCGGTTGGAAAGGTCAATGAGCATGTTCACGGTTTGCGGTTAGCGTTTTGGCGTTTTTTTTCATTCTCGTCCTCGTCGTCGTCCTCGACAGAAGCGTTCTTACTGGTCTGTAGTACAATTTGGTCTGCAGCGCCCTGTTGGTTTTCCTCCTCCAAGTCATCGTGTAGCAAGTTGATGGGTTGCTTGAACACGTCTTACCCAATCGAGGACGAGGACGACGACGAGGACGAGAACGAGGCGCCTTGCGGCCTTCTCTCACCCCAACCTGTCGTAGCCAGGCAAAGTCAGGAACGAAACGAAATTATCGCTGGTCGTAATTTTTGAGAAGAGATCGGCCGCGTCTTTAAACCGTCCCTTGTTGTAGCGATCAGGGCCGAGCCAATTTTCGATCTTTTTTAATTCCTCGCCCAAAACGCTTGTGAACAGCTCGGCTGTCACTTTACGCCCATCGGACAAATTCCCTTTTGGACTCCGGATCCATTGCCAGACCTGTGCTCGGGAAATCTCTGCTGTGGCCGCATCTTCCATCAGATTGAAGATTGGAACGCAGCCCGAGCCGCGAAGCCAAGATTCCAGATATTGAACCCCGACATTGATATTGACCCGCAATCCTTGCTCGGTGATCGGCTCTTCCGGACCAAAGCGGAGCAGATCGTCGGCCGTGACGGAAACGTCATCTCGTTTTCGATCGATTTGATTTGGGGTCTTCATTACCGCGTCGAAAGCCTCGAGTGCGACGGGAACTAGGCCCGGATGCGCCACCCAAGTGCCGTCGTGACCGTCGTTGGCTTCCCGTTCTTTATCGGCAATTACCTTGGCAAAAGCTTCCGCGTTCGCCTTCTCATCGTTCTTGATCGGGATCTGGGCTGCCATACCGCCCATCGCATGAATGCCGCGCCGATGGCAGGTCTTGATGCACAAAAGCGAATACGAATGCATAAAATGAGTCGTCATGGTGACGAGTGCGCGATCCGCCAGAATAAAATCCGGGTTATTCCGGAAGCGTTTGATGCAGCTAAAGATATAATCCCAGCGTCCACAATTCAGTCCGGCCGAATGATCCCGCAGTTCGTAAAGAATCTCGTCCATCTCGAAGGCAGCTAAGATGGTTTCAATCAGAACGGTTGCCCGGATTGATCCTCGCGGAATCCCGAGCTCATCTTGAGCCAGGTTAAACACATCGTTCCAGAGCCTGGCTTCCAGATGGCTTTCCAATTTCGGCAGATAAAAATAGGGGCCGCTACCTCTGGCCAGGAGTTCCTTCGCGTTGTGGAAAAGATAGAGCCCGAAATCGAATAGGCTCCCGGAGATGGGCTCGCCGTCGACCAGGCAATGTTTCTCGACTAGATGCCAGCCTCGGGGACGGGCTAGAAGGACAGCAACGTGGTCACGTAACCGGTAGGCTTTCCCTTCTGGGCTAGTGAATTCGATCGTGCGACGGATCGCATCCCGAAGGTTGATGTGTCCGTCGACCATGTTGTCCCATGTGGGCGCGTTGGCGTCTTCAAAGTCGGCCATGAAGACTTTCGCGCCGGAATTCAGAGCGTTGATCACCATCTTTCGATCGCAGGGGCCGGTAATCTCGACCCGGCGATCCTGCAGATCCCGAGGAATCGGAGCCACTTTCCAATCGCTGTTCCGGATATGGGTTGTTTCGGGTAGAAAATCAGGTTTTTTGCCTTGATTGATCTCGGCTTGACGTTGTTCCCGGCGTTCAAGAAGCTCTTTCCGCCGAGCATTGAATTCCCGGTGCAAGCGAGCGACAAAACGCAGGGCGTCCGGCGTGATAATTTCTGAAAAAGCATCCGAGATCGGTCCCCTGACTTCGATCCCATCAAATGTTTGAGGAGTTAGGCTCATAGCGGCTAAACGGTTTGACAAATCAAATGGCTACAAATCAAAAGAGCAGCGGGTAAGCCAGATGACAAATGACAAATGACGGGAGGAATGTTCCGGCGGCCGCCGGAAGAAACGGCAGATGACAAATTGAGAACGTTCACAAGCGATGCCTCAAAAGTCCCTTTATTTTGCCGATTCCGTTCTGCAGCGACCAAATTTGTCATTTGTTCCGGCGGCTGCCGCGTCATCTTGCATCGTCCTCACTTGACGTGTCATCTGCCTCCCGACTTTAAAGAACCAGAAAATTTCAGGTTATAGTTTGGGCAGGCGCCTAATTTCTTCGTGACCCGAAATTTTATGCTATTTACATCAAGTTACCCCGGGCTAATATCAATTTAATGGCATTACCGGATGAGCAAAATGTACCGTTCAGCAATAACAATTACTGATTACCGGTTACTTGAATACTGCTCGCTCGCGCCCACGTCTCACTAATCACCACTCACTTCTCACCGTCCCATGTATCTCCCCCTTGGCACCTATTCTCCTGACATCAAGCTTGGTCTTGTTTCAGCCTCTAGAAATTGTTTTCCGCGGTCCCTTTCCGAAGAACGGACACAGCGGGTGCTGGCCGGATGTCGCCAGGCTGGCATCGAGCCATTCGTTCCGGAGGGTCCAAGCCAGATTATAGAAACCAAGGATCATGCTATCGAAGCCGCTCGGCAATTCAAACAGGCCGGATGCGACGCGGTGGTTTACTTTCTAGGTAACTTTTCACCTGAGATCGAAGACGCGTACTTCATCAAGCTTTTCGAAGGCCCGGTAATGATGATTGCTGCGGCCGAAGAGTCAGGCGCTACCTTGTTAGAAAAGCGGGGAGACGCTCTCTGCGGACTTTTATCGGCTGCGTTGGCGGTGAGCAAACGCGGGCTCGCTCAGCGAGTGCATCTGCCGGAGTTTCCGGTGGTGAGCGCGGAAGAAGCCGTAAAAGAAATCGCGCATTTCATCAAAGTGGTGAAAGTCGTGAAAGGGACTCGCAACGCGACGGTAGGATTGTTCGGGCCTCGCCCGCGCG
>Ga0213878_10000774_pt1 | contig 11556 bp, 11 predicted proteins | sample VelepicoBEBS_R02_FD_161053 | JGI IMG/M metagenome (GOLD analysis project Ga0213878, IMG submission 161053) | Vellozia epidendroides bulk soil microbial communities from rupestrian grasslands, the National Park of Serra do Cipo, Brazil - BS_R02 | ecosystem: Environmental > Terrestrial > Soil >... | reverse complement strand
CCGTGGGCGGCTCCGACCTGCATGGTTGCACATTCATGCGTATTGAGCTGGTGGGAAGCCGTTCACCGAGAAAAGGCGCCTGCCGAATGGACGCGTTATCGAGCCGCCGTATCGGCCGGCCTTCGGAATGCCCGGCATCTTGTAGCGCCGACGCGTGCGATGCTGGAAGCATTGGCTCGATGCTATCCAAAGTTGCCTGCACGATCTGTTATATGCAACGGAGTCTCGCCGAAGCTTTTCTCTCCCGGGCTTAAGCAGCCAATGATTTTTGCGGCGGGCCGTCTCTGGGATCCTGCAAAAAATTTGGAGGTGGTTATGCAAAGTGCGGGTGACTTGCCGTGGCGAGTTGTCATTGCCGGCGACGGTGCGTCAAAGTTCGCAGAGAAAGAGAACCTTTCGCTGCTTGGGAGAGTTCCTCCTCAAAAGGTCGCGGAGTATATGGCGATTGCTTCGATTTATTGTTTCCCTTCATTCTACGAGCCTTTTGGACTTTCTGTTCTGGAAGCGGCACTCTCTGGCTGCGCCCTGGTTCTCGGTGACATCCCTTCGCTTCGTGAACTATGGAATGACGCAGCAATCTTCGTAGATCCACGCGATCAATCCGGTTTAGTGCGGACCCTCTTACGCCTGATCGAAAATGCTAATACTCGCATTCAGCTGGCGCGGTCCGCGTTTAGGCGGGCGCAGGCTTTCAGTCTCGAAAAGATGACAAGGGCCTATCTTGAACTTTACGAGCAGCTTTGTCACTCGAGTGAAAAGCTTGTCAACTGCAGCAGAGAGTAGCTATGAACTTCGTTTTTTTCTATCATTCGCTGCTTTCAGACTGGAACCACGGGAACGCCCATTTTCTCAGAGGCATCGCCACTGAGCTATTGGACCGAGGACACGACGTCAAAGTTTATGAACCTGCCAACGGCTGGAGCCTTGCTCACCTCCGAGCCGAGCATGGTGAGGCGCCTCTCATCGCTTTTGCGCGAGCCTACCCGCAGCTGTCTGCCAATCTGTATGAGAGGCCTGATCTCGAAAAAATCCTGGCGGACGCCGACATTGTGGTAGTCCACGAATGGAATGATCCGGAACTCGTGGCGCGAATCGGAACTGAGCGTCAGCGTTCCGGTCGGTTCACCCTATTTTTTCACGACACACACCATCGGTCGGTTACCGCGCGCCAAAAAATGGAAACTTATGATCTCCGATATTACGATGGCGTACTTGCCTACGGACGGAGTCTTACAGAAACATACTTGAAAGCAGGCTGGACCCGTCGTGCGTGGACCTGGCACGAAGCGGCTGACATCCGCGTGTTTCATCCGATGCCGGGTGCAAAGACTGAGGATATAATTTGGATCGGTAATTGGGGCGACGATGAGCGCGCTGCAGAACTCAGCGAATACCTTATAGAGCCTGTTAAGAAATTGGGCCTCCGGGCCGTCGTCCATGGCGTGCGTTACCCTGGAGATGTGCGCACGGCTTTGGCTAATGCCGGCATCGAATATCGAGGATGGATCGCCAATTTTGACGTCCCGAGCGCCTTGGCGACTGCTCGATTAACTCTCCATGTTCCAAGACGTCCTTATGTTCAGGCATTACCCGGTATTCCAACGATTCGGCCGTTCGAAGCGATGGCTTGCGGAATTCCTTTAGTGAGCGCTTTCTGGGATGACGCGGAAGGTCTGTTCTCAGCCGGCCGAGACTATCTCGTCGCCCGCAACGGAGAGGAGATGCGCAAACATCTTTGTACACTTCTTGAAGATGCCGGTTTGGCTGCCGACCTTGCGGCCCAAGGATTTGAAACCATACGGTCGCGTCACACCTGTGCTCATCGCGTCGACGAGTTGCTAGAGATTCACGCTGCACTTGCAATATGAAAAGATCAATGAATATCGCCTTCTTTGGATCGAGCCTCGTTTCTGCGTACTGGAATGGAGCTGCGACCTACTACCGCGGCATCATCCGGGCTCTCCATGAATTAGGACACCGAATTGTATTCTTTGAACCAGACGCCCTTGAACGACAGCAACACCGGGATCTTCCAGATCCAAGCTGGGCGCAGATTGTAGTTTATCCGGCAACCGTCTCAGCGATGCAGTCGGCTCTGACGCAAGCGCGAGATGCAGATGTTATCATAAAGGCGAGCGGGGTCGGGGTCTTCGACACTGAATTGGAAATCGGCGTCGTCAGCTTAAAGCGGCGGGACAACATTGTCGTCTATTGGGACGTTGACGCACCGGCAACCCTCGACAGGTTGATTCACAATGCCACAGATTCATTTCGCGCCTTGGTCCCGCATTTTGACCTCGTGTTGACGTATGGTGGCGGGAACCCCGTAGTAAAAGCTTACCTGCTTTTTGGGGCGCGCGCGTGTACTCCAATTTACAACGCCCTCGACTCACTAACTCACTTCCCCGTGGAGGGGCGCCCGAGCTTCGCATCCGACCTTTCCTTTGCCGGAAACCGACTGCCGGACCGTGAAGCCCGAGTCGACGAATTTTTTGTTCAGGCCGCTGTGCTTGCGCCGCGACATCGATTCCTCTTGGCGGGAAGCGGTTGGCAGGACAAGTCGCTTCCGGATAATATACGATATGTAGGTCACCTCTTCACAAAAGACCATAACGTCTTCAATTGTTCCCCGCGCGCGGTACTTAATGTATGCCGAGAGAGCATGGCCCGGTATGGGTTCTCTCCACCGACCAGAGTGTTTGAGGCAGCAGGCGCCGGTGCTTGCCTGGTAACGGATAATTGGGAAGGTTTGGACGGCTTTCTCGAACCGCAGAGGGAAGTGCTGGTTGCGGGAAACGGCGCAGAGGTCGCGGCTATCGTCGGCGATCTTGACGAGAAGCGAGCGCACCGGATTGGAAGCGCGGCACGGAGAAGAGTGTTAGCCGACCATACCTATGGTCGCCGAGCTACGGAGGTGGAAAGAGTCCTGGGTTTGGCGTTGGGAGGATGATAGTAGAATGAATCTCGTCGTTTTTGGGCTCTCGATTACGTCGTCTTGGGGGAATGGGCACGCCACCACTTATCGAGCTTTGCTGCGTGAACTGAGCAAGCTAGGACATCACGTCGTGTTTCTTGAACGAGATGTTCCCTGGTACGCCCCACATCGCGACATGATCGCCCCCGCATTTTGCGCCGTTGAGCTATATCGCGATCCGGAGGATTTACGCCGGCGATTCGTCGAAGTCGTGCGCTCAGCTGATGCAGTGATCGTTGGATCTTATGTACCGGACGGGGTGACCATAGGCGAATGGGTGCTCGCTACTGCCAGAGGCGTAACGGCATTTTACGACATTGATACTCCAGTAACATTAGCAAAGCTTGAACAAGCGGACTTTGAATATCTCTCGCCGGATTTGATTCCCAGATATCGAATCTATTTTTCTTTCGCGGGCGGAGCAAGCTTGAGGCGGTTGGAAAAAGAATATGGTTCTCCCGCAGCGCGCGCGCTGTATTGCTCAGCGGATCCGGAACTCTACTACCCGCAGGAGTTCCAAAAAACGTGGACGCTTGGATACCTTGGCACCTACAGCGATGATCGACAGCCGGCCCTGAACAGATATTTGGTGCAAGCAGCCTTGCGATTGCCAACGGTCCGCTTCGCGGTATTCGGACCAGGTTACCCGCAAGAAATAGCATGGCCGCCGAATGTCGACCGGACTGAACATCTTCCTCCCGATCAACATCGACGATTTTACAATGAGCAGCGCTTTACCCTCAATGTCACCAGAGCGTCGATGCGTCGGCTCGGTTTTTCGCCTAGCGTGCGCCTTTTTGAGGCAGCTGCTTGCGGCGTACCGATCATTAGCGACGTCTGGGATGGTATCGAGATGTTCTTTGAACCCGACAAAGAGATTATGCTCGTTCGGACTACGGACGAAATGGTTTATATTCTGCGGGAACTTCCACATCGGGAATGTGTCCAGATCGGTGCCCGCGCTCGACAACGTTTCCTTCGAGATCATACGCCACGGCAGCGGGCAATAGAGTTTGTGACGTCGTTAGCGGAAGCTGCCCGTTAACCGCCCTTTGGCTAACTTACGAAGATGATTTCGGTGACGAGTGCTCTGCTACCGGAGCCTCGCCCGGGTTGCCGTCATAATCGAATCCGAGGCGTTATGCGGCCAAACGATCGACTCCGAACGAGCGGAATAAAATCGAATATGACTACAAAAGACCCGAAAAAACGTCCCTCTCTGTCATCACGATTTTCCGGATTGATTCGCTCCGCTGCTCGGCGCCCTTCGCTTTTTTCAGCAACTGTTCGGCGGCAGCTTGCCGGTCATGTTCCGAAAAATGTGCCGCCATGTGACGCATCAAAAATGCCTTTTCCTCCAGGGAACGCATAGCGCTCCAAAGGGCTTTCCTCGATTCGGTCATTAAACTCAGCTAACAGCGACTCCATCGCATAGGCATGTCCCGTGTGTCATCGGAAGCGGAGACTACTCTCTTCCTTCAGTTGCAGCAAAACTCCATGACATTCCGGGCAGACATAATAGGACGGCTCGCCCCAATCCATAATGCCAGACTCCATGGCATTGGCTTCTTTAGCGATGTTAATTTCGGCCTCCATCTGTTTAGGCATAGGTAAGGCTTCCTTCTCTTCCACAGGCATGCGGCTCAGTTTGACCAGCAAAGATGCGATTTCTTCCAGCCGCATACAGTGATCGACTGAAACATGTTTCAGTGCGCTAAGCGGCATGGAGGCCGCGATCGCCTCCTCGGGGTCCTGTACGACGGCGGTCCCGCCTCGCGCCTTGATTGACCATAGACCGGCCGTGCCGTCGTCAAGCCCGCAGGTGAGAATCACTCCGATTACCCGTGGACCAAAGGCATAGGCGGCAGAACGAAACAATGGATCTACGGCGGGACGAGAGCGATTTTCTTTGGGGCCACGACTGACGCGAAGATGGCGTGGGCGTTCCAGAAGAAGATGATGATCCGGCGGCGCCACATAGATGTGTCCCGGTTCAAACATTTCTCCGTCTTTGGCATTTGAGGCCGGCAAGGAACCGGCCTGCCCAAGAATCTCCGGTAAGATACCGAGGCCATCAGCGCCAATTTGAAGAACGATGAACAGGGAAGCTTTGAAATCCCGCGGCAGGTCCCTGACCAGAATCTTTGTGGCCTCGATTCCTCCGGTGGAAGTCCCAATTACAATGACGTCTTTAGCGGGCATCGTACACTGTTCTGGATTCGCGAGGCCCGGCAAAAGGAAGGCCTCGACCGTAACACTGGCTCTATTGCAAAGACTATTGAATTCCGGGCCGTCAATGCTGCGCAGGTAGACTGCTCGCGCCAAGACAGCCACGCCGGTCTCGCTCTGTTTCTATATCCACAATATTTCGCGCGTCGCTACCGCCATGGATTCGTTTAGGTTCGCAGTTCGCTAGAGATGAAGATCATCAACATTAGCAGGAATACGACTATCGGTAGGAAGGATATCAGAAAATTTATGAAAATCGCCGTCAAATAGGTGGGAACATGTAGCGAAATAATGAGCAGCATGAGGATGAACAAGCACCCTGGCATGACCAACAAAATTGCGTGCATTCTCTGTAGTTCGCACGTCGCCACCGGAAGGTTTTATTCCCGTTCTGTGGCTGTGGTTCCATTCCTGGCATCACGGTTTTAAAACGAAGCTAGAACATTAGTCCACGTACGGCCATTTCTTGTCTGAAAAGCGAATCCTTTCTAAAAGGCGACCTCCCTCGTTGGATCAGGCGGGCTCCAAGCTAAGTCTGTCAGGCTCCGGGCGGCATCGCCGGCGGAAGATTGCCTTTTTTATCCTCTGGCTCTTCTGCTTCTTCGACGTCTTCTGAGGCCGCTTTCGGTTTCGGATCTTTTTCGTCGCGAATATCCCCATCTTCCTCGGTTTCAATCTTCTTGTTTCTCTTCGGTGTGTTCACTCCTCGGGTTCGCATCGTCCGACGCCAATGGATGCTCCGCAGCACAAGACAATTTCGGCAATCTCCGAATCTAAAAAAGGGCACGCACGCGATCTCAGGTGCCTGCACTCAAATCATGCAACCTAACAATAGGGAGACTGTCGAGCGGCAGAACTGCACTGCCAGAAACGTTCACATTGATGCGTCGCCTCCGGCGGATTTCTCAAATCGAGTGAAGGGCGCTCGAAACGGCGCCAGCACCCTGCCGCGGGCCAAAAATCCCGGTAAGCTTATGCCTAGCGATTGCGAGCAACGCGGCATCTTCGAATCGCGATTTTTTTGCAGGCCGTCCGCCGATAGCCCAGAGGGAAAAAAAGACGACCCCGAAAATTGCCGTGAGGGTAGCAAATGCTTCGAGGGGCTAGTTGGCTCCATAATGGCGATGCTCTTGGTGAGGCAACATAGGCTACTCTCTCATTTCGCGTCTCAATCATTGGCCGCGCTTCACTTAAGAAGAAAGAACTCGTCCAATAAAAGGTCAGGTCTCGTTTCACCGGCACAATGCGCTCGTGGAGTGAAGTTGGTAAAATTGGGATCTGCCCGGTAACCAAGACACATCCCGGAGTCATTCCGGTCGCGATTATTTGTTTAGATGGCGATTCAGTGGTTCAAGAATGCAGTCATATACTGTATCGATGTCGATACTTTCAAAGATGGAAATGGAGACGGCATCGGCGACTTCGTGGGACTGCGACAGAGTCTCAGCTACCTTGCCGGGTTGGGAGTGACTTGTATCTGGCTGCTACCCTTTTATCCCTCCCCGGACAGAGATAATGGCTACGACATCACCGATTATCTGTCAGTACATCCCGCTTTAGGAGACCTTGGCGACTTTGCCGAATTTATGGATGAAGCCGCCAATTGTGGCATCAGAGTCATCATCGATCTGGTCGTTAACCACACTTCGAATGAACACCCTTGGTTCAAAGCAGCCCAGCGGCGGCATCCAAAATATTACAGCTACTATGTCTGGCGCAAAGAAAAGCCGCCAGACACGAAAGACCAAGTCGTATTTCCGGGCCGGCAAAGCGGGGTATGGCAATACTCGCGGACCGCGAAAGCCTATTACTTTCACCGATTCTATGAGTATCAGCCTGATCTAAACACCGCCAATCCGGCAGTGCGAGCTGAGATCAAGAAGATTATGGGTTTCTGGCTCGCTTCAGGAGTTTCGGGATTTCGTGTCGATGCGGCTCCCTTTGTGATTGCACAGAAGGGCCCAGAAGTGGAAAAGCAGCCGCACGAATCGTTTGATTATATTAACGAGTTTCGGGAATTCCTCTCCTGGAGACGTGGAGACGCACTGTTCCTAGCAGAAGCGAACGTTGCTCCAGATCAGATGCTCCAATATTTCGGCAAGCGAGGCGATCGGATGAACATGGTTTTTAATTTCTTTGTAAATCCGCACTTATTCCTCGCGATTGCCAATGAGTCGCCGGAACCGCTGCTTCGGAGTCTTTTGCAAATTCCAACAATTCCTAATGACAGCCAATGGGGTTATTTCCTGCGGAATCACGACGAACTTGATCTCAGTCGACTGACTGAACTGGAGCGAGCGCGCTGCTTCGAGGTGTTCGGCCCGGATAAAACTATGCAATTGTACGCGAGAGGGATCCGACGCCGGCTGGCACCGATGTTTTCCGGTAACGTGCAACGCCAAATGCTTGCGTTCAGTTTGATCTTTACGATTCCTGGCACTCCCATTATCTGGTATGGGGACGAAATCGGAATGGGAGACGACTTGAGCCAAGCCGAACGCAACAGCGTGCGGACCCCGATGCAATGGTCGGCGGAAACGAATGCCGGATTTTCCACTGCACCCGCAAAAAAGCTGCGTCGTCGAGTGATTGACTTCGGCCCATTCGACTATCGAAACGTCAATGTGCAGGCTGAACGACGTGATCCGGCGTCGTTGTTGAACAGAATTGAACGTATGATTCGTACTCGCAAAGAATATCCGGAATTTGCCTGCGGAAAATATCGTCTTCTGGAATCGAGTCGACCTGACGCCATTTTTGCCCACGCGTGTGAGGATGAAGCTGGCAACGCCGTACTTGCGATCCACAATCTTTCTCACAAGCCGGTAAAAACCAGCGTTCATCTTTGGACTGACAAGCTGACCCAGGCTGTCTTCTTGTTTGGAGGGAATGATGACGCCGCGATCGTCGCCAGAGAGCTTCAGATTGGACTTGACGGATACGGGTACAACTGGATCAGGCCATTCAAGTCGAATGGCGTTTCAGCGAAGAAGACTTGTCGAATCAAGAATCGGGTTTAACGATTGCTTCGATCTTAGACTTCGTAAAATAAAAATTTTCCTCGATTAGTACGAGAAAGGACCTGCAGAGCCACATTGAAAACCGGGACTTGTTTGGCTGTTTTGCCCTCAAGGGTTCCATGATGGGCATGGCCGTGGAATACCGCGGAAACTTTGAACTGGTCAATTGTCGCTTCAAAGCGGCTTGCACCCAGGAACGGAAATAGCTCGGGATTTTCCCCGGCAACGGTATCGCGAATCGGAGAATAATGCAGCAGCACAATGCGCTTATCCATAGTCAGTCGGGTGAGAGCCTTTTCCAGCCGAAGGGAATGCTCGACCGCCTCCTGGACAAAAGCCTTTATCAGGGGTTCCCCCCAGGCGTTCAACATCTGCTGGCCGAACCCGCCGCCGAATCCACAAACACCGGCGAACCCTACACCAAGTACCTCAGCGGTGTCTCCGTCAAGGAACTTGACACCTGCTTCTTCTATGATCGCCTGGACTTCTTCCTTTTTTCCCGATTCAAAATCGTGATTGCCTACAACTCCGATAACTGGAATCCGGACATGTGCTTTAATGTCCTCCGCCACCACCTTTGCTTCCTCGGGAAGTCCGTAGTCCGTAAAGTCCCCGCAGATGAGCAAGACATCGGCCGAACCCGATGCCTCGACAAAGAGCTCTTGCAGTGCTCCTTTGGAAGTCTTCGTGTAATGAATATCGCTGACAGCTGCAATCCTTAGGGGTTTGACTTGGCTCATAAGAATCCTCCTTTAATAAATTTCATCTCCGATAGACCCACTTTCGAGTCCTGCCGCGCTCTTGCTAGAGATGAGACCCAAAAAGCGGATCGCATTCTACCAGAGCGTCATGCAACTCCTTGTTCGCGGGAGGATCGACTTCTTGATTGGTGGCGCCTATGCTATGGGTTATTACACGGACCTGGTTCGAGATACGAAGGATTTGGATTTGATGCTGCGGCCTCAAGATGTGTCTCCTGCTCTGCAGGCTTGCCGGGACGCCGGTTACGAAGCGGAGTTGGTGTTCACTCACTGGCTGGCCAAAATTTGGTCCGCTAATTATTTCATCGACGTTATCTATCGTGCTGGAAATGGACTGGGAGAAGTGGACGACGGCTGGTTTTCCACGGCGCCGGCTGCTGAAATCCTCGGAATTTGGGCCAAAATTGCTCCTCCCGAGGAATTGATCTGGCAGAAGGCATACGTCATGGAACGAGAGCGGTTTGATGGCGCCGACATTATCCATCTCCTGGCAAGCTGCGCCCCACGAATAGATTGGACACGGCTGATTGAACGATTTGGCGCTGACTGGCGGGTACTGCTGAGCCACCTCGCACTGTTTGGCTTCGTTTTTCCCTCCAAGCGGAATCTGGTGCCAACGGAGGTTATCGAGAAATTGAGCGCCAGGCTGATGAGCGAGCTAGCCGAAGAGCCGCCGTCTAATCCACTTTGTAACGGGACGCTACTTTCCAGAGTACAATATCTGTCGGATATAACAACGGGCGGCTTCACTGATGCTAGAACTACCGGGCGCTCCGTGATTAAGCCACACGAAATCCAGGAGTGGACGAAGGCATCCCTGAAGTGATCGCCAGTGACCAAGCTGAAGGAGATAAGTCCACCGGTCGCTGAGATGCAATGCCGCGGACTTACCGGTTCTTACATCCGGTTGTTCGGTGAAGTGCGATGATTCTATGGATATCCGGGCTTTTCTTATGGACCGAGGAGAACAAAATGGAAGGCGCGCAAGCCAGCCAGCAGGCTACCCATTGCCGAGGCCGATGAAGCTCCATCTCCTTGAGCCGCACCTGTACTCCGAAGCCGGCGGCGAAATTGGGTAACTGTCTATCAGCGGAAAACAATGCCAGAGGCATGGTCCGTTCCCGATTCTCATCGAAAACTTCAATCGTTCGACACCAGCTTTCGCGCTGGCTGTCGTTGATCTCTCCAAGATAAAGGACTTGCCTCTGGACAAACTTTCCGCGCCCGCAACGGCGATTCTCGACGATGTTCCAGTAACGATGCTCTTTGCCGTCTTTGAATCGAGAGTGGCACTTCAAAAACATTATGCCCACCGATTCTACGCTTAAAGATCCTGCTGTGAAGAGACTTGGTCTGTCCTAGAGCTACTTTTGTCAGCTGGTTCCTTTATTTAAGCGCCTCGGCGGGCAATTTCTCTCAAAAAATAGCCGCTTTTCCCCTCGAGTAGGGAAAGTAGGGCTAACTTGAATCCGCGGGCCGGCAGCGCCTAGAGTCAACGCACCGGTACAGACCGAGAACACATAAGTGCATCCATACCACCAGGACGCGACTCTGTCCGCCGTAGCTTCGGCGGCGACGAAAGGCCTATCGCTGTTTCGTGCCAAGGATCCATCCAAAGCCTCAAAGCACTGAAATCCAATCAAAGTAGCCCATCTGAAGGTAAAGCCGGCTAAATCTAATCTAATTTTAATGTTCGTCGATCGGCCACGACAATAGATGGAGCTTTTGGCATATTGAATCCTTTTCTGCAGGCTGCTCAACCACCATCGCGCATGGCGAGGTCAAGGCCAACTCTTTCTTTGCATTCGCGATTTGCCACGAAAGAGAATTTCCGCGCAGATGGAAATCCAAAGGCTATTCTCCGCACGAACTTGGAAGACTGGCGTTTTGCCGGAGTGTGAAAATACTTATTATGAAAGTTCGTTCGAGACCGAGTGCGCGAATGGAGACTCAGTCTGTTTAACGATATGAAGAGCGCGAAAGGATTTGATAACCAGGAATCGCTGCCGTTGCCGGCGGATCAGATGCTCGCGATCGTTAATGACGCGCAGAGCGCAGCGCACCTGGCCGAGCTGCTGAACCAGAACGGATTCACTCCGGATGATATCGGTATTCTCGTTGGACCTGAGGATGCCCGGAAGCTCGACGCAGCGACCGGAGCGAAAGGCATCTTAGCCAAGATTCTAACGACCGGGATCGACATGGGCGACAGAGATACTGAGTATATCAAACAGTATCGCAGGGCTTTGATTAATGGACGAAGTGTCATCGGAGTCGCCGTCAAAACCGAAGACATGAGAACCAAAGCACGCCAAACTCTCAAGGCCGTCCACGCTCGCTTTATAACTTTTTTTGGCCAGTTTGTAACAGAAATTCTTGACGCCTAGACATCCTGATTCCAAGGAAATAGCATGAGCCGGCAATCATTTTAAATGAGCCGTTGGTGAAAATGCGGCTCGTTTGCGAGCAAGGTAGAACAGGCGTCTCTGCGGCTCGACTGAGCTCGCCGAAGTCCTGTTCTCTGAGAACGCAGCCGCACAAAAAGCGTTTTCTGAGGCGTGGCAAGCTCCTT
>Ga0213878_10000772_pt1 | contig 11570 bp, 9 predicted proteins | sample VelepicoBEBS_R02_FD_161053 | JGI IMG/M metagenome (GOLD analysis project Ga0213878, IMG submission 161053) | Vellozia epidendroides bulk soil microbial communities from rupestrian grasslands, the National Park of Serra do Cipo, Brazil - BS_R02 | ecosystem: Environmental > Terrestrial > Soil >... | reverse complement strand
CTGTTCTCCGATTGCCGGATCATTCCGATGCAGGATCAGGATCACTTTCTCTTCTATTACCGGTTGCTCAATCCCAACCTGCAAATGGGGGTCACAGACCCAATGGAGCTTTTCGATCCCAGCGCATCGATTCAACAGAACTGTCTTCACACTGATGGCGCCGGGGTGTCCGGGTTACCGGGTGTGTCCCTGTGTTTCGACGGGTTCTATCACGCCATTTTTGCGGTTCGCCAATGGCCACGTCGAACGTTCCCGGGAATTATCTCCGCTCTGACTAGCATGGGGTTTCAGGAGTACGCCATCACGATGAACATCTATCCGAAGGCGGTCGATAAAGTTATCGAAAAGGAAGAGCGCCATATCCAGCGTTTGCAAATAGATGCTGCCTCGGAGCGCAAACAATCGTTGGCGACGGACCTAGAAGCCAAGCAAGACAAGGTCACCGAGCTGCAGCAAGGTAAAGTGATCCCGTTGGGATGTTTGTATGTTGTCCGGCTTTGGCATCGGTCGGCGGACGTTTTGTCGGCGAGGTGCGCTTCTCTGCGGAACGCATTCACCGCGATGGGTGGCGCGTTCGCTCATCATGCCACTATCCCAGAAAACGCTCGCCAGCTCTTTTACCAAACGTGGCCTGGCTGGACCTATGGACGTTACCGGGCGTTCGATTTGCCAGCCGAAGACGCTTATCTGGCCGATCTGATTCCCTGGTCCGCTACTTTCACCGGTCATCTCAAGGACGCAGAAGCGATTTATAACGGCGCGCGCGGAAATTTGGTTGGGATTCGGACCCGGATCGGCAACACGCCGCAACATGGCGTTCTCTTCGGAATGACCGGCGCTGGTAAATCCGTCATTGTAAGTGATCTGCTCGCCCAGATCGGCCATCGCTTTGGATTCCGGCTCATAGTGGAAGAAGGCCTTTCTCATGGGGTCATGACTCAGACCCAAGGCTGCGAGCCGGTCGTAATTAGTCAAAACGGGGGCCTAACAATTAACTACCTCGATACTCATGGATCGCCCTTGTCACCGATGCATCTCGCGTTCAGCGCCGGACTCTGCATGCTCTTTTGCGGGAACGAAGGCCTTGATGCTGAGCGGCGCGCGTTACGTCACGCGATGATCGTGGAGAACCTGCAACAACTCTACACCGACTCGTTTACGGATTGGAGCGTTGCTAATGAAGGAGCGGCGGAGGAGTTGCGTTGGTTAGCTTGCGCCATCGACAAGTATCTGCGCACCCGGATGAAGGGGGCGCACTTCGGTTTCGACGACGCTTTCGCCGCGTTTCGGGATTGGCAGCAACGAAACCCGGATGATGCCGGCTCCTTCGTCGAGGAGCTAGGCGAACAGACTGTCGCTGAATTTGCGAAGAACCGAGCGACGGAAAGGTTGGTCCGCGATTTAGCTTTTGCGGGGTTATCATCTGCACAGTTTCCTACCCACAGCGCGCTGGTGGAACAGTTGCTTTACAACCCGAGGGGGGGCACTCGAGAGAAAGAAGAATCTGACCGGGTTGGGAAACTGTTGCGGGGCTGGAGCCGAGATGGAGAAAAGGGTTGTTTGTTCGATGGGATTAGCAATATCCGCATCGATGGCCGAGTGGCTCATTTCGAGCTGGGCCAGATACCCGAGCATGGGGTCGAGCTGAAAGCGGCCGCTAACTTTCTGGTGGCGAACTACGGCCGCCAGAAGATCATTTCCATGCCGAGGTCAGTCCCGAAGATCGCCATCTTCGAGGAGGCCGCCCGCACGCTCGATATTCCCGGTGGCACCAAGGTGATCCAGGAATATTACCGCCAGATGCGAAAATTCGGGTGCAACATCCTGGCCGTCGTCCAGCAGTACGACATCATCAAAGATTCGGCCGTAAGAGGCGCGATGATTGGCAACTCGAAAATGTTTCTGATCACCGCTCAACAGAGCCGGGAGGACGTTAAAGAAATCGGGGAAGCGCTCAGCCTTTCCCCAAAAACCATGGAGACGATCAACAACTATCCGTTACCGGAGCTTATGGATCCGAGGGAACGCTTTAGCGCGTTTACCTATGTGGCCAACGATCGGCTGCGCCGGCTAGTTGGAACCGTGAAAAACGTTGCTTCCCGTGAACTGCTTTATGCCGCCTCCAGTGACAACGAGACGTTCGATCAACGGAAGACAGCGCTTTCCCAGTACCGCGACATTGTCAGCGGGATCATTGAAGAATCAGGAGCTATCGCTTGTGCCAAGGAGGAATCTGCAACTGAGCCAATCTTATGAAGCGTCTTGGTCTGTTAATCAGTCTAATTCTAGCTGGTTGTACGGTTGGTCCGACCGCGCCGAAAGGCCAACTAACGATGCAGGGAAGAGGTTCCGAAGCGTTAACCAGCCAGGGAGACCCTCTGATGGGAGCAGGGGACGATGTGCGCGAGGTGCCCATCGATTTCGCTAAAGGTTACGCGAAAGGCATTTCTGATGAGGTGAAGCGGAATTACTGGGCGCAACAAGCAAGCCAGCGAACCAGTAAGACCGATAACGAGGGGGAAATGAAATACTACAATGCCACCATTCCGGAACATCAAGATCCGGACGGGGTAATTCGTGTGCAGCGCGATGTGGTGATTCCAATCATTGAATAAACATGAAAACCATACTGAAGTTTTTGTTAGTGCTGATCTTTATCTTGTCCGGCAGCTACTCGGCTCACGCCATGATTAGCGTCTATGACGCGATTAATACGGCTGAAAACGTAATCCAACAGGTGGTCGACCGCGTTGTGCAAGCCGCCCAGCATGCGGAAGACATCGCGAAGTACGCGCAAATGCTGGAAAACCAGACGCAACAGATCGCCCAGCTGACCACCATGATCAGTCAGAATGTTCAGGCACTCGAGCGGTTAGGAAATCCGCAGACCTACGTTAACATGTTGTCGCTCAACACCATCTTGGCAGATATCCAGCGAACGATGAACGGAGTAGGAACTACCGTCGCCGGGTTTCAGCAAACAGCTAATGGGTTCATGGCCCTAAAATACACTGCTAACGGGCTGTACCAGGACCTCAGTCAGCTAAAAGACCAGTTTGGTAATCCTATTCAGTTTCAGTCCAACAATTTCACGAAGTTCGCCATGGTACAGAACATGTACCAGTCATTTAATACCGAAATGACCCAAGCGAACCAGGCCTTGGAGAGCTTGCTGCAGCAGAAACAGCAGATCTTACAGCAGCTAAATTCGGCTAGCTCGTTGATCGAAACTGAAAAGCTGAAATCGCAGCTGCAAGCAGTCGAAGCCAATATCAACAACGCGACAGCGCGACTAAACATGTATTCTCAGAAGATAATGGTTCAACACATGGCCAACCAGAACGACGCGGCCCGAGTACAAGAGGCACAGAGGGAACAGTGGCAACAACAAGCGCTGGCGGACGACACGTTAATGCAAACGGCAGCTAAGAAGATGTTTGCGCCGTCGAACCAATAAGAGCTTGTCTCTATGCCCACTTCGTTTTCATCGATGTTGTCTTCTGTGTCCTCCTTCGCGAGCGGCTTAACAGCTATCGTGAGCGGGATGCAAAAAGTAGCCGACCAGATTGAGCCGATCTTCCTGTGCGTGGCGTTTGTGCTTTTGGTTTTTGGGACAATGCGCGGGTTTATGCAAAACGATCTCCGGCACTTTTTCGGAAACCTTGTCCGAGTGATTATTCTGGTGTCATTGATTGGGAATTGGACGGTTGTCACCGGGATAGTGAGCAACGCCGTAAACGCTGTTTGCGGCCTGCAGATCTCAGCGAATTTTGGTGCTCTTACGAATAATCAGACGATGACGACCAGTGCCAGGATGGATATTGGCCAGCTGACACAGATACTTGAGTCTAAGGCTTCCGCCTCGATAACAGCGGCAGTTCAAGGTCAGGGCACACAGCCCGCAAATTCACAGACTCAATCGCCCAACGGATTGCAGCAATTCTTTAATTGGCTGAACCCGGTGAGCCAAGTGCAACAAGCCGGACAAGCGGTGTTGCAAAGTGCTCTTTCGAGTGTGACCCACGCATTGTGCGCGGTTCTATATACCATCTTCTTACTCGCTCTCCTGCTTTGTGAGGTAATCGTCGTTCTGATGGAGGTACTGCAGAATTGCATCCTCGTCTTTCTTGGCCTGTACGTGCCGATCGGTTTTGCTGAATTCTCCATCCCGAGTCTGCGGGGGCAAGCAGAAGCATTTTTCAAAACCTACATCGGCGTGCAATGTTGGCCGATTGGCTGGGTCTTCGTTAACGTCGTTACGATTGCTCTTTGCCAGAATCTGATTGCGCCGAACCAGGAAAACCTTGGGCAGTTACTCATAGCCATTATCTGGTGCGTTCCGGTTCTCCTTTGGGTCGTGATTGGCCATATTCTGGCGCCGTTCTACACCCAAAAGATAGTGGTCCGCGGCGGAGCAGAGCTGCAGGGGTTTGTCGGTGCAATGATCTCGGCAGTCGGTGGAGCCAGCAGTTCAGTGTACGGAACGGGCTTTTCTTTTGGGCGTTGGGGCGCTCAGAAGCTCAACCATATGGTCCATCCGAAAAATCATGACAGTGGCCGCGGGCGCTCCGGTTCTAGATCCGCTGGCGATAATCACGGACAAGAGAATGGCTGGGGCGATGAGCACGGGTTCGCTGCTGAGCAGTTGTCTAGCGATGGCGTAGCGGGGACAAATCCGAACGAGGGAAGGGAACCAAATGCGAAGGGGGCTTTGCCAGGAGCGATACGCTCAGGCGCTAAAGGCTTTGGTAAGCTGTGGGATACTGGTGAGTTTGGAGTGAGGACGGCGGGTAGTATGGCTAACACCGTGGGCGCCTTGATAGCCGACGCGAGTGGCAACAGGGTTGGCCCGGAGCGAAACTTCTCTTTTCCTCAATTTCCAGGAAACAAACAGAATCGCTCCTCTCGGCGTGCGGCTAGCTACGTGGTTTATCAAGACTCTCAAAACTAAGATCAACTAGCTCTCTCTTGCCTGTCGCAGCCATACCGCATCGGCGGCGGAAGCGAGCTTCGGTCCACGAAAAATATGGCAGGTAGGATTGATAACGGTGAATCAGTGGTCGAGCGCTCGGAGAATCCCGCTGCAAGCGAGCGTGGGAGCTCGGCCGCAGATTTGAAAGACTTCGTCAATGAACAAGACGAGTCCCTGCATGAAACCGAGGTAAGCCGCGATCCTCGAATTGAAGCTGCAATGCAGCGTAATCATGCGGCGAATCGTTTGGCCGGCGCCAGTCGAACGAATCGTCTGCTCTGGATCGCTCTGATCCTATCCCTTCTCGCTCACGTGATTGTACCGATCTATCTGGTTACCGCGATGACCAAACCGGAAAAGGTCGCTCTTATGGACGGTACCGAGTCGCTCATTATTGCTCCTTTGGTGCCGGTGGAACAGAGCGATGAGATCTTGAATACGGTCTCCTATTGGGCCGCTAAGTCGTTCCTCGACAGAGGTCCACAGGGATTCGATGCGCCCGACACCCTTAACCGGGTCTTTCTCCCGGAAGCTGCCGAAAAGGCAAAAAACGAGTTCAAGGGGTTGGCCGACGAATTTAAGAAAAAAAGCATTCATCAAAAGTTGGAGATTGCTAGGATCGACCTGCAACGAATTGGAGGTGGTGTTGTGATGAGTCGTGTGATTGGGCAGATCTTGACCCAGGCACAGATCGGTGACCAACAGGTCGATCAACCACAACCAATTGCCCTAAATCTCAAGCTAGTGCGCAATCCTTTTATAGGGCGCAATCAACGGTATCCCTTTGCTGTCGTCGATTATGCGTTGGGACAGCCGGAGCCGTTAAGCGTACAAACCACTGAAAATAAATAGTATGCGATTGATTCTTGCGATAATCGGCGGGGTAGTTCCGCTGCTGGCCTTTGCAGACGATACTCTGTCGTCAAAGGTAGTTCGTTTAAATCTGAGCCAGGACCAGCCCGCCGAGATCAGGCTGGGTACTCACGGAATCACCACGATCGAGTTCCCTGAGAAAATTGAGGCTTTGGACGGGTTCGGTTTTAGCTCCAATCCAGCGCCGGATGGTCCCGATTTATTTCAAATTTCGTTTAACAAAGGGACCAACTTTTTATCCTTAAAAGCGGTTCGCGCCGGGGTAGAAGGGAATTTAACCGTCGTACTGGGAGGCAAGGTTTACGCCTTATATTGTAAAGAGGCGGCCGATCCTTGTTTCGTGGTTATTTTTCGTGAGGGCGAAGGAGGGCATTCCGGAGATGGAGCAGGTCACACTCCGCAGCAAACGGTTAAACAGGTTTCGCCCGCCCGGTTGTTGGGTTTCTTGGACAAAGTGAAGGCCTTCCCAACGCTCAAAGTTAGTGCCCCGGAAGTCTATCAGAACATGGATGTGGCTGAGCCCAACACGAATTCCGGAGCGAATGGAATCGAAGTCAATGTAAAGCGAGTTATAAGAGATGACGCTTTGGATTCGCTCGGTTTCGAGATTCAACTCGCTAACCGAACGGACAAAGATTTCTTTTACGACCCCGAGGGATTTGGAGTCCGGGTGGGAAATGATGTGTACCAGCAATCGGTTTCGGATGCAGGCGGTTTAATCCCTGCCGGGAAAGCGCAAACCGCATTCTTCATTGTAACAGGAAGCGCTACGGGTGTTAGAAATGATCTCGCGGTAACCAATAAATTTGAAGTGGTTATCCGCCAGGTCCAAGGGGAAGGCGATCCTAAGAAACGGGCAGCGACCGAATGGCAGGAACCACCGGGTACATTGCCGACGGCAGGCTCCGGTACGAGCGATTCGTCTGGCGGTCAAGGCAACGGCCATCCGAAGTCCGGAAAGAAAAGTCCACATCGTCTTCACAAGGAATTAAAGAACCCGCCGGAACCCACCCCGTCACCGGCGGCCAACCAAGTCGCTCAGCATGCTGAATAGAAAGACAATCTCTGTAACCTTAGTCGCCCTGGTCTCGATTGTGGGAACCTTTCTCTACACCGTGTGGCAAGGCAACGGCCCGGCGAGAATTGCAAATCGGCAGGCCCAAGTCGCCAAAGATTTGGTGAAGGTTACCGAGCCCATGACCAGTTCGCTGCGAAATTTCAATCCGGTTGCGCCTTCGCAAATCAGGTCGCGCAGAGAAGTGCCGGCTCCGGTCCCGGTTTCGCTCCCGCGCTCAGTTGACGAGGCGGCCAAGGCCGCGGCGACGCGATCGTTAACCATTTTTGCGGCCGAGGAGCAGCCTGACAAACCTCGTGCAGGTCTTGGCGGCGAGTATGCTCCCGCCTTTCGCCTGGTTAAATGCCAACTGGTTAATACGGTCGATTCGGGTAACCTCTCGACCCCGGTCATTGGGTTGGTAACAGAGGATCTTTGTTGGAACGGCAAGACGATCATTCGAGCCAATTCTGAAGTACATAGTGTTGCCAGCATCGATACCGTAAGGGAGCGCATCGCTAGCCAGGGTGAGTTCACATTTGTCTTAAAGGAGGCGGACGGCAAAGGCCGGGAGTTGGTGGTGCGCGGTATCGCCCTCGACATGGAAAAGGACGATGAATTTGATACTTACGGTATCACCGATGGTAGCGCGGGTTTGAGAGGAGATGTGATCAGAACCGCTAACAACGACGTGATCAAATTGTACGCGGCATCGTTGATAAGCGGGATTGCTGGGGCTTTTTCCACCGGTAGTTCCAGTGTTCTTGGGAACCGCGTTTATACTAACGGCAGCTCGATCGGTCTCAGCGCTCTTCAGGGTGGGGTAATCAATCCCGCGTCAGGTGCGACTCAGAGTGTGCTGGATCGATATGCCGATCAAATCGCTCAGACCATCGAACGCGATGGATTCTTCGTCCGGGTTCCGGCTGGGAAACAGTACTATGTCTACTGCACGGAAGCCATTGACCTGAGCAAAGCGAAAGTGGGCGGAGACGATGAGCGTGAGGCGCGCCGCTTGGCTGATCTGGCTCAGAAAGCTCAGGAACAGGCTCGCAAGGCGTTGCCTGCGGACGCGGCTAATTTGCTGAACCCGCTGCTGCCTGCATTGGGCTCGACAAATCAAAACATTAAATAATACCGTATGTATAAACAGCTAGCATTTCCTTTTCTGCTCGCTTCCGTGCTCCTGACCGGGTGCGCAGAACCTGAACCTCAGGTGGTGGTTCTCCCGCCAAGTCATCGATTGGTGCAATCGGACTCGGCTCCCAGAACTCCCACGCCAACGGGGCCGCTCGGCACCGTTGCCAATGTACGGCAGTCAGAGCAAGTAAAGGTCTACGGAGTGAATCGGTATGTCGATCCTGCGGATCCGCGGATCATGCATGAACGGCATGCGATCTACCGCGTCGAACAGAAACCGGCTTGGGTTACGCGGTCCAAGAATCAATCCGGTGAAATTTTATTAGGACCGGTCCTTGGTCTTCATCGGCCCGAATATGCACCCGAACCATTACCCGGAGAGACCGCTCGGGACCTGGCAGAAGCCAAGCGCGGGGTACAAGATGCGAACAAGGACATGCAATCGATGCGAGAGGGACAGCAAAAACTTGCCAGCAACGTCCAATCTTTAGCTGAACAGACGTTAGACGGGCAGCGGAAACTAACGACTGCAGTCGGCCTTTTAAACGAGCGGATGAAAAAATTGGAAAGTCAATCGGCCGCCAACCCGACTCCAGCCGCGGATAATAATAACGTTAGAACCGACCCGGCAGGAGTGGTGGTGCGACCGGGGAACTAAGGAAGTGAGAAGTGAGAGGTGAGAGGCCTGCCCTGAGCAAGCATCGGGCGCGTCGAAGGGGTGATTTGGTGGGGCGAGGCTCGCGCATGTCCCCGGATGATCACGGAGAAACGCGCGTCTGCTACCAACGATTGTGGTTAGTCCTAAGAGTCCGCCGAGCCGCGGGTCTAACGTGCGTTCAACCCCTTGAGCTCACAGTGCAAGACAGGATCCAAGAGCGACCGGGTCCTCAATAGATGAGAACGCGATAGACCCGCGCCTCGGCGACCCTTAGGACCAACCGCGCGTGGAGCATGACGCGCCAATCCCTCCGCGAACAGTTTCTGGTTATTCCGGAGCCTCGCCCCACCAATCTTTGGGCAGAACCGAATCTGAGTAATCTGCGGATCTTAAAGTCAGGCTTTGACAACCTTGAGTAACAGAATGGATCTCCAACTAACATGCAAGCAACCCGCGATAGCCCTATCGGATCTACCAAAGATCCTTGAGGAGAGGATCATTGGTCAGCGGTTCGCGGTGGCTCGCATATCTCGAGCGGTGCAAGCGGCTGAGTTGGGATTGAACGACACTGGGGTCAGACCCAAGGGCAGCTTTCTGTTGCTTGGGCCGACCGGAGTTGGGAAAACGGAATCAGCCAAGTGTTTTACTGAGGCGCTGTTCGGTTCAAAAGAGACGCTAGAGATGATTTTTATGAATGAATACTCATCTGACCAGCGTCTGGCTGAATTTTTTGGCCGTGCCGAGATGGCCATTCGCCGGCATCCGAAGGGAACTACGCTCCTTTTCGACGAAATCGAAAAGGGGCATCCTCGGACCATTGATGTACTGCTCTCCCTGCTTGAAGAGGGAGTATTGACGACCCCTTCCGGAGAAAGGCTGAAGGTGAGCCGGTTCTACGTCGTTCTAACTAGCAATCTTGGTAGCGGCGATCTTGCTAAAATGGAGAATGCTCCCTATGCAACCATGGAGCGGGTCGCACTCGATGTCGCCGCGCAGTCATTGCGCCCGGAGCTGTTCGCCAGAATTTCGGAGCGAATCGTGTTTCGTCCGCTGGATCTCGAAACCCAGAAGCTGATTTTGTACAACCTGATTAGACGAAAGTTGGAAGTACTTTCGATTTTCTTTGGAACGGCGCTCGCGATCGATGGAGGACCGGCGACGGCCTTTCTGCTTCGGGTAGGTTACAGCAAGGCTTTTGGCGCCCGCATGTTGCGGCAGGAGGTGGATCGGCAATTCAACTCCGCCAGCTTGCCCTGGGCTCTTTCGGACAGAACGCCAGAGCGCGGGGTTTTCCGGTATGATCCAGCGGGAGGGTGTCTGGTGTTGGAGTAATGTTAGGGTAGGGATGAGCTCCCGCTCATCCGAAGGACGCGACTAAATCCAGCCGTTGCCAACTGTCGGCGTCAACATTAGGGCAACTTGGCCTTATCCCGGAGGGATTAAATGAAGGTAGCCAGGCAATTTATTGCCTGGAATCGTGCCGAACCCAAAGCCCGTCCCGTAGGGTACGGTATGGTCCGGGTCCGACGTGATATACGCGCGGCACAATGACGCAAGAGCTTGGCAAACCGATTCATATCGTCTCTACGAGACGAGGCCTTTTTTGTGTCCATTCCAGGCAATAAATTGCCTGGCTAGTGCGCCGTGGAAGCGCACATCACCGCAGGTGAAAGTCCTGCATTGTTAAACCGTGAAAGAACAAGAAGTACGGAGTAAGGGCGTCGTCGCGAGGCGGGGTCTGGAGCAACCGAGTACGAGACAACCAGTCCGCAACGAAAGTGAACACGATTCGGCAAGGCAAGCTGGTGAGCCTGCTAGTCAAAGGCGAAACCAAGTCCGCAGCGATCGGAACGAGTGGCATTCACAGAGCACGGAAAAGGATGGCTGCTTGAGCTTGTCGGGTGGTTGGTGGCGGAATGGTGAGGTCAAAGTGATGAGCGATTAACACGGGAGACCTGACCGAGCTTAAGGGGCGGAGTTCATACCGAAAAAAAAAACCACCGGTCGAAGAGCCGCGCTTGGTCAGGAGTCAGAGCGTCCAAAGTAGCGCAAGCAAGCTGTAAGGCCGCAAGAACGAGCCGAACGGACCGAAGGCGAGTAACGATCGCTGGAGCCAAGGGACGCAGGAAGATAGATACGAAAAGCAAAAGAATGAGTGAAGCAAACTTGTCGGCAGTGGGACCACAAAAGGAACCTAAACAAGACAGAGAAGCCCTGTGGGAAAGATGGAGGTGGGTGGAACGCTCAATCTGGACCGATCGTATGCTGAGGACCCTCGAAAGAGGGATCGAAGGAGAAAAATGGTTCGCGCTGATTGATAAGGTCTACCGGATAGCCAACCTGCAAAGCGCCTTTAATCAAGTGTGGCGCAATGGAGGTAGTGCCGGAGTCGATGGGCAGAGTATCGAGCAATTCGAAGCGCAGGAGGAGCGAGAACTTCAGCAACTGAGCCAAGAATTGCAGACTCAAAGCTATCGAGCACAAGCCGTCAAACGAGTGTGGATTCCAAAAGCGGGTAGTACCCAGAAGCGGCCACTAGGAATACCAGTGGTCCGGGATCGAGTGGTGCAAACGGCTCTACGCAATGTAATAGAGCCAATCTTCGAAAGAGACTTCGCCGAGCACAGCTACGGCTTCCGACCTAGAAGAGGGGCTAAGGATGCACTGCGGCGAGTCGAAGAACTACTCAACCAGGCACAGCACTGGGTGGTAGATGCCGACATCCAGGGCTACTTCGACACGATCCCACACGCAAAACTGATGGCCAAAGTGGCCACAAAGATCAGCGATGGAAGGATCTTAGAGCTAATCGAGAGCTATCTCAAAGCCGGGGTCATGGAGCAATGCAAAGGCTGGGAAACAACCGAGCAAGG
>Ga0213878_10000771_pt1 | contig 11576 bp, 9 predicted proteins | sample VelepicoBEBS_R02_FD_161053 | JGI IMG/M metagenome (GOLD analysis project Ga0213878, IMG submission 161053) | Vellozia epidendroides bulk soil microbial communities from rupestrian grasslands, the National Park of Serra do Cipo, Brazil - BS_R02 | ecosystem: Environmental > Terrestrial > Soil >... | reverse complement strand
CCGTGCTGTACTGCGGGTGCTCGCTGAAGCTCGATGCCTGGTAGAACACGGTGGCCAGCGAATAGGCGATGTTCAGCCCCCACAGGATGGAGAAGAACATCCAGCCGCGGCTGGACTCACGCGAGATGGCGCCCATCACCGAGATGCAGGGAATGTAGAGCAGTACGAAAATCAGGTAACTGTAGGCTGCCGCCGCGTTGCCGAACTTGCTGCTCATGACGCCCATTGCGCCAGTTTCCATTTCCCCATCGCCTTTGCTGGCTTCGATAGGGTTCGCCAGAACGCTCAGGCTGAAGGTGCTTTTCAGGCTCTGCCAGGTTTCTTCTACGGCGGCGCCTAATTCATCCAGCAGGTTAAACTCAGCCGGGTTGAAAGCCTGGGATTGAATATTTTCGGCGGTATAGAGCGTGTTCAGCGTACCCACGACGACCTCTTTGGCCATGGCGCCGGTAAACAGACCGACCGTCGCCTGCCAGTTGTCCTCATGCACGCCAATCGGTTTAAACAGCGGCGTAATCACGCGGCTGACGGAGGCCAGCGCCGAATCGTTGATGCTATCGGCCGCTTTCCCGCTCAGCGTGAAGCTGTTCAACGCGCTGAGGAAGATGCTGACAATCACGATGACTTTACCGGCGCGCAGGACGAAGCCTTTCAGACGCTGCCAGGTCTGAATGAGCAGGCTTTTGACGTGAGGAACGTGGTAGACCGGCAGCTCCATGACAAACGGCGACGCTTCGCCGCGCATGATGGTGTGTTTGAGCATCAGGCCGGTGAGGATCGCCATGACAATTCCCAGCACGTACAGTGAGAAGACCGCCAGCGCCCCTTGTTGACCAAAGAACGCCGCCGCAAAGACGGCGAAGATAGCCAGACGCGCGCCGCAGGACATAAACGGCGCCATCATAATGGTCATCAGGCGTTCGCGCGGGGCGTCAAGGGTACGGGCGCCCATCACCGACGGAACGTTACAGCCGAAGCCGACAATCAGCGGCACAAAGGATTTCCCCGGCAGGCCGAGGGACTGCATCAGGCGGTCCATCACGAACGCCGCACGGGCCATGTAGCCGGAGTCCTCAAGGAAGGAGAGGAACAGGTACATCATGCCGATTTGCGGCACCAACGGCAGCACGGTATTGATACCGCCGCCAAGCCCCTGCGCCAGGAAATTGGTCAGCCAATCCGGGAAGTGGAGCATTGCCCCGAGCCACTGGATGCCGTGGATAAAGATAGCCACGGAGCCAGCGTCAAAAATCGGTTGTAAGGCACCGCCGATGTTGATAGCCAGCAGGAACATCAGGTACATCACGAACAAAAATACAGGCAGGCCGAGGAAGCGGTTGAGAATGACTTTGTCCATTGCCGTGGTGAAACGGCTGGGTTCCGCCGTCAGCGTGTTGCTGACCGCATCGCAAATCGCGGCGATGGTCTGATAGCGGGCGTCGGCGATATGCAGCGCCGGGTCGTCAATCTCTTCGCTCAGACGCGCCTGGGCTATTCCCAGTTTATGCGCGGCGTCGCCGGCATAGGCGCGGCTATAAATATCGCCTTCGAGCATCTGCAACCCTAACCAGCGACGCTGCTTTTTCGGCATCTCATGCGAGATCTCTTCCGCCAGCCAGTCGGCTTCACGCAGCAGCGGTTGGGAATAGTGCACCCGCTCCAGTTCGCTATTGGCGCGATGGCGGTCAAGGGCCATTTTCAGCGCTTCAATGCCGCGTCCGCGGGTGGAGACCAGTGGAATCACCGGACAGCCGAGGCGGGCTGACAGCGCGTCAACATCGATGCGGACCTGCTGCTTCTCAGCGATATCCAGCATGTTCAGCGCCACCACGCAGGGAATGCCGAGTTCCAGCAGCTGTAGCGTCAGGTAGAGGTTACGTTCAAGGTTGGAGGCATCGACGACGTTAATCAGCAGGTCGGCGTCGCCGCTGAGAATGTAGTGGCAGGCAATCTGCTCATCCAGCGACGTTTGCGACGAAATCGTCGTCAGTGAATAGGTGCCGGGCAGGTCGACGAGCGTGACCTGATGATCGGTGGTCGAAAAATGCCCTTCTTTGCGCTCGACGGTGACGCCCGCCCAGTTGCCTACGCGCTGACGAGCGCCGGTTAACTGGTTAAAAAGCGTTGTTTTACCGGAGTTTGGATTACCAATAAGGCCAATGGTCAATTTTTTCATTTTTCTGGGCTCGCTGTTGCCAGAGGCGTATTAGCGGTTCAACGCTTCAGTTTCTATTAATGCCAAATCTTTTTTACGTAATACCAGGCTGACGCGGCGCGTTTCGATATGAACGGGATCGCCGAGAGGCGCGACGCGCACGACATGAAATGAGGAGCCGGGCAGCATGCCCAGTGAAAGCAGTTTTTGCCGATAAGCCGGGCTAATTTCACGGGAGAACCCAGTGATTTTCCACGTACTGTCAGGAGTGAATTGCATAGGACCTGCTTCTTTCATTAACCGATAATCCGTTCATACGCGCGGGGTGCGCATGAAGCCAACGTAATACCAACGGGAAAAAGGATAAAACATCAATGGGTACAATGATAATGAGAATGGTTTTTATCTTCAATCGATAAACTGTGACGGAGTGTTGAATTGGCCAATAATCCGCAGGACTTTTGACATTGCTCAATTTTTGACAGACGGCGAAATTGGCCGGAATGTTAATGGCGTCAGGCGTGGCGCCTGACTGTTTTATTGCGGCGTGGAACGTGAATGTTTTCTGAATTATTGAGAAAAATTAAGCCTTCTCATCAATAATGAGAAGGCTTATCTGCGTGGATTATTTCTTCTTACCAAACGCGGCGGATAACGCATCCATCATCGCGCTATTTCCGGCTGGCTGGGCGTCGCGACCGCGCGGTTTGGCCGCTTTTGCCGCCGGACGCGCGCCGTTTTGCTCGCGTGAACCGCCGCCACGACGCGCATTGCTGTCGCCCGGCTGTTCGTCCAGACGCATGGTCAGAGCGATGCGCTTACGCTGCAGGTCGACTTCCAGCACTTTGACCTTCACGATATCGCCTGCTTTGACGACGGTGTGCGGATCTTCCACAAACTTGTCGGCAAGGGAAGAGATATGCACCAGGCCGTCCTGGTGTACGCCGATGTCGACGAACGCGCCGAAGTTGGTGACGTTGGTGACCGCCCCTTCCAGCACCATCCCCGGCAGCAGGTCGTTCATGGTTTCCACGCCGTCAGCAAATTGCGCCGTTTTGAATTCCGGACGCGGGTCGCGCCCCGGTTTTTCCAGCTCTTTGATGATATCGCTGACCGTTGGGACGCCGAACCGGTCGTCGGTAAAATCCACCGCTTTCAGATTGCGTAGCGCGCTGTTGTCGCCCATCAGGTCTTTCAGCGCCTGCTGGGTGGCGGCCAGGATGCGTTCAACCACCGGATAAGCTTCCGGGTGGACGGTTGAGGCGTCGAGCGGGTTGTCGCCGTGGTTGATGCGCAGGAAGCCCGCGCACTGTTCGAAGGCTTTCGGCCCCAGACGGCTCACTTTCAGTAACTGCTGGCGGTTCTGGAACTGACCGTTATCATCACGCCACGCTACGATATTCTGCGCCATCATGCGGGTTAACCCCGCCACGCGGGTCAGCAGCGGCACAGAGGCGGTATTGAGATCAACGCCGACGGCGTTTACGCAGTCTTCCACCACCGCGTCGAGCTTACGTGCGAGCTGCGTCTGGCTGACGTCGTGCTGGTACTGACCCACGCCGATCGATTTTGGGTCGATCTTCACCAGCTCCGCCAATGGATCCTGCAGACGGCGGGCGATAGACACCGCGCCGCGCAGGGAGACGTCGAGGTCCGGGAACTCCAGCGCCGCGAGCTCGGAGGCGGAATAGACCGACGCGCCGGCTTCGCTGACGATAACCTTTTGCGCCGTGACCTTTGGGAACTGCTTTTGCACGTCGAGGTAAAAACGCTCGGTTTCGCGCGAGGCAGTACCGTTACCGATCGCCACCAGCTCCACGTTATATTTTTCGCACAGCGCGGCGACGACCACTGCCGCTTTGGCCGCCTGGCCGGTGTGCGGATAAATAGTGTCGGTCGCCACCAGTTTGCCGGTCGCATCGACCACCGCCACCTTCACGCCGGTACGCAGACCCGGATCGAGGCCCATGGTGGCGCGTAGCCCGGCGGGGGCGGCCATCAGCAGGTCATGCAGGTTGCGGGCGAAGACGTTGATCGCCTCATCCTCCGCGCGCTCGCGCACGGTGCCCATCAGTTCGGTTTCCAGGTGCATCAGCACTTTAATGCGCCAGGTCCAGCTCACCACGCTGCGACGCCATCCGTCCGCCGGGGCGTTGTTCAGGCGCAGGCCGAGGTGGTCGATGATGATCTGCTCGCAGTGGCTCTCTTTCGGTGGCTCATCGAACTGCGGATCAGGGTTCAGCGACAGCTGCAGCACGCCTTCATTGCGCCCGCGGAACATTGCCAGCGCGCGGTGCGACGGGACGGTGGCGATCGGTTCATGGTGATCGAAGTAGTCGCGGAACTTCGCGCCTTCGTCCTCTTTACCCGCGACCACGGCGGCGACCAGATGCGCGTTCTTCCACAGGTAGTCGCGCACTTTCGCCAGCAGGGCCGCATCTTCGGCAAAACGCTCCATCAGGATGTAGCGGGCGCCATCAAGCGCGGCTTTGACGTCAGCGACGCCGTTGTCGGCGTTGATATAGTTTGCCGCTTCGGCGTCCGGATCGTGGGAGGGCTCGTTCCACAGCAGGTCGGCCAGCGGCTCAAGGCCCACTTCAATCGCAATCTGCCCGCGCGTGCGGCGCTTCGGTTTATACGGCAGATAGAGATCTTCTAATTCGGTTTTGCTCAGGGTGCCGTTAATGGCTTTTTCCAGATCGCTGGTGAGTTTGCCCTGCTCGCCAATCGATTTGAGGATCGCCTGACGTCGGTCTTCCAGTTCGCGCAGATAACCCAGACGGGTCTCCAGGTTACGCAACTGCGTGTCGTCCAGACCACCGGTCACTTCCTTACGATAACGTGCGATAAACGGCACGGTGTTCCCTTCATCAAGCAAGCGAACGGCAGCTTCTACCTGTTCGTTTCTGGCCTGAAGTTCACCCGCAATAATGCGGCAGAGCGAATCATTCATCATGGCTATTTTTCATCTTGTGGATCGAAAATCAGGGGATAGTTATACGGACTGACTGACAAAAATGCCAGCCGTCCGGGGTGGCAACCGGCGTGTTCCGGACGGGTTACTTCACATATTCGATGTCATTCACATACCAGGTCGCTTCGCCGCCCGGGGTCTGTACGGTCGCCAGATCGCCCACCTCTTTTTTGAGCAGCGCCCGCGCCATCGGGGAATCGATAGAAATGTAGTCTTTTTGGCCAAAAATTTCATCGTAACCGACGATGCGAAAGCGCTTGATATCGCCGTCGTCGTTTTCGATCTCCACCCAGGCGCCGAAGAAGACTTTGCCTTCCTGCTGCGGGGAGTAATCGACAATTTTCAGATGTTCCAGACACTTGGTCAGGTAGCGTACCCGGCGGTCAATTTCGCGCAGGCGCTTTTTGTTGTACTGGTAGTCAGCGTTTTCGCTGCGATCGCCAAGACTTGCCGCCCAGGTGACTTTTTTCGTCACCTCCGGGCGCTCTTCGCGCCAGAGATAGTCCAGTTCTTTCTTGAGTTTTTCGTAACCCTCACGGGTAATCAGCGGCGTTTTCATCGTGTTCCGTTACCTTCTGCTGCCTGAACTTGCGCACAATACGTCTCACATCATAATCCAGTTGAGTGAAAAATGGTTTATTGTGATGAAATGTACAGATAAGCTGCTGTTAAATATGCTTTGTAACAATTTCGGCTAGAATTTATACCAGATTTAGCTGGAGCGCGGCGTACGCTTTTTTGAGAATACGCACTCATGATTGTTATGAACCTTTGGGAGTAAAAACAATGCAAGAGAATTATAAGATTCTGGTTGTTGATGACGACATGCGTCTGCGTGCGTTACTCGAGCGTTACCTGACCGAGCAGGGCTTCCAGGTTCGAAGTGTGGCGAACGCGGAACAAATGGACCGCCTGTTGACCCGCGAATCTTTCCATCTGATGGTGCTGGATCTGATGCTGCCTGGCGAAGACGGGCTGTCCATTTGCCGCCGTCTGCGTAGCCAGAGCAACCCGATGCCGATCATTATGGTGACCGCGAAGGGCGAAGAGGTTGACCGTATCGTCGGTCTCGAAATCGGCGCCGATGACTATATTCCAAAACCGTTTAACCCGCGTGAGTTGCTGGCGCGTATTCGGGCTGTGCTGCGCCGTCAGGCTAACGAACTGCCGGGTGCGCCGTCGCAGGAAGAAGCGGTTATCGCTTTCGGTAAGTTCAAGCTTAACCTCGGCACCCGCGAAATGTTCCGTGAGGATGAGCCGATGCCGCTCACCAGCGGCGAATTCGCCGTTCTGAAAGCGTTGGTCAGCCATCCGCGCGAACCGCTGTCTCGCGACAAGTTGATGAACCTGGCGCGCGGTCGAGAATACTCCGCGATGGAGCGCTCCATTGACGTGCAAATCTCCCGACTGCGCCGTATGGTGGAGGAGGATCCTGCGCATCCGCGCTATATCCAGACCGTGTGGGGCCTGGGCTACGTCTTCGTACCGGACGGCGCTAAAGCATGAGGCGAATGCGCTTCTCGCCGCGAAGTTCGTTTGCTCGTACCTTGCTGCTTATCGTCACCCTGCTGTTCGTCAGCCTGGTGACGACCTATCTTGTGGTGCTGAACTTCGCCATTCTGCCGAGCCTCCAGCAGTTTAATAAGGTGTTGGCGTACGAAGTCCGTATGCTGATGACCGATAAGCTGCAACTGGAGGACGGTACGCAGCTGGTGGTGCCGCCGGCGTTTCGCCGCGAGATCTACCGCGAGCTGGGCATTTCGCTCTATTCCGATGAAGCGGCGGAAGATGCAGGGCTGCGCTGGGCGCAGCACTATGAATTTTTAAGCCAGCAGATGGCGCAGCAGCTGGGCGGCCCGACGGAAGTCCGCGTTGAGGTCAACAAGAGCTCGCCAGTGGTGTGGCTGAAAACCTGGCTGTCGCCCAATATCTGGGTGCGCGTACCGCTGACCGAGATCCATCAGGGCGACTTCTCGCCGCTGTTCCGCTATACGCTGGCGATTATGCTATTGGCTATCGGCGGCGCGTGGCTGTTTATTCGAATCCAAAACCGACCATTGGTCGACCTGGAGCACGCAGCGCTGCAGGTCGGTAAAGGCATTATCCCGCCGCCGTTGCGCGAGTATGGCGCCTCCGAGGTGCGTTCCGTGACCCGGGCCTTTAACCACATGGCTGCGGGCGTGAAGCAGCTGGCGGACGATCGCACCCTGCTGATGGCGGGGGTCAGCCATGACCTGCGTACGCCGCTGACGCGTATTCGTCTGGCAACCGAGATGATGGGCGAAGAGGATGGCTATCTCGCGGAGTCGATTAACAAAGACATCGAAGAGTGTAACGCCATTATCGAGCAGTTCATCGACTACCTGCGCACCGGCCAGGAGATGCCGATGGAGCTTGCGGATCTCAATGCGGTGCTGGGTGAAGTGGTGGCGGCGGAAAGCGGCTATGAGCGGGAAATTGAAACCGAGCTTCAACCGGGCGACATTCCCGTGCGTATGCATCCGCTGTCCATTAAACGCGCCGTCGCCAATATGGTGGTGAATGCCGCGCGCTATGGTAACGGGTGGATTAAAGTCAGCAGCGGTCGCGAGCTTAATCGCGTTTGGTTCCAGGTGGAAGACGATGGCCCTGGCATCAAGCCTGAGCAGCGTAAGCATCTGTTCCAGCCGTTTGTACGTGGCGACAGCGCCCGTAGCACCAGCGGTACCGGTCTGGGGCTGGCGATTGTACAGCGCATTATCGACAACCATAACGGCCTGCTGGAAATTGATACCAGCCTGCGGGGCGGTCTGTTGATTCGCGCCTGGCTGCCGGTGCCTGTCGCGAAGGTGCAGGGGCAGACGAAGGAAAGTTAAAAAAAAGGCCGGGCGGCGTCTCGCCTACCCGGCCTGTGTTTGCACTGTCTGTCGGGTAGCCTGGCGCCACCCGACACATTTTTTACAGTTTCGGACCCGCACTCACCAGCGCTTCACCTGCCGGGGTATCGGTATACTTCTCAAAGTTCTCAATAAACAGCTTCGCCAGCGTCTGTGCTTTCTCACGCCACTGCTCCGGTGAACCGTAGGTGTTGCGAGGGTCGAGGATATGCGCATCCACGCCCGGCAACGCTGTCGGGATTGCCAGATCAAACATCGGCAGAGTAAAGGTTTCGGCGTTATCCAGAGAACCATCCAGAATGGCATCGATAATGGCGCGAGTATCTTTGATGGAGATACGTTTGCCGGTACCGTTCCAGCCGGTGTTCACCAGGTAGGCCTGCGCGCCGGACGCCTGCATACGCTTCACCAGCACTTCTGCATACTGGGTCGGGTGCAGGGAGAGGAACGCCGCGCCAAAGCAGGCGGAGAAGGTCGGCGTCGGCTCGGTGACGCCGCGCTCGGTACCCGCAAGCTTCGCGGTAAAGCCAGACAGGAAGTGGTACTGCGTCTGGTTTGCCGTCAGGCGGGAAACCGGCGGCAGTACGCCGAAGGCGTCAGCGGTCAGGAAAATCACCTTCGTCGCGTGACCGGCTTTCGACACCGGCTTAACGATGTTGTCGATGTGATAAATCGGGTAAGAGACGCGGGTGTTTTCGGTTTTAGACGCATCATCGAAATCGATGGTGCCGTCGGCCAGCACGGTGACGTTTTCCAGCAGCGCATCGCGGCGGATGGCGTGATAGATGTCCGGTTCCGCTTCTTCTGACAGACGGATGGTCTTCGCGTAGCAACCGCCTTCGAAGTTAAACACGCCGTCATCATCCCAGCCGTGTTCGTCATCGCCGATCAGGCGACGTTTCGGGTCGGTAGACAGGGTGGTTTTACCGGTGCCGGAGAGCCCGAAGAACACCGCCACGTCGCCTTTCTCGCCGACGTTAGCGGAACAGTGCATCGACGCGATGCCTTTCAGCGGCAGCAGGTAGTTCATGATCGAGAACATCCCTTTTTTCATTTCGCCGCCGTACCAGGTGCCACCGATGAGCTGAATTCGCTCGGTCAGGTTGAAGGCCACGAAGTTTTCGGAGTTCAGGCCCTGCTCCTGCCATTTCGGGTTAACGCATTTCGCGCCGTTCATCACCACGAAATCCGGCTTGAATGTTGCCAGCTCTTCGTCGGTTGGACGAATGAACATATTTTTCACGAAGTGCGCCTGCCAGGCCACCTCAGTGATAAAACGTACGCACAGACGCGTGTCGGCGTTTGCGCCACAGTAAGCGTCGACGATAAACAGTCGCTTGCCGGAAAGCTGATGCGTCACCTGGTGTTTCAGGTGCTGCCAGGTCTCCGGAGAGAGCGGTTTGTTATCGTTCTTTCCTTTGCCTTTATCTGACCACCACACGGTATCCCGGGTCGTGTCATCGCGGACAATATACTTATCTTTCGGCGAACGGCCGGTAAAAATACCGGTGTCGACGGCGATAGCACCAAGATTCGTCAACACACCGCGCTCGTAACCTTCCAGGTTGGGATTGAGCTCTTCCTGATACAACGTATCGTAGTCGGGGTTGTAGACGATATCCTGAACGTCGTTGATTCCATAAGCCTTGAGATCCTGCGGGGTTATACCTTTAACGCGCATTTCACTGCTCCTTAGCCAATATGTACTGCTAATGATTGTAGGGTTGTCATGGGTCGATTGACCGCGACCAGGCTCATAGATTTACGTATCCGGAAAAACCGCGTACTTACGAAAAACTCTGTGACTCCTGTCTTGAAGGAGACAGATTATGTCAGGAATGGCGCTTTATTTGGGGGAAATGTTCTTAAATGGTTAAGGATTGGTTTAAATAACTGCATTAATGTGAATGCAATCGCATTCCTGAAAAAAAATAACGTAACTCTTTCAGGGAAAATCGATTCAGATCGCGGGGGGAGGAATAACCCCTTCTCCCGGGCGGGAGAAGGGTAGGCATGCCGCAGGACAGAAGCTTAGTGGATCTGCGGGTCCGCCGGGGAGGCATTGTTACGGATTTCGGCGATATCCATCGCGTTAAACACGTAGTGGCTGCCGCAGTAGTCGCAGTGCATGTCTATCTCACCATCATCGGCGAGGATGCTGTCAACCTCTTCATCCGGCAGCGTTTTCAGCGCATCGGCGCAGCGCTCGCGTGAGCAGGTGCACTTGAACTCAACGGACTGCGGATCGTAAACCGTCACTTCCTCTTCATGATACAGGCGCCACAGCACATCGTTGGCCGGTAGCGTAAACAGCTCTTCGGCTTTGAGGGTTTCCGTTAGCGTCGCCAGGTGTTCAAAATCCTGCGTCTGCGCGTTTTGCGCTGGCATGACCTGCAACAGCATACCGCCTGCCGCAGGTTTACCGTCGTGTTCGCCAGTACGGATAATCAGGCGCGTCGGCAACTGCTCGGAGCGCATGAAGTAGTCTTCCAGACAGGCCGCAAGGGTATCGCCTTCCAGACCGACGACGCCCTGGTAGCGCTCGCCTTCTTCCGGCGCGATGGTGATGACCAGAAAGCCGTTGCCGACCAGCGTTTTCAGCGATGCATCCGGTGGAATGTCGCCCTGAATTCGCGCCACGCCGCGCAGCTGCTGGTTGTGGTTGCCGTTAATCACCGCCAGCGACATGGGGCCGTCGCCCTGCAGCTGTACGGTGATATCGCCTGCGAATTTCAGGGTGGCGGTCAGCAGGCTGGTGGCCACCAGCAGTTCCGCCAGCACGTTTTTCACCGGCTGTGGGTAGCTGTGGTTGGCCAGAATCTGGTCCAGTGTTTCCGATACGGTCACCAGCTCGCCGCGTACGGCAACGTTTTCAAACAGATAGCGATGTAATTGATCGTGTTGAATCATCATTTTCTCTCTCAGGGAGCCAGTTATTCACTGTTTCCAGATTTAAATCTCATCAGGTCGCGGCGCTCTTTTTTGTCCGGGCGACGGTCAGGGTGCGGCATGGTGAGCGCGTTCATTTTGCGCGCCAGCGCCATTTTTTCCCTTTTCTCAATGCTTTGTGCCGTTTCTTCATATAACAGCACGGCTTCGTTTGCCGGACGGCGCTGCTCGGTGATGCCTTTAATCACCACCGTACGTTCATCATTTCCCTGGCGAAGGGTCAACGTTGCATTCATCTCCACCACTTTACTGGGCTTGCTGCGCTGGCCGTTGTAGTGCACCTTTCCGCCCTCGATCATCTCGCGAGCGACCGCGCGGGTTTTATAAAACCGGGCGGCCCAAAGCCATTTGTCGAGACGTACGGCCTCGGCGGGTTTGTCATTCATGACGGTTCCTTCACCTGAGCGCAGGGATCAGGCGGCGATAATCATTTAACCCCGGGTGACGTTGGTAGGTCTTTTCCGCCAGCCCCGAGTCCGGGTTGGTGACGCCCAGACAGTAACGAATGCCAAACTGGGCTGCGGCATCAAGAATCGGTTCGCTGTCGTCTATAAACAGCGTCTTGTCTGCGTTGAGACCGGTTTCAGACGCCACCGCCTGCCACAAACGCTGATCCTCTTTC
>Ga0213878_10000770_pt1 | contig 11578 bp, 10 predicted proteins | sample VelepicoBEBS_R02_FD_161053 | JGI IMG/M metagenome (GOLD analysis project Ga0213878, IMG submission 161053) | Vellozia epidendroides bulk soil microbial communities from rupestrian grasslands, the National Park of Serra do Cipo, Brazil - BS_R02 | ecosystem: Environmental > Terrestrial > Soil >... | reverse complement strand
TCTGCTCGGGATCGCCGGCCTGGGCGCGACGTTCCTGCTCACGGCGCTTGCGCACTCGCTGTGGGTGATCGTCGCATCGCGCATTCTCGGTGGCGGCCTTTCGGCCAACGTCGCAGTCGCGCAGGCCTATGCGGCCGATGTCACGCCGGCGCAGGAGCGCACCAACAGCCTCGGCAGACTTGGTGCGATGTTCGGTGTCGGCTTCATATTCGGGCCGATGCTCGGAGGCTTGCTCGGTGGCATCGACCTGCGGCTGCCGTTCTATGTGGCCGCGGCGCTGTGCGCGGCGAACTGGTTGTACGGCCTGCTGATCCTGCCGGAATCGCTCGCACCGAGCGAGCGGCGGCCACTCACGCCCGCGCGAATCAACCCGTTCGCTGCGCTGACGGGGGTGACGCGCTTGCGCGGAGTCGGTTCGCTGGTCATCGTCTACGCGGTCACCGCGCTTGCGGCGTGGGTGTTGCAAACGAGCTGGGTTCTGTACACGAACTTCCGGTTCGGGTGGGGGCCGCGCGAAAACGGCCTCTCGCTGTTCGCTGCCGGGGTCGTTGCGGTCGTCGTCCAGGGCGGGCTGCTGGGCACGCTGCTCCGCTGGATCGGAGAGGAGCGGCTGATCCTCGCGGGATTGGCTTCGGCAACGATCGCCTACACCGGATACGCTCTGGTACCGCAAGGCTGGATGATGTACCCGATTATCGTGTGCAACTTCCTTGCACAGGGGACGATCGTGACGATGCAAGGGATCGTCTCGAAAGCAGCGAGGCCGGAGGACCAGGGGCGCGTGATGGGGTCGCTCGCCTCGATTGCCAGCTTGATGGTGGTGGTGGCAACGCTGATCGGCAATTCGACTCTGGCGCAAGTCTCGTCGCTGCCGACTTCGGACTGGCGCATCGGCGCACCTTTCCTGCTGGCTTCGTTTCTGCAGGCTCTGGCGCTGCTGATCGCGCGGCGCCACTTCTCCACCCGCCGACGCAGTGCGGCAGCGGCAACATCGATCGAGCGGGCCGGCCCGTGAGCGAAGCGAATGGCCCCCGCGCGTCAGCGCGAATCGTTCGGGTTTTTCACCCTAACTTATGAATACGCTGCAGACCCGGGTTGACCGCGGCAGCGAATCGTTCGGGCGCTCGCAGCAGGCGATGCAGGCGCTGGTGCAGGATCTGTGGTCGAAGGTTGCGAGCGTCGCCCTCGGTGGCGACGAGCACACGCGCGCGCGCCACATTGCGCGCGGCAAACTCCTTCCGCGCGAACGTGTGCAGCTGCTGCTGGATCCGGGCGCACCGTTCCTGGAACTGTCGCAGCTGGCCGCATGGGACATGTACGACAACGGGGCTCCCGGCGCGGGGCTGATCACCGGCATCGGCCGCGTGAGCGGGCGAGAATGTGTGATCGTGTGCAACGACGCCACCGTCAAGGGTGGAACGTATTTCCCGATCACCGTCAAAAAGCATCTGCGCGCGCAGGAGATCGCGCGAGAGAACCGGCTACCGTGCATCTACCTGGTCGATTCCGGTGGCGCCAATTTGCCGAACCAGGACGACGTGTTTCCGGACCGCGAGCACTTCGGCCGCATCTTCTACAACCAGGCCACGCTGTCGGCGCAGGGAATCGCACAAATCGCGGTCGTGATGGGCTCTTGCACCGCGGGCGGCGCGTACGTGCCGGCAATGTCGGACGAAACGATCATCGTGCGCAACCAGGGAACGATCTTCCTGGGCGGGCCGCCGCTGGTGAAGGCAGCCACCGGCGAGACCGTCAGCGCCGAGGAGCTCGGTGGCGGTGACGTCCACACGCGCCTGTCCGGCGTGGCCGATCACTTGGCGCACGACGATCGCCACGCGCTCGCGCTCGCACGCTCGATCGTGGCGCGGCTGGCGCCGCCGCGGCACGCCGGCGTGGCGCTGCGCGAACCCGCGCCGCCGCTGCACGATCCACGCGAGCTGTACGGAATCGTTCCGACCGATCTGCGCCAACCGTACGATGTACGCGAGCTGATCGCACGAATCGTCGATCGCAGCCAATTCGACGAGTTCAAGGCGCGCTTCGGCACCACGCTGGTCACCGGATTCGCTTGGATCCACGGAATTCCCGTCGGCATCATCGCCAACAACGGGATCTTGTTTTCGGACAGCGCGCAGAAAGGGACGCATTTCATCGAATTGTGCTGTCAGCGCGATATTCCGCTCGTGTTCCTGCAGAACATCACTGGCTTCATGGTTGGCCGCAAGTACGAGAGCGAAGGGATCGCGCGGCACGGCGCCAAACTGGTGTCGGCCGTTGCATGCGCCGGGGTGCCGAAATTCACGGTGATCGTGGGAGGTTCATTCGGCGCCGGCAACTACGGAATGTGCGGGCGCGGATTCTCGCCGCGCTTGCTGTGGATCTGGCCGAACGCGCGCATCTCGGTCATGGGCGGGGAGCAGGCGGCGAGCGTGCTGGCGACGGTCCGGCGCGACGCCGTCGAAGCGCGCGGTGGCAGCTGGTCCGCGCAGGAGGAGGAGGCCTTTCGTTCGCCGATCTTGCAGCAGTATGAGCGCCAGGGCCACCCGTACTACGCGTCGGCGCGACTGTGGGACGATGGCGTAATCGATCCGCTGGACACGCGCACGTGCCTGGCGCTGGGTCTTTCCGCCGCGCTGAACGCGCCGATCGAGCCGACCCACTTTCCGGTGTTCCGGATCTGACGTATCTGACGCTGCGATGACGCACCAGACATTGCAAATCGACGCGCGCCGCGGCGCAGCGGTCATCACGATGGCGCGCGAGCGGGTGCGCAACGCGTTCAACGAGACGATGATCGAAGAGCTCGACGCGGCATTTCGCGCCCTTGGCGCCGATCCGGACGTGCGAGCGATCGTGCTGGCCGCCCGCGGCCCGGCGTTTTGCGCCGGCGCCGACCTCGAATGGATGGCGCGGATGGCCGACTTCAGCGCGCAGCAGAATCACGACGACGCGCTTCAGCTGGCCCGGATGTTGCGCACGATCAGCGCCTGCCCGAAGCCGACGCTGGCGCGGGTGCACGGCGACGCCTATGGCGGCGGCCTCGGGCTGGTCGCGGCGTGCGACATCGCTTTCGCCGCGAGCGGCGCGACCTTTTGCCTGAGCGAGGCACGCCTGGGGCTGATTCCGGCGACGATCGCCCCGCATGTGGTGCGCGCAATCGGGCCTCGCCATGCGCTTCGGTATTTCCAGACGGCAGAGACGTTCGACAGCGCGGAAGCGATGCGGATTGGGCTCGTGCATGGGGTCGCGGAACGCGAGCGACTCGACGGCGTCATCGGCGAGGTGCTCGAAGCACTGCTCCTGACGAGCTCGCGTGCGGCACGCGAAGCCAAACGGCTGGTACACGACGTTGCCGGCCGGCCTTTGACGGACGAACTGCTCGTGGACACTGCCGAGCGCATCGCTACCGCGCGGGGTTCCGAGGATGGACGCGAGGGAGTGCGCGCGTTCCTGCAAAAGCGCAAGCCTCGCTGGCAGACTCAGGATTCGCGCGGCGATGCGGACGATGACGATGAAGAAATGTGATTCCGGTTTCGCTCCGGCGTGTTTCCATCCCGCATGTTTCCATCTCTTCTGATCGCCAACCGCGGCGAGATCGCCTGTCGAATCGCCGCGACCGCGCGGCGACTCGGCATCCGCACGGTGGCGGTCTATTCCGATGCCGATGCCGGTGCCGCGCACATCGCCGCCTGCGATGGGGCGATCCGGATCGGCGGCCCGGCCAGCGCCGACAGCTACCTGCGGATCGATCGCATCGTCGCCGCGGCACAGGCCACTGGCGCGCAGGCTGTTCATCCGGGCTACGGATTCCTGTCCGAGAACGCGTCGTTCGCCGAGGCCTGCGCGGAAGCCGATTTGATCTTCGTGGGGCCGCCGCCCGGTGCGATCCGTGCGATGGGCGACAAGCGCATCGCCAAGCGGTTGATGCGACAGGCGAACGTGCCGCTGATCCCCGGCTACGACGGTGACGATGAAAGCCTTGCCGTACTTCGCGCGCAGGCGCTACAGATCGGATTTCCGCTCGCGATCAAGGCGGCCGCCGGAGGGGGCGGACGTGGCATCCGGGTCGTGAGCGAGCCGGGGGAATTCGACGCTGCTCTGGCGGCATGCCGACGCGAGGCCAAAGCTGCTTTCGGCGACGAGAAGGTGCTACTGGAGCGCTACTTGGAGCACACGCGCCACGTCGAAGTGCAGGTGTTTGCCGATCGACGCGGCGCCTGCATTTGGCTCGCTGAGCGCGACTGCTCAGCGCAGCGCCGCCATCAGAAAGTGATCGAGGAAGCGCCAGCGCCGGGCCTGACGCCCGAACAGCGCGAGGCGATGGGGCAGGCAGCGGTGGCCGCGGCCAGCGCGGTCGGTTACGTAGGCGCCGGAACGGTCGAATTTCTGGTGGCTCCCGGCGGCCAGTTCTACTTCATGGAGATGAACACGCGGCTGCAGGTGGAACACCCGGTCACCGAGATGGTGACCGGATTGGATCTGGTCGAGTGGCAGCTGCGCGTCGCCGCCGACCAGCCACTGCCGCTGCGCCAGGAGCAGGTGCGCTTCGCGGGGCACGCGATCGAAGCACGCGTCTATGCGGAGGATCCACAGCGCGATTTCCTTCCGGCCACCGGTGCGATCCGGCACCTGCTTTTCCCGGAGCACGCTGCCTTCTCGGTCGGTTCGAGCGGAGCGGCCGGAACGCAAGTGGCCCCGTTGCGGATCGACAGCGCAATCCGTCGCGGCGACGTCGTGACTCCCTATTACGACGCGATGATCGCCAAGGTGATCGCTTGGGGACCAGATCGCGAGCAGGCGCTGGTGCACCTGCGCGAGGCACTGCGACGAACGATCATCGTCGGGCCCGCCAACAACGTCGATTTCCTGCGACGGCTCGCCGGCAGTGCCGAGTTCGAAAGCGGGGGCATCGACACCGGTTGGATCGGCCGGCAGATGCGCGCACTGACGGATCCAGGCGATCCGTTCGAGCTGTGGGCGGTTGCGGCTGCGCTGGCGCGCGTGCTGGAGGATGAAAAGCACCAGGAAACCGACGAGCCATGGTCGAACCGGCAAGGCTGGCGGCTCAACGCAGTGGCCACGCGCCGCATTTCGCTGCGTAGCGGAGCAGCCGGACACGAAGTGAGCGTCGAATACGACCGCGACGGCCCGCGCCTGGATGCAGGCGCCTGGCGCGGACCAGTCCGGATCGATTCGAGCCAGGGCGCCGCGCTGCGAATTCGTCTCGCCGACCATCTGATCTGCGCCGACGTCATCCGCGACGGCGAAGCACTGCACGTGTTCGGTGCATCGGGGCATCGCGTTTTCACGCTGGCCGACCCGCTCGCGACCAGCGCCGAAGCCGAACAGGACGAAGATCGACTGTGCGCACCGATGCCAGGCAAAATCATCGCCGTGCACGCATCCAGCGGCGAGCAGGTGCGGCGCGGACAACTGCTTCTGGTAATGGAGGCGATGAAAATGGAGCATTCGATCCTCGCTCCACACGACGGAGCGGTCGAGGAAATGCGCTACCGCGTCGGCGATCAGGTCGAAGAGGGCGCCACTCTGGTGTCGTTGCGCCCGCTGGGCGACAGCGCAGGCCCCGTTTCGCCCGCAGCCGAAGCGCAGTCCGGCGGTGAGGGAGCGCGATGATGCACAGTGCAGCGGGGCTTCCCTCGCGCGTGAGCGTGATCGAGGTTGGCCCACGTGATGGTCTGCAAAACGAAGCGCAGTTCGTTGCGACGGACGTGAAGGTGGAGCTGATCGAGCGGCTGGTCGGCGCCGGCATTCGCAAGCTCGAGGTGGCAGCCTTTGTCTCTCCCAAATGGGTGCCGCAGATGGCCGACGGCGCCGAGGTCCTCGGACGGCTGTCGCGCCGGCCAGGCATCGCATTGGCGGCGCTGGTGCCGAACCTGCGGGGTTTCGATGCCGCCGCCGCCGCGCGCGCCGACGAAGTGGTGGTCTTCTCGGCAGCGAGCGAGACGTTTTGCCAAAAGAACATCAACTGTTCGATTGCGGAATCGATCGAGCGCTTTGCCCCGGTATGCAAAGCGGCGCAGGAACGCGGTATCGCCGTACGTGGATCGATCTCCTGTTCGCTGGGCTGTCCGTATGAAGGCGAGGTGCAGCCGCAAGCCGTCGCACGCGTGGCCCGCCTGATGATGGACATCGGCGTGCAAACGATCGGCGTCGCCGACACGATCGGAGTCGGGACGCCCCGCGCGACGCAGCGCGCCTTCGAGGCGGTTCTGGCGGTCTATCCGCTGCAGGAGATCAGCGGTCATTTCCACGACACGTATGGCCAGGCGATCGCCAACGTGTACGCGTGCTTGGAAATGGGAGTTTCGACCTTCGACGCGAGCGTCGCTGGGCTGGGCGGCTGTCCGTTCGCGCGCGGCGCCACCGGCAACGTCGCCAGCGAGGACGTCGTGTACCTGTTGCATGGCCTCGGAATCGAAACGGGGATCGAGCTGGCGCGCTTGGTTCAAACCGGCCAGTGGATCAGCGGCGTGCTCGGCCGCAGGGCCGCAACGCGTGCCGGCAACGCGATCAGCGCGAATTCGTAACGCTCTCCCCTGCGCCCCGACTTGGGGCACTGTTATGCTCCAAGCGAGAAATGGCGGGACGGTCCGGTACGATGGATTCTGTTCGCGGCGACCGATCTCGCACGGGGCGGTTGGCGTGAAGGAGAGACGGCTGATGACGTCCAGGCAGGAGCGTGATGCAGTGGCTTCGGCGGCGCTTCGATCAAAGGATCCGGTGCCGTCCCCCTGCAACTCGGTGTGCCGCCTGGATGCGGATGGCATCTACTGCATCGGGTGCTTCCGGACGCTGAAGGAAATCGCGGGTTGGTCCGCGTTCGACGAACAACGGCGTCAATCGATCTGGCATGACCTGGAGCGGCGTCGCGCCCGCGCCACCGGGGCTCCGGGGTGAACGGCCGATGACATCGACTGCAACCGAGCTCGCACGCCGCACGCTCTGTTCTGTGGGGCTCCTATTGGCGGCTTGCGCCGCCCCTTTGCCGGCGCCCCAGCGAACCGCTGAACCGGGACCCGCGCCGGTGACACCCGGTGTGCCCGCTCCGCTTGCGCCGGCGCCGCCCGCCGCGCCCCCGCTGCCGCAACTCGGGCCGCCCGAGCGGCCGTCGCTCGGCCTTTTCAGCCGCATCAAAGCGCCCGGCGAAGTTGACCCAGTTCTGGAACTTGCGGCCAGCGGTGTGCAGATCTTCCGTTGCGAACAGGACAAGGACGGGACTGGCTATCGCTGGATGTTCCGTTTACCGGAGGCCGAACTGCGTGATGCGAACGGCCAGCTTGTTGGACACCACGGCGCCAATTATTCGTTCGAACACGTCGACGGCAGCCGTCTGATCGGAACGATCGTCGGCTACGATTCGGCGCCAGAGGGCGATTCGCTGCGCTGGTTGCTGTTGCGCACCCAGTCCTACGGCCAAGGCGAATTCGAGAAAGTGACGTACGTGCAACGCATCGACACGTCGGGAGGGATGCCGCCCGAGCAGTGCGCTACCGAACAGGTGAACCAGATCCTTCGCGTGCCGTTTTCGGCCAAGTTCATCCTCTATCGCCCGCGCTGAGCCCCGAGTGAAGCCCCGGACTGCCACCCGCTTCCGCTGGCTGGCGCTCGCGATGGCCGCTGCGACGGTAGCGACAACCCCTGCGCGTGGGCTGGAGTCGGCACCAACGGCTGCGTCGATACCGACCTATCTGGGGCGGCCGATCTACAGCGATCCGACCAACGGCCTTCAGTTGCCACCGTCGTGTGCGATCGAACCAACGTGGAGGTCGCGCATCGGCGGCACCGAAATGGAGGTATGGGTCATCGATTGCGATTCCGTGCCGCGGGCCTGGCTGCTGACGCGCCAGACCGTCGAGATGCTGACCGCGCGTGAGGCGCGCCTGCGATTCCAGGTGGTCGACGAGCGCATCCTGTCGGGCGAAACCGCCGGCGAATCGCTCAGCGTGCAGTGCACGGGGACCAACGACGCTTCCGGAATCGTCGTGTACGGTGCGCACTGGCGCAACCTGGGACACGAACTGCATCTGGCGAGTGCGCGCGGTGCTTTGCGCGCCGATGTCGCCCAACGCCGCCTGGTCGATGCCGAACTCAGCGGGATCGATTGCGTGCGTTTTCCCGACAGGGAGGAGATGATGCGCAGGCTGCAACAACCGGAACGGGGTGCGCGGTGACTCTGAAACGTTCCCAGGGGCCCGCAGGCACCGTCGTAACACTCGAGCACGATTCGCGCGTGCTGGCCGGCAATCCGCTTGGAGATCCGAGCGCACGCAAACTGCACGTCTGGCTGCCGCCGCAGTACGACCAGGGGCGCGGGCGCCGATTCCCGGTGCTGTTCGACCTCGTCGGCTTTACGGGCTCGGGCGCGTCGCACCTGAATTGGAAGCCGTTCGAGGAGAACGTCGCCGAGCAAGTGGCGCGGCTGGTCTTCGAACGCAAAATGGGACCCGCCATTGTCGTGTTTCCGGACTGCTTCACGCGCCTCGGCGGCAACCAGTACATCAATTCGTCGGCGATCGGGCGCTATGCGGATTACCTGACGCGCGAGCTGGTCCCGCTGGTCGACCGCGGATTCCGCACGCTCGCCTCGCGCGAGCACCGGGGCTGTTTCGGCAAGTCCTCCGGGGGCTACGGCGCGATCATTCACGGAATGAAGCACGCAGATTGCTGGGGAGCCATCGCGGACCATTCCGGCGACTGCTACTTCGACTTCTGCTACGGGGCCGATTGGCCCAACACGCTGGACGAGCTTGCCAAGCACCGCACACGACCGCGCCACGCGGGCCCGGTTGACGTGCGCCGCCTCGAGCGCGGCGCCGCCTCGGGCCTGGATGACGGCCGGGTGCGTCGCTTTCTGGAAGCCTTCGACAAGCGCGGCAAACCCTCGACGGCCGAAGTCCACTGCATCATGAACCTGTGCATGGCCGCCTCGTACGATCCGGACCCTCGTGCGCCGAACGGTTTCCGGCTGCCCTACAACCTGGAAACGGGTGAGCGCATCGAGGCGCGCTGGAAGCGTTGGCTCGAGCACGATCCAATCGATCTGGTGCAGACGTACCGTGCAAGCCTGAAGAGCCTGAAAGGGATCTTCATCGACTGCGGATGGCGCGACCAGTACCGCCTGCACTACGGCTCGCGCATCCTATCGAAGCGGCTGACCGAGGCGGGCGTTACCCACCGCTACGAGGAGTTCGACGACAACCATTCCGGAATCGACTACCGGATGGATGTCAGCCTGCCGTTCCTGTACCGCGCGCTGAAACCCTAAATCGAAGGGTTCCCTGGTGGTCTGTACCGGCCCGCTAGTCGCGCCGCCCGTGTGCGGCGATGAACGTCGCGAACGCCGCAAGCTGCTGCCGAAGCAGCTCATGCGTTTGCGCGTCCGTGATCCGGCCCGTTTTCTCGTCGATGCGCTGCGCGTGGTTGCCGATGAAAATCTCGGGCTTGTTCAGCGTCAGCGCGTCCAGAAAGACCAGCGAGCGGCGCAGGTCGTACTGCACGCGCGCGCCCCCCAGCGGTCCCGGAGAGGCCGACTGCAGCGCGATCGGCTTGCCGGCGAACGGCTGATTCGGCAGCCGCGAGATCCAGTCGATCGCGTTCTTCAGGCCGCCAGGAATCCCGAAGTTGTACTCCGGCGTCACGATGATCACTGCGTCGGCCGCGCGGATGGCGGCACCGAGCGCCTCCACCGGCGCCGGGAAGCCGCTCGCGCTCTGCAGGTCGGCGTTGTAGAGGGGAAATTCGTGAAACGGCGGCGCCTCGCGGATTTGCATGCCCGCAGGGGCCAGGGCAGGCAGCGCCTGCAGGACCATCCTGTTATAGGAGCCCTTGCGTAGGCTGCCGCAGATCCCAACGACGTCGAGCGTGCGATCGGCCACGAGGTATTCCTCTCTATATATATCTATCCCGCCGATTCTAGTGCCACCGTGGAAGGTCGGGGTTCACGCCGGAAGCTCGCGTTGGCGTGATGTCAGCGCCACAGCGATCCCGTGAATCGCAAGCAATCGCATTTTCATTGACGCACCTCAATGTCCGCGTCCTCAGATTGATTACGTTTGCTCCCGAGCCCTCGAACTAGGAGCAGACAAGTGAAAGCCTCGCGATCGCGGTCCCTTCTGGCGTCTACCCTTGCTGGCGCGGGGATGTTCGCCCTCGTTCTGCCCGTCGCGCACGCCGTGCCGAGCTACGCACGCCAGACCGGCATGGCCTGTTCGACCTGCCACACGGTTTTTCCGGAGCTGACGCCGTTCGGCCGCGAGTTCAAGCTCAACGGCTACGTGCTCGACAACATGAAGCAGATCAAAGGCATCACGGTCGAGCGCACGGAGACGATGTCGCTGAACCAGATCCCGCCGCTGTCGCTGATGGCGCAGATCTCGTACAACCATACGTCGCAGGCCGTGCCCGACACGACCAACCCGTTGGCTCATGCACAGGCCGGAGAAGCCGATTTTCCGCAACAGGTCAGTTTCTTTTACGCTGGCAAGATCGCCGATGGCCTAGGGGCGTTCATGCAGCTGACCTACAGCGGCCCCGGCGACCACTTCGGCATCGACAATACGGATATTCGGTACGCGCGACATTTCTCTCTGGCGGCGGCGCCCGACAGCGAGCTGATCGCCGGGTTGACGCTCAACAACAATCCGACCGTTCAGGATGCGTGGAACACCACGCAGGCGTGGGGATATCCCTTTTCTGGCAGCGCGGTCGTACCGATCCCGATGACTTCGACCAAGCTCGACAGCGGAGCGGGAGGCATTGGTCAGAATGCGGTGGGCCTAGGCGGCTACGTCTGGTACGAGCATTCCATCTATGGTGAACTCACTTTGTACACGGGGCAGAAGGTGGGAGGCACGCATCCGCTGGACAGCAGCCAGACGCCCCTGATGCGCGGCGTCAACCCATACTGGCGACTGGCCTACGAGAGGCGCTGGGATCAGAACTCTTTCGAGGTCGGAACCTTCGGTATCCGCGCGGCCATTCATCCGTCGATTGTGGTCGTCCCGGCCACTCCGGACACGGTGGACACGTCAACAACGCCGCCAACCGTGGTGCCGGGAACTCCCGCCCAAATGCTGCCGCTTTCGGGGCCGACCGACAAGTACACCGACTATGGCCTCGACGCCCAGTACCAGTTCATCACCGACGATCACCAATTGAGCGCGTTGGCGACTTACATCCACGAGAACCAGAGCTTGGATGCGAGCTTCAAGTTCGGCGCGGCGGCGAATTCGAGCGACTCACTGAACACCGAGAAGCTGGGGATCAACTATTACTATCGCCGCAAGATCGGAGGCTCGGTCGGCTTCTTCAACACGACCGGCAGCACGGACACCGGGCTGTACGGCGCGGCGCCCGTTACCGGCAGCGCCAGCGGCAGCCCATCCAGCCGCGGCTACGTGTTCGAGCTGAACTACTTGCCATTCCTGAACACGAAGCTGCAGCTCCAGTATGTGGCCTACTCGAGGTTCAACGGCGGCTCGAGCAACTACGACGGATCCGGCCGCAGCGCCTCCGACAACAACACGCTGTACGTGCTGGCTTGGTTCAACTTCTAGCC
>Ga0213878_10000769_pt1 | contig 11579 bp, 11 predicted proteins | sample VelepicoBEBS_R02_FD_161053 | JGI IMG/M metagenome (GOLD analysis project Ga0213878, IMG submission 161053) | Vellozia epidendroides bulk soil microbial communities from rupestrian grasslands, the National Park of Serra do Cipo, Brazil - BS_R02 | ecosystem: Environmental > Terrestrial > Soil >... | reverse complement strand
TGCCGGTTTGCACCGTGGTCGATGCTCCCGACACAACGCAGAAAGCCATGCGACTGCGTGAAAACGGGATTCGGATCGCGCTGGCGGGTTTCGGCAACGATCAGGCCAGCCAGCGCGCGTTGGCGCTTGTGTCTCCTGACATGGTGATGCTGGATGCGCGGCATCTCGGCAACGCTGCGCAGGCGAGCCATGCCGCATCTTCGCTGCAAGCGGCCTGCAAACTTGCCAAATCGCACGGCGCCGCAGTCTACGCCAGGGGTGTGGAAACCAGCGCGCAACTCGACACCGTGCGCAGTTGGGGTTGCGATGGCATACAGGGCTATCTGCTGGCGCAACCATTTCCGGCGCACTGGCTGGCGCAGACCCATGCCGCAGTCGCCGAAAGAGCCCGCCGGCTTCTTGGGCCAGCCGACTCAGCCTGATGAACTGGCCGGCTGGCCACGTCCGTCAGTGATTTTTCCATTTACACTTTGGCACACATCCTGCGTCGACAAACACTGGCGCGAAGATAGAATGTGCGCATTTCTTACTACCCCTGAAGGAGCCCGTCGTGAAGAAAGGATGGATCTGGTGCATATTGGTGGCCACGTTGCTGGCAGGCTGCAATACGATGGCCGGCCTTGGCCAGGACATTCAAAAGGGCGGTCAGAAGCTTGAGAATTCGGCCGAGCGCAAGTAAGCGCCGAAACCTCCAGTAGGACAAAGGGCAAAGGCGCAGATTGCGCTCTTTGCCCTTTGTCGTTTCATGGGCGATTTCCCGCTAGTGCCCGGCTAGTGCCCGGCCAGCGCCATCACACCTTGCGCAGTTGCGCGGCCTCCTCGGCCAGTTTCCGGATCCGCCCCCAGTCCTTCGCCGCGACCGCCTCCTTGGGCACCACCCACGAGCCGCCCACGCACACCACGTTTGGCAACGCGAGGTAGTTCGGCGCCTTTGCCAGATCGATACCGCCGGTCGGGCAGAACTTGAGTTGCGCGAACGGCCCATATAGCGACTTCAGCATCGGCACGCCGCCCGCTGCCTCGGCGGGGAAAAACTTCAGGAACGAGAACCCGGCCTCGAGCGCGAACATGGCCTCGCTCGCTGTCGCAACGCCAGGCAGCAGCGAAATGCCCGCATCCCGCGCCCCGTCGGCAAGCTTCTGCGTCAGACCCGGCGACACGGCAAACTGCGCGCCAGCATCACGCGCGGCGCGCAGTTGGTCGCTCGTCAGCACGGTACCCGCGCCAACCACGGCTTGCGGCAGGGCCTTGGCGACGGCCTCCATCGCCTGCAATGCCACAGGCGTGCGAAGTGTGATTTCCAGCAGCGGCAGGCCGCCGGCAACCAGCGCTTCGCTGATGTGCAGCGCGTCTTCGACCGAGTGGTACTCGAGCACCGGGATCACCGGCACATTGGTCAGGCGTTCCAGCAGGGGGGAAGGTTGAGTTTGCATGAGATCTTCGATGAATTGGGATGACCGACGTCGGACCAAGCGTCAGGCGATCACCGTGACGCCCTGCTCCAGGCGGGCCCGCACGGTTTCGGCATGAGGGATCGGTGCAACGGCGCCGTAGCCCGTGGTGGACAACGCGGCGGCAACGTTCGCATAGCGCGCGGCCTCGAACGGATCGGCGTCTGCGGCAAGCCGCGCGATAAAGCTGCCGCCGAAGCAGTCGCCTGCGCCGGTGGCATCGACCGGGCGCACCGGGAACGGCGCCACCAGGGTCCGGGCCTCTGGCGTGGCGACGTAGCTGCCCTCCTCGCCGAGCTTCAACGCCACCACACCCACACCGCAGTTCAGCAGATAGTCGACGATTGCATCGCGATCGTCGAGCCCGGTCAGTATCGTGATGTCGTCCCAGCTCGGCAGGCAGATGTCGGTCAGCGAGAACGCTTCGCGCATGATGCCGCGCGCACGCGCAAGCGACCAAAGCCTCAGCCGCAGGTTCGTATCGAGCGACACGCGCACGCCTGCCTTGCGCGCATGCTCCATCGCCGCCAATCCAGCATCGCAAGCGCTCGTGCTGATAGCCAGGCTGATGCCGGACAGATGCAGATAGCGCGCCTGCGCGATCGCCGCCAGCGGCAACTGTTCGTGGTGATAGCAGCTGGCCGCCGAGCCTTCACGCAGATAGTCGAAGCGATGGCCGTGGTTGTCGTGAGAAACGAAATAGACCCCGGTCGGGGCGGAGGCATTCACGACCACATGGCGGGTATCCACACGTTCCTGCGTCCACAACGCCAGCAGCCGCTCGCCAAAGCTGTCGGCCCCCACGGCTGTGATATAGCCGGTGGTCGCGCCCTGGCGTGCCGCCGCAATGCAGAAATTGGAAGTATCGCCACCAAAGTCCTGCAGGTAGCGTGTGGGGTCGTCCGGCTGCTGGTTGAACTCCACCAGCGGTTCGCCATAGGCGAGGATATCGATGCTCATATCGACCTCATCTCCTCTTCATTCGGTCTGGCCGCGCGGTCTGGCGGTGGGTCAGAAGAACGTCTGAACAATGTCGATGACCTGCAGCTGGCTGTCCAGCACAGGGATATGGCGCCACTTGTCGAAGGTCAGGCACGGGTGCGAGATATCAAAGGCAATCATATCGCCGACGCGGATGTCGTCGCCAGCCTCGATCTCCAGGTATGCGTGCTGATCCATCATGCCCGTCACCTTCCAGTGTGCGGGGGTGGCGACCGGAGCCTGCGTGCCGGGGCGATAGATCTGCGCCGGAATCGGCATGCCGGCATCGAACGCCGCATCCCGCTTGCCCATGCCAATGATGGCGCGTTTCGGCTCGGGAATCGACTGTACATAGGCCCAAAGCTGCAAGGCGGGCAGCAGGCCCTCACGCATCTTCTGCGCCACCGGGTTGTTGGCCAGAATACGCTCCTGCGCAGCACGGTAGACGCCGACGTCATGTGTCAGGTAGCAGCCAGGCCGCAGCACGATATCAATCGGCTGGCCGATGTCGGTACGTGCGAATTCCTCGGCCACCACGTCGTACCAGGCCGAGCCGGCACCGGACATCACAACGGGCGTGCGGCCGAAGCGCCCTGCTGCCGCCAGTTCGCGCGTCACGGCCACGGTGCGCTGCAGGAGCTTGCGGATATCGGTCTCCTGCTGCAGCACGCCTTCATAGATTTCAACGCCGGCCAGCTTCAGTGCGTCGGGCCAGCGAGACAGCGCCTCGAGTACGGCAGCCTGCTGCGCGGCATCGCGCACGCCGGTCCGGCCGCCCTCCACGCCAAGCTCCAGCAGCACCTGCAGGGTCTGTCCGCGTGCGCTGAAGAATGCGCCAAGCTGATCGACCAACGCCGCCGAATCGACCAGCGAGAAGAATTCGAATGACGGATCGCTGGCCAGCAGGTCCGCGATGATCTCCATATTGCGGCGGCCCACGAGCTGGTTGGCCATCAGCACCCGCTTGACGCCGTGCGCAGCCGCCGCCGCGGTTTGGTGCGCGGTGGCCAGTGTGATACCCCACGCCCCCTCGGCAAGCTGACGGGCGAACAGCTTCGGCGCCATCGTCGTCTTGCCGTGCGGCGCCAACTGCACGCCATAGGCGCCCATGAATTTCCGCATCCACTGGAGGTTATGGACGAGCCGCTCTTCGTAGAGCACGGCCGCCGGAAGGCTCAGGTCTTCGGACAGCAGACGCCAGCCGGGCCGGCCCCCTTCGAACGGCGCCAACGGCACGTCCAGGCGGCCCAGCGCCTTGTTCAGCGGATCGATCATACCGACTTGGTACTTTGTTTCACGCATGACTGACATCACCCTGTCAAAATTCAATTGACGTAATGATAGCCTTGAAACTACGATATTTCATCCTTGTTAGAAAGTAACACGCCTTGCCGACCGGTTCGTCGGCGGGGCATGCCGCCCATCGTCCGCCATGACCGCGCCCTTCGACATCCTGACCCGCATTGCCGAGCGTGGGCCCTCATTGCGGCTGGCCGAGCAGAAGGTGGCGCAAGTGATCCTTGAGGATCTGGCGGGAGCCGCTGCGGCAAGCATCAACGAACTGGCGCGCAAGGCCGCGGTCAGCGAGGCCAGCGTGACGCGCTTTGCCAAGGCCATCGGCTGCCGCGACGTGCGTGACCTGAAGCTGCGACTGGCCCAGGCGACGGCGGTCGGGTCGCGCTTCCTGCAGCCTGCGCCGGGCCCGGTCGACACGGATTCCCCCGCCGCGCTGGCCGAGCGGATTCACGCCGACGTCATCAACACGCTCGAGGTCAACCGTAAGCTGATCGATCCCGAGCGGATCGACATTGCCGCCCGGCTATTGCTCGACGCACGCATGGTCTACGCTTTTGGCATGGGTGGCGGCTCGACCTTCATGGCGGACGAGGCGCGCTTTCGGCTGGCAAGGCTGGGGCAACCGGTGGCCACGTACCAGGACGCGCTGCTGCAGAAGATGGTGGCGGCCACGCTGACGCGCGACGACGTGGTGCTCGCTTTCTCGGCCAGCGGCAATGTGCCGGAGATGCTGGCCAGCTGCGATATCGCACGCGAATACGGCGCGCGGCTGATTGCCGTGACCGCGCTCGGCTCGCCGCTGGCATCGCGCGCCGATGTCCTGCTGCCCGTGCGGACGATGGAAACGGATTTCATCTTCAAGCCATCGGCGTCGCGCTACGCGATGCTGCTGGTGCTGGACGTACTGGCCACCCGCCTGGCGCTGCTGCAGCAGGGGCAAAGCAAGGAAAAGCTGCGCCGGCTCAAATACGTCCTGGACGCCCATCGCGGCGTGAACCAGGACAGCGACGGGCCGGACAGTCGCCAGCCGCTCGGAGACTGACGATGCCACACCTGTTCGACACCCTGATCCGCTGCGTGCTGCTGCTCGATGGCTCGGGCGCGGCGGCGCGCATGGCCGATGTGGCGATCCGCGACGGCCGCATCGCACGCATCGACGAAGCCGGCTCGATCGACCCGGACACCGCCTCGCGCGTTGTGGAGGGCCACGGCCTCGTACTTTCGCCTGGCTTTATCGACGTGCATACGCACGACGACACCAATGTCGTGCGCGAGCCCGCGATGACGCCGAAGATCTCGCAAGGCGTGACCACGGTGGTGGTCGGCAACTGCGGCATCAGCGCCGCGCCCGTGACGCTGGCCGGCGACCCGCCCGACCCGATGAACCTGCTCGGACGCGCGGACGCATTCCGCTACCCCGACTTCAAGTCCTACGTCGACGCCGTCAACGCCGCCCAGCCGGCCGTCAACGTGGCCGCGCTGGTGGGCCATACCGCGCTGCGCAGCAACCATATGGACCGGCTCGATCGCGCCGCCACCGGCCCCGAGATCGCCGCGATGCGCAGCCAGCTTCAGGAGGCGCTCGATCACGGCGCGCTGGGGCTGTCCACCGGACTGGCCTACGCAAACGCGTTCCACGCCCCCACCGAGGAGGTGCTGGCGCTGGCCGAGCCGCTGGCCGAAGCCGGCGCCCTCTATGCCACGCACCTGCGCAGCGAGTTCGCGGAGATTCTGGACGCGATGGACGAAGCCTTCCGCATCGGCCGCCATGCGCGCGTGCCGGTAGTGATCTCGCACCTCAAATGCGCGGGCGTGCCGAACTGGGGCCGCAGCGGCGAAGTGCTCGGCGCGCTGGAGGGCGCGGAGCGCTGGCAGCCGGTCGGCTGCGACTGCTATCCATACACGGCCAGCTCGTCGACGCTCGACCTCAAACAGGTGACCAGCGATTTCGACATCCAGGTCACATGGTCCGAGCCCCATCCGGAGATGGGTGGCCGACTGCTGGCCGATATCGCCGCCGAATGGGGCGTCGACCTGCTTGAAGCGGCGCGCCGCCTGCAGCCCGCCGGCGCCGTTTACCACTGCATGGAGGATGCCGACGTAGATCGCATCCTGAGCCATCCGGCCACTGTAGTGGGCTCGGACGGTCTGCCGAATGATCCGCTGCCCCATCCGCGCCTGTGGGGCGCGTTCCCGCGCGTGCTGGGGCACTACGCACGCGATCGCGAACTGTTCCCGCTGGCCGTGGCCGTCAACAAGATGACGGGGCTGTCGGCCGAGCGCTTCGGCCTGACAGATCGCGGCTTTGTGCGCGAAGGCTACTGGGCGGATCTCGTGCTGTTCGACGCCACGACAATCCGCGACGCCGCAAGCTTCACCGATCCGCAGCAGCCGGCCGAGGGCATTGCCGCGGTCTGGGTCAACGGCGAACTGACATGGCAGCAGCGCGCGGCCACTGGCGTGCGCGCCGGCCGCTTCCTGCCTCGCGGCACCCAACACAAGCATTGAAGAAGGAGTTTTCATGGATATCAACCGATTCGGCGTGGAAGGCGGCACCGGCCAGGGCGGCTCGCATATGCCGTTTGCGCGCGCCGTGCAGGCTGACGGCTGGCTGTACGTATCCGGCCAGGTGCCGATGGTCAACGGCGAAGTGATCGACGGCGGCATCGTCGCGCAGAGTCACCAGGCCATCAAGAACGTCATGGCCATCCTGGCCGAAGCCGGCTACGGCCCCGAGCACGTGGTGCGCTGCGGCGTGTGGCTGGATGACGCCCGCGACTTCACCTCGTTCAACAAGATCTTCAAGGAATACTTCGGCGCCAACCCGCCAGCGCGTGCCTGTGTGCAGTCGAGCATGGTCGTCGACTGCAAGGTCGAAGTGGACTGCATCGCCTACAAGAAGCCGACGGCCTGAGCCTGACCAGGGCAACCGTCATCGGCGAGCCAGCCGATCTTTTTTTAGTTTTTTCAGCTTTCTCAACCCGCCGCTACGCAACGCAAGGCATAGCGGCTTTTTCATAGCGGAAGCGGACCGTTCTGCAGAGCGGCACCCGCAAAAGGAGACGACATGGGTGCCGTTACCGGAACCACACTCTTGGTCTATGCGCTGATCGCCGTGATCGCGCTGGTGATCCTGATCGCCAGGTTCAAACTGAACCCGTTCATCACGCTCGTGGTGGTTTCGGTGGCGCTCGGCTTTGCCGTGGGCATGCCGATGGGCGACATCATCAAGTCGTTCGAGGCAGGCGTGGGCGGCACGCTCGGCCATATCGCGCTGGTGATCGGGCTTGGCACGATGCTGGGCAAGATGATGGCCGAATCGGGCGGCGCCGAGCGCATTGCGCTGACGCTGATCGACTTCTTCGGCGAGAAGAACGTGCACTGGGCGATGGTGGTCATCGCGTTCATCGTCGGCCTGCCCGTGTTCTTCGAAGTGGGCTTCGTGCTGCTCGTCCCGATCGCGTTCAACGTGGCCAAGCGCACCAACACGTCGATGGTGCTGGTCGGCATTCCGATGGTGGCGGGCCTCTCCGTGGTGCACGGCCTGATTCCGCCGCACCCTGCCGCGCTGCTGGCCGTGCAGGCCTACGGTGCCGACATCGGCAAGACGATCATGTACGCACTGATCGTCGGCATTCCCACGGCAGCCATCGCCGGCCCGCTGTTCGCCAAGCTGATCGACCGCCATGTGAAGCTGCCCGAGGTCAACCCGCTGGCCGAGCAGTTCACCGAGGAAGCCGATGATGTCAAGGCAACGCGCCAGCTTCCGGGTTTCGGCATTACGGTCTTCACGATCCTGCTGCCGGTGATCCTGATGCTGATCGGCAGCTGGGCCGACCTGATCGCCACGCCGAAGACGTTCGCCAACGATATCCTGAAACTGATCGGCAACTCGGTGATGGCGCTGCTGATCGCCGCGCTGGTCAGCTTCTACACGTTCGGCAAGGCGCGCGGCTTTGGGCGCGACGCAATCCTGAAGTTCACCAACGAGTGCGTGGCGCCGACAGCGATTATCGTGCTCGTGGTGGGCGCCGGCGGCGGCTTTGGCCGCATCCTGCGCGATTCGGGCATCTCCACCGCCATTGTCGACGTGGCCACCCATGCGAACGTCTCGGTGCTGGTGCTGGGCTGGCTGGTGGCCGTGATGATCCGCATCGCCACCGGTTCGGCCACGGTGGCCATGACCACGGCGGCAGGCATCGTCGCCCCGATCGCGGCCAGCGTGCCGGGCGCGCGGCCTGAACTGCTGGTACTGACCACCGGCGCCGGTTCGCTGATCCTGTCGCACGTCAACGACGGCGGCTTCTGGCTGGTCAAGGAGTACTTCAACATGACCGTGACCCAGACCTTCAAGACCTGGTCGGTCGCGGAGACGGTCATCTCGGTGGTGGCGCTGCTGCTGACGCTGGGACTGGCAACGGTGGTGTAAATGCTCGGGTCTCGCTCCCCTCTCCCGCATGCGGGAGAGGGGTTGGAGGAGAGGGACTTGAGGTTCAAATCGCGATCCGTCGCATCTTGAGCCGCCCGCCCTCTCCCCCGCCCCTCTCCCATAAATGGGAGAGGGGAAAAAACGAACAGTCATACCTGCGCCCCGGGCAAACCCCGTATTCCCCGGGATTGCGCCCCGCCCGATCCCACCCCTACACTCCCTGTTCGATGCAGCCGTCCGATGCTGCACTTCCGGGAGACATCCATGACGTTCAGTCCAACGCGGCGTGCCATTGCGGCGTGCGGCGCCCTTGCTGTGCTCACGTATCCCCTGCTCGCCCACGCCGCTGATCCGGTGAAGATCGGGCTGATCGCCCCGTTCTCGGGCAGTTTTGCCGACTATGGCAAACAGATGGAAGGCGGCATCAAGGCCTGGCAGAAGCTTCATGGCGACACGGTGGCCGGGCGCAAGGTCGAGGTTGTCCTCAAGGACACCACGGGCCCGGTACCCGAAGTGGCCAAGCGCCTGGCGCAGGAGCTGGTGGTGCGCGACAAGGTCGATATCCTGGCTGGCTTCGGCCTGACGCCGGAGGCGCTGGCCGTGGCGCCGGTCGCCGAGCAGGCGAAGAAGCCGATGGTGATCTTCAATGCCGCGTCCTCGGTCATCACGACCAAGTCGAACTACATCGCACGCGTGTCGATGACACTGCCCCAGATTTCGGCGCCGATGGCGACCTGGGCCGTACGCAACAACATCCGGAAGGTAGTGACGCTGGTGGCCGACTATGCGCCGGGCATCGACGCCGAAACCGCGTTCAAGACCAACTTCCTGGGCGGCGGCGGCCAGATCGTCGAGTCGATCCGCGTGCCGCTGCGCAACCCGGAGTTCGCCCCGTTCATCCAGCGCATCAAGGACGCCCGGCCCGAGGCCGTGTTTCTGTTCCTGCCGGCCGGGGAACAAGGCGTGGCATTCATGAAGGGATTCCGCGAGCGCGGGCTGGCCGACGCCGGTATTCGCGTGATTGCCACCGGCGACCTGACCGACGACCACGTACTGCCTGCCATGGGCGATGCCACGCTGGGCGTGATCACGTCCTTCCACTACTCCGCCGCGCATGATTCGAAGGAGAACAAGGCCTTCCTGAAGGCCTTCGCCGATGCCAACCCTGGCGCCGGCCGCCCGAACTTCATGGCCGTGGCCGCCTACGACGGCATGGCGGCAATCTACGACGCGCTGAAGAAGACCAGCGGCGCAACCGACGGCGACAAGTTCCTAGGCGCGCTCAAGGGCATGAAGCTGCAGAGCCCACGCGGCGCGATCACGATTGACCCGGCCACACGCGACGTGGTCCAGACGGTCTACATCCGCCGCGTCGAGAAGATCAACGGCGAGCTCTACAACGTCGAGTTCGACAAGTTCGACAATGTGAAGGACTCGGGCAAGTAGCCTGCGGCACATCCGCCCCCCGCTCAAGCCTGCAGCGTCAGGATTCTTGGGGAGCGATCACCTTCGACATTTCCGAGGTCTGGTTCCAGCCGTTCCGCAGATAGAGCGGCCGGCCCGCCTCGGTGGCGTGAAGGATGGCAAACCCCACGCCGCGCCGCGCGAACTCGGCTTCGGCCATCGTCATCAGTTGTTGCGCCAGGCCTTGCCGCCGATGGGTCGGCTCGACATAGACGTTGAGCACGTAACCGCGCTGGTCCTGGGTAGGGTGCGCAGGGTGCGGCGGCCAGTCGATCAGCATCAGCCCGATACTGGCCACCGGTCGGCCGGCGTCGATCAGCAGGTAACCAAAATAGCTGCCATCGACCAGCCTTGGGCCCAGCCAGATGCGGAAATTGGCCGTCATCGTGCGCAGGGGCCCGGCCGCGAAGCCTGCCTCCTGAAACATCATTTCGCGATGACGACAGATCAGTTCGAGGTCGTCGGCCCCAACGGTACGAACATCCATGTGGAAAGTCTCTGAATCCTGTTGATCAGTAAGGGTATTCGGGTCACAAGATATCCGGAGCGTGGCCGCGCCATGCGGACCACCACTCCGGAACCGGTCAGAACGGCGACAGGGTTTCAAGGGCCTTGGCATGTTCCTGCCTCAGCATGCGCAGGATCAGCGCGGCCCCTTCATTCGAGAACTCCGGCGACGCGGCGTGCGCCACAGCCACCGTCAACACACCCATCGCCCCTTCGACACGCTCCAACTGCCGGAACGCCATGACACCCGACGACGAAGCACCCGCATTGGATTGCCCTGGTTGCCCGGCTTGCCGCTTTACAACGGGCTTGCGCGAAGCGGCTCCGGGTACCGGCTTATCCATGCCCCGGCCTCCCGAGGGGGAGGGAGACCGGACCCGCAGGTAAGATGCAGACATCGTAGCGATGCATGGCGTAACTCCTTCAAAAGAAAAGCGTCAGGCGGGCTGAAGCGCCCGCATCACCGCCCTTGCGGCAACCCATGCATTGTGGAATCCGCACGATGCCAAGGAAATGAGACGATTCTGAAAAACCTCGGAAACGTCTGGTCTCCCGCCAGTCGCCGTTTACATGACCCGGCCCCGGCGTCCCATTGCTAACGCACCGTGACCAGCCGGTCCAGCAGCGCCTTGTCCGCCAGCAGTGCGGCGCTGTCAGACCGGTGCACCACCCTGCCCCGGTCGAGCACCATGGCCCGCTGCGTCATCGCCAACGCCAGTCGCGCATGCTGCTCCACCACGATGACCGCCATGCCCCCATCGGCGATCAGGCCGGCAATCACGCGCTGGAGCTCCTGCACGATGATCGGCGCCAGCCCCTCCATCGGCTCGTCCAGCAACAGCAACGCGGGATTGACCATCAACGCCCGGCCGATCGCCAGCATCTGCTGCTCGCCGCCCGACAACTGGTTCCCAAGATTGCGCCTGCGCTCTGCCAGCCTCGGAAATATCCGATAGACACCTTGCATGTCCCACGGCCCCGGCCTTGCCACCGCGCTCAGGTGTTCCTCCACGGTCAGCGACGGAAACACCCATCGTTCCTGCGGCACCCAGCCGATGCCGCCCTGGGCACGACGATGCGGCGGCGTCCTTGCCAGGTCCTGCCCCTGCCACATCAGCCTGCCGCCGCGCAACCGCGTAAAGCCCATCAGCGTGGAAAGCAGCGTGGTCTTGCCCACGCCATTGCGCCCCAACAGCGCAAGACTGTCCCCAGCGCCCAGCGTCAGGTCGATCTGGTCCAGCACGATGGCCTCGCCGTATCCGGCGCTGACGGCTTCCAGGCGCAGCAGCTCACTCATGGACAGCCTCGCCAAGATAGACCTCCTTCACTCGCGGATCAGCGGCAATCTCTTCGGGCGTCCCTTCAGTCAGCACGCGCCCGGCCACCAGTACCGTGATCCGTTCGGCAAAGCGGAACACGAGATCCATGTCGTGTTCGATAAAGACAATGGT
>Ga0213878_10000767_pt1 | contig 11605 bp, 7 predicted proteins | sample VelepicoBEBS_R02_FD_161053 | JGI IMG/M metagenome (GOLD analysis project Ga0213878, IMG submission 161053) | Vellozia epidendroides bulk soil microbial communities from rupestrian grasslands, the National Park of Serra do Cipo, Brazil - BS_R02 | ecosystem: Environmental > Terrestrial > Soil >... | reverse complement strand
CCGCGGCCAGCGCGGTGATCGATGGCGATCGGATCCGGCTCCAGTACCGGAGCGATGGCCGACCTCGCCAGTTGGAGTTCTTCCCTCTGGAGCCGATGCGCCTGCAGGCGGCCGCGCCCCAACGGCTCGACCTTTCGCCGTCGTCCGGGATCTCGCGGCCGGGCAGCGCGCCAGACGTGCAAGTCTCGCTGGATCTATTGGCTCAGCAGCCGGTGGGCCCCGATTTCAAAGTGCTGCGCGGCGTGCTGGTCGGCGACGGCGGACCGGGCGAGCGGTCCGCAGCGGGCTGGGCCGGTCTGATCGAAGTGCCGCTCAGTGCCGGTGTCGTACCCGCCTTCGCGCCTGGCGGCGCTACCGCCGGTAAACCCGCGCAGGACGGAAAGCTCGCTGCTGCGGTGCCACCCGACCCAGTTCGAAGCGCGGCGCCGATGTCGCTGCTGCTGGCGCTTGCCGGTGCATTCCTGGGTGGCTTGATCCTGAACCTGATGCCGTGCGTGTTCCCGGTGCTGTCGCTGAAGCTGCTCGCGCTGATCCAGCACCGCCACCGCGGCGACCCGTCACTCGCAGCGCATGGGTTCGCTTTCGCCGCGGGCACGATTGCGAGCTTCTTACTGCTGGCATGCGCGCTGGTCGCGCTGCGCGCTGGAGGTGCGCAACTCGGGTGGGGCTTCCAGCTGCAGGCGCCGCTCGTAGTCGCGCTGTTGACCGCGCTGTTCTTCGGCATCGGCTTGAATCTACTCGGCGCTTTCGAAGTTTCGCTCGGCACTGCGTTTCTGAACTCGACCGCCGTGCGCGGCCTCGATGATCACCATCTGCGCGGCAGTTTCGCAACCGGCGTGCTTGCCGCGCTGATTGCGTCGCCCTGCACCGCTCCGTTCATGGGCGCCGCGCTCGGCTATGCGGCGACGCAGCCCGCGCCGGTCGCGCTGTCCGTGTTTGCGGCCCTCGGAGCCGGCGTGGCAACGCCCTACCTGGGTCTGACGCTTTCGCCGCCGCTGCTGCAGCGATTGCCGCGTCCGGGTGTCTGGATGCAGCATCTGCGCCAGATCATGGCGTTCCCGATGTTCGTCACCTGCGTGTGGCTTCTGTGGGTGCTCGCGCAACAGATCGGTACCGACGCGCTGGCACTGGTTCTGGCGGCACTAGTGGCACTGGGTCTGGCGGCGTGGGCGGCCGGCCAAGCGCAGCGCGGCGCGCGCGGCTTCGGCTGGCTCGGAATTGCGGCTGCAGTGCTGGCTGCGCTGACCCTGGTCGGCGCAACACACCACCCCGTGCTGCCGCAGGCGCGCGCAACCACGGTGAAGTCGGACGCGTGGAGCCAGTGGTCGCCCGCCGAGCTGGACCGCGCGCTTGCGCGCGGTCCGGTTCTGGTCGACTTCACCGCTGCCTGGTGCGTCACCTGCCAAGCCAACGAGCGTTTCGTATTGCGCTCCGAGAGCGTCGCTGCCGCGCTCGCGCAGCGGCGCGTGACGGTGTTGCGCGCCGACTGGACCAACCGCAACGATGCGATTGCGCGCGAGCTCGCCCGCTTCGGGCGCAGCGGCGTGCCACTGTATGTGCTGTACGACTCGAACGGACGGCCGCGCGTGCTGCCGGAGATTCTGACGTCGGGCCAGGTGTTGGAGGCATTGTCGCAGCTATAGGAACTGGGGCTAGCCGCGAGAGTGAAAGTGCGCTACAAGCGCGCATCGCCGCGGGCTTGCCCGCCGTAGCGCCGGCAGGCGCGAAGGCGGGGCGCGCTCTTCGAAGCTGAGCTTTCTCGCAAGAATGCAATATCGTCGACTGGGCCAGAGCGGACTGAAAGTCAGCGAGCTTTCGTTTGGCGCTTGGGTCACGTTCAGCAATCAGTTGGACGTGCGCGGCGCGGTGCAGTGCATGTCGGCCGCGCGCGACGCTGGCGTGAATTTCTTCGACAACGCTGAGGTGTACGCGGGTGGCCAGGCCGAACGGGTGATGGGAGCGGCCTTGCGCGAGCTCGGATGGCCGCGAGCGAGTTACATCGTCTCGACCAAGTTCTTCTGGGGCGTCAGCGGCGGGCCCAACGAACGCAACACCTTGAACCGCAAATATCTGCTCGGGGCGATCGACGGCTCGCTGGAGCGTCTGGGCCTCGGTTACGTCGACCTGGCGTTCTGCCATCGAGCGGACCCGGATACGCCGCTGGAAGAGACCGTTCGTGCAATGCACGACATCATCGAGCGCGGCAAAGCTTTGTACTGGGGCACGTCGGAGTGGAGCGCTGACGAGATCGGGGCGGCGTGGGAAATCGCGGACCGCCACCACCTGCACAAACCGGTCACCGAGCAGCCCCAATACAACCTGTTCTGCCGGCGGCGCGTCGAGGAGGAGTACGCGTCGTTGTACAGGCGAATCGGTCTGGGCCTGACGACCTGGAGCCCGCTCGCATCGGGCCTGCTCACCGGCAAGTACCGCGACGGGATCGCACCGGGCACGCGTGGCGCGCTCGAGGGCTACGCGTTCCTGAAGGAGCGCCTGCTCGACGCAGGTCGCAATGCCAAGGTGGCGGCATTGGCCGAAGTGGCGCGTGAGCTTGGGTGCACCGTCGGCCAGCTCGCGATCGCCTGGTGTCTGAAAAACCCGAACGTGAGCACGGTGATCACGGGCGCGCGCAACGCCGATCAGGTCCGAGAGAACATGATGGCCGCGCAGATTGCACCCCGTCTCGAAGGAGTGCTGATGGAACGGATTGCATCGATCATCGGCGACGACCATGATTGACTCGTTCGAGGAACGCGGGCGATCCGGCAACGTTCTGCGCGGTGTGCTGATCGTCGTGATGCTTGCAGCGGCGGCAGCGGCGTTCTACTGGTTCGTGCTGCGCGAGAAACCGGCGCCGCCGCCTCCCCCCGTTGCGCCCGCACTGCCCGCCGCCGCTCCGGCCCCGCCGCCGCCCCAGCCGGCGGAAACCGGCCCGCTGCTTCCGACGCTGGCCGAAAGCGACACCGAGATGCTGCAGGCACTGACCCGGTTGCTGGGGACGGGCGCCGAATCGCTTCTGCTTCGGCCCGGCGTCGTGCATCGGATCGTCGCGACGGTCGATAACCTGCCGGAGGACAAGGTTCCACAGCAGGTCTTGCCCGTGCGCTCGCCCGGTGGCACGTTTCAGACCGCCAATCAGGGCGGAAGCGTTGCAATCAGCCCCGCCAACGCTGCACGCTACTCGCGCTACGTGACCCTGGTTACACAACTGGACATCGCCGGGCTGGTGACGACGTACCGCCACTACTATCCGCTGTTCCAGCAGGCCTATCGCGAGCTCGGTTACCCGAAGGGCGAATTCAACGACCGGCTGATCGAGGCGGTCGACGACATGCTCGAGGCGCCGCAGCCGCCGCCACCCGTCGCGCTGGTGGCGCCGCGCGCGATGTTCGACTATGCGGACCCGGACCTTCAAGACGCTTCGGCCGGACAGAAACTGCTGATGCGGCTGGGGCCCGAGAACGAAGGGCGGGTGAAGGCCAAGCTGCGCGAGCTGCGCCGTGCGCTCGATAGCATCGACCTTCCGCGCTAGCGGGTTCCGACCTCAAGTTTTCTGCGCCGGCGCCGACTTCCGCAGAGAAGGCGGCGTGCGCCCGCTCTCTGTCACGGATCGGAATCGCAATGTTCAAGTTCGGAATCTGCAGCGGGATTGCCTTCGAATGGGCGCACGGCCCGCTGGTGAGCTCGCTGCACGGCCTCGGATCGGCGTCGATCCGCGCTGCACTGGCAGGCCTGGTCGCCTGGATCGCGCTCGAGATCGCCCAGGCGACATGGCGCACGGTGATGCTGCTCGACGATCGCCCGCCGCAGCGCCCCGACGCGCGCCGACCGTAAACCAACGAACGTCTTAACCGGCTCGTTTTTTCACGGCGAGCATCGTGCCGCGACAGGCGCGGCTGCCGCAGTGGCACTCGTACTGGCGCTTCAAGGTCGGTGTCAGCCGCTCCTCGATAATCAGACAATAGTCGTACGAGAGCTCCTCGCCACGCCGGATGTTGCGGATCGCCTGGATGTAGACCCGCCCATCCTCGGTTTCCTCCGTCTCGCAGTTCGGGCTGCACGAGTGGTTGATCCAGCGCGCCGAATTGCCGCCGACATTGGCGTCGATCACGTGGCGGTTGTCGTCCAGCGAAAAGTAGAACGTATGGTGCGGATCGGCCGGATCCGACGGCGGTCGCCGGTCGGCCTCGCGCCAGGTGATGCGCTCGCCGCGGTACTCGATGATTCGTTCCCCCTTTTGGATCCGACGTGCTGCGTATACGCCGCGGCCGTGGATGAGCGAATCGCGCACGAGTATCTTCCTGAGCGGCGTTGCGACGGTTTTGCCGTTCATTACGGCCTTGCCGTTCGTGGCGTGAGCTGCAGCGCGCCCGGCGTTCAAGGTGCTGCGCGCGCTGGTCTTCTTTCTGTTCTCGGGCATTTTGTTCCAGACGCGGTGAAATCGGAAATCAGGCAAGGCGGCGCGGAAGTATCGCAGAAAGCAGCGCGCTTTAGTCGGACCACAGCTCCCGCAGCGCTTGCACCGGCGTGGTTTTTACGATCCGCAGCAGATTGTTGAACTGGTCGGTCCACACGCCGACACGCGGATCCGGAGCGATCGGCGCGGCATGACCGGCGAACTCGGGCTGATGAAATGCGTCTTCGCGCGACGCGAGCAGCACCCAGTCGGAGCGGAAGGCCGGCGCGTCCTCGGGGGGATCGTCGCTCACCAGCCGGGCGCTTAGGCCCAGATCTGCAGCGAGGTTCGCCAGTACGGGTTTGAGGTCGAGGAAGCGGTTCGAAATGTGTACGGCGACGATGCCGCTGTCGCTCAGGCAGCGCGCGTACACCTGCAGCGCCTGGCGGGTTAAAAGGTGCACCGGAATCGAGTCGCCCGAGAACGCATCGACGGCGAGCACGTCGTAGCGTGGTGCGCGGCCCTGCGCGAGCTCCCGCTGCAGCGAGAGCCTGGCGTCGCCGATGGCGATCTGCACCTCGGCCGGCGTCTGGGCCAGATACGTGAACTCGCGATGAGCGATCGCCACCACGTCGGGGTCGATCTCGTAGAACCGAACCATGTCCCCCTGGCGGCCGTATCCGGACAGCGTGCCCGTTCCGAGTCCGATCACGCCGAGTCGGATCTCGGGCCGCCGCCGCTGGGCCGCCAGGATCGCGCGGCCCACTCCCGAACTGCGGGCGTAATAGGAGCCGGGTTCCATGCGGTCGGGGCCATTGACCAACTGCTCGCCGTGCAGGATCACGCCGTGCAGCAGTCGCCGCACCTGCAGATCGCCCTCACCGACCTGGCGCACCCGCAGGGTGCCGTAGAAGTTGCGGCGCATCAGGATCACATCGGAACGCAGGAAGCGGACGAACGAGACATCCCACCAGGCGGTAGCGACGGTGCCAATCGCGGCCAACGCGCACAGCAAGCGCAGCGGGGGGCCGCCCGATCCGGGGGCGATGGCGGCCAGCAGCGCTGAGCCGCACACCCCCAGGAGGGCAAGCGGAAGCTCGTACACGCCGTTAAAGACGCGCGGCGCGATCAGGCCGGCGAAAACGCCTCCGAGCGCGCCGCCGAGCGAAATCATTAGGTAAAAGCGCGTCAATCCATTGGCTGCGTTGGCCGCAGGGCGGCGCGCCGCAAGCTCCCCGTGGCAGAACAGACACGTGAACAACACACCCGCGCAGTACAGCGGTACTGCGAGCGACACATCGAGCACTCCTGAACCGGCCGACAGCCCGAGCGCCATCAGCACGGCGCTCGCGAGCGCTGCCGGGATCCCCCACGCCGGCCGGTACCAGCCACGGCCCGAGATACCGCCGAACGCCAGCACAAAGCTCGCCAGATACAGCGCCAGCGGCGCCAGCCACAGGAACGGCACCGAGGCGACGTTCTGCGAGATGTGGGCGGTCGATCCGAGCAGGATCACGACACCCAGTGCGGACAGCCACAGCCACACCCAGGCGCTGCGCGCGGAGGGCGGAGATGATGTCTCAACTGGGCCGGAGTGTTCGGGTTGCCCGGCGAGCGACAGCGGCGGGACGGCGCGCCTCGCAGGGCGCGCCGGCTGCGGCGGCGCGAAGCTGCGCTTCGCGAAACCCCGCCTCCGCCCCTCGTGGTGGCGAAAGGCGCGCACAGCGAGACGGGCACCCGGACGCTCCGGCCCGATCGGTTGAGCATCGGTCTGCCTCGACAGCCACGCCACGACCGCGCACGTGCACACGAACACCGCGTATGCAAAGCTCCAGTTGAGCGCCTGAACGTGAGAGTCGTAGCGTGGTTCGATCCAAAGCGGGAACGCGATGAGACCGGCGAGCGAGGCGGCGTTGGACAGCGCGAACAGCCGGTACACCGAGCGCGCCGGTTGGCGGCGCACCAGCCACGATTGCAGCAACGGGCCCGTCGACGCCAGCAGGAAATAGGGCAGGCCGATGGTTGCGGCCAACAGCGTCAGGATCGCCGCGGCAGCGTCTTGACCGCCTGCCGGCTTGAAGCGATCCGAAACCTCGATCGGCAGGAAGGCTAGGCTCGCCGCCAGTAAAGCGGTGTGCAGCAGCCACTGCCGTCGCGGCGCCAGGCGTTGTGCCACCCAGTGGGCGTACCCGTATCCGGCCGGAAGCAGCACCTGGAAGAACACCAGGCAGGTCGTCCACACTCCTGCACCACCGCCAAACCACGGCAGGATCTGCTTGGCGACGATCGGCTGGACGAGGAATAGGAGCAGCGCCGAAAGGGCGATGCAGATTCCGTGTAGCAGCATGAGGCGCGCGATTCTAGTGGTTGACTGTTAACGGGTTGCCGGCTGTTCGGATGTCGTCCGCGCTTGGGGCTGCGTGGCAATCGCCCCGCAATCGCCCCAACTAGGAGGCGGATCCTGCCCTTAATCCGCGGTTCCGGCCGCCAGCCTCGCCATAACGTATGGCGTGGGGCGTGATCGCGCGCCCGAAGCGACCGCTGCCCGACGAGGTGCGAGTGTTCGAGTTCACGGACAGGGACCTGATCCGCGAGGCCGATCCGGATCCGGCCGTTCTCGGTGAGGCCGGCATCGCCTGGCGCGTGCTCGTCGGCCGCGACCGCAAGCCGATCGGGGTGCGTCTGACAATTGCGCATGCGGGAAGCGCGCAAGGAGAGCCGGGCGCACAAGTTACCCTCAGCGCGCTGCTCGACTGCGTTCTGGCAGGCCTGACAACCGAAGTCGATGAGCAGCCGGTATTTCCGCACGGCCTGATCGTGCTTTCGCCGGGCGACTTTGAACTCAACGAAGCGATGCAAGGGTGGCGCGCTCCGCGCAACGTGCTGCTCGAGTTCGGGCTGGACGACCTGCGTGATGACCGCTGGTTGAACATGATGTTCGAAGTGCGCAAGCAAGGCGTGCGCATGGCGTTGCGCGTGGACGGGCCGGACGCAGTCCCGCCCGAGCGCTTGCCATACTTTCAGTATCTGGTGGCGCCGTCACGCCAGGCGGTTCCGCAGACAGTCGACCCGGCAAACGTCTCGATCCTGACTCTGGAAGCATCGGACCACGCACAGATCGACGCAGATTTTTCCTCGGGTGTGCACGCTACTTCAGGCTGGCCGCTGCAGGCGCCGAACCGGCGCGAGCCGGGTGGCCCAACTCCGACGCAGACCGCCGTATTTGAACTGATCCGCCTGGTGCAAGCCGACGCCGGTGTCAGTGCACTGGAGCGGGTGTTCCGCGGCGAGCCTCGGCTCGCCTACCTGCTGCTGACGCTCGCCAACAGCGCTGCGCTGCGCCGCTCTGGACCCGTCTCATCGATCGGCCACGCGATCTCGCTGCTCGGGTACCAGCGGCTGGTGAAGTGGCTGGTGTTGCTGCTTGCGATCGCGGACAAGGACGAAGGCACAGCGCCACTGGTCTACGTGGCGGTTGCGCGGGGACATCTGCTGGAGAACCTGCTGGCGGCAGCCCGCCGCCCGCGCTCCGAGAGGGACGACGCGTTCATTGTCGGCACGTTCTCGCTGCTGGATTCGATCACGGGCCAGCGCTTGGCTGATCTGTTGCGCGATGCACACTTGCCGGCGTCGATCGCAGAGGCGCTACTGGCGGATAGCGGTCCGTACGCGTCGCTGCTGCAGATCGCGCGCGAATTCGAGGCTCCCGATCCTCGCTTGCTACCTCGCATCCAGGCCGAGCTGGGCATCGAACCGGCCGAGGCGAATCGGGCGCTGCTCAGGGCAATCGCCTCGGCAGACTCGTTGCAGTCCCTGATCTAGCCGCTTTGTTGCGACTTCCTCGCCTTGCGCGGCGGGCCGCTGCGTCGTGGCGGAGTCGGCGGATCCATCTCAGGCGGCACGTCGAACTTCCGAGTCGGGCGCCGCAAGGGGAACTGCTTGGGGGCGCGCAGGTAGCGCTCCGCATGTGCGGCCCATAACTCGTCGACCGAGCGAAACCGCCCGGGCATAGCGACGAACAGTTTCAGTCCGAACTGCTCGCACACGCGAACGACGTTGCGCAGCAGGCCATGCCCGCGCTCGACCGATGTCACCGTGTCGATCGACACCCCGATCTGGTGTGCGAGGGCCGCCATGCTCAAGTTGTGTGCCCGCCGGCAATCCTGCAGAGATCGCCTTCCGGACGGTGCCAACGCAGGACCAGCGTTCTCGCTGGCAGCCCCGATCAGAACGCGCGCGACCGTCTCGTCACCCGAGGCGACATCCTCGCGGCGCGCGGCGGCCACCATACTGACCCCGAGACTTCGCAGCAGCCGCAGCCAGGTATCCAGTCGCACCGCCAGCGGCTGCTCGAATGCGTGCTTCACGTTGTTGAACTCGACACCGCTGTCCAGGCTCAGCCGGTACGCGCACGGCGGCTGCACTTGCGGCATCCGCTGCACGAACTCATCCAGCGTCATCACGCTCGGTGCCCAGTGCACCGCACTTCCCGGACTGTGGTCGCTTTCCAGGCGAGTGAGTCCGGCGTCCGTTTGTTGCATCTTTTCTTCTCGAACCGGTCGGTTCTTGCTTCTCGTTAGCGGTGCGAAAGGTATCGCGCCGCCCCCTCCCTGCTGCACACACGCTAGACGATATGGATGATCCACCCTGCCGATCGGGTGGGCAACAGGTCTAACGGGACTGCGTCCCTATTATTCGATGGTAAAACCTTCAGTAATTGGGCCCGCGGCCCCCGGCGTGCGTACTCGTCAGGCGGTACGCCGCTGCGGCTTCTTCTTCTCGGACGTAGCGGAGGGCCTACGGACGACACCGCTGGATGCGGTGGATGAGGTCTTTTTTGCGACGCCGCGAGCACGTGTTGCGGCCGCCGCGGCCTTTCCGGCAGCTTTTTTGGGGATCGCCGCTGGTTTGACAGTTTGGGCTGGCGCCGGCACGGCGGCCCGGCTCGATTTGGCATGGGCGCGCCTCGGAGCGGGCGCCGACTTGGTGCGCGGCACTTTTGGCGGCGTCGGACGCCGGGCCGATTTCGCCGGCCGCGCCTGTGCCGGTGCAGCGTCGTCTGCCGGCGGCTGGGAGGGTGGAGGCGCGCCCTTGGCGGCTCGCGGCGCGCGCGGTTCGAACTTGAAGGCGATCGAGCCGTCGGGTTCGCGCGCCAGGCGCGCGGCGAACTTGCGGCGAGTGCGATTCGAGACGAAATCGCGCAGCAGATCGGTACGCCCTTCGGACAGCAGCTTGTGCATCTGATCCGGCGCGATGGTCTGCTGCAGGATGACGCGGCCGGAGCGGAAGTCGCAGCTCTTCGACGGCCCGACTGCGTTTTCGCAGACGTAGGCCATCGGCATTTCGAACACGCGACCGCCGCACTTGGGGCACGTGCCGAGCGACGTCTGCCCGCTGAAATCGGGCGCCGGTGATTCGTCGTCACCGGCACTGTTGCCGAAGTCGAATTCGAGTTTGAACTCCGGCGAAATTTTCAGAACCGCAGCGAACGGACGGCCAATTTTGCTGCGAAAGCCGGTCAACGGGCCGATGGTCCGATCGCGTAGCAACTGCTCGACCTCCTCATATTCGAACGTTCGACTGGCGGGATGCTTGGGCAGCGAGAAGTCGCATTTGGTGCATGCGAAGCGCCGGTAGTTCTCCTGCACGGTGCCGCCGCATTTCGGGCAGGGCGTTTGCATCGTCGCGTAGTCGCCGGGAACCGTGTCCGACTGGTAGCTCTTCGCGCGCTCGACGATGTGGCGTGCCATTTTGGCGATTTCGCGCATGAAGGACGACCGCTTCAGCGCGCCGCGCTCCATTTGCGCGAGCTTGTGCTCCCACTCGCCGGTCAGCTCGGGAGCGGTCAGCTCCTCCACCCCGAGGCCGCGCAGCAGCGTGAGCAGCTGGAAGGCTTTCGCGGTCGGGTGCAGGTCGCGCCCGTCGCGCACCAGGTAGCGCTCCGCGATCAAGCCTTCGATGATCGCTGCACGCGTGGCGGGCGTGCCGAGCCCCTTGCCCGCCATTGCCGCGCGCAGATCGTCGTCGTCGACCAGCTTGCCGGCGCCCTCCATTGCCGACAGCAGCGTCGCCTCGGTGTAACGCGCCGGCGGCCGTGTCTGCAGCGCGGTCGCACCGATCGAGGCCGTGCGCACGGTTTCGCCGGCCTCGACCGGCACCAGCGAAGCCTGCGCATCCTGTGCCTCGCGCCCGTACACCGCCAGCCAGCCCGGTTCGACCAGGATCCGCCCATCCGTTTTGAACGAGTGGCTCTCGACTTCCGTGATGCGGGTGGTCACGAGGTATTCGGCAGCGGGGAAGAACACCGCCAGGAAGCGTCGGACCACCATGTCGTACAACTTCAGTTCCGGCTCCGACAGGTGCCCAGGCTCCTGCAGTGTGGGCACGATCGCGAAGTGGTCCGAGATCTTGGAGTTGTCGAAGACTCTGCGATTCGGCTTGACCCAGCCCTGGTCCAGCACGCGCCGAGCATGCGGCGCGAAGGGACGCAGAGGCGCCGCCTCCTGCCGGTGCTTGCCGCCCGCCTTGCCGCCGGACAGCATCTGCATCGTCTTGACCACCACGGACACGTAATCCTCGGGCAACGCGCGCGAGTCGGTGCGCGGATAGGTCAGAACCTTGTGCCGCTCGTATAGCGCCTGCGCCAGTGCGAGCGTTGCCTTGGCGGAGAAGCCGAAGCGCGAATTGGCCTCCCGTTGCAGCGAGGTCAGGTCGAACAGCAACGGCGACAGCTGCGTGCTTGGCTTGGATTCCTCGCTGACGCGCCCGCGCTTGCCTTCGCACGCCGTGACGATGTCGCGCGCCCGCTGCTCGTTCCACAGCCGCTCGGCGCGCAGTTCTGGATCGCTCTCGCTGCGCTGGAAGCCTGGATCGAACCAGCGCCCCTCGTATGTACCCGCCGCGCAGGCGAACTCTGCCCGGACCTCCCAGTAGTCGCGCGCGACGAACTTCCGGATCTGCTCCTCGCGCTCGACCACGATCGTCAGAGTCGGCGTCTGCACGCGGCCGACCGTGGTAAGAAAGAAACCGCCGTCGCGGCTGTTGAAGGCGGTCATCGCGCGCGTACCGTTGATGCCGATCAGCCAGTCGGCTTCGGAACGGCAGCGTGCGGCGTCGGCGAGCGGCTGCATGTCGGCGTCGCTGCGCAGTTGCTCGAATGCCTCCCGGATCGCAGCGGGCGTCATCGACTGCAGCCACAAGCGCGAGATC
>Ga0213878_10000766_pt1 | contig 11607 bp, 12 predicted proteins | sample VelepicoBEBS_R02_FD_161053 | JGI IMG/M metagenome (GOLD analysis project Ga0213878, IMG submission 161053) | Vellozia epidendroides bulk soil microbial communities from rupestrian grasslands, the National Park of Serra do Cipo, Brazil - BS_R02 | ecosystem: Environmental > Terrestrial > Soil >... | reverse complement strand
TCAGCCGAGCGCGAACGCGGCGACCTGCGAGGCCTCGGCGATGCGGCCCGCTTCGAGCAGCGCGGTCGCGAGGCCGAGCGTCGCATGCCGCAGCATCGGCTCGTCGGGCGCCGGCAGCGTGCGAACGCGCTCGAGCGTCGCGCGCGCCGCGTCGAGATCGCCGGAGCGCCGCTCGATCTCCGCGCGCAGCGCGAGCGCCGCGGTCGCGTGGCGGTCGGCGTGCGCGACGTCGTCGAGATGTGCGAGCGCCTCCGCGTCGCGCCGCAGGCGTGCCGCCGCAAGACCGGCGTTGTACGAGAGCACCGCGTCGTGCGGCGCGACCGCGAGCCCCGCGCGCGCCGCAGCGAGCGCGTCCTCGAGCCGGCCCTCTTCGAGCAGCCGGTGCGAGCGGCGTCCGTAGTCGGCCGCGGTCGCGACCGGCGCGTCCAGCTCGGCCGCGCGCAAGCGCGCCGCCTTCGCGGTCTCGCCGCGCGCTTCGTAGAGGTCTTGCAGCACGCGCAGCGCGATGCCGTTCCCGGGCTCGAGCTCGAGCGCGCGCAGCGCGAACGGCTCGGGATCACCGAGATTCTCGCGTTGCGTGACGGCGGCGGCGGAGAGCAGCAGCGTGACGTACGCGGCGTCGCTGATCCCGTCGCGCCGCTGCTCGAGGCGCTCGAACGCCTCCGCGAAGCGGCGCCGGCGCATCAGATAGTTGACGTACTCGGTGATCCCCGATTCGCCGGCGCGGTCGGCGCCGTCGCGGAACGTCCGCTCCGCGTCGTAAAAGCGGCCGGCGCGCTCGTAGGCGTTCGCGAGCAGCGTGCGCAGCATCGCCGAGTCCGGCTTGTTCGCCAGCGCGCGCTCGAACCACGGGAGCGCCTCTTCGGTGCGTTCTTCCTTGACGTAGGTCGAGGCGATGTTGAGGGCGGACTTCCAGGTGAAGATCTCGTCGTCGACCATTGCGTGGTGCAGCGCCTGCGCGCGGCACGCGATCGCGCGTTCGTACTCGGCGCGCGCCTCGTCGAAGCGGCGCATCCGTGAGAGCAGGTGCGCGCGCGTGAAGACGACGTTCCCGTGCTCGGGCGTGTCGCGCAGCGCCTGGTCGATGATCTCCAGCGCGCGCTCGAGGTCGCCGCGCCCGTCCGCGTAGGCGTACGCGAGCATCACCTTCGCGATCGGGAAGAACGCGCGGGTGGGGCCCGGCATCGCGAACATCTTCTCGAGCACGTCGATCCCGGTCGCGTGGTCGCCGGCCGCGATCGCCGCGACGCCGAAGTTGAACCACGAGAACGCGTCGTCCGCGGCCTCGCGCAGCGCGCGCTCGAGCAGCGGCTGGTTGCGCTCGTACTTGCCGCGCGCGTCCATGATCTCGCTGGTGTAGCCCTTGTGCCTCACGACGACCGGCGACATCACCGAGAGCAGATGGCGCTCGCCGTCGACCATGACGTTCTCGTGGATCACGTTGCGGTAGCGGATGCGCGGCGTCGTCGGAAAGATGCGCGGCAGCATGTGCGTCATCGTCGACGCGGCGCCGGAGAGGTCGTCGACCTCGTTCTGGATCTGCACGTATACGCCGGTCAGGTCGGCGGGCGTCTCGCGGAGCGCGCGCAGCAGCGGCAGCGACTCGGCGGCGACCTCTTCATCCGCGTCGAGGACGAGCGTCCAGCGCTTCGTCGCGAGCTGCAGCGACTCGTTGCGCGCCCAGCCGAAGTCGTCGCGCCACTCGCGGACGATCACGTTCGCGCCGAACTCGCGCGCGATCTCGACGGTGCGGTCGGTCGAGCCCGTGTCGACGACGTTGATCTCGTCGACCACGTCGCGCACGCTGGCCAGGCACTCGGCGAGGAAGCGCTCCTCGTTCTTCACGATCATGCACAGGCTCAGCCCCGGATCGAGCTGTTCACGCTCGCTCGGCGGGACGGGCAAGTTGAAGAGCAGACCGGTCTGCGCGCGCGCGAACTCGCTCCCGGCGGAGTCGTCGACGATCTCTAACGGCACACCGATAGTATCGGTCGCCGGCGCGAGGAAAAACAGAAAGGACCCGCCTGAGCGAGCCCTTTCCATTGGACTTCCATTTTCGGACCGCGGCCACGGGCCGCGGGAGGGCTTTAGCGCTCGACTAGAGCGCTAAAGCCTAGCGGAAGAGGCTGACGACCGACTGCGCGTTCTGGTTCGCCTGCGCGAGGACCGAGGTACCGACCTGCACCAGGATCTGGAGCTTCGTGTACTCGGTGGTCTCCTGGCCGACGTTGAGATCGCGGATCGTGGACTCCGAGGCCGTCAGGTTGACCGAGGCGACGTTGTCGTTGTTCAGGTCTTCCTGGAGCCGGACGATCGTCGCGCCGAGCTGCGAGCGCTGCGCGAGGACGGTCTGGAGGGCGTTGTCGATCTGACCGATCGAGTCTTCCGAGGCGAGCGAGCCGTTCGGGAACGTACCGGCGACTCCGGCGGGCCCGATCAGGTTCACGTTCGCGATCCGGAGCGAGTTCGTCGAGGTGTTGATGAACCCGACCTGGATCGTCGCGCCTTCCGAGGCGCCCGACTGGAAGTTGAACGCCGGGGCCGTCGGGTTCGACGCCGCCGCGACGTACTGGCTGACCTTGACGAACGAGGTCGTGCCGACGTCGAGCGTGCCGACCGTGCCGAAGCCGATCGTGACGTTGTCGATCGAGACCGCCGCCGCGTAGCCCGTGTTGCTGACGTTCAGCACGGTCGTCGCAACCGTGTTCGCCTTGCTGTCGTAGAACGAGACGATGAGGCCCTGCGTCGTCGAGGTGAGCTGCGCCACCTGGACTTCGATCGTGCCGTCGACCACCGTCGCGCTGTTCGCCACGAACGACACCTGGGTCGCGTCGACGAGCGTGCCGCCGCCGGCGAGATCGGAGTTCGAGGTGATCACCGCGTTCACGTCGGTCTGCTGCTGGAAGCCCGCGTGCGAGCCGTCGAGCAGGTTCTGGCCGTTGAAGTTGGTGTTCTGCGAGATGCGGTTGACCTCGAGCAGCAGCTGCTGCACTTCCGACTGCAGGTTCTTGCGGTCGTCGGTCGAGGTGATGTCCGACGCGCCTTCGACGGCGAGCGTGCGGACGCGCTGCAGGATGTCGGTCGTCGTCTGGAGCGCGCCTTCGGCGACTTGCGCCGCGTTGGTCGCGTCCTGAACGTTCCGCGCGCCCTGGTCGAAGCCGTTGACCTGGGCCTGGAGCGACTCGGCGATCGCGAGACCGGACGGGTCGTCCGCCGCCGTGTTGATGCGCAGACCGCTCGACAGCCGCGTGACGGCCGTGCTGAGCGCTGCTTGGTTACGATTGAGATTGAGGCTTGCGCTGTTCGCCAACAGGTTGTTGGCGATGGAAAGCCCACCAATGCCCGGCATGTGTTTCCTCCATGATCACACAGTGTGGTGAGGCGGGTGCTTCCTGACCCGTCCTATACACATCGTTCGGCCTGACGGCGGGAACTCTTTAGGCTTTCGGCGCCGGCCTGCGGCCCTTTCCGCCCAGGTCGGCGACCTTCGGTCCCTCCGCGCTCGGCTGCACGGGCTCGCCCGCCGCGGCGCGGTTCGTCCGCTGGATCTCGTCGTAGACCTCGGAGCGGTGGACCGGGATGGTGCGCGGCGCTTCGATCCCCAGCTTCACGGTGTCGCGATCGACCGCGACGACGACGATCCGGACGTCGTCACCGATCATGATCGCTTGGTTGAGCTTGCGGCTGAGGACTAACAGAAGACGCCCTCCGTGGCTGTGACGGAGGGCGCCCTTCCCGCTTCTTGCTCTACGCTCCCGCCGCTGGGGCGGGGGCTTTCCGTGGGATCGGTGTACGGACCGAGTACCCTCCCGTCTCGAGGGTGATCTGCCGGCCCGTCTTCGTTCGCAGGTTGACCACGATCGGCGCCAGCAGGTTCATCGTCATCTCGGCCGCCCCCGGGGTTACCACGACGACACACAGCGTCGCGAAATCCTCGGGATTATGCAGGTCGAGCGAGCTGGTCGCGTACGGCGGCAGGTGCGGTGAGTAGTCGGCGAAGATCTGCCACGGGTCGGCGGTCGGCAGCGCGACCGACGGATCGTCCAGGCTCTGGAGCCAGACGAACTTCTCCTGGCCGCCGAGGTTCAGCGCGATGAAGCGCCGCAGGTTCGCGAACCCGGGCAGCCCCCAGGGGAACGTCAGAACCTCGGACTCGCGGTAGGTGCACGTCCCGAACCGTGGCAACTCGACGGTGATCTCGCGGTCGGCGGCTACGGTGGTTTCGGTCATCACGCTCAAAATTCGGCCTCAGGTAAGATAGTCGAAGAGGGTCTTCGACTCGAGCTTGGTGGTCGTCGAGTAAGCGGCCTGGAGCGCCGTCTGGGTCTGCGAGAGCTGCGTGACCGCCGAAGCGACGTCGACGTCCTCGATCCCGGACTCGCTCTTCTTGTTATCGGTCAGGTCGGTCTGGAGTTGACTCTGGATGGCGCCCAGCGCTTGGATGCGCGCGCCGACGACCGAGCGAGCGTTCAGCACGCCGTTGAGCGCGTGGTCGACGTCCCCCAGTTGCGTTGATACGTTCTGCACGAAGTCGGCTTGCGGCGCGAGGTTCAGCACTTTGGTCAGATTGCCGGTGTTCGCCGCGCCCGGCGAGGGCGCGTCGCTGACGTAGAACGAGCCTTGCCCGGTGAGCACGACCTTCTGCGTCTTCGCGTTGAACGAGGCCGTGACGCCGGTCGTCGCGCTGACCGCGTTGATGCGGCCGACCAGGCTGGTCGCCGTACCGTCGTCGATCGCCGTCCCGGCCGGCATCGTGATCGTCGAGACGCCCTGCACGCCGTTCACGCTGCCGTTCACCGTGATCGAGTAGTTCCCGGTGGTATCAGCGACCGGCGTGACGGCGAACGCGTTCGGGGTCCCGATCGTCGTCGGCGCGGGTGACGCCGGCGAACCCTGCGGCCCGTAGACGACCGCGCCGGCTTGGTTGATGGCGGCGGCGCTCTGGTCGACCGCCGTGCCGTTCACCAGCGTGTTGCGCAGCGTGATCAGCGTCTGGAAGACGTCGGGCGAGCCGTCCGAGGACTGGTAGTTGAACGCCGCGCCGAACGTCGTCGAGAGCGCGAAGCTCTGCCCGTTGTAGACGAGCTGTCCCTGCGTCTGCTCGTTGCCGAGGAACTGGACGGCGGAGACGGGATTCCCTTGCTGCTGCACCGGCGGGTTGACGGTCTTCGCGCTGCCGGCGAAGACGTAGCGGCCGCCGTACGCGGTGTTTCCGACCGCGATCGCCTGCTGCAGGAGCTGATCGATCTGGTTGCCGAGCGCGGTGCGCTGCTGCGAGGTCAGCGTGTCGGACGAGCCTTGGATGGCGAGCTGGCGCGCGCTCTGCAGCACCGAGGTCAGGCTGCTCAGCGCGCTGTCGGTCGTGGTCAGCTCGGAGACGGCGTTCTGCACGTTCGTCGACTGCTGCGTCGCCGCGTCGATCGTCGTGTGCAGCGTGAGATCCTGCGCGATCTGCGCGGGGTCGTCGCTGGGCTGGGTGAGCCGTTTCCCGCTCGAGAGCTGCTGCCCGAGCGAAGCGTAGAGTGCCGTCTGGTCGTCGATCGCCTGCGTCTGCTGCGCGTAGAGCGTCGAGGTCGCGATGCGCATGCGTTATCCTCCGGGAATGAGACCGAGCGCGGTGGTGAGCAGGGTCTCCAGCACGTTCATCGTCCGGGCCGCCGCCTGGTAGGAGTTCTGGTACTTGATCAGGTTCTGGGTCTCTTCGTCGAGGTTGATCCCGTCGATGCCCTGGCGCACTTTGTCGATGTTCGCGGCGAGCGTCGTCTGCGCGGTGCTTCCCGTCGTCGCCGTCTGCACGTCGAGCCCCAGTTGGCCGACGAGCCCGCCGTAGTACGCGCCGAGCGTCGTCGTCGCGGTCGTCGCGATCGCGAAGTTCGCGGCGTGCGCGTTCGCGGCGGTGAACGTGATCGTTCCGGTTGTGCGGTTCACCGCGGTGACGACGACGTTCTCCTGGGCCGGCGTCCCCGCGCCGATCGTCAGCTGGCCGCCGACGTCCAGCTGCGCGAAAGCGGTCGGGTTCCCGGCCGGCGGCGCGACGGTGACCGAGCCGGCGCCCGCGATCGCGGTCGGCGAGGTCGTCTGCAGCGCCGGCGCGCCGACGTTCTTCGAGAACAGCTTGAGCAGCGCGTTCGCGCCGCCGTTGTCGCCCGCGCCGACCGCGTTCGTCCCGTTCTGCTGCACGCCCGAGATCGCGGTCGCGCCGAAGATCTCGAGCAGCGAGCTGCTCGGCGTCCCCTGCGAGCCGCCCGCCGGCGCGTTCGAGTCGGCGATCGTGAAGGACGGCGTCGTCGGGTTGGCGCCTTGCGCGGCTCGGTGAGCCGGCCCGGTGTTGTTCGGGTCGCGGGTGAAGACCATCTTTTGCGCGACGCTGTCGAAGCTCGCGCTCACGCCGAGCTGCGCGTTGTTGAAGCTGGTGACGAACGTGTCGACGCTCGCGGCGTTGCCCGCCCCGCTGAAATCGTAGGCGAACGTCTGCGCGACGCCGTCGACCGTCACGGTCAGCGTCCCGGTCGTCGGCCCTACGGTCGCGCCGGGGTGCGCGAAGGTCGCGTTGTTCTGCACCGCGGTCGCGGTGTTGACGACGTTGTTCGCCGAGTTGATCCCGGTCGTCAGCGAGCCGGCCGCGGTCGAGGCGAGCGCGGCCGGGATCTGCGAGGGATCGGTGATCCCGACGGTGATGTTCGTCGCCCCGATCGCCTGGGTGCCGACGTTCGGCTGGAGCAGCGCGATCCCGGGGTTTCCGCTCGCGTCGTAGCTCGCCGTCGTGACGCGGTCGATCTCGCTCGCGGCCGCGTTCGCGAACGCGTCGAGCTTGCGCGCGTACGGCGTGAGGTTCTTGTTGTAGACGTCGACGTAGCCGGCGAGCTCGCCGCTCCCGAGCTGGACCGGCGCCGGGTTCGAGGGCGTCGGATCGCCCTGCATCCCGATCACCAGCGTCGCGTTGCCCGACGCGTCGGTGCCGACGACCGGGTTCGCGAGGTGGTACGCCTGCGTGTCGTTCACGAGCGCGCGGCCGCCGACGGTGACGAGCGCCGAGCCGTTCGACTGCACCGAGGTCTGCGTCGAGAGCAGCTTCGAGAGCGCATCGACGTCCTGGTCGCGCTGGTCGAGATACGTGTTCGGGTTGTCGCCCACCGCGCGCGAGGCGCGGATCTGCCCGTTGAGCGCGGCGATCTTGTCGATCAGCGCGTTGGCCTGCGCGACGACCGTCGAGGCCTGCTGGATCACCGTCGCCTGCTGCGTCTGCACCGCCGTCCCGACGCGGTTCAGCGCGGTGACGAACGCCTGCGCCGAGGTGATCACCGACTGGCGCTGCGAGGTCCCCGTCGGGTCGCTGGCCAGCTGCGAGATCGCGGTCTGCAGGTTGGTGAACGCCGCGTTGATCCCGTTCGAGGGCTCGCCGAACGAGGACTGGATCGCCGAGAGCTGCTGCTGCTGCACGTCGAAGTAGCTCTGCGCCGAGGACGCGCCGCGGAAGAGCCCGTCGTACGAGTCCTGGTGGATGCGCGTGATCGACTGCACGATGACGCCGTCGCCCTTCGTCCCCGGTCCCTGCCACGTCGCGTAGCCCGGCGAGCCGGTGACCGGCGGCGCCTCGGTGAGGTTCACGACCTGGCGCGAGGCGCCCGGCGTGTTGAAGTTCGCGATGTTGTCGGACGTCGTGTTGGCGGCTTGCTGGAACGCGTCGACCGCGCCCCCGATCAAGTTCAGGCCGAAGAAGCTCATGCTCGGCGGCTCACGATGACGCTCCCGTCGGGAGGAGGGACGACGCCGCGGCGCCGGTAGGTGCCGGTCTGCTCGGTGCCGGCGCGCTGGAGCACCGCGACGGTGCGCGCGAGGCGCTCCATCCCGGCCAGGATCAGCGCCTTGTTGTTCGCGACGGTCAGCTTGAGTGCGATCCCGCGCGTTCCGAGCTCGTGCACGCAGCCGTACATCGTGCGGCGCAGCGCCGGCGGCGCGTACGCGCAGACCTGTGCGAGCGTGAGCGTGCCGAAGCCGCGGCGCTGCATCGCGATGCGCTGCGCGTACGCGGTCCCGTGCAGGACGCGCTGCGCCTCGACGCGCCGCTCCGCCGCCTCGATCGCGTCCGGATCGTTCGCCACGAGCGCGTCGGTCAGCCGCAGCGCGGCCTCGCCGAGCGCGCCCAAGAGCCGGTTCTCCTCGAGGAGGAGATCGGTGAACCGCTGCCACTCGCTCATGGACGGAGCTCCGCCGCGCGAGTGCGCAGCGTCAGGCCGCTACCGCGGCCTCGACGATCAGGCGTCCCAGCAGCTTCTCGACGATCGCGTCGGCCGGCACGTAGTAACGCCCCTCCGAGATCTGCCGGCGCAGATGCTCGACCAGATCGTTGCGGTAGAACGGATCGGTGCCCGCCTGGAACAGCTCGCCCAACGCGGACGCCGCCTCCGAGCGCTCGAACGAGTCGAGCGCATCGAACGTGAGGGACGCCACGACGGCCGACTTCCGTTTCACCGTCTTGTAGGCGGAGACCGCGGATACGATCTCGGCCCTGGAGATCATCATAAAGGGTAACGCCTCTTTCGCACGCTTCCTTGCTAGAAGGCGTATCGTCGGGGCGGCATTGGGACTTTAGGCCCAACGACGGGACCGGGACGCGGATCACTGTTCGCCCTCCCGGGGCGAGGGAGGAGGCGCGCCCGTGCCGCCGAGCACGGCGGCGCGGAGCTGGTCCTCGAGGATCTTGCCGATCCCGAGCGAGCCGGTCTTGGAGAGCTCCTCGGCGCGCTTCGTGTCCAGCATCTCGCCGAAGGTCTGCTCGGCGTTCGAGACCTTCCCCGTCAGCGTCGTCGACGGCGAGCTCTTCCGCATCTCCTTGAAGAGCATGTCGACGAATAGCGACTCCATCTGCTGCGCCGCCTGGTGCAGCTTCTCGAGCGCCTGTTTCTGGTCGGCAGTCGGTCCGGCGGCTTGGCCCGTCAGGGCCAAACGCGACGGATTCGACGAAGTCGGATCCACCATCAGATGATCTCTACATCGGCCTGAAGCGAGCCGGACTCGCGCAGCGCCTGGATGATCGCGATGAGATCGCGCGGCGAGACGCCGATCGTGTTCAGCGCGCGGACCACCTGCGCCAGCGTCGCGGCGCCGTTGATGTAGACGAGCCGGCGGCCCGACTCGGCGGTCGTGATCCGCGTGTTCGTCTGGGTCTGCGACGGCGCGTTGGTGAACGGGCCCGGCGCGACGACGGTGTTCTGCGTCGCGATCGTGATCGAGAGGTTGCCGTGCGCGATCGCGCAGGGCGCGAGCGTGATGTCGCCGCCCATGACGACCGTCCCGGTCCGCTCGTTCACCACGACCTTCGCCAGCGCGTCGGCGTTGACGCTCAGATCGCCGGCGTCGGCGAGGAAGCTGACCGGATCGCCGGCGTAGCGCGCCGGCAGGTTCACGCGGATCGTCTCGGCGTCGTTCGCGCGCGCGGTCCCGGCACCGAAGCGCCCGTTGAGGCTCTGCGCGACGCGCGCGGCGGTCTTGAAGTCCGGCGCGGTCAGCACGTACGAGAACCCGGCCTGGTCCTGCTGGATGTTCGTGATCATGTCGCGCGCGAGGACCGCGCCTTGCGGGATGCGGCCGGCGGTGACGTGGTTCTTCTGCACCGAGTTGAGCCCGCTCTGGTCGGCCGCGTAGAACCCGCCGACGGAGACCGGTCCCTGCGCGGTCGCGTAGACGAGGTTGTTCGCCGCGCGCAGCTCGGTGAGGATGAGCGTCCCGCCTTGCAGGCTCGTCGCGTCGCCCATCGAGGAGACGGTCACGTCGACCGTGTCGCCCGAGTGGGCGAACGCGGGGAGCGAAGCGGTGACGACGACCGCCGCGACGTTGCGCGTGCGGACGTCCTGCGAGTTCGTCGAGAGCCCGAACGACTGCAGCACGTTCTGGATCGTCTTCGAGGTGAAGAGCACCGAGGTCGAGTCGCCGCTCTGCGCGAGGCCGGTGACGATCCCGTAGCCGACCAGCTGGTTCGCGGTCACGCCCTGCACGCGCGCGACGTCCTTGAGCCGCACGGGTTGCGCGGCCGCGCTCAGCGGGAACGCGAACATGACGATGATCGCGGTGAGCAGCGCGGCAATGGCGCGGCGGGTGGCGGACCCTTCGACAAGCTCAGGGTGACGGACGACGAGCTCAGGGTGACGAGTCTTGATTTGCATCAGAACAGGAAGTCCAGGATCTTTTGGATCAGGCCTTTGTGCTTTTCTTGGAAGTTGCCGTCGAACTTCGCGGTGACGGCGGCGACGCGGGTCGAGACGACGGCGTCGGTGTTGTCGATGTCCTCGGGGCGCACGATCCCGGTGATGTGGAGCATCTGCTTCTCGCCGTTCACGATCAGCGCCTGATCGCCGGCGATGCGCAGTGCGCCGGACGGCAGCACGTCGACGACTTGCGCCTCCATCGTGCTGACGAAGGTGTTCTGGCCGGTCTGCGTCTTCGCGGACTGCGTCTGGCGGCCGCCGCCCAGGCCGAGGCCGAAGCGCAGCAGCGAGACGTTCGCGAGACCGCTGCCGGGATTCACGCCGAGGTTGTAGTTGTTGTTGACGCTCGTGACGTCGGAGCTCGTGCTGTTGACCGCGAAGTTGAAGATCACTTGCACCAGGTCGCCGACCTGCTGCGCCTTGTGGTCGGCGCCCAAACGCAGCGGGTGGCCCGGCGCGGCCGGTGGCGGCGCGGCTTGGTACAGCGTGTCCGCGGCGGCCGGAGCGCCGTTCGACAAGCTCAGGATGACGGCCGCTGCGGCCGCGATGCCGAGGGCGGAGAGCAGGCGGGGTGCGCGCTCGATGATCATTGCGGCGATGCTCCGGGAAGGACGAGCTCGACGCGGTTCGGTCCGGTGACGACCGCCGCGATCGCTCGCTGCGTCTGCGGGTTGAAGACGGTGACGGTGTCGCCGACCGCGCCGCCGGTCCGCGCGATCACGTCGGCGGTGAGCGCGACATTGCCGTCGCGGATAACGAGCACCGCGGCCTGGCCGGGCTTGACAACGGTGTCGGGGACGGTCTGCTCGACGTAGAGCGGCGCGCCTTTCGGCGTCGCGCTGTTCAGCTTGCGGCCGACCAGGCTGCCGATTCCAACGACGGGGCGGCCGTTCGAGGCGACGCGCGCGAGCGCGAGATCGTCCTCGCTCAGCACCGCGCCGGGCGCGAGATCGTGCGCCGCGACCGCGGTGCGCACGTACGTCGTGATGCGGTAGCCCGCGACGACGGTGCGCGCGATCTTGCCGCCGACGCGGATCGCGACCGAGACGCCGACGTAGGTCGGGCTGACGAACGGCGTGCCGGCCGGCGCGATCTGCACCGCGCCGAGCGGCAGGCTCTGGTCGGCCACCTGATACGCCGCCGAGACCGAGCGGTCCGGTCCGGTGACGAGCTCATGCGCGACGCGATCCGCGACCGCGGCGATGGACTTGCCCGTCACGATTTGCGTGTCCACCGAAGCGTCGGCACGCGCGCAAACGCCGAACGGCCCGCAGAGCGAACCGGTCAGGAGTGCGGCGGCGAGCGCGAGCGCGCGGCGGGCGAACATCAGCGCTTCGTCTGGACCGCGGTCTGCAGCATCTCGTCGGCGGTCGTGATCGCCTTCGAGTTCGCTTCGTACGCG
>Ga0213878_10000765_pt1 | contig 11607 bp, 3 predicted proteins | sample VelepicoBEBS_R02_FD_161053 | JGI IMG/M metagenome (GOLD analysis project Ga0213878, IMG submission 161053) | Vellozia epidendroides bulk soil microbial communities from rupestrian grasslands, the National Park of Serra do Cipo, Brazil - BS_R02 | ecosystem: Environmental > Terrestrial > Soil >... | reverse complement strand
CTTCGGCAATCGAAGCATCTTAGCTGACCCCTCGGACCCGGAGATGGGAAAGAAAATCGGAGTTCTGCTTAAGGAGGTAACGGGCAACCGGCCCGTGGCTGCGCTGGTCACGGCGGAGCAAGCAGATCGTTGGTTCAATCTGCCTCATGGCATCAAATTAGATGGAACGATTCTGACCGTATCGGTGAAGCCCCCGTTTCGCAAAAAGCTGGCCGCGGTGACCCTGCAGGACGGAACTGCACGAATCCAAGCCATCGACCGCCGCGAACATCCAGAACTTCATCGTATTCTGGTAGAGATCGGGAAGTCAACTGGCTGCGAAGTTGCGCTAACAACGTCCTTCAACGTTGCAGGGCACCCGATCGTAAACTCAGCCCAACAAACGCTGGAGACATTTCTTCAAACAGAGATCGAATATTTGATCCTCGACAACTGTTTAGTGGTGAAGAAAGGAAGCAACGCGGGGCAATGGTTATCGACCAGTTCGACTCAAGCCTATCGGTCAAACTAGCCAATTGCGGATAAGCCGTTAAACGCGTCGAGCCGTGGTCCTTTGTAAGGTCCACGGCTCGACGCGTTTCTAGTCCACCAAGCCTGAGGCTGGTATAGCAGCGTTGGGAGCGTCGCCGGATGACTCGCAAGGCGCTAGCGAGGCGAATAGCTGAGCCCTATTTAACGAGCCAGCAACGCCGCGAGGCGCCGGCGCCGCCCCAACCCGAAGGGCTGGCGCGGATTTTGGCCGGGTGTCCCGCGTCCGCGACGCGGCCGCGGGATTGCTCGTCAGTCAAAGACCACAGCGGGTATTCTCCCTCCTCGCGCCGCGCACCCAGCCAAAATTCGCAGCAGCGCCGCTATATCAGCCTCAGACTTGGTGCACTAGGTCTCGCTAGTTGATCGTTGGCGCTAGCTTTGCGCGATTTGTCGACCTCCCGGATCTACCGGCCCACCAGAGCCAACTGCGGTACTCGACTTAGCTTAGCTAGGATCGAACTGAAAACTGACCGCTGGTTATTCCGTATGAAGAAGTGGTCTCCGTCAACTATTTTCAATTCGAAAGCGCGCGTGGTCTGTAAGCGCCAGGCTTCCAAATCCCTCTCTTCTGCCGTCGAATCGAACTTTCCTCCAAAGGCGCAAATTGGACAGTCCAAGGGATCCTGTTCTTCGTAAACGTAAGTCTCAAGCGCCGTCATATCAGCACGCAGGATCGGGACGACGAGCTTCATTAATTCCACATCTTGCCAGATGATAGCCGGCAGCTCACCATAGCGGCGGGCGACCTCTGCAAGGAATAGATCGTCCCGCAAGTGGTGCATCGGAGCATCACGTTGTGGCAGGTGGGGTGCACGTCGAGCCAAAACGTACAACGACAGCGGCGGCGGGATCTTTCGTCTGCGCAACTCGCGTGCAAGCTCGAAAGCGATAAGCGCACCGAAGCTATATCCATACAAGATATACGGCCGATCAAGATAACCGCTAAGCTCCGAAGCAAGATTTTCGACAATGGTCTGAATTCGAGTAAATGGAGGTTCGCGAAGACGATTTTCTCTGCCCGGCAGTTGGATTGGACAGATATCTAAAGCCAGCGGCAGAGAATTCTTCCAGGAAGCGAACTGGAACGCTCCGCTACCGGAATGAGGTAAGCAAAAAAGTCTACAGAGTGCGTTAGAACTTGTGCGACCTCCAACAATCCAGGGAGTTGTTCTTATGGTCAGGATCATTTACTCGAGCGGCAGGGCCGGCAAGTGGACTTGGTGAGAGCTTTCCGATTCAGGGCTGAAGATTCATTTGATCTCCTCGAGCTTCTTTTGCAGCAAATGTGCGATCTCATCTTCGCTCAAGTCATCAACCGGCTGCTCGGATGAAGGATTCTCAGGATCTATCCGAAGCTCGCTAATTTCGGCCTTCGACTCAGAGGCGAATTTCAGAGCATCGCAGAGGATATAGTCGGTCAGCGCTTTGATGTTTGGATAGTTAAACGTGAGCGTCGAGGGCAGTTGCAATGCCAGTGTTCGTTCCAGGCGTCCTTTAAACTCGAGCGACATGAGAGAATCCATGCCCAGCTCGAAGAAGCTTTGCTCTGGATCAATTTCCCGTGAGGGATCAAATCCGAGGACGTTGGCTACCAAGAAGCGCAAATGGGCGATCAATAGGTCCCGACGCCGCCCCGGAGTAGCGCTTTGTAGTTTGCGGGTGAAATCGGATTCCGGCGTAGCGGGCTTCTTCTCGGCAAGAGCTCTTCGTTCTCTTGATCGATCGGCCAAGGGAGCGGACCGGCTGAACTCGTCCAGGAACCCAGGCGAATGGCCGCCCGCCTGGGAACGTTTCAGAAAGGTGGACCAGTCAATGGGCGAGACCATGACCTGCGGCTGGCCAGTCGTCAGCACGGCTTCCAACGCTTGGAACCCGGCGCCAGGTTCGAGCACGCCGTACCCTAAATCTTGGGCACGGCTAATTAGTCCGCGGTCAACCGCCATGCCCGCGCCCGCCCATGCGCCCCAGTTGACGCTGACAGTCGGTTTGCCACCGGCGTTCCGAGCCTGAGCCAAACCGTCCATAAAGGCGTTAGCGGCCGCGTAGCTGCCTTGTCCGGGAGAGCCGAATACCGACGCGAGAGACGAGAAAAAGACGCAAAAATCAAGCGGGTCCGAGGCGGTCAAACGGTGCAAGACCAGGCTGCCGGCAACTTTCGGTGCGAAAACTGTCGCAAAGCGTTCCCAGTTTTGTTGGAGCAGAACGCCGTCATCCAGCACACCCGCCGAATGAATGACGCCGCGGAGCGGAGGCATTGTCTCTCTTAGGTTTTCCAATATGCGTGCCATCGCTTTCTCGTCCGAGATATCTGCTTGCACACAATGCAGTTGAACGCCGCACGCTTGGATTGCCTGCAAAGTGCTATTCCCAAGTTCCGGGGCCCGGCGTCCGGTCAGGACCAGGTGGCGGGCGCCACGGTCCGCCAGCCATTGGGCTGCCATCAGTCCAACGCCGCGGAAGCCGCCAGTAATCAAGTAAGTGCCGTCTGCGTCCAGGCTAAAGCCAGTTTTGGATCGCAGAGTTTCAATGTGGGAAAGCACGATTTTCCCGATGTGACGTCCCTGGGCCATGAACCGAAAAGCTGCTTCTGATTCCCGCAATGAAAACACCCGATGCGGCAGCGGCGCCAATTCGTCCTGATCGACTGCCGCCATCAACTCTCTAAGCATAGAGCCAACCAGTTCCGGATTATCTCTAGCGTCTACGCTCCAATCGACGATGTGGTATTGGATGCCGCGATCTAAACTGGAGACTCGCTCCGGTTCCCAAATGCCACGTTTGCCGATCTCCAGGAACCGCCCGTTCCGCGCAGTCACTTGGAGGCTGTGATCGACAAACTGATCGGCGAGCGAGTTCAGAACCACGTCCACGCCCCGGCCATTTGTTAGCTCCAGGATCTGGCCAGCGAAATCCAAAGAACGCGAATCTAGGACGTGAGCCACCCCCATCGATTTCAGGAACGCCCGTTTTTCCGGCGAACCAGCCGTGGCAAAGATTTCGGCGCCAGCGCGCTTGGCCAGCGTCACCGCCGCGATCCCGACCCCGCCAGCCCCGGCGTGGATCAAAACCGTATCTCCGCGCTTTAATTTTCCGAGATGGTGCAAAGTGTAATACGCGGTGACGTATGCGACAGGCAGAGTTACTGCCGCCTCAAAACTGACTCGAGCCGGCTTCGGCACCACCAATGCCGCCGGAGTCGTTACATAAGCGCCAAAGCTACCCAGTGCGAGCGCTACGACGCTGTCACCGAGCGCAAACTTAGTGACGCCATGGCCCAGGGCTACAATTTCGCCTGCGCACTCCGCTCCCAAAGGCCCCGGATCGCCCGGATACATCCCCATCACATTCATTACGTCGCGAAAATTCAGGGCCGTAGCGTGTACTCGGATTTCGACCTCCCCTGGTCCGGGCCGCCGCCGCTCCATCGAATCCAATTTAAGGTTCTCGAGGGAACCGCGGCTGGAGAACGTGAGCCGGTAAGGCCGGCCTCCGAGCCAGGTACCTGGATCAATGGTTAGGTCGCCAGCTTTCCTCAAACGTTGCAGCCGGGGACTCAGTTGGCGACCGGACCGGATCGCTATCTCGTTTTCGGCCGGCTCCAAATCCAGCGCTGCAGCCAATGACTCGGTCGCAGTCGTACCGCTGGGATCAAGATCGAGTCTGACGCAGTTGAATTCAGGATGCTCAAGACCCACTGCTTTCCCTAGCCCCCACACAGCCGCGCCCGCAGGAGAAACCGCACGGTCACCCGGATCTACCCTGTGCGCGCCGCGAGTGCAGAGCCACAATCTAGGCGGTTGTGTTAAGGCATACCGGACGAGCGCTTGGATCAGTTGCAGGGCTGCGCCGCAATAGAATTCCGTCTCGTGCTCGCAACCAGGTTCGGTCGAGCGTTCGGTTTTTGCTTCTAGCGGCCAGAGATAAATCACTCCATCCAGCGGCGCATCACCGTGGGCGAAATAACGATCCACCAATTTGTCGAGACCATTCTGACGGATGAGACCGAGATTTTCATCCCCGTTAGACCGATCACTTATGACGTCACCTTCGACGCAAGCCAACGCCGCGTGATCGCCGCGCATCCGGAAAAAATCGGCGAGCCTTTGACCTATCCCCGCCCTATCGCCAAGTATGAGCCAGCGCCGAGGTTGAGCTGATAGCGGCAAGCTTGATTGGTGCCGCATAGAGTTTTCGGAGTTATGGTTTTCGTCCCGGCGCAGGGTTGCTGCAGGCTCGGAGGCCACGGTCTCAAACCGGGCCAAAGGCACCCAAACCGTTTCATAAAGCCAGTCATCGACTTTTCCTTGGATAGCGCGCTCCACTGCGGCACGGTCGATGCGCTTGAAGGACATTCCGCGGATTTCGGCGACGAGGCGTCCGCGTTCGTCAGCGATCTGGAACTGAGCTTTGATCGCTTCCTGGTTAGATGGATTGCCTTGAACCGAAGCAACGCTCCAAAGTTTTCCCGACGCTTCCCCGAAGGTCCGGATCGATTCAATGCCGACCGGCATAAATGGCCGCGGATCGGCCTCCATCTCATCGACGGCGCCAGCGATAACCTGGATACATGCATCGAGCAATGCCGGGTGGATCGAGTATTCGTTCGCCTCGCGGCTTACTAAGAGTGTCGCTTCGATCAACCCGAGAGCCTGTCCGGGTCGCCGCCAGACCCGCGTTACGCCGCGAAAACGCGGACCAAAGCCGATTCCGCGCCGCTGGTAATTCGCGTAGAATCGTTCGGGACCGAATTCCTCGGCATCGCGGCGGAACGCGCCCAGATCGATCGGTGCCGAAGCCTGGTTATCCCGTACGATAAGATTTCCGGAAGCATGCAGGCGCCAGCTGTTTTCGGCACCGAGCCCAATGACCCTTGAGCTGAACATTTCAAAGCGAACGGTGTCATCCTGATGGCGCGATAACACCACCTGCAGCCGCTTCGTTTCACTGTCCTCCAGCGCCAGCGCTTCGCCAATCACCAGGTCTTCGATCGCCCAAATGTTCTTTTCCAGCCCCAGAGTCGCGGCAGCCCGGACCGTTTCTACGTAGGCTGTAGCTGGGAAAATGATTCGGCCAAACACGCGAAGATCTTCCAGGAACGGATGCGAAGTCGCGCTGATTTCTGATTCGAAGACAATGTCTTTCAAGGACGGTGAGCTGACGCGACGTGCCGCCAATGGATGCAACCCCGGTGCCGCTTCAGGCCGACCAATTTTTTTCGCCGAGCGCTCGATGAAGTAGCGTTCGCGCTGGAAAGGATAGGTTGGCAGAGCTAAACCGCGCCGGCAATAATCACGTTCAAATCCAGCCCAGTCGATTTCGGCGCCGCCCAGGTAAAGCGCTCGGAGCGATTCTAACATCTGCAGCCAGTCGCCGCGTCCGGGGCGCAAAGAAGGCAGGCAGGTAACTTCTGTTCCCAAGCATCGGCGCGACATCCCGAGAAGCACCGGGCTAGGCCCCAGTTCCAACAACGTTTTGACGCCTTGTTGTTCGATTGTTTGTATCGCGGCCATAAACTGAACCGGTTGGATCATCTGACCCCGCCAATAATCAGGAGCAGCTATCAACTTCGTATCCGTAATCAATCCGGTTACAGTTGAAACAAAACTTGTATTCAGCTGTCCGTATTGCACCGTTTCCGCTGCTCGCGCGAATGCGTCCGCGATGGGGTACATTAAAGGCGAATGGAACGCGTGCGAAACCGCCAGATCCGAGCTTTTGACTCCCGCGGACCAGAGCCGATCTAAGACGGCTTGGACCGCTTGGCCTTGACCGGAAATAACAACCAGCTCGGGCCCGTTGATAGCGGCGACCGAAACCGAACGCGTACCGGTAGAGATGATCGCCGCTTCGACCGCTTGTAGGCGTGTAAAAACCGCGGCCATGCGTCCGCCAGCCGGCAACGATTGCATCAAGCGCCCCCGTTCAGCGACTAGCCGCAGTGCATCTTCAAAGCCAAAAGCGCCTGCGATACAAGCAGCTGTGTATTCTCCCACGCTATGGCCCATGACGATGGCCGGTCGAATTCCCCAGGAACGCCACAGCTCCGCTAAAGCATATCCAATGACGAACAAGGCCGGTTGGCAATAAGCGGTAGCATCGATTAGCGACCGTTCCGTGGATTCCGGATAAAGAATCGAAAGCAACGGCTTCTCCAAATACTCGCGCAGAATTTCGTCGCTTCGATTCAGGATCCGCCGGAACGTAGGAGAAGTTTCGTACAAATCGCGTCCCATTCCAACGTATTGAGAACCTTGTCCGGTAAAAAGAAACGCGACCGGAGGTGATTTTAGGTCGATCGATTCGTCGACCGGTATCCTCGAATTTTCCTTCTGGTTCGAGTACTCGAGCAAGCCGTCGCGGATCTGGTGAGCGTGTTCACCCACAATCGCAAGTCGTTCGGGGAAATGAGACCGACCGGTGGATGCCGTGAAACATACATCGGCAAGTTCTTTCTCGGTAACGGCTTCGAGACGGTCCGCAACCGCGTTCGCGAGCTGCTGCAGTCCTTGCTGGTTACGTGCGGATAGAGCGAGGATATGCACGGGGCGGTCCATTGACACACTGGGCGTGACCACTTCCGGCGCTTCCTCGACGATCAGATGGGCATTAGTACCGCTGAAGCCGAAGGAGCTTACGCCTGCGATTCGCTTACCATTTACCGGGTTCCAAGGTGTCAAGGACGTGGGAACGGAGATCGGCCAGCGATCCCAGTCCATGTACGGATTTTTTTTGTTAAGGTGAAGATGGGCTGGAATGGACTTGTGCTGAAGTGCGAGTATCACTTTCAGGAGTCCGGCCACACCGGCCGCTGCTTCCAGGTGGCCGATGTTTGTCTTAACCGAACCGATCGCAAGCGGTCGATCCGCAGATCGGTCTTGGCAGAGTACGGCGCACGCTGCCCGTACTTCAATCGGGTCGCCTAACGACGTTCCGGTACCGTGCGCTTCTAAATAGCTGATTTCGTGAGGCGCAACGCCGGCTGTGGCTAATGCTTCGCGAATCACTGCTTCCTGAGCCGGGCCGTTTGGGGCAGTGAGCCCACCACTGCGGCCATCTTGATTGACCGCAGAACCCCGAATCACAGCCAGAACGCGGTTTCCTTCGGCTTTAGCTGACGAAAGCGTTTTTAGAACGATAACACCGCAGCCTTCGCCTCTGACGTATCCGTCTGCGCTGGCGTCAAACGTCTTGCAACGACCGTCGCGAGCCAACATGCGTGACTTGGAGAAATTGATGTTGGGTTCGGGCGAAAGGATCAGGTTCACTCCGGCTGCCAACGCCAGGTTACATTCTGCAGCGCGTAAACTCCGACAGGCTTGATGGACAGCGACGAGCGATGAGGAGCAGGCTGTGTCGATCGCCATTGCTGGGCCGTGCAGGCCGAAGAAATAGGCGAGGCGCCCAGCCGCGACACTGTAGGAATTTCCGAGCGCAGAATAGGCATCGACTCGTTCTTCATCCGCATAAACCATCCGCCAGTAATCGCTGTTCCCGATTCCAACAAAGACACCCGTTTGACTATCGCGCAGGGTCGCTGGTGCTATGGCCGCATTTTCCAATGCTTCCCAGGAGATCTCGAGCAGAAGCCGATGTTGCGGATCCATGCTGGCAGCCTCGCGCGGAGAGATGCCGAAAAACTCCGCGTCGAATCGGTCTACTCCGCTCAGGTAGGCACCGTGGCGAGTATACATCTTTCCGGGTTTATCGGGGTCAGGGTCGTAGTAGTCATCGAGATTCCAACGGTCACGAGGTGTTTCGGTCACCGTGTTGACTCCCTGAGCCAGGATCTGCCAAAGAGAAAATTCGTCGAACGCTCCGCCTGGAAAACGCAATCCGAACCCGACAATGGCAATAGGCTCCTTTTCGCGCCGATCTATTTCGTCCAGTTTACCTCGCAAGCGCCGAAGCTCCGCAAGGGCACGTTTCAGAGGCGAAAGCGGTTCCTGCGACGAATTGTCGTTACTACTCATTTTTATCTGGGTTAGTTACAAAAAGGGGGCAGCTAGAAGTGACGGCGACGGAGAGTAAGCGCTCTTATCTTGGCACGCCTATCGTGTGCGCGCTAAGTTCCCGATTCCTTCAACTCGTCCAGTTCCGCTAATAGCAGCGATTCGGCTTCGCTTTCAGACATATTCTGAAGCTCTCGCAAACCGCTTTGGCCCGTCGCCTCAACAACTGCGGACGAAATCTCACTCGGCAGTTCCAATCTCAACTCCTTTGCCAGGTGGCGGGTGAGCGACTCGACGGTCGGAAAATCGAATAGAAGGGTTGCCGGTAAAGAACTATTGAGGGAGCCAGCTAACGCATTCCGCAACTCGACTGAGAGAAGTGAGTCAAGGCCTAACTCATGTAACGGGCGTCGCGGGTCCAGCGGACGGTTACTCGCCCTGCCCAAAGCGCGAGACGCTAATGACTCGACATGTTCTTGCAGGATTACCAGCCGACGCATGGCCGGTTCGGCAGCGAGCCGAGCCAAAAAACAGTCTGAGTTGGAGGGCGATTCATCCTGCGTTGCCCGCCCGCAACATTCGTACAGTAATTCCGATAGCAGCGAAGGGGGTTTACCGGAGACGGGATCGGCAAAAAACCTGGACCAATCGACCGGCAAGGCAACGATCTGCGCGCGTGAACAAAACAGCAACTGCCCTAGTTTGGACATGCCCTCGGCCAATCCAATTGGGCGCAAACCACGACTAATCCAACGTTGCGTATCCTCTGCTGTTAGGCGGCTTGCCATACCTGTTCCGGCCCAGGCGCCCCAGTTGATGCTCAACGCCGGTAATCCTTTTGACCTTCGATGGTGTGCAAGCGCATCCATAAACGCGTTAGCTGCGGCGTAATTTCCTTGACCGGCCGAACCGATCAATGTGGCGGCGGCCGAGAACAGGACGAAAAAATCCAAGTCCAGGGACACGGTCCGTTGGTGAAGATTCCACGCTCCCAAAACCTTAGGCGCCAAGACACGTTCAAACCGGGACCACGTTTGCTGCTCGATCGTGCCGTCGTCCAAAACGCCCGCCGCATGGACGATTCCCCGGACCGGCGGCATGGATTCCGAAATGCGACGCAGCATTTCGTCCACTTGGTCTGCCTCCGAAACATCGCATGTCTCCACCGCAATCTGGGCGCCCTCGAGAGTGAGCTCGTGAAGAACAGCCTCGGTCTCGCGATCAGGCGCACGCCGTCCTACCAGGACCAACTTGCGCGCTCCTTCGCGGATCATCCAACGGGCGGTTTCGAGACCTAGACCACCGAGGCCGCCGGTGATTAGATAGGTGAAATCGGAGAGCAGGCCCTTCATCGGCCGGGTTATCCGACCCAATTTGGACTTTGTGACCACAATTTTGCCGATGTGCCTTGCCTGAGCCATAAAGCGAAAGGCGTCGACAACTTGGGTGTCCGAAAAAATGGTTAAGGCTAGAGGAGTCAGTTCTCGCCGCCTGAATGCCGGGAAAAGCTCTGCGAACATCCCTGGCAGCAACGACGCGTCTGCGGTCGCTTCGTCCCCCAAATCATAAGCGTAGTACTGGCAATCGGGCCGCAGCGCAGCGAACTCTTCCCGAGTAAGGATGCCGCGCTTCCCGAGTTCCAGAAAACATCCCGCACGGGTGAGAACTAGAACGCTCTTTTGAATAAATTCCCCCGCCAGCGAATTCAGAACGACGTCCACTCCCCGCCCGGCAGTCCGGTGCATCATCTCAGCCGCGAAAGCCGTCGAGCGCGAGTCGAAAACGTGAGCAATACCAAGCGCTCGCAGGTAGTTTTGCTTTTCCGCGTTGCCGGCAGTGGCAAAAATTTCGGCGCCCGCGCACCGAGCGAGTTGAACGGCGGCCAACCCTACACCTCCGGCAGCGGCATGGATAAGCACTCGATCGCCGGCTTTGATCCGAGCCAGGCGGTGCAAACCATAAAAGGCCGTCAAAAAGGCCACCGGAATCGAAGCCGCTTCCGTAATAAACATACCATCGGGCAGGCGGGCAACGTGATCGAGACGAACCGTGACGTGAGTGCTGAAAGCGTCAGGTGCAACTGCCATGACCTTGTCTCCCGGCCGAAAGCCGCTCACACCCTCGCCGATGCGGGCGACAATTCCCGCGCATTCAGCACCGAGATAATCGATTTTGCCGGGATACATCCCTAAGGTTTGAAGCGCATCCCGGAAATTCAGCCCGGTTGCTTGCACCTGGATTTCCACCTCGCCCCAGCCTGGAGGCGTACGTTCCATCGGCAGCCAGCGTAGATTCTCTAAAATGCCGACCCGCGAAATCCCGAGCCGAAGCGGTAGTGAGCTTTGCTCCGCCGGCTCAATAGCTTCCGTTGTTAGTCGAGTTAACCGTGGCGTGAAACGGGATTGGTTGCGAAACACCACCGCATCCTGTTCGGATTCGTCGGGGAACAACTCTGAAAGCAGCGCCCCGCTATCCTCTTTGGTGTGCTGCTGATCCAGATCGATCCGCGTGCAACGCAATTCGGGATATTCAGCCGCAATTACCTGGCCCAGACCCCATAACGTCGCCATTGCTGGATGTACTTCGGCTGATGAACCCGGTAGTGCCTGCGCTCCGCGGGTTACGAGCCAGAGACGCGGGGACAATCTTGTTTTGAATGAACCGATGGCCTGAACCAGATGCAGAGCAGCACCGCACGTCAGGAGCTGCGATTGCGCCAGATCGCTGCCTGTCATCCCATGGAAATCGGGTAAATACAGACTCCAGAGGTGGAGTACTCCTTTGACTGGCTCCTCATTCGAAGTTCCAACCTCTCTGAGTAGGCGTTCGAAATCGATTCGGCTCGCTGGATTCAGCTCATACTCATGATCGCTGCGATGGATAAAAGAACTGCCAGGGCGTACTAGGACACAAGTTTGACCAAGCGAGAAGAGCCGGTCACGAATGGATTCTCCCATTCCCCCCTCAGCTGCGAGCACCACCCAGGTTCCTGATCGACCCAAAAGGTTGGCGCCTTCTGTTGAAGCGCGATACGGTCGCGGCGTTTCCCGCCATTGAATTTCGAACAGCCAGTCGTTTTCCGGCACGGATCGAGTCTGGCGGAGCGCTCGCGGTTGCACGCGGTTGA
>Ga0213878_10000764_pt1 | contig 11619 bp, 11 predicted proteins | sample VelepicoBEBS_R02_FD_161053 | JGI IMG/M metagenome (GOLD analysis project Ga0213878, IMG submission 161053) | Vellozia epidendroides bulk soil microbial communities from rupestrian grasslands, the National Park of Serra do Cipo, Brazil - BS_R02 | ecosystem: Environmental > Terrestrial > Soil >... | reverse complement strand
AAACTAGCGACGCCTCGTCGCGGAGCATTGTCTTCAGAACAAATTCAGGAACCGCAAGCAAAGTAGGACGCTTGAGAATCTTGCCCATGACCTTTGTAAACTCCTCGTTTCGCACTGGGTTTGGGGAGGAGCCGTTTAGGGGCCCGGAAACGGAAGAGTTCTCAAGCGCATGAAGAAAAAGCTCGGCTACATCTGTGACATGGATCCAGGACATCCACTGTTTGCCGGTTCCAAGTTTGCCGCCCAGGCCTAAACGAAAGACGGGTTCCATCAATTTCATGGCTCCGCCGCCTTTTCCGAGTACCAGGGCGATCCGAATTGGAACGTATCGGACGCCCGCGGCCTGGGCTTTCGAGCCTTCGGTCTCCCAAGCAACTCCGACCTCAGCAAGAAAATTGGACCGACCAGTTGAACTCGACTCCGTCAATATCTCGTCTCCCCGGTTTCCGTAGATGCCAGCGCCTGAGGCGCTAATAAGTGCGGAAGGCTTGCGCGCCGTTTGCTCAATCGCGTCGACGACCCAGCGTGTTCCGTCCGTGCGGCTATGAAGAATCCTTTTTCGTTTTTCCGTTGTCCAGAGGCCCAGGATTGATTCGCCCGCGAGATGAATGACGCCCTCAATCCCATTCAAGTCCATCTTTGGTCCGAACGGTCTGACTGATTCACAGCCCGAAACCGGCACCGCAATTTTTCTCGAGAACCCAGTAACAACATGCCCACGGGATCGAGCGACCTGAACGACCTGTGTGCCCAGAAATCCAGATGCTCCGGTGATGCCGATGTGCATGAGCGGTTCTGTTAGTGGCTTAACTCACGATTGGGACCTGTCCCTAATTGGTGTCGGCCTACTTTGCGCCTAAGTCAACGCTGCAGGCGTTCACCGTTCGCCGTTCACCGTTCATCGTTCTCGGCGTTCTCCGGCGTGCCCCGGCGCCTCTCAGCGTTCTCGGCGTTTTCGGCGCTCTCGGGCGTTCCCGGCGTTCTCTCCCGGCGTTCTCCTTAAAATCTCCGTGATCTCCGGTTCCCCCTGGTGAATCGTTCCCTCTGTGTCCTCCTCCGTCCCACTACAGAACACGATTGCTATCGTTTACGACTACGATCAAACGCTCAGCCCCTCTTACATGCAGGACGACGTCATTTTTCCCGCTTTCGGAATTAGCGCGGAAAAATTTTGGCAACGCTGCGCCGATTTAGTCCAGGTCGAAGGGTATGATAACGAACTCGCTTACATGAAGTGTCTACTGGACTGCCTCGCCATGGACCGGCCCAGCAATCAGCAGCTCAAACAACTCGGCGGCAAAATGCAGCTCTACAAGGGCCTCCCGGAAATGTTCGAGGAGTTCAAACTGCACCTTTTACAAGAACACCATCTTGCCGCTGGCATTCACGTGGATCATTTCGTCGTTTCTTCAGGACTTAAGATCCTCATCGAAGGTAGCCGGCTCCGCCCATTTTTGCGGGAGGTTTTCGGCTGCGAGTACGCGGAGGATTCCGCGGGAAGGATTACTTTTCCTAAACGCGTCATCAGCCACACGCAAAAAACCCAGTACTTGTTTCGTATCAACAAGGGGTTGCTCGACATGTCTCAAGATGTCAATGACCATATGCCAGACGATATTCGTCCGGTGCCGTTTCCGAACATGATTTATATTGGAGACGGTCCCACCGATGTCCCCTGTTTCGCAATTATGCGGAAAAACGGCGGCCACTCGATCGCTGTATACAACCCCGACGACCCAAGTCGAGCGAGCTTCAGGAAGTGCTACAACCTCTCCGCGCATGCCGATCGCGTTCGTCACATCGCCCCTTCAGATTACCGCCGCGGTAGCCATCTCCGCCTTTTACTGGAAGAAATGGTACACGAAATCGCAGACCGGATCCTGGCCCAGCGCAAGAACGCCAGCGAGGCCGGGGTCGTCCGGGCAACCTAGCATTTAGCATGAGAATTCTGGCTCAAGTTTGCCCAATCCGAACCGATCTATTCCCCTTAAGTGGAACGGCCGATGAAATACTCCCATCAACAACTCAACGAAGTGCTGCTAGCTGCGACGCCTGATCAACTCGCGGAGTTACGGGCTATCAGTGAAGTATTCGATATCTCGATGGACGAAGTCTGTACCGAGGTCTTGAAGCTCATTAACGCAAAGTTTCCGATACCCAGCTTCGTTTTCTCGTCTAATTAACCGCCGCCGCTTTCATAGACCGAGTTCCGAAAGGCCAGGGTGTTCATCGGGACGACGGCCAAGTTGCCAGTGATATTTGCGGTCGATCTCACGAATTGGCAGATCGTTAATACTCGCCAGCCGCCGCGCCATCAGACCATTTGCTTCAAATTCCCAATTTTCGTTGCCGTAGGAGCGAAACCAATTCCCACTGTCATCGTGCCACTCGTAGGCAAACCGGACAGCGATCCGGTTTTCGCGAAAAGCCCATAGCTCTTTGATCAGTCTATAGTCCAATTCCTTGGCCCACTTACGTCTGAGAAACTGAATAATTGCTTCTCGACCGGAGAAAAACTCAGAGCGATTTCGCCAGACGCTATCTTGGCTGTAAGCGCCGGCTACTTTTTCCGGGTCGCGGCTGTTCCAGGCATCTTCTGCGAGCCGCGCTTTCTTGACCGCAGCGTCATGGTCGAAGGGAGGGAGCGGAGGGCGAGTCGTTTCAGGTGAACTCATAGCCGACCTCCTGCGACCGCGTACGCAGCGCTCTGCGCATTCGCGATCTCACTCGTATAATGCGTCTTTTTCATATTCTCCTCTATCATTGACTGCCGGTTATTCAATTTCGGCTTATGGCGGGCTTTCCTCCCCGCGCAAATTTCGCGCAATGCGGAAACTTTAGCGCGCCAATTCCGTAGTACGGGCTCAAAGACTGGCCATTGATAGACGAATAACCTCCGGCCAGTCCAACCAAACAAAAAGCAGAAACTAATTTTTTATGAGCGCGAGTGGAATCATCATTGAAGCACCGAACCTTCAGGCACTGGCAATCTCCGGTTATAGCCGCCGGGCGGTGGCTGGGCATCCCGGTTGTTTCCTTGCCTCGACCCGGGCAGGAGCGCAGCTTTTCGTATCCGGCACCGTGCTGTTGCAACACAGTAACAATGCGCTTTATTACAACCAGGTGTGGCAAGCAGCGTTCGGCAACCCCGTACCCCAGGGATACCAGGCGATCCCCACCGTGGCGTCACCTCCTAATCAGTTGTCTGTTATTGCGATCATCGCCATCCTGATTGGTCTGCTCCTGCCCGCGGTGCAGAAGATTAGAGGATCCACGGGTCAGGACTATACCGGCATCAAATGGGTGGACAACCCGCGCAACCTTCCCGTTCGCTGGAACTGAGTTTCGAGCTAGGACGCGACGAAGCGCGTCCCTACCGAACGCTGGGCCAACATACGGTAGGGCCAAGTTTCACCTTGGCCTTGGCTCGCAGCCAGGACGCGACGAAGCCTCCTTGTAGACCAATCATCAAAAGCCCGTAAGGGAACTTCGCATGCTCACGCTTTAAAGATCTTTTCGGCAGTCGCCCCGAAGTGGGTCGCGGCGCACGGGTTAAGCTCCGGCGAAGGACTGATCTGGGCAGTGCGCAACCCGGCCTATAAAGCAGGCGAATCATCGCGAGGTTGTTGAACGTCGCGGATCGCCGACGACGAAAAACAGAGAATGGAGTACTATGAGCGCTGCGGCTACGAAATACTAGGCCGTATCACGCTTGCCCGTCGACTGCAGCTATCACCGAACAGGGTTTCGGAGTTGGTGCGCGACGGCATTCTGCAGGAGTTGGCGCTCGAGCCGCTACGCTTCGCCGTTGAACACAACGTTGCGATCTACAGTAATTACAAGGCGGGAATCGTCCACCGAATAGACTCTTAACCCAAAAGGGCAGCTGACCACTCCCGCAAAGAAAATCCGCGTCGGCAATTAAAATGAGAAGCTGAAGCCTCCTGTGATTGCGTTACTGGTGTAATTGCTACGCCCTAGCTGGCCTTGGTAACCTATATAGGTCGCGATTTGTGGAGTCCATTGTATAGCGGCTCCTGCGTTTACAATGGCGCTATTGCGACCCTCGTCCGGACCAGAAAGTGTCACATTGCCTGGGAACTCTGGTGTGCTGACGGTAATCGGGAGACTGGAATAAAAATATTCATGTTCCCACGCGGCCATTAAAGCCGGTATTACTTGGATGTTGCCAATTTGCCACGTGTAGCTGGCTCGCATACCAACATCCGTCCTTAGAGATGCCTCTTCGTTTGAATGAACGTCTAACGGGAGTAATGAGCCTGATTCATTAAACCCATCGACATCCACGCGGGTGTATTGAAGCGCGGCCATTGGACCGACTTTAAAATTACCAAAGTGGAAATCGTAACCACTCTCTGTCCACGTGCTGAACTCACCGCCGCTGGTGCTGCCGTTGGCTGATCCGAGCAGCCCTTGCCGGCTGGAACTGTAGCTGTTGTACCCGCCGTAGGTCGCCGCGTTGAGATAGAAACATTTGTTAAAATAGGTGAGGTAAAGGCCGCCGCGTCCGCTATTAACGTCAATGTTACCGGATGGCTGGAGGTTGGTCCAAGTATGTGAGTAACCGCCGAAGATACCGACGGCAAAATTGTCGGTGATTCGGTAATCAACGCCTGCAATAAAACCTCCCACCGTGAAGTTGTAGCCTCTGGCGACACCAGAATTGTCAACCGTTACCCAATCTCCCCAACCGTTCGCCCAGACGCCCCAGCGTCTTTGCGGCGCGGGTGGCGGCGGAGCCGGTTGTTTGCTGGCTATTTCTTTTCCTGTCGCGGGGACTGGAGGCGGAGGGGTATTGGAAAGATAACTGGCAGCCTCTCTTTGGATTTGGTCGAAGCGTTCATCTAATTTGAACCTTTGAGTGTTGGCTGCTGAGAAGCCAATCTCAAAAAGAGAAGTTAACTGTTCCGCCGTAGGATCAAGAAAGGTAACCAAAGGTGCAGTCGGAAACGGTTCTTCCGGGTCTACCGGCGGAAGCGGTTCAGGCTCAACATCGATAATAGGTCGTGGCGAAGTGCCCGGTGGGGTCGGTGGAATGGGCTGAGTATGCCCTAGGTAGACCAGGAGTATTCCGTTTGGCGCGACGACCTCAACATCTATGGGTCGGAGCGGGAGGGTAATGTTGGGGTTGTTATTAAACGCAGAATCGTCCACATGGGTGAAGTTGCCGCTCCGTGTACCGTTGGCATGCAGAACTTCGAAGGCATTCCCGGCGGAAGGATGGAAACCGGCTAGAGAGCTGACAACGAGGTTTCCGCTCAAGCTTGCATTACCTCCAACAACCACATGATCATACTGTTCACCCTGTAGTCCGCCGATCCCAAGGGCCAGCGTTCCGCCGGCAGCTTGCGTATAGTTGCCTCCAACGTTGATTTGTACCGGCACGCCGGTTGAAGCGCTCGTCGTGCGTAGGGTTCCCGGATCCAGAAAGACGTTTCCAGTGCCTAAGGCAGTGGATATCCCTAAGGCCTCGTTTTGGCTTCCCGGTACATTTCCCACAACTATCGTCCCTTCCATGATAGTTGTTCCGCCGGAGTAAGTATTATCGCCAAGTAGCGTCAGCGTGCCCGTACCGACTTTGGTCAGTGAACCGCCCGTAAGCGGCTGGTTTGAAGGGGACCCATTCGGACTTTTCCCATCGTGGATCACTCCCGAGACGGTCGTATCGGTGTTATTGCTGCCGACCGTAAAATTCTTCGATCCCAGGAAATAATCGCCTGAGCCCGCAATCGAGCCGGCTGTAGTCCCGGCTGTGGTCAGCGACGATACGTCAACCCCGCCGCCAGCGTTGGTGATGAAGGTCGCTTCGCCGCCGGAGGCCTCGGCATCGAAGCGCACCAGCCCGTTCTCGTTGGTGATGATGGTGGCATGGTCAGCCGTGCTTGTGCCGAAGAAATTCAGAAGGGTCTCGTTGGTGATGACCGCGTTAGCGGCCGTCGCGCCGTTGTCGAATATGAGTCCGCTGAATGAATCCGCTTCTCCATGAATATGAATATCACGAATTATGAACTGCGGCGGATTGGACGAAAGGTTTGTGATGCCAGTCCCGTTTATATCCAACTGGCGATCAACTAGAGTGAAGGTATAGGCAGGAGCGGTAATGTTGAATTGAACGGTGCCGATCGAGGTAGCCGCAGAGAACGTAAGCGCTCTGACAAAACCCGATGTAGAAAATATCGCCTTTCCGGTTGGTACATCTTCGGGTACCCAGTTGGTCGGACTATTAAAATCCGGAGTATGGCCGTTCCAACCACCGGTAGTCTGAGCATGAGCTGAGAAGATCCCGAGAAATAGCCCGGCCAGTAGCGCGGCCACTACCCTGACTTTTCTGTGGCTGTTAGTCCCACTGTTCCGGCAGATTGTCTCCATCCACTGCCGCTGCCATAGGAGGGTCCAATCCTTGGTTTTCATGGCTAGGCGAAGAACAGGCCCGAGTATAAAAGATTACTCTAAAAGTCAGCAAGCTTAGAAATTGCAAAAAGCCCGAATTTAATCTGTAGTTCCAACCTTTTAGCTTGCCTTTACCTCGGTTGGTTTTCTATAACCACTAAAGATTCCATACAAGGGGATGCCTTCTGAATGTTACAGAAACCTTGACCGGTATTACGGACGCCGCCTCGGCCAAGGCCGCACAATTAAAGCTGCTTGATGTTGACTACGCGCTCGATCATTCATGGGATCTGTGGAACCAAGTGCCTGTTGCCGAAAGCCTTCTAATTGCGCGGCACTATGAGTTGGTAGCCCACCGTGGCTGATCCCGAGTGGCAAAGTCTGATCAAGTTTGGGCTCTATACTGGCCAGAGATTGTCTGATCTGGCTTCGCTCACCTGGTCAAACATCGACCTGGAGAAAAATCAAATTCGGCTAATTGCGCGCAAGACGGGCAAGAACGTCATCCTGCCGATCGCCGCGCCCCTGAGGTCGCACATTCTCACAATTGAACATTCACATGATGTGAAAGCTCCAGTGCATCCCCGGTCGTTTGGGATTCTCAAACGCCAGAACGGCAGCGCCGGGAATCTTTCAAACCAATTTTCAGAGAATTGCGATAAACGAGTCACACGCTAGGGGTCTGCAATATGGATCGTGACGTCGTTTTGTTTCAGTTCGTTCAGGAACTTTGGAGAAAGCTCAGAATCCGTGATGAATAAATCGATTTCGGAAAGCCTCGCGAAACGAACCAGGCAGTCATGACCAAACTTGGAGGAGTCGGTCAGAACGCAAACTTCCTCAGCAGCTTTGACCATTGCTCGCTTGATTTCGGCATCCACCTCAGAAGGAGTACCGCACCCCTGGCTCACGGTGATGCCGCTCGTACCAAGAAAAGCACGGTCCACGTGATGGTCTTCCAAAGCTTTGACCGCGCCGCCGCCGATAAGAGCCAGGCTATGGTTGCGAACCAGACCGCCGGCAACCAGCACCTCATAACCCGCCTTGGACAGCTCAAGCGCAGCCGGCAGAGAACAGGTGATCACGAAAACGGACTTGAGCGCGGAAACGGCCAGCGCTTGAGCGAGCGCAAAGGTGGTAGTTCCTGCATCCAGAACGATTGAATCCCCTTCGTGGATAAGATCGAGAGCTGCTTGAGCGATTTGTCGTTTGGCCCGCGCATTGATATGCAGTTTTTCTAGAAAGCTGATGTTGAACCGGCTTTGATGGGAGAACACTGCGCTGCCATGCATCCGCTCGATGAGCCCGCGGCCCTCCAATGCGTCGAGATCTTTGCGGACGGTTACCTGACTCACTCTTAGCCTGTCAGCCAGCACCTCAACGCGGATTTTGCCCTCTTTTTGTAGGAGATCGACGATATGCTTTTGGCGGTCGTCCATCGAAATATTTGGAACGAAACTTCTGGCCGAACGTTTCTCCCGACGGGAACTCTTCATAGTGTTCGATCCTGTGTAGCGACCAGCGCGTTCGGGTGGAGCGAGCGAAATTCGGATGAATAACGAAGTTCGCGCCCACAGCGAGCACGTTTTTGGTCCAGGTAGTTGAACAGGTTCAACATCAAGTCATGCACCGGCGGGTCGACCGGATTTCACTCAGAGTCTGGTTGAGTTGGCTCGCGACGCAAGAGAAAAGCGGAGGTTCTGGCGGCTCATCAGCAGCACCGCAAACCAGGATAAAGCAGGGGAAATGGTGTTGTTTCCACTTCTCGCCCGCACCCCTTGTTACTTTCATTCGCAAGTCCAGCGACCCTTTGGAGCCTACCAAGAAGAAAAGCGAGCCAAAGCAGTTTGAGTCATTGATTGCTTTCCTCCATCTGAAAGAAAATGTCAGATATGACGCCGAGATCGGCTCGAATGCTTGATTTGCAGATCACGGAATCAATGTGCCCGGGTCGAGTCGGCGGGATCAAAAGCAAAAAACTTTTTCTTGCAACTCAATTTTCATTTGACCACACACTTATGAATGGATTACGAATGAAACTCGAAAGAAATCCCCGAAGCTGTTGAGGTTGTTGAAACTCTCCCCGTCAGCGTTTCCCAAAATCCAACCCCCGGAGCAGATCATGCCCAAGCAAAGCAGAATCCATCAAGAATCGCGACCTGCGGAGCCCACATAATAAACAGCCGCCTCAAGATCGGATTCTGAAAGCGGAATGCACCTCATGCGTGAAGAACTGCTGCTTGAAGTTAACGGCGTCGGGAAACGCTTTCCCGGAGTGGTGGCTCTGGACAACGTCTTATTGAAAGTCAAACGGGGGGAGGTTCACGCCCTGTTAGGCGAAAACGGTGCCGGCAAAAGCACCCTGCTCAAAATCCTGGCCGGCGCACAGTACCAGGACAGCGGTACCATCGACTTTGACGGCGCGCCGCTGGGCCGGGAGTTGCCTCATGAACGCCAGCGCTTGGGCATCGCGACCGTCTACCAGGAGTTCACTCTAATGCCGAACATGTCGGTGGCCGAAAACATCTTCATCGGCCGCGAGCCGGTGCGAAGCAAATTCCTGAGCTGGCCCACGATGCTCAAAGAGGCCAGGGCAGCGGCGGCTCGATTGGACTTGCGGGTGGACCCGCTCACGCCGGTCTACACTTTGAGCATTGCCGAGCAGCAGATGGTTGAGATCGCCAGAGCGCTGACGATGAACGCTAAGCTCATCATTTTGGATGAACCCACGGCGGCCTTAAGCGACCGCGAGGTTGAGAAACTCCATCAAATCGTGCGCGATCTTAAGGCCCAGGGTATCAGCATCATTTACGTGACCCATCGCCTCATCGAGGTCAAACAGGTCTGCGATCGGCTTACCGTCCTGCGCGACGGCAAGTACTCCGGGGAAGCAGACGTTAAAGACGTCAGCGTCGACGAGATCGTGCGCATGATGGTGGGGCGCAATGTGGAGTATCTGCCAGGTGAGCACCACGCGGCTGGCGACGTGGTTGCACGGATCGAGAATCTCACGCGGCTTAAGCGCTTGCCGGGGAGCCAGGCGGTGCCGCTCCGTGGCATTAGCCTGGAGATCCGCCGGGGCGAAATCTTAGGCTTGGCGGGTTTGGTTGGCGCAGGCAGGACTGAGACGGTGCGGGCGTTGTTTGGGGCCGACCCGTTCGAGGGTGGAAAGATCTACTTTGAAGGCAAAGAAGTAACGGTTCGTTCGCCAACCGAGGCGATCGAGCTGGGGATGGCCTTGGTACCTGAGGACCGCAAGCAGCAAGGGCTCTTCCTTACGCATTCGATCCGCATGAACTTGAGCTTTCCCAACCTAAAGCGGTTGCTCATCCGGCCCTTTTTCATCGACCAACGGGCCGAACGCGAACTCGTCGAGCAGTACCGCAGAGCGTTGAGCATCCGCATGGCTAACCAGGAGGTTCCTGTCAGCACGCTTTCGGGCGGTAACCAGCAAAAGGTGATTTTGGCCCGATGCATGGCTTTGAAACCCAAGCTGCTCATCGTCGATGAACCCACCCGCGGCATTGACATCGGTGCAAAAGCGGAAGTGCATCAATTGCTGCGGGAGTTGGCCCGTAACGGCACAGCGGTGGTGGTGGTTTCCTCGGAGTTGCCCGAAATAATCTCGCTCAGCGACCGGATCGTGACGGTCAAAGAGGGCAGCATCACCGGCGAAATGCCAGCTCGAGAAGCCACTGAAGAAAGGCTGATGAAACTCATGGTGCTTACTGCCGGCGAGCAGCACGTCCACGTCGCCACCCCCGGCTCTTGATCCTAAAACCCGCGCTGCCTGTTTATGACCCAGCCCACCCCTACCACCACGATCGCCCCGACCGGCAGGTCCGGCGAACCGCAAACAAAGCAGCCCTTCGAATGGATCGGTTTCCTGCAGAAGTTTGGCGTTTTCATTTTTCTGCTTTTGCTGATCATCTTTTTTGCAGCGCAGAACCCCCGGTTTTTGTCGATCCGCAACCTGTTCAACATCCTGACCGATGTCTCCATTTACGGGATCATGGCAGTGGGCATGACGCTGGTGATACTGACGGCCGGCGTAGATCTGTCGGTCGGGGCAATCTTGGCGCTGGCAACGATGTGCGGGGCGGCAGCCATCAAGGGGACCGGTGAGTCGCGCTCGGAGACGCCCGACCCGCACAAGTTCGGTGGGATGAGCTGGTTGATTGCGCTGTTGATCTGCGTCGCCTTAGGCACCCTGGTTGGCTATCTCCAAGGGAAGGTGAGCACCAAGTTTCGCATCCCGCCGTTCATCGTAACGCTGGGAGGCATGACGGTTTGGCGGGGCACGACTCTTCTGATCGGCGGCGGCTCCCCTATTAGCGGGTTCGATGAGGGCTACACTTGGTGGGGGACCGGCACGATCCTCAGCGTACCGGTGCCGGTCCTGGTGTTTTTGGTCGTGACGGTGATCGGCTATATCCTGTTGCGCTATACCCCTTATGGACGGCACGTTTACGCGGTGGGCGGCAACCCGGAGGCGGCCCGCCTGACAGGGCTGCGAGTGAACCGGGTGTTGACCAGCGTGTATGCGATCATGGGATTCCTGGCTGGTCTAGCGGGCTTTATGCAGTCGGCGCGCCTGAGTTCGGCGGAAGCGACGGCCGGTATGGGCTATGAGCTGACAGTCATCGCCGCAGTGGTAATCGGCGGCACAAGCCTGATGGGAGGTATCGGCGGTATCGCCGGAACGGTGGTGGGCGCGATCCTGATTGGGGTGTTGCTCAACGGGCTAGTGATCATGAACGTGAACCCTTATTACCAGCAGATCATCATCGGCGCCATCATCGTGCTCGCAGTCGGTTTCGACACTTATGCCAAGTCGCGCAGGGGCCGGAGGTAAAGGGTCATGAGTCGATTTCGATTAGCTTTTTCGATCAAGTCAGTAAGCCCCTAAAGCGCCCATTGTTGGCGCCGCATTCCTCCTATGCTAAATACCACACACGCCGCGATAACGGCGACAACACCGGGGATACCTTATCCCCTTTCGCTAACTGAGAAAGCAGGCGGTCCCGGCCTGAAAACAGCAACAAAAACACGATCTGATCGAACCCGTTTCAAGACTTCAGCCACGATGGTAGTCGTGGCGGTAACGGCGGCGTTCCACTGGTGCTTCACCGCGGCCCCAGTTGCCGAAGCCGAGAGCGGCAAGCAGCTGCAGATTCAATATTGCGCCGTCAACCTTGCCTTTCCCTT
>Ga0213878_10000763_pt1 | contig 11620 bp, 5 predicted proteins | sample VelepicoBEBS_R02_FD_161053 | JGI IMG/M metagenome (GOLD analysis project Ga0213878, IMG submission 161053) | Vellozia epidendroides bulk soil microbial communities from rupestrian grasslands, the National Park of Serra do Cipo, Brazil - BS_R02 | ecosystem: Environmental > Terrestrial > Soil >... | reverse complement strand
GTTGTTTTCCGCGATGGTATTCTGCGTAGGTTGCGTCCGCCCGCGCCAGGAGTGGGGGTGACTTCTGCTCCGTGGCGGTGCGGATCGCCGCGCGGAATGAAGCCTCAATTTGGGCTTCGTCAGCATCGAGAGCTGCGAGCAACATGCCGCGGAGCCGGTTCAACTCAGCGCACCACCTGCGCTCTTCAGAGATTTCAACCAGTGCTTCTGCTTCCTTGATTGCCTCAAGCGCGTCGGCGGCGCGATCCGCGCGGTATAAAGCTTCAGCCTTCATCGCCAAAAAAACCGGCATAGTCAAAATCGAGCCTGCCAGATGATCCCGTAATCCGTCCTCGATCCACAAGATCCCTTGCGCGGCGTCACCGCAAGCGCTGCGTGACCAACCGCGGAAGATCATCCCAATGGGTATCCAATACAGAAAGTTTTGACGGGTTGACAGTTGGATCAGCTCGGATGCCAGGCGTTCCACTTCAGCCGGATTGCCCTGAACATAGCTGAGGCCCGCTGCATAACACAAGACAACGGCTAATCCGTGCATATCATTTAGCTCCTTGGCCAGCGACATCGCTTCCGCCAGGGTCGCCTGACTGGACGCGTTCTCTCCGAAAAGCCACTCGCAGAGCGCTTGATAACACAAGCAAGTGACGGCAGCCGTTTCGACATCTTCGACCGAAGAGCGTGCGGCTCCTGAGCGCCAGATTTGAACACCAAGCGTCGCGTGCTTTAGCGCCTCCTCGAAATTACCCAAAAAGTAGAGTGTGGCTGCCAGAGCGTGGCACGCTCCCATTAGCAGTGCAGGGTCATTCTGCTCTTGCGCCAATGAATAAACTCGTTCGGCAATCTGCTTTGTTGCTGTTAGCTTTTTAGCGTTGAGGGAATAGCGCCATTGACCCATTAGAGCCACATATAAGAGCAGGGGACGATCGAGGGTATGACACAATGATTCTGCACGCTGATAACAAATTAGCGTCTCAGCTGTCGCAGGTCCGCGCGTGGCCGTTAGATACAATGCGGCCTGTGTGAGAATGAACAGCTCATCTTCTGCCGTGAGTCTCTGGTCCTCAACTCCACTTTGCACCGGTGCATCCCAGCGTCCATCTTCAAAAAAATGAGCTAGCGCCGAGAGCAATGTTTGTCTTGCCCCAAGGACATTGGCAGCAAAGAAGGCATTTCCGCGTTGAATTCGCGGAACGTAAACGGTATGCAGTGCGTCGCGATATAAACCGGCGTGGCAGCCGCAGATGACCGCTAAGAAAAGCGGCTCCATCTCTCCGAAACTATCTGGGAGCGGAGGTACAAGCATTCGATAGTAATCGTAGAGCCGCCGGTTGCATTCCTTCCAAACTTCCCTTTGCTGACGCTGAAGCTGGTCGCCAAAATATTCGCGAACGAGTGGATGGGTATCCAGACATCCGCGATGGTGCGGATCTTTCCCGGCCAGGAGTCTAGCCCTGCGTAATCTGGCCACAATTGCTCGCCACTCGACCTCCGTCAGATCTACTAATGACTCAGTAAGGCCGGGAATGGCGGGTGGCTGCAGCAGCGCTGCAAAGGCCTTTTCGTCTGCGGGCCGATCAAATAAACCTAGCATGCGGAGAACGGATAATTCCGAACTCTCCCCAAACCAGGTTTGGTAGGAGTCCATTACCCTTCTGGCATGGACTCCCTGTCGAACGTCGTGAGCAAGACGGTTTGACACTTCATTGCGACGACGCACGTCCCCCTGATAGACGTCTGTCAGATAGCTGCCTAGTAGTGTGAGAGCGAGGCAATGGCCACCGAATTCGTCGCTGGCACTTCGCAAATTCTCTTCATCCCCTCTAACTCCCAACGCTCGGAGCAGCTTGGCGCCGGCGTCTCGGGATAGGTGTTCCAGGTCACGGCGCAGAGCTGAACTGTTCTCGTGATCCGCAATATCAGCGACCGGGAGGCGTGTCGTAATGACACAAAGCCCTCGATTGAAAGCAGCAAGCTCGCGCAGAAGCGCTTGAAGACAAGGCTCACGGATCCGGCCTTCTTGAGGACCCGACGGATTCTGGAGCGGCTCAAGGCCGTCGAGAATCAATAGAGTCCGATGATGTGCGATGAGCTTTGCCAATCTTTGGCCCTTCTCCCATGCAGTTCCCATCCGGGGGTCGGGATCACCAAACCAAACGAGCGCAGCCTCGAGAAAATCATCTGCGGACGAAGATTGGCCACTGGTCCCTTGCCGGTAAAAGGACCAGCCAAAAACGTACTTCGCAGAACGATAATGTTCGGCAGCCATCCGCGCGAGCCAATGGTTAACCAACGTGGACTTGCCGACACCAGCCCACGCAACGATGCTAACGACATTCACCCGTTGGTTTGCCCAGGCAGCATCCAGAAAAGCGATATCCTCCTCTCGGCCAAAGAGACCGCTTCCCGTAATAGGCAATCTAGCTACTGAGATTTTCCTCGGTCCGGGTCTTCTCGGTGGCCTGCGAGTGACTGCGTGCCAATCACTAGGGAACTCCTTCTGCAAGCTCCGGCGGGGGATTTTACGCCCAGCATCGAGCGCGCTTATTATCCTTGGAATCGCCGTCAGCAGTTCGACCGGGTTCTGAAAACGGTGTGCCGGGTCTTTTTCAAGGAGCATCTCAAGTAGAACAGCGACCGGCTGGGGGACACCTTCGAGTTTTTCCATCGGTAGCGGTGCATGCTGATGCTGAAACATTATCTCAGCACCAGAGCCCCTGAACACCGGGTTACCGGTCACAGTCTCCCAGAGCGTCGCACCCAGCGAGTAAAGATCCGAACGGATGTCAACGGCGACGCCCGAAAATTGCTCGGGGCTGGCAAACTTAGGTGTCCCGGCAAATTGGCCCTGCACCGAAATCGGGGTTTCAGAACCTGTTTCAGCGGTCGGTTTGGCAAGGCCGAGGTCAATGATTTTAGCGGTCACCGCGCCGCTTTCCTCAAAGCTCACCATGATATTACTCGGTTTGATGTCGCGATGAACCAGCTTCTGCTTGTGGACTGCAGCCAGACCAGCGGCGATCTGCGTCGCAATTTCCAGGGCCAGCTTGACCTCGAGCCGGCCGGAACGATTAAGCAGGTTTTCCAGCGTTTCCCCCTCGACAAACTCCATGGCGTAAAAGTAATTCTTGCCCGTTCTGCCCAGGTGGAATACCGCAGCAACATTCGGGTGACGGACGCTGGCAGCCGCGCGGGCTTCGCGCAGAAACCGAAGTCGCGCCGTGTGGTTACCGAGATATCGTTCACTGATAACCTTCAATGCCACGGGATATCGCAGATCGACGTCGAAAGCCTTGTAAGTGACCCCCATCCCACCCCGACCCAACTCGACCGGCCGTCCATCTGTGCCCTTCACCAGTTCGTAATGTTCGAATCGCTGCGCTGAGCTTTTCGTTTTCATGGATCTAAGCGTCCTTCGGATGCGATTAGAGCTTCGCAAAGCGCGCGAAGTTCATCGTCGATCCTTGCCGGATCCGAAACCGTGCGACCAACCTCCTCCCGCAACAACGCGGCGTACCGCTTGCGCAACCGATGGATGAGTGTCTTGACTGAACCCACGCTGACCCGGAGTCGATCTGAAGCTTGCTCATATGATGGTTGGGTACTGGCGTTCATGGGGTCTAAGAACGATTTGAGCGTTTCGAAGGTGGCTGTTTTTCCCTGGGAAACGTATTCCTCGGCCAAGCGTCTCATCGCTTCTACCAGCACCGTCATGGCCCATCGGGCTTCAAAGATCTTCTCTGCGGTCAAATAGTCGGCCGGCTCGTGCCAGTAACGACCTTCGGCGGCTTCTGCATCTAAAGAAACGGGCTGATCGCCTCCGCCTCGTTTAATGGCTCGAGCCTTTTCGCGAAAGTGGGATATATGATTCTGAAAGGAAGCTAAAAGGAATGTTCGGAATCTTCCCCTGGTCGGAGTTGCCCGGTTCAACGCATTTTGTCCAATGAGATGTTGAAAAAAACTCTGGGTTAGATCTTGAGAATCGTGCGCATCATAGCCCCTGCGCCGCGCAAAGGCATAGATTGGATACCAGTACCGGTTGCACAGCTCCGTTAAAGCCTCCTGATTCCTCGGACTCGCTCTCTTTGCCGCTGAGGCAACAACACTCCATCGCGTAGTGTGGAAATCGAGAGCCCTGGTTCCGTGGCCTTTTTTCACGATCGAAAACATAGTACATCCACCGATGATCGTAAATGGAACCAAAGTGTGAGCTCCGCCCGGAATATTTTCGACAGTAGACCTGATTCACAGGAACTCGAAGTACTCCTTCCGCTCCCAATCGCCCACGCAGTTATGAAATTCGGGCATATCATAGTTTGCTATTGCTGCTGCCGCTTTGTTAGTCCCACGCTGTTTGACTGCGGGTAGGGCGAGGACTTCGCACTGCCGCGGAACCCTGCCCTAACCCGGACATGCCGGAACGCGTCCCTACCCAGCCCGGTGTGCTCATTTCAGCTCGAAGTCGCTTCGACAAGTTTGTCTGCTAATTCCCGAGGGCGCGTCAACATAACCTCATGGCTGCCGTCGATCTCAAGAAGTTTAAATCTACCAAGCCGCGATGACATTCGGGGATGAAAATAGCCGGGCGGCAATGCCTTGTCCTGGCGGCAGTAGATGAAGCTTTTTGGAATAGCAAGCGAGTAGAAGCGCTTCAGATCTAGTTTGTCCAGGTTGACCTGATTAGGTTCTGGGGACAGTTGCTCCCACGACGATCGTGCCACGGATTCGGATGCGTCCTGGATGAAGTTGTGGCGCCAGATTTCCCAGGGAATCAGCATTGTGTTGTCCGCACTCGCTGCGGCTAAATCATTGACCAGCGTCGCGAATTCGGCTGGTAGGATATCGAGCACGCACTCATTGTCCTCAAGTACCAGCGCATCCAGGAAGACCAGCTGCGCGATCCGGTTGGAGAGCACTTCCGCCACCTTTTGAACTACGGATCCCCCAAAACTATGGCCCACCAGGATGACGTCCTCCACTCGGCGCTGCTCGATGCAAGTGACGACTGACGCAACACAGTCTTGGTGTGTGATTCCCAGACGCATCGTCCCCGGACCATGTCCGGCCAGCGTTGGTGCGTGTGCACCATATCCCCGTTCAGAGAGGCGCCGAATGACATCTTTCCACGCCCATCCTCCGTGCCATGATCCATGAATTAACACAAACGTCTCCCTCACACGTATCCCATTTCTAACGAATTCCAGAACGAAAGTTTCAAGATCGATGAAATAAGGAAAAAACTTTCCATTTTTTAGCGCCGAAGGCGTCATGTCAGGATAGCGTCCCCTCGGCGCTGTCCTTTTGAAACTCTGGCTCGAGAGTTCGTTAGAAATGGGATGTCAGCCGAGCACTCAGACTCTAACGACTGATCCCACGCATAGGGCTGGCAAACGAGGGTTATGACAATTATCGAAGAAATAGACAGGAATAAGCTTTGCCACCCAGAGCCATCTGACTCCAGGGATGGCATGAGCCAAGCACCACCTCGGAGGATTGTGGACTTTGATTCGGGGCAAGACGCCAGAAGAGAACGAGGAAGATGTGGTCAGGCTCATGGTGCAAGGTCGTTTACGGTGAGGCTACCCGACGATCGGCTAGAGTTTTTGCTAACGATCGCGATTTTCTTTGCGTTGCTATTAGGCCTCTATGTTGGGCTGATTGCTTCCTAACGGTTCGGCTAACCGCATATATTTCTTAGGGACGAGATATAAAAACTTAGCTAGCTGGCAGCTGAATCGAGCCAGCTGGGAAATGACAATGATTATAACACCGACGGAAATTTTATATTATAAGGTAGCAACAGACTTAAAGAAAATGGCTCTCACCAAAGGCAAAGAGATTTGGACCTATGAACGACTGGTCACTGAAGTGGAACGCCTGGCGCGTGGATTGTTCGGACGTGGCCTTCGGAAGGGCGATCGCGTCGCTCTGCACATGGGGAACCTGCCTGAGCTTATTATTGCTTATCATGCTTGCTTTAGAGTTGGGGCTATCGCGGCGCCTTTGAATATCAGATTCAAAACCGCCGAACTGAGACCCCTCTTGCAGCGGCTGCGGCCTGTTCTCTACATTGGCCAAGCGTCTCTCTACGGCCAGATAGCCTCCATCGATTCTTCAATCCTGGGCTCGAATAGTCGTTTCGTCGTTGACGGTCCTGTCAACGATCCGCGGGTGCAGCCATGGACAAGATTATTTGCCGAGACCAACGGCCAGCCGATGCGACTCGCTCCGGACGTGGATGCGTCTGCGGTACTGCTCACGACCTCCGGCACGACCGGCCAGCCGAAATTCGTGATCCATACTTTAGCGACGCTCTCAAAAACTGCCGAGTCATTTAAACACTGGGGTCTCGATAGCAACCAGATCACCGCGTTGTTTTGCCCGATGGTCCACGGCAGTGGGCTTTTCACTATGCTGGCCTGTATCCGGTTTGGCGTACCGTTCGTCTTGTTCGAACGTTTTGATCCCGATCCCGTACTCGACGCGATTGAACGCCATCGCTGCACCTGGATCATTGGATTGCCGTTTATGTTTGGGGCACTGTTGCAATGCCAGCAAGCACGCGCGCGCAATGTCGATTCTTTGCGGATTTGCCTGACAGGCGGCGATGTTTGTCCGCCTCATCTACAAGACCAGTTTCCCTCATTTTTTGGAATTCCTCTACGCTCCTTCTGGGTCTCGACAGAGGCGTGTGGCTCTCTCACCTACGGTTTGCAACCGGGTCCGGTAAGCCGGATCGTGCCGGGCGCGCAGATTCGCTTGGTTGACGACAATCGCCTGCCTGTGGCTCGAGGCGAGGTAGGGGAATTGGCTGTGCGCGGTCCACATGTGACCATCGGCTATTGGGCTGGGCCGGGCCAGATCAAGGATGCGCCCAAGGAGGGCTGGTTTCATACCGGCGATCTGATGCGACAGGATGAAAAGGGCGATCTCTGGTTCGTTACGCGAAAGAAGCACCTGATTATTCGCGGCGGTTCGAATATCTCCCCTGTGGAAGTCGAGCGTGTGTTGATGGCCCATCCTGCGGTCCATGACGCTGCCGTGGTCGGTGTGCCGGATCCTGATCTTGGTCAGCGCGTGGCCGGCTTTGTGCAGTTGGCGGATAGCGCGCAAAGCGTAGACCTCAACGAAATTCTGGCCTTTGCCAGGGAGCGGCTTGCCGACTACAAAGTTCCGGAGACCCTCAAAATTGTTGATAAAATTCCGCGTAACACCCTCGGTAAGATCGACCGCCAATTGTTATTGCCGAAAAATGGCAGGTCGTTTGTACCGGCTGCCGAAAAAAGATCAGAAGAAAGCGTTTCGTAGTTTATGGTTAACTTTACGGTAGTTCCGGAGCGGACAGCGCTTGTCAACGTTGATATGCAGAACTGCTTCGTCCACGGTTCTCCCTTCTCCGGGCATCGCAACCAACGTTTGTTGCGAAACAACCGCGCGCGAGGCCATGGTTCGCGATTTTCGCGTGTTTTTCCTGAGCGACGGGACTACAAGCTTCGACATTGGAGACGTCTCAGCGGCCGAGCTACAACGGGCGACGTGCGCCACCCTTGGATTTATATTCGCTCAGGTCTTAACTGTCGATGAGATGATCAGGAAAATCTCGCGCTCCGGGGGAGCCTCGCCCTAGCCCGCAAAAATCACCCGCTGGGACTAGCCCGCAAAAATCACGCGCTGGAAGGATCGACGAGCTCATTGCGGGCTAGAAAGCTCTTAAACAGACGCTGGGCGTCTGCTTAAGAGCCTATTTTTAAACTCTGAATTCGAAAAAGACTGTTCTTAAACTCTTCTCTGCAAAAAGCAGCGGAATTTGCCAGCGTAGCTGGAGATTCCGCTGCTATAGCCTGCATCGCTCAAAAATCTCTAAAGATTTGTGAGCGATGCAGGCTAGCCACGCACAAGAAGGGACGAGGTCTCCTTACAAAGGTAGTCTTAAGCCGTGCACCAGTGACGCTGTTTGACTGCGGTATTCCGCGTAGGTTGCTTCGGCGCGCTTCTTGAGCGAAATCGCCTTTTGCTTTCTTGCGATTCTGATGGCTTCGCGAAACGCAGTCTCAATCTGGGACCCAGCTGCGCCAAGAGCCGCGAGAAACACGCCGCGGAGCCGGTACAGTTCGGAGCTACACCAGCCCAACTGAATTTTTTCGGCCAGTCCCTCCGCCTCAGTTATCGACTCAAGCGCTTCGGCGGTGCGACCAGCCAGATGCAGGGCTTCCGACTTTAAGGCCAGGAAGATCGGCAGGCCCAGCACCGCCCCGGTCGCCCTATAGTCCTCTAATCCGTCCTGAAGCCACGAGATGCCTTCACTCATTTCACCTGAGACGCTGCGTGCCCAACCACGGTAAACGGCTCCCTGGGCCAACCAAAAAGCAAAATTTTGGCGCGTCGATAGTTCAATCAAATCCGTTGCCAAGCATTCCACTTCGGCAGGATTCCGCCCCAGGTAACCGAGAATCGATGCAAAGTTTAGAGCTACGGCCAGTCCGTGCATATCATTCAGCTTCTTCGCCAGCGCAATCGCTTCCGCCATGGTCGTTTGGCAAAAGGGGATCTCGCCGAAAAGCCACTCGATCAGGGCCTTAGTGCACAGACAACCGATTGCCGGCGCATCGACCTCTTCAACCGAATATTGTACGCCCCCGGAGCACCACATCTGGACACCTTGTAACGCGTTTTGTCGCGCCGACTGGAAATCGCCCGAAAAGTACAGCGTGGCTGCCAAAGCCATGTAGGCCTTTATTAGTAGCCCAGAGTCATTTTGCTCCCGCGCCAAGGAGTATACTCGTTTAGCAATCTGCAGCGTTACCGGCAGTTTGTCCGTGGCTAATGAGTAGCGCCACCGACCTATCAATGCCACATAGAGGAGCAGAGGACGTCTAAGCGAATGACACAAAGGCTCCGCGCGTTCATAGCAAGTTCGCACTTCCGGTGCTTGCATTCCGCGGTTGAGCGATAGATAGAGCGCAGCCTGCATGAGGACTAAGAGCTGATCTTCCGCTGTAAGACGCTGTTTTTCGACGTCCGTTTCAACCGGTGATCCCCAACGTCCATCCTCAAAGAAATGAACCAATACCGACAGTAATGCCCCCCTGGCTCCGAGAACGTTAGCGGCAAAGAAGGCATTTCCTCGTTGAATCCGCGCAATATAAACTTCGCGCAGTACATCTCTAAACAGCCCAGCATTACAGCCGCAGATTGCGGCCAAGAAGAGCGGCTCCATTTCCCTGAAGCTACCTGGCAGCTTGGGGGCTAGCGTTCGATAATAGTTATAGAGCCGCCTGTGACTTTCCTTCCACGCATCCGTTCGTTGGCTCCGCAGCTGTCCGCCAAAGTATTCGCGAACGAGAGGATGAGCATCGATGCACCCGGGATTATGCGGATCTTCGGCGGCGAGTAGTCTCGCTCTTCTTAATTTGCCAAGTATCGTGCGCCACGCGGTTGGGCTCAAATCAATTAATGGCTCTGTAAGGCCAGGAATCGCCGGCGATTTCAAGAGGTTCGCAAGCGCCTTTTCGTCAACCGGGCGATCAAATAGGCCTAACATACGGAGAACAGCCAGCTCGGGACCCTCTCCAAGCCAGGTCTGATACGAGTCCATGACCTTTCGGGCATGGACTCCCTGCCGTAGGTCATCAGCCAGACGTCCTGACACTTCGCTACGGCAACGAATGTCTCCATTGAAAGCGTCCGTGAGATAGCTGCCCAGGAGTGTGAGAGCAAGACAATGGCCGCTAAACTCGTCGCTGGTACTTCGCAGCTCCACTTCATCCCCTGTGACGCCCAGCGCTCGCAGCAGCTTCGCACCAGCATCGTTGGATAGTTGTTCCAGGTCACGACGCGGAGCTGAAGTATCCTCATGGTCCGCGATATCAGCGACCGGCTGTCGAGTAGTAATTATGCAAAGCCCCGAATTGAAGGCCGCAAGCTCGCGCAGAAGCGCCTGCAGGGAAGGCTCCCGTAACCGACCTTCTTGTGGCCCAGGTGGGTTCTGCAGCGGTTCCAGGCCGTCCAAAACCAATAGGGTTCGCCGACGGGCAACAAGCTTCGCTAATCTTTCGCCCTTTTCCCAGGCTGTTCCGATCCGTGGATCGGGATCGGCAAACCAAGCTAAAGCCGCATCAAGGAATTCATCCGCAGACGAGGTGGCTCCGCTGGCGCCCTGTCTGTAGAAGGACCAACCGAACACCAGCTGCGCAGACCGATAGTGTTCGCCCGCCATCCGGTGGAGCCAATGGTTGAGGAGTGTGGATTTCCCGACGCCGGCCCAGGCAACGATGGTGACGATATTTACACGCTCATTTGCCCAGGCAGCGTCCAGGAAAGCAATATCCTCCTCGCGACCAAAAAAGCCGCCGCCAGTAATGGGCAATCTGGCTAGTGAGACTTTCTTCGGTCCCAGTCTTGCCTTCGGGCGACGAGTCACCGCAGATGATTGAAGAGAGGGCGTCTTTTGCAGGCTTTGGCGAGTGATGGTACGCCCGGCCTCGATTGCGGCCGTTATCTTTGACATCGCATCCAGCAGCTCGACCGGGTTCTGAAAACGCCGGGCCGGGTCTTTTTCGAGAAGTGTCTCTAGCAGGACGGCGACCGGTTGCGGGACCCCTCCGAGTTTTTTTAGCGGTAACGATGCGTGTTGGTGTTGATACATCAGCTCAGAAGGTGAACCCGTGAACACCAGGTCTCCTGTGACAGCCTTCCAGAGCATTGCACCCAACGAGTAGAGATCAGAACGGATATCCACGCCGACCCCAGCAAACTGCTCGGGGCTGGCAAACTCCGGTGTACCGGCGAACCCGCCGGAAATCGAAATCGCGCTTGTAGAGCCTGATTCAGTGAGCGACTTGGCAAGCCCGAGGTCGATGATTTTTGCAGTCACCGCGCCATCGTCCTCAAAACGCACCATGATGTTGCTCGGTTTGATGTCCCGGTGAACGAGCTTTTGCTTGTGAACCGCAGCCAAACCGGCGGCGACCTGTGTCGCAATCTCCAGGGCTGGTTTGAACTGAAGGTGGCCGGAGCGTTTGATGAGGCTCTCTAACGTTTCCCCCTCGACAAACTCCATCGCGTAAAAATAGTGCTCGCCGGTTCTGCCTAGATGAAAAACGGACGCAACATTCGGGTGGCGGATACTCGCCGCGGCGCGGGCTTCGCGCAAAAAACGAAGGCGGACCGATTCATCGCTGAGAAATCGTTCACTGATGACCTTCAACGTCACCGGATATCGCAGATCGGCGTCGAACGCCTTGTAGGTGACCCCCATTCCACCGCGGCCTAGCTCTACCGGTGCCCCCTCTTTGCTCCTCACCAGTTCATAGTGTCCAAATCGCTGCGCGGTAACTTCTGGCACTGGCTTGACTGTTTTCTTGGGGGTAGCCCTGCCCGATTCAGGCCCCAAATCGATCGCCTTGCGAACCATGCAAACCGGACAGAATTCCAGCACTCCAGAAAAATGATTTCCGCAGCTTGGGCAGGTGCGTCGCGGCTTCGTTTTCATAGACCTAGCCTGCATCGCTCACAAATCTTCAGAGATTTGTGAGCGATGCAGGCTCAGGCAGCAGAATCCCGCCGTCGCTTCGCTATGGCGCGGCCTTTCCAGCTTTGCGGGCGCGCCGTAGCTCGTAGAGCG
>Ga0213878_10000761_pt1 | contig 11646 bp, 8 predicted proteins | sample VelepicoBEBS_R02_FD_161053 | JGI IMG/M metagenome (GOLD analysis project Ga0213878, IMG submission 161053) | Vellozia epidendroides bulk soil microbial communities from rupestrian grasslands, the National Park of Serra do Cipo, Brazil - BS_R02 | ecosystem: Environmental > Terrestrial > Soil >... | reverse complement strand
GAGGGGTAAATAGAAGGATCTAACCTTTGTTTTACATAGGACCCTAAGAACAAGTGATTGCCCTATGATGACTATCTCTGAAACTAAGTTGTGTCGCCGGTTAGTCGCCGTTTTCATATTCTGTTGCTGCTTGGCGGTGTCCATCGGACGCGCGGCTGATAGAGCTTTACCCGTTTGCGCGTACGCCTGGGAATGCGGAATTCTAGGTCGCTTCTGCGTTTTCTGCTTGGCCCGTCTTTACTTTGCTGCCGTGAACGCGCCTCAACGCCACCCAAGCTCGGAGGTTGCTCATCGGCCGATTGCAGAATGGATCCCACCTATTAAAACGCACTCAAGGATCGAATATCTTAGACTATAGCCCGAACTCGACATTGTTGAGAAAAGCGGCCCTCGGGACGCGGTTACTGACGGCCTGCCGCCCTGTAGCTGGTCAAAATCCAGACATTTCTTATGGCTTCAATTGAGGGAGTCGCGCTCACTTTCGGATTCGAGCTGTGGGGGAAATTGGTCATCCCAGATACTCCACCGCATTACTCTTATCCCGCACCGCAACGGACGAGCCCGGGTCCGCCAACCGCAATGTCGCACTCGACGGGAACCTCCACGAGGAGACATAAAGCGACGCCGGCGGCCAGCGACATTTGCAACGGATGGCCGGAACGCAGCGTCTGGCCGCACTGCATGCAGGTAGTCTCATAGGTGGTCAGCCGTGTTACACGAGAACGCATCGGGGGGAATGTCTTCGATTAGCTGTTCGATCGGGGATTGATCCCTGAAGCGTTTGCTACCGCAGTGAGGACACTCACAGAGAGTGACTTCAATAGACTCATCGATAGTCGTGGGCGAGGACGTTGCTCGGGTGGTGTTTGAAACTTCTCGGGTCATCCGGCTGCTTCGATTCCGGCTTTGAACCTTTCTTTCACGGACTCTTTCAGTTTACTTTGAGCTTCCGTGTTTGCCAAATGAGGGGTGTTCAGACAAAATGACCGCGAGAGAAAATGTCTGGCTGCGCGTTGCCAATGTATCTAAGCATTTTGGCGCGGTGATTGCGCTGGAGGCCATCGACGCGAACATACGGTTAGGCGAGGTGCTGGCCTTAGTCGGAGACAACGGAGCGGGGAAGTCGACTTTGGTAAAGTTATTATCCGGCGCGTATCTTCCATCATCCGGCGAAGTCATTATCGAGGGCAATCCAGTCACAATCGAAAATCCTGGCAAGGCGAGGCAATTGGGCATCGCGACAATCTTCCAGGAATTAGCGCTCGTAGAAAACCTCACGGTCTACGAAAACATTTTCCTTGGCCGAGAGATTGTTCGTCCGATTCTTGGATTACCCATTCTCGATAAAAAGAAAATGCGGGAGCGGGTCGTGCAGTTGATCGATGAGCTTGGTTCGCACATCCCGTCACCAGCGGCGCCAGTGTCGGACTTGTCGGGTGGCCAACGTCAGGCAGTTGCAATTGCCCGTGCCATAGATCTGGAAACGAAATTGGTCATCATGGACGAGCCCACTGCCGCACTCGCAGTGGCTGAAACTCGCAAGGTCTTGAAGCTGATCGACCAACTTCGCGGCAGTGGCAAAGCAGTGCTTCTGGTTAGCCATAATCTGAATGACGTTTTCGAAATCGCCGACCGCGTCGTTGTGCTACGACGCGGCCGGAAGGTAGCGGAATGTGAAAGATCCGAGACAAACCTTGAAGAGGTTGTCACCTGGATTACCGGAGCGAAACCCGGTCCGCAATCAAGGGAAAGCATAACGCCCCATGGCGGGGCCCAACCGTAAAGAAAGGTAAAAATGCGCAGACAAAACCAATGGTCAGCCTGCCTAGCCGCAGGTCTGCTGCTCTTCAGTGCTGGGTTCGGATTTGCACAGAGTAAGCCGAAAGTAGCGTTTGTGCCACAAATCGTCGGCATACCGTACTTCAACGCGATGGAGGAAGGAGGCAAGGACGCTGCCCAGAAGTTTGGCGTCGAGTTCATTTACACAGGGCCGACCGACACGAGTCCGCCTGAACAGCTGCGCATCGTCAATGGGCTTATCGATCAGGGTGTTTCAGCCGTCTCACTTTCGGTGCTCGATGCGAGTTCTATTGATCCTATCATTAAGAAAGCAAAGGAGAAGGGGGTTAAGATCTTTACCTCGGATTCTGATGCACCGAAAAGCGAACGCGAAGTCTATGTCGCGCAGGCGCTGGATCAGGATCTTGGCTTTACCATAATCGACGAACTTGCCAAACGTATCGGTGAACAAGGAACGGTGGGCATTGTTTCGGGGGAAGCCACCGCCACAAACCTGAACACCTGGATCAGCTTTATGCAGCAACGGGTCAAGGACAAGTATCCGAAGATTAACCTGTTGCCGCCGCAATTTGCCGGAGGCACGGCGCAGCGAGCGTTTCAACTGGCAACTGATCTGATGACTGCCCATCCCGATCTGAAGGGCCTGATTGCAGTGGCTTCCACAACTTGTCCCGGCGTGGCTCAGGCGATAGAATCGGCGGGAAAAGTTGGCCAGGTTATTGGAACTGGTTACGGTTCGCCCAATACCGTTCGCTCCTATCTGAAGAGCGGCGCGTTCGGGTTCAGTGTGCTGTGGAATCCGCGTGATCTCGGGTATCTAACGGTCTGGGCTGGTAAACAGCTGATCGATGGGAAACCCTTCGCCGAAACGAATGCGGTGCCGGGACTGGCACAGCCAATCAGATACGATCCTGCCACCAAAGTACTATTACTTGGGCCTCCCACAGTGTTTACCAAAGATAATGTTGATCATTATAATTTCTGAAGCAGCTCGATAGGTCCGGATTTTTGGTCTGCCCGAAGTCCAAACCTTGCTTAGTGTAGAAGTGGAATCCTGCTTAAAACCGGACTCAACTCTTCGGAATCCAGGTTTAATGGACACATCATTCCTGTTCTGACGTCCCCGTCGGGCCTACGCGTGCAAGGCAGCATCTCCGAAAATTCCCAAAAAATGAACTGGAACAAATGGTTACTAGGCCGGCGCGAGGTGACACTTGCGTTGGCCTGCGTTGTCCTTGCGATCCTTTTCCGATCCTTGTCGCCCTATTTCCTGACCGTCCAAAACCTGACAACGATTCTCCGAAATAGCGTCGAACTGTTGCTCGTAAGTTTGGGAATGTCTTTCATCCTGGCCACGGCCGGAATCGATATCGCCGTCGGTGGCGCCCTGGGAATCTGTGCAATTTTTGTCGGATGGAGCGTTCGAGGAGCTTGGCCATCGGGCGCGGTGTTTTTAATTGGGCCCCTGGTCGGTACAGCTCTGGGGCTTCTTTCAGCGGCCCTGATTGTCTGGGGGCGCATACCCCCGATCATCGCTACCCTCGGCCTATTCGGGGTATATCGAGCAGCCATCTTTCTCCTCTTGGGTGGAAGCTGGATTTCCGGCTTGCCCGATACTCTCGGGCCTCTGGTGAATCTCTCCTTCGGTATGGTCCCCATCGTTGGCATTTACGTGCTGTTTTTTTATTTTGTGGGCTGGCTGGTCATCCGATGGTTGCCGCTTGGTACCGCAATTCTCGCGACCGGTGGCAACGAGCGAGCTGCCAGACTTTCCGGTGTTGCGACCGGGAAAACCAAATTTTTCGTTTATGGCTTAACCGGCCTGCTCGTTGGCTTCGCGGCTTTGCTTTATGTGGCTCGATACAGAAACGTTGAAACCTCGACCGGCGGGCTAGTCGCGCTCGATGCGATTGTCGCTTGCGTACTAGGCGGTGGCTCCGTCTTGGGAGGAAAAGCCAATCTGCTAGGTACAGTTCTTGGGGTATTCCTTGTCCGCCTTTTGCAGAACGGTTTCGTACTAGTCGGGGTCCCATCGCTTTGGGAACAGGTAATCACCGGGGCTCTCCTGATTTTGGTGCTGATCCTTGACGCCTTGGTGGCCGTCCCTGCCTCAACTACTCTCAACTAGCCTGCAAAACTCATCCTATATGAATAGACGATTCCGGTTCCGCGGCGTTCTTCTGCTCTGGTTGATTGCGCTCGGCATTTTTGCGGCTCGAGCACCCGCCTTCTTCGGTTTGGCAAACATTACTTCCATCCTGCAGTTTTCGACCTTGCTGGCGTTAGTCACCTTTGGCCAAACCATGGTCATTCTTAGTGGCGGCGGTGGCATCGATCTCTCTGTCGGCGGGATTGTGAGTTTATCTGGGTTGTTAATCGGGCTTCTGATCAAGCAAAACGTCCCCATTTTCATTGCCGGGGTAGCAGGTCTTCTCTTTGGTGGAATCCTGGGTAGCTTAAACGGCCTGATCATTACCCGATTGAAACTGTTGCCGCTGATCGTAACACTAGGTACTTACTACGCCTATAACGGTCTGGCGCTTGCTCTGACTGATGGCGCACCGATTTCCGGGCTGCCATCATCGTTCGGGATGCTTGGGCAGAGCGCCGTTTTAGCCATCCCTTTGCACACGCTTCTGTTTGTTGTGCCAGTTTTCTTGATCATGACGTTTATCCTTAGCCAAACGCCTTTGGGCCGATGGATATATGCGATCGGGTGCAATGAACAAGCGTGCCGACTTGTCGGTTTACCAGTGAACCTGATCAGGCTGGGAATATATACGCTGAGTGGGATGCTGGCTGCGCTGGCCGGTCTGGTGGCTGATTCCTGGCTGTTGAGCGCTCGCCCAAACATCGGCGACAACCTCGAGTTGCTATCTCTTACCGCGGTACTTCTAGGCGGAACGAGCATTTTCGGCGGCTCCGGTGGATTGACCGGCTCGTTCATCGCCGTGCTCTTTTTCACTTCGCTTCAAGTTGGCCTCCAGATGTTGAACATTAATAACATTTGGCAACTCGGTATCGTCGGCCTCTTACTCATCGGCAGTGTTCTGTTGGACAGATCTATTCGAATCGCACAAGCAGTATGAAGGAATTAGAAAGACGCATCGTTGCTGCTATCGAGCAGAACCGGGACCGAATCGCCGAGACATTGCAAGACTTGATCCGCTTCGAGAGCATTGTGATGGCGGACCCGTCAAAGGCGGGTCCGGGCGAGCAAGAATGTCAGGAATACCTAGAACGAAGAGTCGCCGCGGCAGGCTTCAAGACGGATCTATGGGAGCCGGACGCGGACGCGCTTTTGGAGAAGTACCGAGGCAAACCTGGAGCGCAGCAGGGTCGCAATTTCCGCGGGCGCCCTAATCTTGCCGCAACGCTCACCGGCTCCGGAGGCGGCAGATCGATCCTGTTAACTGGCCACATCGACGTCGTTCCACCGGGCGAACGCGGACATTGGCGCTACGAACCTTTCTCCGGCGCAAGGGAAGGGGGAGCTATTCACGGTAGAGGTGCCGTGGATATGAAGGGTGGGGTGGCATCGATGCTCTGCGCCGCCGAAATTCTCCAGGAATTAAACGTCCCTCTATCCGGCGATGTTGTTTTTGCAACGGTGGTCGACGAAGAAATCGGCGGGATGGGCACTCTAGCGCTGGCTGATCGGGGCTACCGCGCTGATGCAGGGATATTGACAGAGCCGACCGCAAACCGTGTATCGCCAGTTTGTCACGGGATCCTCTGGGCCAAAATCGTGATCGACGGTATCGGCGGTCACGCTGAGTTGAAGCCGCGCCACTGGAACGCAGGCGGACCTGTCGACGCGATCGGGCTCATGAGATTTATTCTGGACGGGATCGACTTATTGAACCAGCGCTGGCGAACCGATCCGCGAAAGAACCATCCGCTGATGGAGCTCTCGAACCAGATCATGGCCACTCAGGTGCGTGCGGGTGAACACCCGAGCTCCACAGCAGGCCGAGCCGAGATCATCATCGATGTGCAGTATCTTCCCTCGGAGAAGGACGCCGATGGAGTCGGAGGTGCGGTCAAGCGCGAGGTTGAAGCCTATGTTGGGGCACTAGCGCAGGTCGATCCCTGGCTGGCGAAGAACCCTCCGCGCGTCGAGTGGATCCTTGATGCCGACTGTGCAGAAGTAAATCCGGATCACCCAATTATCAGTACTTTTGCGCGAGCATGCGCCGGAGCCGGCCAACCGCTTCAACTCTGGGGCATGGGAGCGCATACCGATATGGGTATCCCGACCGATCTGGCAAAGACCCCGACAGTAAATTTCGGACCGGGCGACCCGAGCCAAGCACATCAGCCCAACGAACACGTGTCGATTGAGGATCTGGTGACCTGCACAACGGTCATCGCTCTCGCTGTCTCAGATTGGTGCTGTTAATAACCCTCTTCTATGGACACCAAAGTATTGTTAGTCGGAGAAAGCTGGGTCAGTACCTCGACTCACTTGAAAGGATTCGATTTCTTTTCCTCAACTTATTACGCGACCGGCGGGGACTTATTGATTGCCGCGCTGAGTTCGGCTGGCATTCAGGTGACTCATCAACCAAGCCACGAGGCGGCAAAGTCGTTTCCGTTCGAACTCAGCAAACTGCAGAAACACAACGTTGTAATCCTTAGCGACATTGGCGCGAACACCCTTTTGCTTCCGCCGGAAGTGTTTCTCGAAGGAAAGCGTGTGCCTAATCGCCTCGAGCTTATTAAAGAATATGTGTTACAGGGTGGAGGGCTAGTCATGGCCGGCGGGTATCTAAGTTTTCAGGGTATCTATGGGTCGGCGCGTTATCACCGAACCCCGATCGAAGAGGTGCTACCGGTTTCAATGCTGCCAATTGACGACCGGATCGAGAAACCGGAAGGCATCAATCCTACGGTGAAGCGGAAAGACCATGCTATCACACAAGGCATCAAAGGGGAGTGGCCGTATCTTCTTGGTTTCAACGAAGTGAAACCGAAAGAGAACACAGAAGTGTTGGCCACTGTCGGTGACTATCCACTTTTAGTGACCGGCTCGTTCGGGAAAGGCCGGTCCGTTGCGTGGACGTCTGATGTCGGTCCGCACTGGTGTCCAAAAGATTTCGTCGATTGGGCAGGCTACAGCCTCCTTTGGCAAGGGATTGTTGCGTGGGTGTCATCGATCGCCTGAGTAAAGCCCGTCGCGAAATAGGCTGTCCTTTCGTGTTTGATCACGAAAAACTCGACGTTTACGGACTCGAACTGCAGTTTGTTGCCTGGACTGCCGATTTTCTCGAAGAGGTTTCGCACGATAAGAGCTCATTTGGCTAATCGCTGAACGATCGGCAACGCGAACTGAAAAACGGCCCCGCGGGGCGTATTTGCCGTCGCCCAAAGCCGTCCCGCGTGAGCTTCGACAATCGAACGGCTGATCGCCAGCCCCATGCCAAGGCCTTGAGGCTTAGTCGTGTAGAAAGCATTGAAAAGACGGCCCAGACTGTTCGGGTCCAGCCCTTGGCCTGAATCTCGGACCGCAATCAGTAGGTGGGTCCATTCAGCGTGATCCAAAGCCTTGTCTGCGAACCTGCTTTTCCCCGATTCCTCTGGGATCTCAGTCACTTTCTGCGAACTTACCCACAGCTCTCGCGGACCCTCGCCTGCTGCACTGATGGCTTCTATTGCGTTTATTAGCAAGTTGAGAATCACTTGTTGCAATTGGATTCTATCTCCCATAATGAGCGGTAAGTCATTCGCGAGTTGAGTCTGTAACGAAATGCGATTCCGTTGCACTTCGCCCTGTGCAAAAATCGCAACTTCTTCAATGACCCTATTTATATCCAACCGTTCCTTCGCGGTGCTAGCATTCTTAAACAGGGTGCGCATCCGTGAGATCACATCACTTGCCCGCTTCCCGTCGCGAATAATGCGGCCAATCGCTTCGCGGGCTTCGGCAAGGTTAGGTAAACCTCCAGACAGCCAACGCAGGCTGGCGTTAGCATTGGTTACTACCGCGGCAAGCGGCTGATTGATTTCGTGGGCGATCGACGCGGTCAGCTCTCCCATCGCTGTCACCCGCGTGACGTGGGCCAACTCGGCCTGCGCTTCCGCCAAATGGGCCTGGCTCCTCCGTAGGGCATCCTCGGCACGCTTTTGTTCGCTCAAATTGAGCACAAAGGAGACGCCCTCGTTCTGACTTTCTTCGAAGATGGCGGCGCCAACTAGAACGGGCACGCGGCTGCCGTCTTTCCGGAAGTACTCCTTCTCGTATGGCTGGCGGGTCCCAGTCGCTTTTAGCTCCGCAACGACTCGTTCGCTAAGGTCGCGCCATTCTGCCGGCGTCAGGTCGTTCCAGTTCAGACGACCCGAGACGAGATCTTCACGGCTGTATTCTACCATTTGCAGAAACGCTTCATTGGCCTCAATAATCTGACCTTCAAAGTTCCAGATGAAGATCCCCATAATGTTGGCGTCAACGAGGCGGCGAATCTTCGCTTCGCGTTTTTCAAGATCGCGGTAGAGACGTGTATTCTCCAGCGAGATCGCGGCTTGCGACGCAAGCAGTTTCAGCACTGTAATCCGCGTCGGAGTGAAAACGTGGGGGGTTAGGTTGTTTTCTAGGTAGAGCACACCGATTAGCTTGGCCTGATTAATCAACGGCAAGCAGAGAATTGAACGAGCGTGATGCAGACGCAGGTATGTATCCGCAGAAAACGGATTTTCCGTTGACGCATCGTCGAGAATTAGGTTTTCCTGGGTGCGCACGACATAATGCACGATGGACTCTGGCACCTCAGTCTCCGCCACGAGTGCATCTCTCATGCGCACGATGACAGTGTCGCCACTGGTTATGGCCTCCGCCTCTATCCGCTGCTCAGCACCTCGGGGTAGAATCAACAGACCGCGCTCAGCACCCGCGTGCTCAATCGCTGTGCGCATGAGTGTGTCGATCAGTTTCTCCAGGACGATCTCACCCGACACAGCTTGCGAGACTTTGACTACGGTAGCGAAATCCAGGTGTTCGACCGGTGCCCCGATCGTGCTCGCCGGAGCAAGCACTGGCTCTTCGTCCCTGAGGTGTGGATACAACTCGTCGAGTTGCCGCACCTTACCAGCGGCTCCCCAACGGAGGTAGCAGTGCCGGGCGTCCCGCAAGTACGCATGCGCGATCTTCTCGAAGCCGCGCGCTCCGTAAAAGCGCGCAGCGAGTTCGTTGGCGAGCCCCTCGTTGTGGACAAAGCCGTTTGCGCGAGCCGAGCGGATGGCCTGCTCGTAAAGACGCTCTGCATCGAGCTCGCGGCCTTGGATGCGTGCGATCTCGGCGCCCACCAGGACGGCACGGTTCTCGAAATTCTCCGGGCAATTCTCCGCCCATGTTTCGAGCTGTCTGTGGTGAGCAGCCAGAGCCTCGAAATGTTGCCGGTACCGGTCAGGAAATGCGGGATCGCAGCAGGCCGCGTGGGAAAGCGCCCCATAGAAGTGATACTCCATCGTTTCAAAAAGTGATGCTGCCACCCAAAGGAGCCCTTGCGCCTTCAATGAGGCATCAACGGCCGAGCCGTAGTCCCCTGAAGAGAAGCGAGCTTGCACCTTCCGAATCCAGTACCAGCACTCAGGCAGCACCAAAGCCTGGTCACTGGCCAAATGGCGCTCGAACCGAACCTCGTCAAAGTGCTCATGGTTAAATGAGCCGAATTTCGGCGTCAAGCCACGGAGCGTCCGGATAAGCCCAAGCTGGGCGGTGATCACGTCAATGACTAGGCCGAACCGCGCCTTCTGCGCAAACTCGAAGCCATTCTCGGCTTCACGTTGCACCTGAGCGAGGGGATCCCCCGCCGCCAAGAGATTTGTGTTCAGGTGATAACAGCTGTACGCCGCAAAAGTAAGGTCGCCAGTCTCGTTCGCGGCCTCGAAAGCGCGACGCAGCACATCACGGCAAGCCCGGAAATGTTTCGTCCATGGCATGACGTCGCATCCGAAGCACGAATAGGTCCTGGCTTGGAAGCGCTTCAGTCCGCGTTTCTCGACAAGTTCATAACCGAGGCGACCGAATCGAAATCCGGCGTTGTAGTTGCCGAAACGCGGTCCAGCTATGATACCAAGCCAGACATAGGCAAAGCACGAACCGTCACTGTTGCCCCGCTCGAGGCTGAGGTTGACCATCCGACAGATAGCCAGGGAAAGAAGGTTCGCATCCGTGTATAGTGCGGGCGTCCCGGCCTTGGTCAGAACATCCAGGGTCGCGAGGGACGTTGGGTCGCTCATCAAGGGTAGCTCAATGAGGTCCTCGATCGCGCGGCTGCCGAGCTGTGACCAGATGCGCTCGTATTCGTGTCGCCCTTCTTCTTCTGTTGGATGCGGCGACCATTCGACCCCCAATTTTCGGAGGTAGTCGAGACAGACAACCACCGCGCGGTCGCTCTGACCGAGGGTCGTGTACAAATCCACGCGCAAGCACGTGACCAGCGCTAGTTGGACCGTATTTGCGGCGCGGGCTGAAAGCACAGTCAAGCGCTCCGCCGCAGCCGCCAGCTGGCCAGTCAGAAACTCGCATTCGGCCCGGTGCAATTCCAGCGGGAAAATGAGCTCATGCCGGCGCTCCCAACAGTCGTCCGCCAACAGTACCACGCCGGTGATCAGATAGTTGAGCGCCGAGGCGTACGCCGTAGAGGCCTTGGCGCGTTTGCCCGCGATCAGGTTGAGCTCAGCCAATTGATCGCGCTCGTCTCGCGTAGTGATTAGGGTGGCGCCGCGGTTGAGCTGGTTGACGATCTCGAAGATCGCCTCCTCACGCTTCTCTGGGGGAGTATACGCCCAGAGCAGCCTCCCTATTCGAAGATGGGCCTCGGCGCGTAGTTCTTCCGGGATCAATGAATAGGCTGCTTCCTGGACGCGGTCGTGGACAAACTGATAGGAACCCTCCGAACGCACAATGAATTCCTGACGCGCAGCCTCCCACAGATCCGAGTGAACCTCTTGTTCCGATGTCTCCTGAACGATGGAAAGCGTGGCCATCTCGGCGCTGTTTCCGAGGCAGGCAAATTCTCGTAGTGCTTTCTGCGTTTTGATGGGCAGGCGGTTCAACTTCCCGATCATAAACTCCATCACATTATCGGTGTAACCCTTAGCCTGAATCCGATTCAGGTCCCAAGACCATCTTCCGTTGTCATGATCGAAGGCGACCAATGCCTCCTCGGCAAGCACAGAAAGAAATTGAATGGCGAAAAATGGATTGCCACCGGTCTTTTCGTGGACCAGTTGCGCCAACGAATTGGCGCGCTCCGGTTCGGTGTGAAGAGCATCCGCAATCAATTGGGCAATGTCTTCACAGGCCAGGGGCGCTAGGATGATCTCGTGCACTATCGCCCCAGCTAGACGGATCGCTTCCAGCTTGCGCATTAGCGGATGGGCGGAATTAACTTCGTTGTCTCGATAGGCCCCTATCAACATCAAGTGCTGCACATCCGACCGGGTCAACAGATCCTCGAGTAAATCGAGGGTTGCCGCATCGAGCCATTGCAAATCATCGAGGAACATGGCGAACGGATGTTCCGGCCGTGCGAATACGCCGATAAAACGGCGGAACACCAGCTGGAAGCGACCTTGCGCCTCCTGTGGCGGAAGATCTGGGATTGGCGGCTGTTCTCCGATGATCAGCTTCAATTCGGGGACCAGATCCACAATGAGCCGCCCGTTCGGACCTAACGCCTCACGGAGAGAATCCCGCCAGTTCTGCAGCTCGGCTTCGCTCTTACTCAGAAGAGGACGGATTAGGTTCTGGAATGCTTGCGCTAAAGTGGCATAAGGAATGTCCCGCTTATACTGGTCGAACTTGCCTGAGGCAAAAAGGCCGCGAGGGGGAACAATCGCCTT
>Ga0213878_10000757_pt1 | contig 11670 bp, 8 predicted proteins | sample VelepicoBEBS_R02_FD_161053 | JGI IMG/M metagenome (GOLD analysis project Ga0213878, IMG submission 161053) | Vellozia epidendroides bulk soil microbial communities from rupestrian grasslands, the National Park of Serra do Cipo, Brazil - BS_R02 | ecosystem: Environmental > Terrestrial > Soil >... | reverse complement strand
TACGGTGATCAGTGACTGTTCAGCGGCAACTTTGTCGCCCACTTTGACCATCACTTCGGTGACTTCAACTTCGTCGCCGCCGATGTCAGGGACGTGAACGTCTTTCGCGCCGCCAGCAACGGCCGGGGCCGCCGCAGGAGCAGCAACCTGAGCCGGAGCAGCTGCTGGAGCTGAGCCTGCCACTTCGAAGACCATGATCAGGGAACCGGTAGACACTTTGTCGCCGGTGTTCACTTTAATCGCTTTCACGGTACCTGCGAACGGCGCCGGAACTTCCATAGAGGCTTTATCGCCTTCTACGGTGATCAGGGACTGCTCAGCGGTCACGGTGTCGCCCACTTTGACCAGAATTTCGGTGACTTCAACTTCGTCGCCGCCGATGTCCGGAACGTGAACGTCTTTTGCCGCGGCAGCAGCAGGCGCAGCCGCCGGAGCCGCTGCTTTTTTCTCTTCCTGCGCAGGTGCAGCGGCTGCTGCACCCTCGGCGGAATCGAAAATCATGATCAGTTTGCCGGTCTCGGTTTTATCGCCAACAGAGACTTTGATCTCTTTAACGATGCCAGCCTGCGGAGACGGCACTTCCATAGAGGCTTTATCGCCTTCTACGGTGATCAGCGACTGTTCAACGTCAACTTTGTCGCCCACTTTGACCAGGATCTCGGTGATTTCAACTTCATCAGCCCCGATGTCCGGTACATTGATTTCGATAGCCATTATTCTTTTACCTCTTACGCCAGACGCGGGTTAACTTTTTCTGCATCGATATTGAATTTAGTGATGGCATCAGCAACCACTTTCTTATCGATTTCGCCACGTTTAGCCAGTTCGCCCAGAGCCGCTACCACCACATAGGAAGCATCAACTTCGAAGTGGTGACGCAGGTTTTCACGGCTGTCGGAGCGACCAAAACCGTCGGTACCCAGTACGCGATAATCATCAGCCGGTACGTAAGTACGAACCTGCTCTGCGAACAGTTTCATATAGTCAGTGGAAGCCACGGCCGGCGCGTCGTTCATCACCTGAGCGATGTACGGAACACGCGGGGTTTCCATCGGGTGCAGCATGTTCCAGCGCTCACAGTCCTGACCATCACGCGCCAGTTCGGTGAAGGAAGTCACGCTGTAGACGTCAGAGCCCACGCCGTAGTCGTTCGCCAGGATCTGCGCTGCTTCACGGACGTGACGCAGGATAGAACCGGAGCCCAGCAGCTGAACTTTACCTTTGCTGCCCGCGAGGGTTTCGAGTTTGTAGATACCTTTACGGATACCTTCCTCAGCACCTTCCGGCATGGCTGGCATGTGGTAGTTTTCGTTCAGCGTGGTGATGTAGTAGTAAACGTTCTCTTGCTTCTCACCGTACATACGCTCCAGACCATCGTGCATGATGACCGCAACTTCGTACGCGTAGGACGGATCGTAAGAGATACAGTTCGGGATAGTCAGAGACTGAATATGGCTGTGGCCATCTTCGTGCTGCAGACCTTCGCCGTTCAGGGTCGTACGACCGGAAGTACCGCCTACCAGGAAGCCGCGAGCCTGCTGGTCGCCTGCCTGCCAGCACAGGTCGCCAATACGCTGGAACCCGAACATGGAGTAGTAGATGTAGAACGGGATCATCGGCAGGTTGTTGGTGCTGTAAGAAGTCGCCGCCGCCAGCCAGGATGCGCCTGCGCCCAGCTCGTTGATACCTTCCTGCAGGATCTGACCTTTCTCGTCTTCTTTGTAGTAAGCAACCTGCTCACGGTCCTGCGGGGTGTACTGCTGACCGTTCGGGCTGTAGATACCGATCTGACGGAACAGACCTTCCATACCGAAAGTACGCGCTTCGTCAGCGATGATCGGAACCAGACGGTCTTTGATGGACGGGTTCTTGAGCATCACGTTCAGGGCGCGAACGAAAGCGATAGTGGTGGAAATTTCTTTGTTCTGCTCTTCCAGCAACTGGGAGAAATCAGCCAGCGCAGGCAGTTCCAGCTTCTCGGTGAAGTTCACCTGGCGAGACGGCAGGTAGCCTTTCAGCGCCTGACGACGTTCGTGCAGGTACTTGTGCTCTTCAGAACCTTCCGGGAAGGTGATGTAAGACAGGTTTTCCACCTGCTCATCGGTCACAGGAACGTTGAAACGGTCGCGGATATAGCGCACGCCGTCCATGTTCATTTTCTTCACCTGGTGAGCGATGTTCTTACCTTCAGCGGTATCGCCCATGCCGTAACCTTTGATGGTGTGGGCCAGGATGACAGTCGCTTTACCTTTGGTGTCCTGCGCTTTTTTCAGTGCAGCGTAGACTTTCTTCGGATCGTGGCCGCCACGGTTCAGGGCCCAGATCTGCTCGTCAGTCCAGTCGGCAACCAGCGCGGCGGTTTCCGGGTATTTACCGAAGAAGTGCTCGCGTACGTACGCGCCGTCTTTGGATTTGAAGGTCTGGTAGTCGCCATCAACGGTTTCGTTCATCAGCTGAATCAGCTTACCGCTGGTGTCTTTACGCAGCAGCTCGTCCCAACGACCGCCCCACATGACCTTGATAACGTTCCAGCCAGCACCTGCGAAGATGCCTTCCAGTTCGTTGATAATTTTGCCGTTACCGGTGACCGGGCCATCCAGACGCTGCAGGTTGCAGTTGATGATGAAGCACAGGTTGTCCAGTTTCTCACGGGTCGCGATGGTGATAGCGCCTTTAGATTCCGGTTCATCCATCTCGCCGTCGCCCAGGAAGGCGTAAACGGTTTGTTCGGAGGTGTCTTTCAGACCACGATGTTCCAGATATTTCAGGAATTTAGCCTGATAGATAGCGCCGATCGGTCCCAGCCCCATAGACACGGTCGGGAACTGCCAGAATTCCGGCATCAGTTTCGGGTGCGGGTAAGAGGACAGACCTTTACCGTGAACTTCCTGACGGAAGTTGTTCATCTGCTCTTCAGTCAGACGACCTTCCAGGAAGGCACGCGCGTAGATACCCGGAGAGATGTGGCCCTGGAAGTAAACCAGATCGCCGCCGTCTTTCTCGTTACGGGCGCGGAAGAAGTGGTTGAAGCACACTTCGTAAACGGTCGCTGAGGACTGGAAGGACGCCATGTGGCCACCCAGTTCCAGATCTTTCTTGGATGCGCGCAGTACGGTCATGATCGCATTCCAGCGGATAGCAGAACGAATACGACGTTCCAGATCCAGATTGCCCGGGTATTCCGGTTCATCTTCAACGGCAATGGTGTTTACATAGTTGCTAGCCCCGGTACCTGCAGCCACTTTCACACCGCCTTTGCGGGCTTCAGACAGCAGCTGGTCGATCAGATACTGAGCACGCTCAACACCTTCTTCACGGATGACCGATTCGATCGCCTGTAGCCAGTCGCGAGTTTCGATCGGATCCACGTCATTTTGGAAACGTTCTGACATGGGGGTATTCCTTATCTATCTAATACGTTGATTTATCTGGAACCTGTCCCATTGCGTTTTCACACAAAAACGCAATAAGACAGGTTCTGCGTTTAGTTGCCGCGCTCTAAAAACTGGCGCTTAAAAGCTATAAGAACCGATAATTCTAGTCCTTACGTTGCTGAAGTCGTCGCAGTGAACGGTCTCGACGACTTTGTTCACGGCTTCTGTCCAGCAAGATTTCCTCAATGAAGGCCAGGTGACGGTGCGACGCTTCACGCGCCTGCTCCGGCTCCCTTGCCATTATCGCCTCGAAAATACGAGTACGATGGTTGCTGACCAGCGGAAGCATTTCCCGACGGGCATACAACAATTCAAAATTCTGGCGAACGTTCTGGGCCAGCATGGGTTCCATGCAGCGTAGCAGATGAAGTAGCACAACATTGTGCGCGGCTTCGGTGACGGCAATTTGATACTGGACGACGGCGCTGGATTCGGCGTCAAGGTCGCCGGACTGCTGGGCTTTTTCAATCGCCTGATGCAGTTCGCTAATCCGCACACGGTCTTCTTCCGTGCTACGCAGCGCTGCGTAATAGGCGGCAATGCCTTCCAGCGCGTGACGGGTCTCCAGCAGATCAAACTGGGATTCAGGGTGGTCGGAGAGCAGCTCCACCAGCGGGTCGCTAAAGCTCTGCCACAGGCTACTTTGCACAAACGTACCGCCGCCCTGGCGACGTAGCAGCAAGCCCTTTGCTTCGAGACGTTGAATCGCCTCACGCAGAGAGGGACGGGAAACATCGAACTGTTTTGCCAGCTCGCGTTCAGGTGGAAGTTTTTCGCCGGGGCGCAGTGTCCCCTCAAGGATCAAAAACTCCAGCTGCTGCTCAATCACATCGGATAGTTTTGGTTGGCGGATTTTGCTGTAGGCCATTATTCCCTGTCTCTGCCATTAGCCCGGAGTCAATTGGTCTTACCAATTTAAAGTTCGTGACGCTAAAGTAACAAAGTATTCACCTTCTGTCCATACAGGTTTTGATTGAAATCAGGAAACCTGACTCATTTTAACAATCTTACAGAAATGACGTTTCAGAAATGCAACTTCGCGAAAATGTCACGTTTACCACCAAAGCGGTAGTTTTAACCTTAATGAAACGAAGGTTTTTGCAATCTGAAGCGATTCAACAACGCAAAATATGAATTTTCATTCAACGATGTCGCATTTATGTCGCATAACTGAGTAAGGAGAGATGCAGAACGCGGCCTTACATTTGGTTTCTTTTTAGGCAACCCGTCATCATCCCTTCATAAAGCAGGTGCATTCGGGCGCACTTATCACTATTCTCCACTCTACGGAAGAGCCATGAACAACTTTCAGATCTCTTTACCGTAAACAAAAAAATACAAAAAACGGAATTTCCTAATTACACGCACACGACAACAGTGCATATAAAACAATCACTCACGAGGTTTCATGATGGAAGGTCAACAGCATGGCGATCAGCTAAAGCGCGGCCTTAAAAACCGCCATATTCAGCTGATTGCGCTGGGTGGTGCTATCGGAACAGGTTTGTTTCTGGGTAGCGCATCCGTAATCCAATCCGCAGGCCCGGGGATTATCCTCGGCTATGCTATCGCAGGATTCATTGCCTTTCTGATCATGCGTCAGTTAGGCGAAATGGTGGTGGAGGAGCCGGTTGCAGGCTCCTTTAGCCACTTTGCGTACAAATACTGGGGCAGCTTCGCCGGTTTTGCCTCCGGCTGGAACTACTGGGTTCTGTACGTGCTGGTGGCGATGGCGGAGCTGACCGCGGTCGGTAAATACATCCAGTTCTGGTACCCAGAAATCCCGACCTGGGTTTCTGCTGCGGCCTTCTTCGTCATCATCAACGCCATCAACCTGACCAACGTTAAAGTGTTCGGCGAGATGGAGTTCTGGTTTGCCATCATCAAAGTGATCGCCGTGGTGGCGATGATCCTGTTCGGCGGCTGGCTGCTGTTTAGCGGCAACGGCGGCCCGCAGGCGACCGTGCGCAACCTGTGGGAGCAAGGCGGGTTCCTGCCTCACGGCATGAGCGGACTGGTGATGATGATGGCGATTATCATGTTCTCTTTCGGCGGGCTGGAGCTGGTCGGTATCACCGCCGCAGAAGCCGACAACCCGGAACAGAGCATTCCGAAAGCCACCAACCAGGTGATTTACCGTATTCTGATTTTCTATGTGGGCTCCCTGGCGGTGCTGCTCTCCCTGCTGCCGTGGACACGCGTTACGGCGGATACCAGCCCGTTCGTGCTGATTTTCCATGAGCTGGGCGATACCTTTGTGGCCAATGCCCTGAACATTGTGGTTCTGACCGCCGCGCTCTCCGTTTACAACAGCTGCGTTTACTGCAACAGCCGCATGCTGTTTGGCCTGGCGCAGCAGGGCAACGCGCCAAAAGCGCTGATGAACGTCGACAAACGCGGCGTACCGGTGAACACCATTCTGGTCTCCGCCGTCGTCACCGCGCTGTGCGTGTTGATTAACTACCTGGCCCCTGAATCCGCATTCGGTATGCTGATGGCGCTAGTGGTCTCTGCGCTGGTGATCAACTGGGCAATGATTAGCCTTGCGCATATGAAATTCCGCCGCGCGAAGCAACAGCAGGGCGTCGCCCCACGCTTCCCGGCGCTGCTCTACCCGCTTGGCAACTGGATCTGCTTGCTGTTCATGGCCGCTGTGCTGGTTATCATGCTGCTCACCCCTGGGATGGCGATTTCCGTGTACCTGATCCCGGTATGGGTCGCCGTACTCGGCATCGGCTACCTGTTCAAACAAAAAAGCGGAAATGCGGTAAAAGCGCATTAATCCGCCGTCATGCTCTGCGTCCATTTCGGGCGCAGAGCATGTGTTAGCAACCTCACATTTTCCTTTCTACAGCTGTTTTATCCATATCAGCACCCCGTTACTGCAACGCAAATTTTTCCACTGCGGCAAATAATCCTCTGCATAGCTCATTGTGGAGAATTGTCGATGAACAACAACGCGTTATCGGTAAAAGAAAAAATCGGTTACGGCATGGGTGATGCGGGATGCAACATCATATTCGGCGCCATCATGTTGTTTGTGAACTATTTTTACACAGACATTTTCGGACTGGCACCAGCACTTGTCGGAGTGCTGCTGCTCTCGGTTCGCGTCATTGATGCGGTAACAGACCCGATCATGGGCGCGATGGCGGACAGAACCCGCAGCAAATATGGGCGATTTCGTCCATGGCTCTTATGGATAGCCTTCCCCTATGCGCTCTTCAGCGTACTGATGTTTACCACCCCGGAATGGAGTTACAACAACAAAGTTATCTATGCTTTCGTCACCTATTTTCTGCTGTCGCTCACGTATACCGCCATCAATATTCCTTACTGCTCGCTCGGCAGTGTGATTACTAACGATCCGCAAGAGCGCGTCGCCTGCCAGTCCTACCGCTTCGTCATGGTCGGCATCGCGACCCTGCTGCTGTCGCTGACCCTGCTGCCGATGGCCGATTGGTTCGGCGGCGATAACAAAGCGAAAGGCTATCAGATGGCCATGACCGTGCTGGCGCTTATTGGCATGTGCATGTTTCTCTTTTGCTTCGCGACGGTACGCGAGCGTGTACGCCCGGCAGTACAAAGCAATGATGAGCTAAAACGCGACCTGAAAGACGTATGGAAAAACGATCAGTGGGTACGCATTCTGCTGCTGACGCTGTGCAACGTCTGCCCTGGGTTTATCCGCATGGCGGCGACCATGTACTACGTTACCTGGGTCATGCAGCAGAGCACGCACTTCGCCACGCTGTTTATCAGCCTCGGCGTGGTGGGGATGATGATCGGCAGTATGCTGGCAAAGGTGTTAACCGACCGCTGGTGCAAGCTACAGGTCTTCTTCTGGACCAACATCGTGCTGGCGGTTTTCTCCTGTGCGTTTTACTTCTTTGATCCGCACGCCACGACCACCATCGTTACCCTCTATTTCCTGCTCAATGTCCTGCACCAGATTCCCTCGCCGCTGCACTGGTCGCTGATGGCCGACGTCGACGATTACGGCGAGTGGAAAACAGGAAAACGTATTACCGGGATAAGCTTCTCGGGAAACCTGTTCTTCCTGAAAGTCGGTCTGGCCGTCGCCGGGGCGATGGTCGGCTTCCTGCTCTCCTGGTATGGTTATGATGCCGGGGCGAAAGCGCAGAGCGCTCAGGCCATCAACGGTATTGTCCTGCTGTTCAGCGTCATCCCAGGCATAGGTTATTTAATCACCGCAGGCGTCGTACGTCTGCTGAAGGTCGATCGAGAAACAATGAAGCGCATCCAGACTGACCTGGAAAAACGCCGTCAGAACAACCGCGAACTCAACGACCTCCCACAGGAAACCGAACTGGTAAGGAAAGCACCATGAGCCACTGGCCGAACCCCTTTATTGAACAGCGGGCCGATCCGTTTATTTTGCACCACGGCGAACACTATTACTTTATCGCCTCCGTTCCAGAATACGACAGGCTGGAGATTCGTCAGGCCGCCACGCTTGACGAATTGCGCAATGCTGCGCCAGTAGTGGTGTGGCGTAAACCCCAGCACGGCCCGATGAGCGAACTTATCTGGGCGCCGGAGCTGCATAATATTGACGGCGTTTGGGTTATCTACTTCGCCGCTGCTCACACTCAGGCGCTGGATGCGCAGGGGATGTTTCAGCACCGCATGTTTGCGCTCACCTGTCGCGATACGGACCCGCTGACCGGACGCTGGGAGGAAAAAGGCCAGGTGAAGACGCCGTTTGACACCTTTGCGCTGGACGCCACCACCTTCCGCCACCAGGGCAAGCAGTGGTATCTGTGGGCGCAAAAGGCACCGGATATTGCCGGTAACTCCAACCTGTACCTGGCCGAGCTGGAAAACCCGTGGACGCTCAGGAGCGCGCCGGTACTGCTGAGCAAACCGGAGTATGACTGGGAATGCCGCGGCTTTCTGGTCAACGAGGGTCCGGCGGTCGTGGTGCACAACAATCGCCTGTTTGTCAGCTACTCCGCCAGCGCCACGGATGAAAACTACTGTATGGGGCTGCTGTGGATAGATCTTGAGGCTGATCCGACGCAGTCTGACCACTGGCATAAGTCTCCGAACCCGGTCTTCACCACCTGCCGGGAGCATCGCCAGTTTGGTCCCGGGCATAACAGCTTTACCACCACGCCGCAGGGAGAGGACGTGCTGGTCTACCACGCGCGAAACTACACCGAAATTGAAGGCGACCCGCTGTATGATCCTAATCGGCATACGCGGTTGAAGCTTATCGACTGGAAAGAAAACGGGATGCCCGATTTCGGCATCCCGCCCGCAGATACACACTGAAAAATGCCCGGATGGCGCTACACCAGCGTGCCGTAAATCGTCAGCAGCGCCATCACCACCACCACTACGAAAGAGGTTTTCTTCGCCATCGACACTGCCGCTTTCGGCGTCCCCAGCTTGTCGACATGCGACTCACGGGCAAGCGAGAACTGCGCCAGTTGCGTCAGCACCTGATACTGGGAGCTGTGGCGATCGCCAAGCGAGGCAAACCAGGCAGGCAGCGCTTTTTCGCCATGACCCACCAGGGCGTATACCACGCCGACCAGCCGCACCGGGACCCAGTCCAGAATATGTAAAATCGCGTCCACACCCGACTCCTGACGATGACGAGGGGTCTGGTAGCGCGCAAGCCACGTCTGCCAGGCGCGTAAAAACGCGTATCCCATCAGCGTGACTGGCCCCCACGAACCACCGACGACGAACCAGAACAGCGGCGCCAGATAAAAGCGGTAGTTGATCCACAACAGTGCATTCTGCAGCTCGCGCAGGTATTCACGCTCATCGCAACCCGGCGGTACGCCGTGGATAAGCGTCAACTCGCTGGCCATAGCCTCGCGCGCATGGCTGTCGTCGCGCGAAGCGGCCATCAGGTACGCGTGGTAATGAATGCGCACCTTGCCCGCACCGATACACAGCAGACCAATCAGGATCCAGACCACCAGCAGCGGAACGTTAAACAACACGCCGTGCAGGACGCGCTGGAGCAAAAAGACCACGGCCATCGCCGCCAGGGTCATCAGCACGGTAGCGGAAACAGAATAATGTTTCATCCGGCGGAACAGCACTTCCAGTCGGTGATCGAGCTGCCAGTGTTCGCCCAGTTTGAACAGGCGTTCGGCGATGAGCACCAGCAGTGTCGTAAACAGCGTCATGTTGTCTCCTTGTCGGGCGAACCCGCGACCAGTGAACGAAAACGCGGCCAGTCAAAGGCCGGGCCGGGATCCGTTTTTCGCTCGGGGGCAATATCGCAGTGCCCCGTCATATGGTTCGCCATCGCCGGGTAAACCGTCGTTAACAGCCGGGTTATGGCTGCCAGTTGCTGATACTGCGCATCGGTATAGGCCAGGGTGTCAGTGCCTTCAAGCTCGATACCGATAGAGAAGTCATTGCAGCGCTCACGCCCGCCGTAGCAGGAAACACCCGCGTGCCAGGCGCGTTTATCAAAAGGAACATACTGGACGACTTCACCGTCTCGACGAATCAGACAATGGGCGGAAACGCGCAGATGGGCAATCTCGGCAAAAAAAGGATGCGCATCGGGGTCTATCGTGCCAGTGAATAATGCATCAATCCAGGGGCCGCCAAACTCGCCGGGCGGAAGGCTGATATTATGAACCACCAGCAACGAGGGGGGTTCTCCCTCCGGGCGGCCATCGTGATGCGGCGACGGAACCCGACGCGCGCCCACCAGCCATCCGTCTTCTAACTGCATGCGGGATCTCCTTCTGCATGGCCTTATATGTGGTGCTGATACCTGGTTCAGAGTAGCATGTTTATATCTTCTGATTCCTTACCATTTGGAGTTTTATCATGCCGCCTCGCCGCTACAACCCCGACCACCGACGTGACGCGCTGCTGGAACGTATTAACCTTGATATCCCCGCCGCTGTCGCCCATGCCCTGCGCGAAGATCTCGGTGGCGACGTCGATGCCAATAACGACATTACCGCGCAACTGTTGCCTACCGACACCCGCTCCCACGCGGTCGTGATTACCCGTGAAGACGGCGTCTTTTGCGGTAAACGCTGGGTAGAGGAAGTTTTTGTCCAACTGGCAGGCGACGATGTCACAGTCACCTGGCATGTGGAAGACGGCGATGCCATCGTCGCCAACCAGCCGCTGTTTGAGCTCAATGGCCCCTCCCGGGTGCTGCTGACTGGCGAGCGTACCGCCTTAAACTTCGTGCAGACGCTTTCCGGCGTGGCAAGCGAAGTGCGTCGCTATGTCGAACTGCTCGCCGGTACGCAAACGCAGTTGCTGGATACCCGAAAAACCCTGCCGGGGCTGCGTACCGCACTGAAATATGCGGTGCTCTGCGGCGGCGGCGCGAACCATCGTCTGGGGCTGTCGGACGCCTTTTTGATTAAAGAAAACCACATTATCGCCTCCGGCTCGGTGCGCAATGCCATCGAAAAAGCGTTCTGGATCCACCCGGACGTGCCGGTAGAAGTCGAAGTGGAAAACCTCAAGGAGCTGGAGGAAGCGCTGAAGGCCGGGGCGGATATCATCATGCTCGACAACTTCGAAACCGACCAGATGCGCGAAGCGGTGAAAATCACCAACGGCCAGGCGCAGCTGGAGGTGTCCGGCAACGTCACATTTGACACGATCCGCGAATTTGCCGAAACCGGCGTGGACTACATTTCCGTCGGTGCGCTGACCAAACACGTGCGCGCGCTGGATCTCTCCATGCGCTTTAAATAACGCCATACCGGAAGGGGATCTGCGATCCCCTTCCCTGTTTTTCGCAATCCCTCTGCAACCTCGCCAATAGCCCTGAACCCTGTTCGACAAACCACGTTTTAGCGCTCGCGTGCCATTTCTGCGCCTGCCACAGTGCTCCCGTCATAACAGGAGCCAGACGATGAACAGACAACATGGATTTACCCTGATTGAACTGATGGTGGTTATCGGCATCATCGCCATCCTCAGCGCCATCGGCATTCCGGCCTACCAGAACTATCTGCGTAAAGCCGCGCTGACCGACATGCTGCAAACCTTTATGCCCTACCGCACGGCCATTGAGTTGTGCGCGCTCGACCACGGCGGCCTGAGCGCCTGCGACGGCGGCAGCAACGGTATTCCCTCTCCCACCACCAGCCGCTACGTCTCGGCCATGCAGGTCGCCCAGGGCAACGTCAGCTTAAGCGGCCAGGAAAGCCTCAACGGGTTGACGGTCAACCTGACGGCACTCTGGGACAACGCCGACGGCATCACC
>Ga0213878_10000756_pt1 | contig 11675 bp, 7 predicted proteins | sample VelepicoBEBS_R02_FD_161053 | JGI IMG/M metagenome (GOLD analysis project Ga0213878, IMG submission 161053) | Vellozia epidendroides bulk soil microbial communities from rupestrian grasslands, the National Park of Serra do Cipo, Brazil - BS_R02 | ecosystem: Environmental > Terrestrial > Soil >... | reverse complement strand
CTGCAAGGCACACTGCTCACGCTGAAGTTCGCGGTGCTGTCGATGGCGTTTGGCCTGGTCATTGGGATTGTGGTCGCGCTGATGGGCATAAGCCATCAGCCGATTCTCAAAATGCCGGCGCGTGTCTATGTCAGCATCATGCGGGGCACGCCGCTGCTGGTGCAGATCTTCGTGGTCTATTACGGCTTGCCGGGGATCGGCATCGCGCTGGATCCCACGCCGGCCGGCGTGCTGACGCTGAGTCTCAACGTGGGTGCGTATCTTTCGGAGAGCATGCGCGGGGCGATTCTGGGGGTGCCGCGCGGGCAGTGGCTGGCGGCCTATAGCCTGGGCATGACGCCGGTGCAGACGCTGTGCAATGTAGTCGGGCCGCAGGCGCTGCGGCTGGCGGTGCCTAGCCTGTCTAACAGCCTGATCAGCCTGATCAAGGACACGTCGCTAGTATCGGTGATTACCGTGACCGAGCTGCTGCGCACATCGCAGGAAGTCATTGCGGCGACATTCCAGCCGCTGCCGCTGTATCTGGCCGCGGCGGCCATCTACTGGATTCTGAGCACGGCGCTTTCAGCGCTGCAGCATGTGCTCGAGCGCCGGCTGTCATTGCCGACGCGTCACTGACCCGTTGCGGGCGAGGGGGGATGGAGGGGTTTGCGCTCGCCATCGACCCCCTCCCGGGGGCGGGAGAGGGCGAGGGCGAGCGAGGCCTTCTTACTGCTCTGCGATGCGGCGGGCAATGTGCTCCAGCGCTTCTTCCACCTGGTCGATCAGGATCAGGCACAGGTCGCCGGGCTGCAGGTGGCTTAGTGCCGTGTCGATGGCCAGGAATTCGCCGCGGATCTCCTCGACGTGGCTCGCGCGTTGGGCGCCTTGCAGGCCTTCGCGCAGCAGCGCCAGTACCTCGCCATCCTCACGGCCGCGTTGGCACTGGTCCTGGTACAGCACCACCTCGTCGAACACGCCGCCGAGGATTTGCGTCTGCCGGCGGATGTCTTCGTCGCGGCGGTCGCCCGCGCCGCTGATCACCACCACGCGGCGCTTCGATGGCATGGACTGCACGGCGTTGCACAGTGCCTGGATCGCGTCGGGGTTGTGGCCGTAGTCGGCGATCAGCGTGGCGCCCTTGTAGTCGAACACGTTGAAGCGGCCCGGGGCCGTCGCGGCATCGTTGACGAACGTGCCCAGCGCGCGGCGGATTACGGCCCAGTCGATGCCGAGCGCCCAGGCGGCGGCAACCGATGACATGGCGTTCTCCACCTGGAATCCGATCGAACCGTTGCGCGTGAGCGGAATATCGGCCAGCGCGATGCGCACCTCGTTCTCGCCTTCGGTCGCCACGATATGGTCGCCGTCGACGAACACCACGCGCTTGCCTTGGGCACGATGCAGCGCCATCGCCGGCAGGCCCGCGTCGTGCGCGAAAAGCGTGACAGCGCCGGGGCAGGCATCGGCCATGCGCGCGACCATCTGATCGGCGGCATTGAGCACGGCCATGCCGTGCGGCGCCACGTTCTGCACGATCACGCTCTTCAGCACGGCCAGGTCTTCCACGGTGCTGATATACGACAGGCCAAGGTGGTCGCCTTCGCCGACGTTGGTCACCACGGCCACGTCGCAACGGTCGAATGCCAGGCCCTCGCGCAGCAGCCCGCCACGCGCGGTTTCGAACACGGCCGCGTCGACGTCCGGATGCAGCAGCACGTTGCGCGCGCTGCGCGGACCGCTGCAGTCACCCGTATCGATGCGCTCGCCCTGGATGTACACGCCATCGGTGCCGGTCATGCCCATGCGCAGGCCATTGGACGCCAGGATATGGGTGATCAGGCGCACCGTGGTGGTCTTGCCGTTGGTGCCGGAAACTGCCACCACCGGAATGCGGCCATCGTCGCCATCGGCGAACATCGTCGAGATGATCGCTTCGCCGACTGCGCGGCCCTTGCCGTACGACGGCTGCAGGTGCATGCGCAGGCCCGGTGCCGCGTTGACTTCGACGATGCCGCCGGCCTGTTCCTCGAACGGCTTGAGCATCGTCTCGCAGACCGCGTCCACGCCGCAGATGTCCAGGCCGACCATCTGTGCGGCGGCCACTGCGCGAGCGGCGATGTCCGGGTGCACGTCATCGGTCACGTCGGTGGCGCTGCCGCCGGTGGACAGGTTCGCGTTGTTGCGCAGGACCACGCGCGTGCCCTTGGCCGGCACGGAATCGGCGGTCAGGCCCTGCTTGGCCAGCGTGGCCAGGGCGATATCGTCGAAGCGGATCTTGGTCAGCGACGTGGCGTGGCCTTCGCCACGGCGCGGGTCGCGGTTCACTTCCTCCACGAGCTGGCGTACCGTGTGCGAACCGTCGCCGATCACCTGCGGCGGATCGCGGCGCGCGGCAGCCACGAGGTGCTTGCCCACCACGAGCAGGCGGAAGTCGTGACCGGGAATGTAGCGTTCGACGATCACGTCCGAGGAAATGTCAGAGGCCACTTCGTAGGCCGTCATCACTTCCTCGCGCGTGCGAATGCGCACGGCCACGCCCTTGCCCTGGTTGCCATCACGCGGCTTGACCACCACCGGACCGTTGATCTCCTGCGCGGCCGCCCATGCCTCTTCGGCGCTGGAGACCGAGCGGCCCATCGGCACCGGCACGCCGGCCGCGTGCAGCAGGGTCTTGGTCAGTTCCTTGTCCTGCGCGATCGATTCGGATACCGCGCTGGTCATGTCGGTTTCAGCGGCCTGGATGCGGCGCTGCTTGCTGCCCCAGCCAAACTGGACCATCGAGCCCTGCGTCAGGCGGCGATACGGAATGCCACGCGCCACGGCCGCGTAGACGATCGAGCCGGTGCTAGGGCCCAGGCGCACGTCTTCGTCGAGTTCACGCAGGCGGTGCAGGGCGTCGTCGAGGTCGAACGGCTGGTCGTCACGGGCGGCGATGCAAAGCTGCTCGGCCAACTCAAACGCCAGACGGCCCACTTCCTCTTCGCTGTATTGCACCACCACCTGGTAGGTGCCCGGCTCGAGCGTCGGGGCCGTATTGCTGAACGTCACCGGGCAGCCGGCCGCGGCTTGCAGGCCGAGTGCGGCCACTTCGAGCACGTGGGCCATCGACGGCGACCCGGCTTCATCGTCGGGACGCAGCGGGCCGATGGCCGGAAAGCGCCCGCGCAGGCGGTCTTCAAAGCCCGGCAGTTCGGCCAGGAGGTGGGACTTGTCCGAGCACGCCACGATGGCTTCGATAGCCGTGTGGCGGCACCAGAGATTCGGGCCGCGCAGGGCCCGGATGCGAGAAACTTCCATAGAATCAGTCTTCCGTTTTTCTTCGCGGCTCGCGCATCACGCGCGGCGTCCGGCGCGGCCCATCCACTGGTGCACCTGCTCCACCGTGCTTTCGGTCGAGCCTTCGTCGCATTGCAGGACCAGCAGGTCGCCGGCCGCAAGCTGCGACAGCGCGGCTTCCACAGCTGCGCGGCGTGCGCCTTCGTCGATGATCTTGGTCACGCGGCGGCCTTCGTACAGGCCCTTCTTGAGCAGCGCGCGGGCTTCGGCCTCGGGCAGATCGCGCTTGACGCTGTGGTCTTCGCACAGGAACACGCGATCGAACGCGGCGCCGATCACCTTGCCCTGTTCGATCAGGTCCTCGTCGCGGCGCTGCACGCCTGCGCCGAACACGAGCATGCGGCGTTCAGACGGGAAGCGCTCGAGCGCGGCGGTCAGCGCCTCGAGTGCGGGTGCGTTATGCGCATCGTCCACGACGATCGTGGCGCCGTGGTGCTCGAACAGCGTGAAGCGGCCCGGCACGTCCACCTGACCCACATCGAACGTGACGATGCAAGCGCGGATCAGGTCGTTCGAGATGCCGAGCGCCCAGCCCGTGGCCACGGCGGCCAGCACGTTCTCGATCTGGAACGCGACGCGGCCGGCATAGGTCAGCGGAATAGCCGAAACATCGGTCAGCGCCGTTTCGCTGCTGCCCGTGGCCAGCACCACCTTGCCGTCGCGCACGAACACGGCGCGGCGGCCGGCGGCGCGATGCGTGGCGATGGCCGGCAGGTCGGGCGTCAGGCCGAAGAAGATCACGTCGCCATCGCACAGCTCGGCCATTTCGACCAGGCGCTCGTCCGCGGCGTTGAGTACTGCCACGCCGGTCTTGAGCACCACATCGACCTGCGTGCGCAGCACGTTGTACATGCGGTCTTCATCTTCGACATAGAAGTCGCCGATGTGATCGGGCTTGCCGAAGTTCGTCACCACGCCCACCTGGCAGCGGTCATAGGGCAGGCCCTGCGACAGGATCATGCCGCTGTCGTTCTCGAACACGGCGGCTTCCACCGCACGGTTCATCAGGATGCGATGGCCGGCATCCCAGCTCGCGCGGTCGCCACGGCCGCCCTTTTCCACCTGGCGGCGGTCCAGGAACAGGCCGTCGCTGCACGCCAGACCCGTGTGCTTGCCCGACAGTTGCAGCAGGCGCGCCACGAGCTTGGCCACCACGGTCTTGCCATTGGTGCCGGTGATGCCCACCACGGGGATGCGGCCGTCGTCCTCGACGCCGTTCTTGCTCGGGAACAGATGGTCGACAATCGCGCGGCCCACCGGGCGCGGCTCGCCTTCGGCCGGCTTGATGTGCATCAGCAGGCCCGGGCCGGCGTTGACTTCTACGATGGCGCCACGCTGCTCTGCGAGCGGGCGCGAGATGTCCTGCGCGACGAGGTCCACACCTGCAATGTCGAGGCCCACCACGCGTGCAGCCAGCGCGGCATGCGCGGCCACGCTCGGGTGTACACGGTCGGTGACGTCGAACGCGACGTTGCCATTGCGCTGGATCAGCACGGTGCGGCCTTCCGGCGGCACGGCGCTGCCGTCGGCATAACCCTGGCGCTTCAGCTCCAGGCGCGCGGCGGAATCCAGGCGTACGCGGTTCAGCGGATGGTCTTCGGTGGCGCCGCGGCGCGGGTCGGAGTTGATCTGCGATTCGATCAGCTCGTCGATGGTCGACTTGCCGTCACCCGTGACCGAGGCCGTCTCGCCCATCGCGGCGGCCACCACGCGGCCGCCCACCACCAGCAGCCGGTGCTCGTTGCCGGGCACGAAGCGCTCGACGATCACGCCGTTGCCCTCGTCGATGGCCACGGCGTAGGCCGTTTCCACTTCCTCGCGCGTCATCAGGTTCGTGAACACGCCACGGCCGTGGTTGCCGTCGTACGGCTTGACCACCACGGGCACGCCGATGTCCTCGGCGGCGTCCCAGGCGTCTTCGGCGCTTTCGACCATGCGGCCTTCCGGCACCGGCACGCCGCACGATTGCAGCAGACTCTTGGTCAGGTCCTTGTCGCGCGAGATCGACTCGCCGATGGCGCTGGTGCGGTCGGTCTCGGCGGTCCAGATGCGGCGCTGGCGGGCACCGTGGCCAAGCTGGACGAGGTTGCCGTCCGACAGGCGGATCGACGGGATGTCGCGGTCGTCGGCGGCATCGACGATGCAGGCCGTGCTCGGGCCCAGGCAGTGGTCGTCGACCAGGCGGCGCAGGTTGTCCACCGCGGCTGGCACGTCGAACGGACGGTCTTCCATGGCGGCCATTACCAGATCGCGGGCCGTGAACAGCGCGGCGCGGGTCACTTCCTCGTGCCATGCGCGCACGATGACCTTGTAGACGCCGCGGACCGGGGTCTCGCGGGCCTTGCCGAAGCCACCCGGCATGCCTGCCAGGTTCTGCAGCTCAAGCGTGACGTGTTCCAGGATGTGGCCCGGCCAGGTGCCTTCCTTCAGACGCATGAGGAAACCGCCGCGCACGCCAGGGCTGCAGCGGTGCTCGATCAGCGTCGGCAACCAGGCCGACAGGCGCTCGTAGAACCCCGGAATCTTGTTGGAGGGGAAATCCTCCAGTTCGCCGATGTCGACCCATGCCTCCAGCACTGGCCGATATGTCCACATATTCGGGCCGCGCAGCGACATGACATCGAAAATCTCAATGTCCTTCTTTTTCATCGATTTAGCTTGAGGCAGTGGGCTGAATGCCCGAGAAATGGAAGCCTAACCTTTCGTTAACGTTACTACGGCTTCGGGGTTGACCCTTGGGAGCCCCTTCAGGACCGGAACGTATTGTGCAGCGCACCAGGCACCCGCCTTGTTTGCGTTATGTATACTTGCGGGCAAATTCGCGGCCCGCCACCCGGCGGCGCGCTTAAATTGTTTCAAGTTATGTCCGTCTTTGATCCCTTCGGTGACCCCCTTGGGATCCATTGCGGACGCGCTTTTCTTTCGCTTTACGCTTTTCGCCTTACGCGCCGACAATGACCCAGTCTTCCCCGTCCGTCCCTTCCAACCCCGGCATGCAAGGCCACTGGGGCGCCGAACTCGGCACCAGCCTCCTGCCTGGGGAAACCGTCCTGGCCGGACTGACGCTGGACCTGGACGCAAGGCTGCATTTTACCCAAGGGTGGCTGATTGTGACGGATCGTCGCCTGATCGCACGCGCGCCCGGTGAAAAAGACGTCCAGAACTGGGATATCGCCCCTGGCCTGACCCTGACCCATGGCGACCACGCCGGGGTAGGGATGCTGGAGTTGGCCGACGGCCAGCGCCGTCTGGCAAGCTGGCGCTACACGCTTGGTTACAATCCCGACGCATTGCGGCTGGCCGATCAGTTCGACGCGCGCCGCGACGTGCTGGCCACGGGCCAGGCGCCGGCGCCGGCCGATGCGGAGGTCTGCCCGACCTGCAAGGCTCCGTTGCCGCCGGGCGAGGAGCAGTGCCCGCAATGCAGCCGCGAACTGGAGACGCCGCCGTCGACATGGGCGCTGCTGCGCCTGTGGCGCTTCGCGCGGCCGTATCGATGGGAACTGCTGGGCGGATTCGTCCTGCTGTTGCTGGGCACCGCCGCGACCCTGGTGCCGCCGTACCTGACCATGCCGCTGATGGACAAGGTGCTGATTCCTTACCAGAACGGCGTGCCGATCGACGTCGGCCTGGTCAAGCTCTACCTGTCCGGACTGCTTGGCGCCGGGCTGGTGGCCTGGTTGCTGGGCTGGGCGCGGACCTACCTGCTGGCGCGCGTATCGGAACGCATCAGTGCCGACCTGCGGACCACCACCTATGAGCACCTGCTCAAGCTCTCGCTCGAGTATTTCGGCGGCAAGCGCACCGGTGACCTGATGGCGCGTATCGGCTCGGAAAGCGACCGGATCAGCGTGTTCCTGTCGTTGCACCTGCTCGACTTCGCCACCGACGTGCTGATGATCGCAATGACGGCCATCATCCTGGTGTCGATCAATCCTTGGCTGGCGCTGGTCACGCTGGTGCCGCTGCCGTTCATCGCATGGATGATCCACCTGGTGCGCGACCGCCTGCGCCATGGCTTCGAGAAGATCGACCGTATCTGGTCCGAGATTACCAACGTGCTGGCCGATACGATTCCGGGCATCCGGGTCGTGAAGGCGTTTGCGCAGGAGAAGCGCGAAGTGGCGCGTTTCCGTGAAGCGAACAAGCACAACCTGGCCATCAACGATCGCGTCAATGCCGTGTGGTCGCTGTTCACGCCGACGGTGACGTTCCTGACTGAAGTGGGCCTGCTGGTGGTGTGGATCTTCGGCATCTGGCAGGTCAGCCACAATGCCATCACCGTCGGTGTGCTGGTGGCGTTCCTGACCTATATCAGCCGCTTCTACACGCGACTCGATTCGATGAGCCGCATCGTATCGGTGACGCAGAAGGCCGCGGCCGGCGCCAAGCGGATCTTCGACATTCTCGATCACGTGTCGAGCGTGCCCGAGCCCCAGAAGCCCGTGCATATCGACAACGTGCAGGGCGCGATCGAGCTGCGCGACCTCGGCTTCCGCTATGGCAACCGTGCGGTGATCCGTGGCCTGAATCTGTCGATCCAGCCCGGCGAGATGATCGGCCTGGTGGGCCACAGTGGTTCGGGCAAGAGCACCATGGTGAACCTGATCTGCCGCTTCTACGATGTGTCGGAAGGTGCGATCCGTGTGGATGGCGTCGATATCCGCTCGCTGCCGGTATCCGAGTTCCGTCGCAATATCGGGCTGGTGCTGCAGGAGCCGTTCCTGTTTTTCGGCACGATCGCTGACAACATCGCCTATGGCAAGCCCGATGCCACGCGCGAAGAGATCATCGCCGCGGCGCGCGCCGCGCATGCGCACGAGTTCATCCTGCGCCTGCCGCATGGCTATGACTCGCTGGTGGGCGAACGCGGCCAGGCGCTGTCCGGCGGCGAGCGCCAGCGCATTTCGATCGCCCGCGCGCTACTGATCAATCCGCGCATCCTGATCCTCGACGAAGCCACGTCGTCGGTGGACACGACGACCGAGAAGGAGATCCAGAAGGCGCTCGACAACCTCGTGCAGGGCCGCACCACGATCGCCATCGCGCACCGTCTTTCGACGCTGCGCAAGGCCGACCGTCTGGTGGTGATGGACCGGGGCCAGATCGTCGAAGTGGGCAGCCACGATGAACTGCTGGCGCGTGAAGGTGCGTACTACAAGCTGTATCAGGCACAGGCGCGCAACGTCGATGCCGATAGCGATGTGACGAGTGACGGGGAACGTGTGGAAGCAGGGGAGGCCGTCAGTGCGCAGTAATCAATCTCTCGAGAACACATCCATGCAGACGCCCGATTTCAATCTGACCCGTAACAGTTTCGGCAAGCTGGTGCTGACGCTCGCCGATGGCTCGTCGCATGAAGGCGTGGTGCCGGTACGCGCGTTCCCGATTTCAGCTGCGGATGAAGGCGTGGGCATGATGAGCACCGACGGCCGCGAACTCGTGTGGATTCCGCGCCTCGGCAGCCTGCAGGCCCCGGTGCGTGAACTGATCGAGGCGGAACTGGCCGGGCGCGAATTCATGCCCGAGATTCGCAAGATCGTTGCAGTCTCTACCTATGCCACGCCCAGCATCTGGACCGTGCAGACCGATCGCGGCACGACCGATCTGGTGCTGCGCGGCGAAGAGGATATTCGTCGCCTGGCCGGCAACACGTTGCTGATTTCCGACAGCCATGGCATCCACTACCTGATACGTGACTTGCTCGCCCTCGACAAGCCAAGCCGCAAGATTCTGGACCGGTTTCTCTGATACTCTGACACCGGCATCTGGTGGATGAAAAAGAAACGGCACGCGTTTGCGTGCCGTTTTTCTCGTTGATCGTGGAAGGTGACCGGGACGTTCAGTGCAGCATCGACGACACGTCGTCGTCTTCGTCGTCCCAGTCTTCGTACTCGATCGGCGTATCTGGCGCCATGTCCCACACCATCGAATGAAAGCGTGGTGTGAACCACTGGCGGAACATGTCCAGCGAGATCTGCTCTGGCCAGAGTGAGTCGTCAAACCATTCGCCCAGCATGAACTCGAAGAACGTGCGCCAGCGCTTTTCTACCCAGCGCAGTGCGTTCTCCGGCGTGTCCGCGACCTCCGGTAACAGGAACACGCTGGCGTCGTCGCGGATCGTCTCCAGGGTCATGGCCGGCACGGGCTCGGGATCGACCGCCTTGATCCAGTCAAGGAAGGGTTGCTCCGGGACCAGCATGAACACGGAGCGATTGACGGTGAAGCGGGGTTGGTCGGTCATGGGGTAGGGCGGGAAGCAGTGGTCGCTTATTGTATCCGTCTGCCAGCCCGCATCCCATGGATGTGGTGTGCAAAGCGGAAGTGAAGTAGCGTACCTGACGGTGCGCCGGAAATGTGACAAGTTCGCCAAAAAATCAAATCTGGCTACAGTTTTCGGCGTTTCGGACCGTCATTGATTTGAGACGGGATTGGAGTGGTGTAATGAGCCAAATGTTTCAACAATCGGGCGACGGATTCGTGTCGACCGTGACTGAGCGATTCGCCGAGGCAGAGAAGCTGGCGGATCGCCAGGCGCGCTGGACCGCGCAGGCGACGGTCGCCATGGAAACCGGAGACATGTACCTTGTGGGCCTGGTGCTCTTCAAGGCCATTCAGGAATTCGGCAACGAGGCATTTGCCGCGCGTTCCGGCGAGTCCCTGCTGCGGCTGCAGCGGCTCTGGATGCCCGGCGTGCTGACGTCGCCGGATCAGGCCGTTCGGCTGTATTCCCACCTGGGCGTGACCGTGGGCGTGGAGCGGTTTCATGCGGCACGGCTGGCAAACATGCCGGTGGACGGGGCGTCGGTGCATTGACACCACGGCCTGCCGCGGCGGGCAGCGCGATTGCGCGTGAAGGGAGCAAAAAAAACCCAACCGGAGCCGGTTGGGTTTTTTGATGTCTGGTGGAGCCGGCGGGAATCGAACCCGCGTCCGCAAGCCCTCCACAGAGAGTTCTACATACTTAGTTCTGTCATTTGATTTAACCGCCGCATCGCGGACGAACACGCTCTACGACGGCGAGTCACTAGGTTTTCGTCCCCGGGCCCGTGACACTCCCGAGGCTTATCTGACGTAAATGACCTCGCTGGTTCTTGCGAACCCTAGCCCGTCAGCGAGCCAGTGCGAGGACGGCGGCCCTTAGGCTGCCAGTGCGTAACGTTCGTCGTTAGCAGTTATTGCATTCCCATTGATTAACGAGGTGACGGGTCCTCGGTATGCCCTCCACTGCTTTGTAACCCACGTCGAAACCAGGTCGGCCCCAATGTGCGTCGAAAACGCGAAAGAAAACGGATTGTACTCGGTTTCGACGAGCGGCGTGCGGTTCGGTTCCCTCGATCAGGAGAACAGCGCGATCAGCTCGGCAGGATGGCGGATCAGGTAGTCGGCGCCCCAACTCTCGGGGGGCTCGCTTTCGCCACAGTAGCCATATGCCGCTGCGACTGTCGTCATGCCTGCCGCACGGCCGGCCTGGATGTCGCGCAGGTCGTCTCCGACATAGACACAGCGGGCAGGCGCCACGCCGCTCAGTTCAGCTGCATGGAGTAGCGGGGCGGGATGCGGCTTGGCATGCGGGGTGGTATCCCCGCTGACCACGGCGGACGCGCGTGGTGCGAGGCCGATGGCATTAACCAGCGGCACGGTGAATCGTGCAATCTTGTTGGTTACGATGCCCCAGAGAATCCCTTCGGCATCGAGCCTTGCCAGCACTTCGTCCATCCCGTCGAACAGGCGCGTGTGCACGGCGATATCGGCCTCGTAGTAATCGAGGAACGTATCGCGCAGGGCCGGGAATTCGGGGTCTTCAGGGCGTTTTCCAAAGGCGGCGCCAATCAGGCCCCGCGCGCCGTGCGACGCCACCGGGCGAAGCTTTTCATAAGCCACCGGCGGCATGCCGCGCTCGATGACAAGGCGGTTGGCGGCTGCGGCAAGGTCGGGGGCGGTGTCGGCCAGCGTGCCGTCGAGATCGAAGAAGACTGCGTCGAACGTCGTCATGGCTCAGGCTGCCTTGCGGAAGGCCATCATGTAGTTGACGTCCGTGTCACGGCCGAGCGAGTAGATCTGGGTCACCGGGTTGTAGGTCATGCCACGCATCTCGATCAGGTCCAGTCCCACGTTGCGTGCGAAGCGGGCCAGTTCGGATGGCGTGATGAATTTCTCGTAGTCATGCGTGCCGCGGGGCAGCATGTTCAGCACGTACTCGGCGCCGACGATGGCCATCAGGTAAGCCTTGAGGTTACGGTTGATGGTCGAGAAGAAAAGATAGCCGCCAGGTTTGGCCAGCGTCATGCACGCGCGCACGATCGACTGGGGATCGGGCACGTGCTCGAGCATTTCCATGCAGGTGACGACATCGA
>Ga0213878_10000755_pt1 | contig 11688 bp, 13 predicted proteins | sample VelepicoBEBS_R02_FD_161053 | JGI IMG/M metagenome (GOLD analysis project Ga0213878, IMG submission 161053) | Vellozia epidendroides bulk soil microbial communities from rupestrian grasslands, the National Park of Serra do Cipo, Brazil - BS_R02 | ecosystem: Environmental > Terrestrial > Soil >... | reverse complement strand
GAGTTTTCGGGCGAAGATGGAGAGAGCGAATTGGTGACGTGACTCGCGACTCTTGGTGGGAAAGAAAAGACTATTCCTGCCATGGACAAAAATCCCTTATTCTCGGACCTCCAATGTCGTGAATGTGGACGTCGGTATCCGAAGGACGCGATCCACGTGTGCGAGTTCGATTTCGGACCACTAGAAGCGGCCTACGACTACCCCGCTATCGCCCAGGCGATTACTCGGGCAAAAATCGAAGCTCGTCCGAAGTCAATGTGGCGGTACCGCGAGTTGTTGCCGATCGAAGGCGAGCCGCAGGTGGGCAAGCATACGGGATTTACGCCGTTAGTACGCGCAAATCGCCTGGCAGAACGACTCGGGGTAAAAGAACTCTATATCAAAAACGATGCGGTAAACTTCCCCACCCTGTCGTTCAAGGATCGCGTGGTATCGGTCGCGCTTAGCCGAGCAAAAGAGTTAGGGATAGATACCGTGGCCTGCGCCTCAACGGGCAATCTAGCCAACGCCGTCGCCGCTCATGCTGCGTCCGCCGGGCTTCGCAGTTTCGTTCTTATCCCGGCGGACCTGGAGCAGAGCAAGATTTTGAATTCGTTGGTGTACGGAACCAACGTTATCGCGATCGAGGGCGCGTATGATCAGGTCAATCGCCTTTGTGCTGAAGTTGCCGGAAAGTACGGGTGGGGATTCGTCAATGTGAATCTGCGCCCCTACTATGCAGAGGGCTCAAAGACCCTGGGGTTCGAGATTGTTGAACAGCTTGGCTGGAAAATTCCTCGTCACACCGTCATCCCCATGGCGAGCGGCTCTCTACTGACCAAGATCAGCAAAGCTTACGAAGAGCTGGGCAAAGTGGGGCTGGCCGCCGAAACGGCCTATTCAATCTATGGGGCTCAGGCATCCGGATGCTCACCCATCAGTACCGCGATTAAGAGCAATTCCGAAACCGTGCGACCGGTTAGCAAACCCCAAACCATAGCGAAATCGCTCTCGATTGGGACACCGGCAGACGGCTATTACGCGATCAGGGCCATGAAAAAAAGCGGCGGAACGGCCGAGCATTGCACTGATGAAGAGATTATCGACGCCATCCGATTGTTAGCGGAAACGGAAGGAATCTTCGCGGAGACCGCAGGCGGTGTGACACTAGCCTGTGCGCAAAAACTAATCGCGAGCGGCGCAATTCCTCGAGATGAGTCGATCGCTCTTTGTATCACCGGCTATGGTTTGAAGACGCAAGAGGCGATTGCCGGACATCTGGGTAGCCCTTCTGTGATCAAACCCAATCTGCGAGCATTCGAGGCGCTGCTCGAACAACCCGTACAGTCGATTTAACTATCATGTCTGTCCCTGTCCGCATTCCAACCCCGTTGCGTAAGCTCACCCAAAACCAGGAGATTGTTGAAGTTGACGGTCTCACGATCCGGGATGTGATCGAGAACCTGGAGAAATCCTATCCTGGCCTAAAGGAACGCATTTGCGACGAGGAAAATAATATCCGTCGTTTTGTTAACGTGTTTGTTAACGATGAAGACATTCGTTTCCTGGAAGATGCTGCCACCCAGGTCAAGCCGGGAGACGAGGTCAGCATCGTTCCGGCGATTGCCGGCGGATAGTAGGGTTCGCGGTTCAATGTTCACAGTTCGCCGTGTGCGGTTTGCTGTTTCCGCTCTGCGAGCGGCTTTGTGGTTAGTGGTTAATGGTTTACGGTTTGAGGTCTGTCGGTTAACGGTTTGCTATTTTAACTCACCTGAGATCGTCCGACCTCTCCGTGCCATTCCCAATTCGCATGCTGCTAATTGGCGTAGGGCTGATTGGGTGGATTGAGACTGCATTGCCGGCAGAGTCTTCGGCGGGCAAGAGCGATCGTGTTCCCAAGATCGACGCCCCCTCAACGCTCGACACGCCGGGCGGTGTGGTTCCGACGGTTCGCGCAGGTGAGCTGCTTTTCGCAGCGGTTTCGATTAATGGTTCTCCGGCTGGCTGGTGGTTAGTCGATACCGGGGCAACGATGTGTGAGTTTGATCTGGAGACGGCTAACCGGTTGCATTTAAAACGGTCCACCAGATATCGGCTTATCACTCGCCCAAAAACCCGCGGCGAACATTTCGTTTTCGTCGAAGCATCCGAGTTATTAGTCGGAACGATCCAGTGTGGACCGTTAGTGATGCTCGCGCATCCGCTGGTTCCAGCACTGAGGCTGTCTAAAAGCCCTGCAAAGTGGCCGAGCGCTTTCGACAAGACCGGGTTACTGGGAATGAATCTCCTCGTCGCCAAACGCGCGTTGATCAACTGGCGAAAACAGCAGATCTACCTCAATCCCGATGACCACCAGGTAAAATCGAAAGCCGATTACGAAGCAGAGGGCTATACCGGAGTCCCTTTGAACATCACCCCTAGCCGGCAAGTCCAGATCGATGGCACGTTAGGCGGTAATCACTATCAATTTTGCCTCGATACCGGCACACCTAGAACCACGATCGAACAATCTGTTGTTGACCAGGGAGGGTTGCGATCAAGGGTCACTAACTCTGTCGTCAGGAGCCCTATGAACGAATTCCCCGACAGCAAGATCAGTCAGGTTATTGGCACGCAATTTCGAATCGGCGACTATGATTTAAGTAGTCGCAAGATTCTGGCTGCTTCGCTCCACCTAACAAAATCTGATCGCGGCGACATTTGGGCGGGGCTAATCGGCGCGGATGTTCTCTGGGACTATGACGCGATAATCGATCTCGGATCGAATATGTTATACTTGCGCTGGAAGGCGGATTGACACTTCTCATTGCGAGAGACCGGGCGTTTCGTTGGCCGCGATTGTGTTTGATTCGCTTAGGCGCTGTCTGGCAAAACCCGGCGTTAAGCGGTGGTATCATTGGGGCTGGATTATTTCCGCCCTCGGCGCAGTGTTATCAGAGGGCAGAGAGGCGATGAGAGAAATATGAGGACATCCGCCATCGGACGTTTGTTAGCCCTAGGTCTGCTTCTGGCGCATCCCAGCGTTGGCAAATCTGACCTGGAATTCGGATACACAAAGATCATTTTCTCTAGCGACGATCACCTCGTGACTCCGGTTTCGGTTAATCATACCCCAGTGACGTGGTGGGCAGTTGATACAGGAGCACCGCGATCTATCATAGATCCCGAACTCGCCAAGAGGCTCGAGCTTCAGGCAGTGGACCAGGTGAAGGCAACCCAGGGCGATGCAGACAAAGGGAGCATTTTGTCGATCGTCGAACCTGACGATCTCCAAATCGGAATGTTTCATGCCGGTCGAGTCGCCTGCATTGAAAGATCTATCAAAAACATCCGGAGCCTTAGAACGGCAGTGTGGAACGGAAAATTCGAGAAAACCGGGTTGATTGGTCTTGATCTTCTGGCGAGATACGGCGCGATCATTAACATCCGGGCTGGAAAGATTTTCTTCTCGCCCACCGGGAGTCTAGGAATGTCTCGTCTGGGATACGAGCAGATGGGGTTTACTTATGTTCCGCTCGCGTTCACGGGCGGACGTTTGGTTGTGAACGGAACGATCAGTGGCGAGAAATATGCCTTCGCAATCGACACAGGAGCGCCATTTACCCTGCTAGAAGAGTCGGTACGGCGCCGAGCGAATATTCCGTTTAACAAAGCTGGTGCTTTAACGCTTCCCTTCGTAAGCGGCGCAGTTTTTCGGGTCAAATCTGGAACTGCCGATCAGTTTAAGATCGGCGATTATGACGCAAAAGGTGCAACCCTTTGTTTTGCTTCTTTCAGTCCCCGCCCATTCGCCGGCCTCATCGGCGTCGATTTTCTATATTATCGGTCTGCGCTGATCGATATCGGGGGTCGAGCTCTTTATCTGAAGCCGAGCACGAGCGGAAGATGAGCGCAAACTCACAAATCCGTCGGGTCGGACGCAACATCCAGATGCTCCGGAGTCGGTAATTCGACGGGTGGAGGTGTTCCTTGGTGATCGAGAGGACCAACAGGCTCGGCTCTACGAACCTGGGTTTCGCCGGGATTCACTGGCAACGCTTTCGGAGCTGGGGTCCAAGAAGGTTTTGGCTGCGCTGCCGGACCGGTTTCTTTCTTGGGCCTCACTGCTTGGTAAGGATCTTCGCCCAATACCGTTTCTCCTTGCATCGCTACCGGTGGAAATTTAGTGGACTCAACCGCGCTTGTCGCTCGAGGGATATCCTGATTCCTGAGGGTCTTAACAAATGACCGGCTATCGTCTCCATGGAGCCAGCAGTGTTCCTTTGGCATCTGTTTAGATGTCGTGAACTCCATGAACGTTCCTTTACGCGCCGGTAAATCCGGATCGTTCGATATGGTGGAAAGCAACGAACATTTCGGAGACGCCGGTAACCCGGTGTTGAGGCAGACCTCGACTTTTTTTAGATCAAATGGCCGGCCAAGCTCGTGAGGCGCAAATTTGTCGAGCGAAGCATTCATCATCGCCACCCAGACTGGCAACGCGATGTCCTTTGAAAATGCGCCCCGATAGATCGTGTGTGGTCGATCGAACCCGGTCAAAACGCCGCAGGTAATTTCGCTATCGTAACCAACAAACCAGTCGTCGGTGAAGTTATAGGCGGTTCCGGTCTTTCCAGCGGCGGGAAAATTCCTCAAACCATATTCCGAACGCGCTTCAGCCCCGGTCCCGGAGTTCAAAGCATCGGTCATGAACGAATGAACTTCGTAGGCGATTTGCGGATCGATAATCTTGTGTTGCTCAGGTTCAGCCCTAAACACGGTTTTGCCGTCCTGGGTTTCGACACGCGTAATCAACATCAGACGGTCAGGCCGGGAACCTTCGTTCGGGAACATGGTGTATGCCGTGACCAGATCGCCTAGCGCAACCTCGCTACTGCCAAGAAATGTTGCCGGGAACGGCCTCAGTTCATCTTCAATCCCAGCCGCTTTCGCTAGCTTTATCACGGATTCTAATCCCGCTTGGATTCCAACTCGAACGCTGGCGGCGTTCTTCGATAACGCGAATGCCTTCCGGAGCGGGATCGCGCCTTCGTAACGATTATCGGACTTCTCTACCCCCCACTCACCAAGGATACCGCTCGTTCCTCCGATCATCACCTGTCGATTATCCAGGGGCGAATCCTCGACCAGCGATCCTGGGAAAACACCTTTGTTAAGAGCAGCGGTATAAACAAACGGAATGAAAGCGGTTCCAGCGGGACGTTTGGATTGAAATGCTCGATCGTATTCGCTTTGCGAATAGTCACGACCGCCAATGAGCGCGAGGATTCCGCCGGTCCGATTATCAACCGCCAGAACTGCTCCATTCAAATAGTCAGGTGTTGGCGGCACACCCTCTTTGTGCGTCGCTTTCCACTCCCGTAGTCCCTCGCTGAACTGATCGTAGGTCTGGTGCTGATAGCCATTGGTCCGCTCGACCTCTAACAGCTGCCGTTGCAAAGCTTCTTCGCCGGTCCGCTGCAGAACTGGATCGATCGTGGTGTAGATCTTGTAGCCTTCGCTGGCGAGCGACTCATAATCGAGCTCCGACTGCACTTGTTGGCGGATTGCGTCGATCACATAGGATTGGTAAACGACGTTCGTCTTTGGCCGCACTTCCAACGGACGCGCTATCTCTTCATCCGCTTGTTGCTGACTGATTTTGTGGTTCTCGACCATTCGCCCGAGGACGAAGTTACGTTCTTCGGTCGCAGCGGTGAGGTTTTTCCAAGGCGACAGATTGTTGGGACTTTTGAGCAGGCTCGCCAACATCGCGGCTTCACCGATCGAGAGTTCCATGGCCGATTTCCCGAAATAACCGCGACCAGCCGCTTCCGCCCCATAAAGCCCGCCGCCGAAGTAAACCCGGTTCAGGTACATCTCCATGATCTTGTCTTTAGGCAATGCCTTGTCGATTCGCATGGCCAGAAAGACTTCCAGGATCTTTAGATCGTAGGTTCGATCACGCAGATCGAACGTATTACGCGCCAACTGCTGAGTCAGTGTAGAGGCCCCCTGCCGGATTCGACCTGCGGCCGTGTTCTTGAAGAAGGCGCGAATGATTCCCCAAAAATCGATCCCCCGATGCTCGTAAAACCGGTTGTCTTCCGCCGAAATCACCGCCGCCACCAAATAAGGCGAGATCTGGCTCAGGCTGACTTGTTCGCGGTTACGAATAAAAATCTTACCGTAAACCTGGCCATACCGATCGTAGATGACGCTGGCCGATTCGAGGTCTTCAAGTTTCGCCAGGTCGAATTCCTCCGCTTTCTTCTCGTAGCGGACGATGCCCCAGAAGTATAAAAACCCGGCCCCCCCAGCCAAACAGACCAGCAGTCCCACGAGGGAAAGAAACCAAATTCGCCGATAAAAAGGCTTATGGACTGCTGGTTGGGAAGTGTCAGGCATCAGCATCTGGAGCCTCACAGCTTTCACCAGCATTGCGGTCATTCAAACGAAAAATCGCCGAGAGCGCCGGGAACGCCGGGAACGGGTCGTCGCTACAGATTCGCTCGAAATCGTGGAGCGCTGCCTCGCTTGCGAGGCCGATCGGTCGGAACCGTAGATCGCTGGTGTGCAGCGGGACCATGCGTTACTGGAGAAGAGTGTCCACCAGCAACACGGAGCTCCGGGAGATTATCCGCGACGAAATTGTGCGCCTCGGCCCCATTTCCTGCGAACGGTTTATCGAGCTGGCGCTTTATCATCCTCGCCTGGGCTACTACTCACACGAACGTCTGAGGGTCGGACGCAGAGGCGATTTCATCACCAACGTCAGTGTGGGAGGGCTTTTCGGAGAAATTCTCGCCGACCAAATTATTGAGCTATGGGAGCTTCTCGACCGTCCTCCTGAGTTCACTATCATGGAAGCAGGTGCTGAGACCGGTGAATTAGCGTCAGATTTGCTCGGTCGTCTTTCTCAAGTTGGGTCAGCGGTCAGCTGGAGCTACGTGATCGCGGAACCTAACGAATCGAAGCAAGAGCAACAACGGCGACAGTTTCATGGAAAATCGGACGAGCAGGAGCTCGTGCCTACCGGCTCTGTTCGTTGGGTGAGGAACATCGATGGATTGGAACCGATCACCGGTATTATCTTGGGTAACGAACTCCTGGATGCGATCCCAACTCGGGTTGTCGAGTTCTCCGAGGATCGGTGGCGCGAAGTCTGCGTCACTCTGCAAGACGACAGTTTTAAATTTGGTTTGGAGCCAATCAAAGACCCACGATTAACTGCGAGGATCGATAAGATTCCTCGCCCCTTGCCGCAGCCTTACCGAACGGAAGTCAATCTCGGGGCAACGGACTGGATCGGTGACGCTGCAAAAACTCTTAGGCGCGGATTCATCCTCATGATCGACTACGGCTATTCGCGAAGCGACTACTATTCGCCGTTGAGAACGGAAGGAACCCTTGCCTTATATCGGAATCAGCAACGGCAAGAAAATATGTTCGAAAGGATCGGCGAGACCGATATCACGGCTCACGTTGATTTTACTGCCATAGCGGAAGCTGGTCTGGAGGCCGGTTGCCAGCTAATCGGTTTTACAGACCAACATCATTTTATGGTCGGCGCCGGGGAAAACAGAATGCGATCTTTTGAAAACAGCGAAGGAGGTAAGGATAGAGAGCAGTTTCTGCGAGCGTACAAGACGCTGATGCACCCGGAGATGATGGGGCTTGCATTCAAATACTTGCTGATGGGTAAAGGTTTAACGCGAACTTCCTTACCGAGCGGGTTCAGGTTTGCCAGCGACCCGACAAACCTGTTGGCGCCGGATTCAATGGACAACGTATGACTCAGCGGCACAGTCGCACTCGAGAAACCGATCTGACAGCGCCATCAAATATCTGCCAATCTCGCAGAAGATCGGTCGTGGTAGTTTCGACTGACACCCTGGGCTAGTTTGGCTTGCCACCAGATACGCTAGCCTTGTTATAAGCACTCACATGTTGGCTTGCCGGTTTCCGGTTATCTTGTGGTTGTCTTTGCTCGTTAGTGTCACGCAGTCAGGTATCGCCCAACAGAATTTTGGTGTGGCCCAAGGAAGGATCGCGGAAGGCATTAAACAAGTCGACGTGCCTGGGTCGATCGCTAAGAAAAAGATCGGAACGTCGATAGCGTTGACCGTGCCTGTGTCGGTAAACGGCTCCAAAACCTCGACAAAAGTACGAGCAACTGGGGTACACCTACGTGCCAATGAACGTTACCTCTAAGAACCGGCTTGAAGTGACAGGAACCCTTGGCGGCAAAGAATTCAGTTTTTTCCTCGACACCGGCTCGTACTCCACGGTCGTGGACAACTCGATTCGTAACGAAGTCAACCTTCCTTGGTTCACGACTAACACCAGACTTGAGGGCCCATCTCATGATTTTGGGAGGTTTTCGCAGTACAGTTTCGGTGAGGCAACGGATTTTAAGTTGGGAAACTATGATGCCAAGGGTGCGCGGATCGGCTTCACAACTTTAAACATCCACGAAAATCCCGGCTCGTGGCACCGATTTGCCGGCTTGATCGGTATGGATTTTCTCTTTTATCGCTCAGCGATCATCGACATTGGCGGCCGGGCGCTTTACCTGAAATCGAGCACCACCGTTCGATGATTTGAACCGTTCCGTATTCAAGGCAGATTAGCCCCATCTTATGGGACGCCAGTGGTTACAAGCCAAACGTGAAGTTGCTCATCTAAAGAAGGGCCAAGCTGTCGGGAAATTGGTCAAAGAAATCATGGTCGCCGCGAAGCTCGGCGGGGCGGAACCAGAGAACAATGCACGATTAGGGGCTGCGGTCGAAAAGGCTCGCAAAGTGAGCGTGAGCCGCGATGTGATTGAGCGAGCCATCAAGAAGGGCGCAGGGATCGGAGGCGAAAAACTGTCTTTGGCCAGCGTTGTGTTCGAAGGCTACGCGCCGCACAAGGTACCGGTAATCGTTGAGGTTTTCACAGATAATCAAAACCGGACAGCGCCGGAGATCCGAATGTTATTCAAGTCCGGGCAACTTGGGACTCCAGGTAGCAATAAGTTCCTCTTTGATCATGTCGGTCTGGTGGAGGCCTATCGGGCCGAACCGGGTGCGGACATCGAAGCGGCGGCGATTGAAGCCGGAGCAAACGAGGTGGTGCCGTTGTCGCCGGAAGACAATGACAGTATTCCCGAAGGTGGCACCGGGGCGCGGTTTATAACCGAGCGGTCTGGGACCCATGCCGCATCGCAATGGCTGAGGCAGAATGGCTGGACTGTTGTGACGAGCGAGACCGGTTATCTCGCTAAGAAGAAGTTGGAACTGGCAGAGCAAGAACGAGCTGAGGTGGGCGAGTTCTTACAGGCACTCGAGGATCACGACGATGTGCATCGGGTGTGGGCGGCGGTGTAGTGACCGAAACCGTTTAGACTCGCTCGTCGAACACAGCCGGCCTTATCTTCGAGGAGAGCCTGCCCGACGTAGCTTCCCGGAGTCTAGACGATGGGGCGGGGTCAGGAGGACAAGTTCGAGGAAAATTGGTGATATACCGGAGAGGGGGACTCAAACGCCTAAGGATTGCTCCACCATATCCTAAGTCGGAAATCCGGCCTATGTGAAGGATCTCTCCTAGGCAGATTTGGGCAAACAACGGCACGCAGAGGCGCTAAAGAGCTTGCCCTAATAGCATTAAATTCCACGCTTAGGGCCATGCTCGAGTAGCGTCTTTGGCACCCTACGAAACAGCTCGGACGACGCGAAAGTGGTGCGTCGATGTACCTCGTCACCTGTCGTCTACAAGGAAGAGGCAGCGCCTCTTCTTCAGACCAAACAAAACGCCAAAGCAGAGTGTGAGCGGCTAGAGGCGCGAAGAGATAATTTTGGATCTTCGCTAAGGTCCCTCACGCCCGGCGAGAATCGCCGAGGCGGCCGAAGCGTACCAATTACCTAGCGAGCACTGCATCGCTGGGTGTTCGAATCTCACTTCCCTCGGCTCCGGGCACCTTTCGGTGACCGGAATTTGGGTTCTTCAAGGTGCGGCAGTTTCGCTTGGTGTAGTACTACGCCCGCCAGACGGCTGGGACTGCGGCGGAACACCGAAATACATTTGGACCGTTTGAGCTTGTGGACTCGCTATGATCGGGATCGACCAAATCGCGAGTTCCTCTTGTCCATACAGAAGCCGGAACACCAAATCGCCGGGCGTGGTGACAATTATCCCTTGGAGTTCGAGCACCGCCCGTGCGGCAAGTTGCTGAAAAAATAAAACTCGGAATGGGCCTGAAAAAATCTGTCGGCCGGCGAGAACGCCCGTCAACGTTAGATCCGCTGTGTCCGGGTCGGTTACTTCTCTAGAGAAACTTCCAATTATTGAGATCCTAGGAATGACTGTTGGAAAACTCGCAGCTAAGGCTTGTTCAAGGATGTGAAAGGCGCTGATGGTGTTGCGAGTACCGTCAATCACCGCAGAATCTGCGCAAAAGAATAGCTTTACCCGGATCATTCGGATCGTCGGCTAAAACTCAGGGTTTTGTCTCCGAGGTCACTGCAACGCTTGTCGGGAGGTTTGACCATTGGCCGCCGGCTTCCGCAACAGTGACAACATTCGTCGGAGGATTCAGCCATTCAACCCCTTCTGACAGGTTTCCCGGGCTGATTTCAACAACCATCCGATTTGTGGGCGGGGCGCTAGCCAATAAAGTGGCCGCGACTAGTCCATACCACTTCAATTTGGCGCTCGGAAGACCAGCCGCTTCTTGCAAATCGGAAAAATTGCCGCTTAAAAAAATCGCCACAAGCAGTATGTACGGCCAAACCGCCTCCTCAAGGGAATCCGGTCCCTTTTGGATTGAGGTCCTCAAAACTCCGCGAATTTCGCCCGAAGAAAAGTTTCGGGACAGATTTTGCACGACCGGGTCGTCTTGCAATCGGCTGATCAAAAACAGGTGAGTGTTAGCAAGCAAATAGCTTTCGCTAGCTCCAGTAAGATCAAAGTCTTGGAGGTTCATCGGTAATCCTGTAGAAAGTTTTGTATCCCTGATATGGGCAGTCATCAACGCCGTGAATTGCTTCGTGAGCTGTCCCCCATTTGCTCAGGATTAATAATTCCGGAAATCCGCGAACCACGATCCCAGAATGACGCACGTCCGGTCCGCTGCGATAAATGACAATGTCACCGGGTAACACCATGTCAATTGTGACCTCAGTATAGTCGTCCTCGCTCAAAAGTTTCTCTACCGCTGGCCCTTCCATCGCCGTTCGCCGGCTTGCAAATGTCAATCCGTGACAGTTGTATTTCCCGGTTGGGCCTACAGGGCGATGAAGGCAATTTATATATCGGCGTTTGAGGGTCTCGCATTGCAAAATCATTCCGGCATACGGAAGATTCCTGTCGGTCTCATTGGCGATTTGTTCCTCGCAGCGGGAGTGAAGATCGAGCTGGGAGAAAAGCTCTAGGTTAGACACCATCGCGAACCTAATTGATAATGGGCCTACGCTTCAAGAACCAAGATCTTAAAACAAACAAATAGAGGCACGATTCCGGCACTGAGAAACGCCATTGTAACCCTAATCAGCGACCAAATTTCGCATAAGCTGCTTATTTTGAGTGGTGTGCCGGAGAGGGGACTCGAACCCCTAAGGATTGCTCCACCAGATCCTAAGTCTGGCGCGTCTGCCAATTTCGCCACCCCGGCCTCTTTGAAAGGAACCGCGATTAAGCCATAGTTCCACCCAAAAATCAATTGGACGTAACCCCAGGAATTTCAGAGCG
>Ga0213878_10000754_pt1 | contig 11690 bp, 5 predicted proteins | sample VelepicoBEBS_R02_FD_161053 | JGI IMG/M metagenome (GOLD analysis project Ga0213878, IMG submission 161053) | Vellozia epidendroides bulk soil microbial communities from rupestrian grasslands, the National Park of Serra do Cipo, Brazil - BS_R02 | ecosystem: Environmental > Terrestrial > Soil >... | reverse complement strand
GAAAGGCATCCATCTTGTCGATTGCGGCACCAGTGGCGGCGTATTCGGGCTGGAGCGCGGCTTTTGTCTGATGATTGGTGGCGAGGTTCACGTGGTCAAACACCTGGAGCCTATCTTCAGGAGTATTGCACCGGGATTCGAGGCAGCATCGCGCACGGCCGGCAGGACTGGTACGCCCACGCCAGCCGAGCACGGCTATCTGCATTGCGGTCCCAACGGCGCGGGCCACTTCGTAAAGATGGTTCACAACGGCATCGAGTACGGTCTTATGGCGGCGTATGCGGAAGGCCTGAATATCCTGCGCAATGCCAACGTCGGCTGGCGACCGCGGGCAGCAAATGCCGAATCGGCTCCGCTGCGCGATGCGGAGTGTTACCAATTCGACTTGAACGTTTCCGAGATCGCGGAGCTGTGGCGCCGCGGAAGCGTGATCGGGTCGTGGCTGCTTGACCTTACCGCAGCCTCCCTGCTGACCAGCCCCGACCTGACGGGCTATGCGGGCCGCGTCGCCGACTCTGGGGAAGGGCGATGGACGATCGTGGCGGCCATTGACGAGTCGGTGCCAACGCCGGTACTCAGCGCCGCCCTATATGAACGTTTCAGCTCGCGCGGTGAGGCGGACTTCGCCAATAGGGTCTTGTCTGCGATGCGCAAGCAGTTTGGTGGATATGACGAGACGACGAAGGAAGAACACAATGATGAATCGCAGTGACAATGATGCCCCGCATGCTGACGCCCAGGTGCTGAATGTGCTGGTGGTCGATGTCGGCGGTTCCCATATCAAGTGCGTCGCTACCGGCCAAAAGAAGGCGGTTTCGTTCAAGTCTGGCCCGAACCTGACGCCAGGTCGAATGATGAAGACTCTGCGGGAGATCACCGCGGACTGGGAATACGACGCCGTGTCGATTGGCTATCCGGGTGTCGTCCTCGGCGAGCGGATTCCAGCCACGCGCCGGAGAAATATCCGAGCTACCGGGGAGGCGCCAAATGAATGCATCTCGATCCAACCCAAAGCTGGACGATCTGTGTATCAATACACTGCGCTTCCTGTCGGTTGATGCCGTGCAACGGGCCAACAGCGGGCATCCCGGCTTGCCGCTGGGAGCCGCGCCGATGGCCTATGCACTTTGGACGCGCTTCCTCAAGCATAGCCCCAGCAATCCGCGGTGGTTCGACCGTGATCGCTTTGTGCTATCCGCTGGGCATGGCTCGGCGCTCCTGTATAGCCTGCTCCACCTCTCAGGCTATGATCTTCCGCTTTCGCAGCTACAGCAATTCCGGCAATGGGGCAGCATCACGCCGGGCCATCCGGAACGTAACCTGACGCCGGGCGTGGAAGTCACCACCGGGCCGCTTGGTCAGGGCTTTGGCAACGGCGTCGGCATGGCGATTGCGGAAGCAAACCTGGCCGCGCGGTACAACCGTGACGACTACCGCGTGATCGATCACTTCACGTACGGAATCGTGAGTGACGGCGACCTGATGGAAGGCATCGCCTCGGAAGCCGCATCGCTGGCCGGGCATCTGCAGCTGGGCAAGCTGATCTACCTGTATGACGACAATCGGATCACGCTGTCGGCGGGCACCGACATGACGTTCACCGAGGACCGTGCGCGACGCTTCGACGCATATGGCTGGCACATGCAGGTGGTGCCCGACGGTAATGACCTGGCGGAAATCGAGCGAGCGATCGAGGCGGCGCGTGCGGAAACCGGGAAGCCTTCACTGATTCTGGTGCGCACGCACATCGGTTACGGCTCGCCCAACAAGCAAGACACTTTTGAGGCCCACGGGTCGCCACTGGGCGTGGAAGAGGTCCGCTTGACCAAACGGAACCTTGGCTGGCCAGAGCAACTGTCGTTTTATGTTCCCGAGGAAGCACGCGCGTATTTTCGCGAGGCGGTTTCACGGGGAAAGAAGAGCGAGCAGGCATGGCGTGACAGGTTTTCCGCGTATGAAGCGGAATTTCCCGAACTCGCAGCGGAGTTGGTGAACTTGATGGAGGACAAGCGCGATGCGCGCCCAGACGTAGCCACACGTCGGGACGAGTGGGAGCGCCATGTACCGCAGTTTCCGGCTGACGCAAAAGGCATGGCCACCCGTGTCGCTTCGGGCAAGGTCATGAACGCAATTGCCGCGCATTTGCCAGCGATGATGGGCGGCTCGGGGGACCTTGATCCGTCGACGCATACAGCACTGATCGGTCTCGGGGATTTTCAGCATCCCGGCGCGAGTGCGCGCGACCGGCAAGGCTCGGAGGGCGGCTGGAGTTATGCAGGCCGCAATCTGCATTTTGGCGTACGCGAACATGCAATGGGCGCGATCATGAACGGCTTGGCGGCGCATGGAGGCACCTTGCCGTTCGGCGCAACGTTCCTGGTGTTTTCCGACTATCTGCGTCCGTCGATCCGTTTGGCCGCGCTGATGGGATTGCATGTGATCTACATCTTTACCCATGACAGCATCGCGCTCGGCGAGGATGGATCTACGCACCAACCCGTGGAACAGCTTGCCAGCTTGCGTGCAGTGCCGCGCCTGATCGTCGTGCGTCCGGCCGATGCCAATGAAACTGCGAGCGCCTGGCGCGTTGCGCTCAGAACATGCGACCGACCGATAGCACTGGTATTGACGCGGCAGAGCGTCCCTACGCTCGACAGGACGCAATTCGCTGACGCCGATGGACTGCTGCGCGGCGCATACGTACTGGCTGATGCGACGGACGGCAAGCCGGAACTGATACTGATCGCCAGCGGGTCGGAAGTTGGCTTGATCGTCGCTGCATACCAACATTTGTCCGCACTGAATATCAAGGTGCGTCTGGTCTCGATGCCAAGCTGGGAATTGTTCGACGAACAGCCGCAGGAATATCGCGATACCGTGCTGCCGCCGGTGGTTGGCGCAAGGCTCGCGGTCGAGGCTGGCGTTTCGCAGGGCTGGCATCGGTATGTCGGCGAGCGTGGGGATGTGCTGATGGTGGATCGCTTCGGCGCCTCGGCGGCTGGGGATGTCATGCTGCGCGAGTACGGTTTGACGGCCGATGCCGTCTGCCAGCGTGCTCTCACGCTACTTCATCGATAAGTAGCGCATCGGAGCGTCGCGAGTGGCGCCGAACTCATTGGCGCCTTGTGCCTTGGTCAAGCAGCAAGGCCGTGTTGATCAGGGCAATATGCGACAGCGCCTGGGGAAAATTTCCGGCCATGTGGTGCTGGACCGGGTCATACTCCTCGGCCAGCAGGCCAACGTCATTGCGGAGCAACAGGAGACGTTCGAACAACTCTCGTGCTTCCTGCAGGCGACCAGCCAGCGCATAGGCATCCGCCAGCCAGAAGCTACAGGCGAGGAATGATAGCTCCTCGCCGGGGAGACCGTCCGGGGTGCGCGATGGCAAGTACCGACGCACCAGGCCATTGGCCAGCAATTCGTCTTCAATTGCCCTGATGGTGCCGAGCATGCGCGGATCCTTGCCATCGATGAATCCCACCATCGGGAGCAGGAGCAGGCTCGCATCGGTGGTGTTCCCGCCGAAGATCTGGACAAAGCTGTTGCGTTTCTGGTTGAAGCCGTGGGTCAGTACTTCGGCGCGAATGGCATCCCGGAGGACGCGCCAATGCGATGCAGGGCCCGGCCAGTCATGCATTTCCACGGTCTTGATAGCGCGGTCCACAGCGACCCATGCCATGACCTTGGAAAACGTGAAGTGATGGCGCCCGCCACGGACTTCCCAGATGCCTTCATCCGGTTGCCGCCAGATTGCGGCAAGATGTTCGACCAATGCCCGTTGCAGTGCCCACGAGTCCCGGTCGCGGGGCAAGCCTCCCAGCCGTGCCTGGAACAGGGCGTCCATGACTTCGCCGTAGACATCAAGCTGAAGTTGAGTCGAAGCGAGGTTTCCCACGCGCACGGGGCGTGCGCCCTTGTGTCCCGACAGCCAGTCCAGTTCCCATTCCCCCAGGTGACGCTCCCCCGCCACGCCGTACATGATCTGGGTCTGCGCGGGACTGCCGGCCACAGCGCGCGTGAGCCAGGCTCTCCAGGCCTGTGCCTCTTCAAAATAGCCCGCCGCCATCAACGCCAGTAGCATGCGTGTGGCGTCGCGCAGCCAGCAGTAGCGATAGTCCCAGTTGCGCACTCCGCCTGGCGCTTCGGGCAAAGAGGTGGTGGGTGCGGCGACGACGCCACCCGTTGGCCAGTAGGTGAGGGCCTTCAGCGTGAGCAGGGAGCGCCTGACCGGTCCCCTCCAGTTGCCTCCGGCCGCACACTTGCCGGACCAGTTCTTCCACCAGCGATCTGTCCTTTCCAGTTCGTGCAATGCGTCCAGCGGAACTGGCGCAGCAAGATGGGATGGCGAATAGGTCAGTACGAACGGTATCACCTGATCGGCCTCGATCGTGAACTCGCAGATTGTGGCCAGTCCCTTTCCACATAGAGGCGCGGGCGTGCGCAGTACCACCATGGCGGGACCAGCCACGGCACGGATGCCATCTTCGTGCTCCAGGCGTGTTACCCAAGGCACCGTCGCACCGTAGTCGAAGCGCAGGGTGAGATCCATCTTCATGTGCACTTTGCCGCTGCGGCCGCACACAAGCCGGACCAGATCCGTGCGATCGTCAGAACTGGGCGTGCCAAGACGGATTGGCATGAAGTCGATCAGGGTCACCACCCCTTCGGGGTGGACAAAGACGGTTTCAAGTACCAGACTTCCGGACCGGTAGTGACGCATCGTCCTGCCGCCCGGCACGGCCGGGGCGATCTGCCAGCGGCCATTCTCTCGTGTGCCCAACAGCGCGGCCAGGCAAGCGGCCGAATCGAAGCGGGGCAGGCACAGCCAGTCAATGCTGCCGTCGCGGCAGACGAGTGCTGCGGTCTCGCAATCGCCGATTAGTGCATAGTCCTCAATGGAAGCGGCCATAGCAGTCGGATCAGATGGCACGGCAGGCAGTCGGCGTCGGAACTGAACGGCGAACTCGCGTGCCGGCTCGCCAGAGTGGAGCGGCAAACAGCTGGGCCCGTGCTGGTTGGCCCGGGGCGCAGGGTGACCCCATCTGATGTTTTGGATCGCTCGCGTAACACCAGAGTTCCGGGGAGCCGCCCGTTCACACCAGGCCGTCCTCCGCCCACTGCTCGAAGCGTTTGCAGAACATGCGGTTTGTATTGTGGCGTCATTTGAAATGCATCATGTGGTGATATATGAGAACGGCCGTTTGCCCGGCGCCATCGCGTCCGCGACTATGGTTGGCGGAGCAATAGTGCGACCGGCAGTGATACCAGCACCTCGCGCATTGCCAGTTTGCCTAGCGGCGCGTTGAGGATCGTGCCAGTCAGTGCGTCGATCCAGACGCTGGGGTTCGGAGCGCTGGCGTCCAACGTCGTATCCAGCCAACATGACGGCGGAATGCATGGGTGCACGGGATTGACGTAGCGCGCTGCCAGGCGGGTGACGATGACAGCCGCTTCCTGGCCGCCTGCCGAGCGTGTGAATGCAAGCACCTGCGGCGCGAGTGGTCCTTGCGCCAATAGGGGACGGTAGCGCCCATTGTCGAAGAGGTCGGCTTGCTGCCTGCGTACGGCAAGCACGCTGCGTATCAACTGTTGCTTGATGCGTCCGTCCTGCCAATGTGACATCCAATGGGCCCAGGGAGCGGTGCAGCCCAATTGGGCTTGCAGGCGGGCATGATCGGGCACGCGGCGGTTGTCCGGATCCACCAGGCTGAAGTCCCAGCTTTCGCAGCCCTGGTAGCGGTCCGGTACCCCCGGGGCAGTGAGCAGCACCGTGACCTGCGCCAGGCTGTTGATCGCACCAGCCGCCGCTACGCGCCGCACAAATTTCCCAATGGCCGCCAGCACGCCGGAATCGGGCCATCCTGCCTCAAGTCTCTGCAGGAATGCCTCGCAGGCGTCTTCGTAAGTTAGGTCGGGACAAGTCCAGTTTCCGTGCAACTTGGCTTCGCGAATTGCCTTGCGCTGCCAGTCGCCGATGCGCCGCAGGAAAGCGGCCCGTGCGTCCTTGGCCTTCAGTGCGTCTGCCTCCATGGGCCAGGCGCCCAGAATCGTTTGATATAGCATCAGCCGGTCGGCGGGTTCGGGCCTGCGCGGTAGAGACGCCAGCAATGATGCGCAGTTGTTTTCCCAACTGGCGACGGCGTCCGACCAGTCCCCGGCCACCTCGCTGAGCACGGCTAGCCGCATGCGCGCATCTTCGCCTCGCTTGTGGTCATGCGTGGCCGTGGCCAGCATTGCACGAGGAAAGTGCTGTGAGCGCTCCGTCATGCAGGCATGGAACTGCGGCTCGGATATCGCCAATGTGGCTGGATCGCTGCCGACTTCATTGCGCGACAGCAGCCGGCCAAACCGGTAGAACGCCGTGTCCTCCCCAGCCTTGGCGGCAAGAGCGGGCATCAGTTGCTGCAGTCGCCGACGGATCAGGCAAGGGATGCTGCCCGGAGACGAGTGGTCGCGCAGGCAATCGAGAATGAAGTCTAGCGCCGCGATTTCGTCCGGGGCCAACTCGGCGCGCGCCGTGCTGACGGCATCCTGCAGGATGCCGTTCTCGATTTCCACTGCGCTACTGTCACGCAGTTGCGGACAGTCATCGATGTAGCTGCGATAGACCGCGATGGGCGTCAGCAGCGCCGCCACGGCCCGTCTCAGGGCGGAGAGTGTCAGGTCGCGTGTAGCCGGGTTCTGCGCGGCGTAGCGATGCAGGCAGACACAGAGGCCTTCATATTCCGTGATGAGATGGCGTGTCAGGATCAGCCGTCGAGCGGCTGACGCATATTGCTCATAGCCATCCCGCCGGCCGCAGGTGCGCTGCCACAGTGCCGTAAGCGATGCTTCTCCGTCCGCACAGTGCAGAACGGCGCTAATTTCATTCATGAAGTCATACCCGGTGGTCCCGTCGACTTGCCAGTCCACCGGTAGGCGCTCGTGCGGACCGAGAATCTTCTCCACGATCAGCCATGGCCGTGGCAGAGGCTGCGCGGCTGAGCGCCGTGCTGCGTGCAACGTGAGGTGCGCGCGCATCTGTCGGCAGTACTCGGCTGGGTCTGCCAGCCCGTCGACATGATCCACCCGTACCCCATCGATATACCCTTCGCGCAGCAGCCGGAAAACCAGAGCATGCGTGGCCGCGAACACAGGCGGATATTCCTGGCGCAGACCGACCAGGTCACTGATCTCGAAGAAGCGGCGCCAGTTGAGGGACGCGGCCGCAGTGCGCCACCACGCCAGGCGGTAGTGCTGGCGTTCGAGCAAGGCGTGCAGTCTCTTTCGGCCCTCAATATGCCTGGCGTCGAACCAGCCTGGGTCTGCCGCCGCGTTTGCCGTTGCCTCCAGGCAGTGTGGTGCCAGTGGCAGATCGTGTTCGAAATAGCGCAAGCTTGCCGGGCCGGCGGTGCTTGCAGGCTGCACCTTCAGATGGCCCTGCTCGATCGCTTGCCAGTAGGGGTCCGCCAGAATCGGCACGAGCACCTTGCCTTGCAGCGCGGGGTCGCGCGGCTGCCAGTCAATGTCGAAATATTGGGCGAAGGCGCTGTCCGCCCCATGGGCCAGTACATCGCGCCACCAGGCATTGTGGGTGCTGTCCGCGGCCATATGGTTGGGCACGATATCCAGAATCAGGCCGAGCCCCGCGGATCTTGCGCGCTGGGCCAGTGCGACCAGAGCTGGTTCTCCACCGAGCTCGGCCCGAATGCGCGAGTAGTCCGTCACGTCATAGCCGTGCATCGAGCCAGGCCTCGCGCCAAAAACCGGTGACAGATAGAGGTGGCTCACGCCCAGCCTGGCGTAATAGTCGACCAGTCTCGCGGCGTCTTCCAACGTGAAGCCCGGGTGCAATTGCAGACGGGCAGTGGCGCGTGGCGGGATGGGTGCGCCACTTGCGCGTTGCGAAGCTGCCAATTCAATTGGCACTGGCGTCGGGGCCATTTCCCTGCAAGCCGTCTGGTACGCACATCATGGCCACGCAACTCATGGGCGGCAGCGAGTGGGCCGCCAGTGCGGCGGCGTGGCCGGTTTCACTCTCGTGCAGCAGCAGTGCGGCGCCTGGTGGCGCGGAACAAGGCACTGCCGCTTCTCCGAGATTGAGCCAAAGCAACAGCCTTGCGCCGTCACCCAGTTGCCAGCGTGCACAGAGGGCGGCCGGCCCGAGGACGTCTACGCCTTCGCTGCGGCTACCTGGCAGCCTGGCCAACAGATGACGTTGGCGAATGGCAAGGAGGCAGCGGTAGTAATGCGTCCAATCGTTCTCGATGTCCAGGGGCGGGCGTGAGGCCTCGAACGTGGCTGGGTCATTCGGGTCGGGTATCGAAGCGGCACAGGTTTCGTCACGGAAGGCATGGGCGGCTGCAAACTCGCGCCGGCGACCGTCGCGCACGGCCTCTGCCATAGTCGGCGAATGACTGGTGAAGTAGAGGAACGGCGTGTCCGTGCCGTTCTCCTCCCCTATGAAAACGAGGGGTACCTGAGGACACAGAAGCAGCAGCGACACGGCAGCGCGCAGTGCGCGCGGATCGATCAAGCCGGCAAGCCGTTCGCCGAACGCACGGTTACCGGTCTGGTCGTGGTTCTGCAGGAAGGTGACGAATGCCGTCGGTGGCAGGTGGGCACTTGCCTGCCCGCGTCGCACGGCCGCGTGCGTTCCATCTCCCGCACGCGAGCGATACGACGAGACTTCTCCCTGGTAGGCAAAGCCTTCTGCCAACACACGGGCGAGGTGATGTACTGGCGATTGGTTGCCTTGCCCGCTGTAGTCGACGTAATAGCCCTCCGTTTCCCCGGTGAGCAGCACATGCAGGGCATGATGGGCGTCGTCATTCCATTGCGCATCGTAGCCGGCTGCGAGCAAGCCCGCATTGTTGTTGTCGTTCTCCAGAATCAGGTGGATCTGGCGGCCAGCGCCGCCCGCTGCTTCCAGGCTGTCGCGCAATTCTCCCGGCAGCGCGGCCAGCCAGCCGTCGTCGTCCATGGCGTGTACGGCGTCCAGACGCAGACCGTCGAGGCGGAATTCTTCCAGCCAGTAATAGGCGTTCTCGAAGAAGAAGCGCCGTACTTCCGGACGCCGATAGTCGATGACCGGACCCCATGGCGTTTTTCGGTCGGTACGGAAGAAATCGCTCGCGTAAAGACTCAGGTAGTTGCCCTCCGGACCGAAGTGGTTGTAGACCACGTCCAGCAGCACCATCAGACCAAGGTCGTGCGCGTGGTCTACCAGTGCGCGCAGTTGATCGGGCGTGCCGTAGGCGGATTCGGGCGCAAACGGCAGTACGCCGTCATAGCCCCAATTGCGGGCGCCCGGAAACTCCGCCAGTGGCATCAGTTCGACGGCAGTGAATCCCATGTCTGCCAGGCGCTTCAGCTGCAGTGTGGCGCTTGCGTAGCCGCCGCACAGGCCCACATGCAGTTCGTAGACGATGGCCTCGTGCCAGGGGCGGCCGCACCAGTCCGGGCATTTCCATGCATAGGCGCCCGTCGCTGATGGCAGGCAGGCGACGCTGGGGCCGTGGACATCATCCGGTTGGAATCGTGAAGCGGGGTCGGGCACGGTGGTGCCGTCGTCCAGGCGGAACCAGTAGCGTGCGCCATCGCAGCACGGCACCGCGGCCAGATACCAGCCATCCTGTGCCAGCGTCATCGGTACCGGGCCCATGCCGGCGATTTCCAGTCGCACGGCCTGGCCATGGCGGGCTGCGTCCGGTGCCCACAGCCGGAAACACACACGCCCGTCGTCAAGCCGGGCCGGTCCGAAAGCATAGCGGTACCGACCGTCCCCATTCGGCGCATCGGCAGGCAGTATGCTGGCCGTGATGCGCTCATGATGGGTCAGCCGCGACCCATGGGGACGGGTGGCGGATGCAGGCCAGGATAATTTCGTGCTCATGATCAACTCCTGTCGGGGGGCGGATCCGGGACCTGGAAACGGGGTTTCGGCCTCGCAATCTAGCCTTCACGCGAGTCTGCATTCGCCCTTCGGGGCCCGCCAGCCGCGCGGTGCAGTAGTTGTACCGGAACCGGTTCGGCCTTCCAGATGCGTTCGCAGTACTCGCGGATGGCGCGGTCCGACGAAAAGCGGCCCGAACGTGCGCAGGACAGCACCGACATGCGTTGCCAGCGCTGTGAGTCCCGGAAGGCGTTGCTGACCCGCTCCTGGCAGTCCATGTACGAGGCAAAGTCTGCCAGCAGCAGGTAGGGGTCGTGCCGCAGGTGTTCATCGAAGAGCGGACGGAACAGCGTGTGGTCGCCGCGTGAGAAGAAACCTTGGTGGATCAGGTCAATCACCGCGCGCAGTTGCGCGTTGTTGTGATAATAGGTCGCGGGGTCGTAACCGCCTGCCTTGAGCGCATTGACCTCACCCGCGGTCAGCCCGAAAGAAAAGAAATTGTCGGTGCCGATGGCATCGCACAGCTCGATGTTTGCGCCGTCCATGGTGCCAACAGTGAGTGAGCCGTTCATGGCGAGTTTCATGTTGCCGGTACCGGAGGCTTCCTTGCCCGCCAGCGAGATCTGTTCGGACACATCTGCGGCCGGGTAGATGCGTTGCCCGATAGTGACATTGAAGTTTGGCAGGAACACTACCTTGAGTCGGTCGCGCACTTGCGGATCGCGGTTGACCACTTCTGCCACGCTTGTGATCAGGCGGATCAGCAGCTTGGCGTGGAGATAGCCCGGAGCGGCCTTGCCGGCAAAGACGAAGGTGCGTGGCACGATGTCCGCGTGCGGATCGGACTTGACGCGGTGATAGAGCGCGATAATGTGCAGTACCGCGAGGTGCTGGCGCTTGTATTCATGGATGCGTTTGACCATCACGTCGAACATCGATGTCGGGTCGACGGCGATGCCCGTGCACTCCCGCACGAGTTGCGCCATCTCGACCTTGTTCTGGTGCCGCGCGTCCTGCCACTGATGGAGAAAGCCCGCGTCTTCCGCGAATGGTTCGAGTGCCCGCAGTTGCTCCAGGTCGGCCACCCAGCCATCGCCTATTGCGTGAGTGATGCGTTGCGACAGGCGCGGGTTGGACAGCGCCAGCCAGCGGCGCGGCGTGACACCGTTTGTGATGCTGGTGAACTTCTCCGGCCACATCGCATGGAAGTCTTTCAGAACATCCTCGCACATCAGTTGCGAGTGCAACTTGGCCACACCGTTGATGGCGTGGGAGCCCACGCAGGCAAGGTTTGCCATGCGCACCTGCCGCTGGCCGTATTCGCCGATCAGTGACAGCCTCGCCAGGCGCGATTCATCGCCATAGAAGCGGATGCGTACCTCATCGAGGAAACGCGCGTTGATCTCGTAGATGATCTCCAGATGGCGCGGCAGAACACCGCCGAACAGCGGTAGCGGCCATTGTTCGAGCGCTTCCGGCAGCAGCGTATGGTTGGTGTAGGCAAACGCTTGCTGGGTAATGTCCCAGGCGTCGTCCCACGCCAGGCAGTGGTCGTCCACCAGCAGTCGCATGAGTTCGGCAATGCCGACGGCGGGATGCGTGTCGTTGAGTTGTACCGCGAACTTCTCGTGGAATCGCGTCACGGGCATGCCATCGGCCGCCAGCAGACGTAGCATGTCCTGCAGCGAGCAGGCCACGAAGAAATATTGCTGCTCCAGTCGCAGTTCCTTTCCCTGCTGAGTTGCATCATTAGGGTAGAGCACCTTGGTCAGGTTTTCGGAAGTGACCTTCTTGCTGACCGCGCCCAGGTAGTCGC
>Ga0213878_10000752_pt1 | contig 11707 bp, 10 predicted proteins | sample VelepicoBEBS_R02_FD_161053 | JGI IMG/M metagenome (GOLD analysis project Ga0213878, IMG submission 161053) | Vellozia epidendroides bulk soil microbial communities from rupestrian grasslands, the National Park of Serra do Cipo, Brazil - BS_R02 | ecosystem: Environmental > Terrestrial > Soil >... | reverse complement strand
CTGGCGTAGGTTTGTTCTATGAAACCCAGTCGTCAAAAGGTGGACGTTACAGCGTCACTCTTCCGGACGGCACTAAAATTGAAGAGCTGAATAAAGTCGCTGCGGCCCAGATGGTGCCGTTTGACAGCGTTCAGTTCACCGGCAACTACGGCAACATGACTGAGATCTCTTATCAGGTTGCTAAGCGTGCAGCGAAGAAAGGTGCGAAATACTATCACATCACCCGTCAGTGGCAGGAACGCGGCGGTAACATGACGATCAGCGCTGACCTGTATAAATAAGCGAAATTTTTTCTTTCAAAGGCAGCTTCGGCTGCCTTTTTTGTTTTTTTCTGGTCCTTGTCATTGCAAGCCTGCAACTCTCTTCGTAAAATCCCGCGCCTTAGCGTAATCATCCATGTTTATGCGATTTAGCAAAATAAATATTCTGGGATTGATCCCCCTTACAACAGGATGCCAATGGAAAAGAAACTCGGCCTTAGCGCCCTGACGGCCCTGGTACTTAGCTCAATGCTGGGTGCGGGCGTTTTCAGCTTACCGCAGAACATGGCGGAAGTTGCCAGCCCGGCCGCGCTATTGATCGGTTGGGCAATAACCGGGGTGGGCATTCTGTTCCTCGCCTTTGCTATGCTGGTGTTGACCCGTATCCGTCCTGACCTGGACGGCGGGATTTTTACCTATGCCCGCGAAGGCTTCGGCGAGCTGATCGGCTTCTGCTCCGCCTGGGGATACTGGCTCTGTGCGGTGATCGCCAACGTTTCCTACCTGGTGATTGTCTTTTCCGCCCTGAGCTTTTTTACCGATACGCCTGAGCTGCGCCTGTTCGGCGACGGTAATACCTGGCAAGCCATGGCAGGTGCGTCCATTCTGCTGTGGGTGGTTCATTTTCTGGTACTGCGCGGCGTACAAACCGCCGCCGGGATCAACCTGGTCGCCACGCTCGCCAAACTGGTGCCGTTGGGCCTGTTCGTGGTGCTGGCTGCGATGGCCTTTAACAGCGATGTCTTTAGCCTCGACTTCCACGGTATTGCGCTCGGCGTCCCGGTCTGGGAGCAGGTGAAAGACACCATGCTCATCACCCTGTGGGTATTCATCGGGGTAGAAGGCGCGGTCGTCGTCTCGGCACGCGCCCGCAATAAAAAAGATGTCGGCCGCGCGACGCTTCTCGCCGTCGTATCAGCGCTGTGCGTCTATCTGCTGGTAACGCTGCTCTCGCTGGGCGTGGTTGCCCGTCCGGAGCTTGCAGAAATGCGCAACCCGTCGATGGCCGGTTTGATGGTGCGCATGATGGGGTCATGGGGTGAAATCGTTATCGCCGCCGGTCTTATTGTCTCTGTCTGCGGCGCCTATCTGAGCTGGACAATTATGGCCGCAGAAGTGCCTTTCATTGCGGCGACGCATAAAGCGTTCCCCCGGGTTTTCGCTCGCCAGAATAAGAATAACGCGCCGTCGTCGTCGCTGTGGCTGACCAACTTCAGCGTGCAGATTTGCCTGATTCTGATTTGGTTGACCGGTTCGGATTACAACACGCTGCTGACCATTGCGTCAGAAATGATCCTGGTGCCCTATTTCCTTGTTGGCGCGTTCCTGTTAAAAGTTGCCACCAAACCGCTGCACAAGGCGGTGGGTATCGGAGCATGCATTTATGGCCTATGGTTGTTGTATGCGTCAGGGCCAATGCACCTGCTGCTGTCCGTGGTGCTCTATGCACCGGGGTTAATGGTGTTTATATATGCCCGCCGGACCCACGAGCTCGACAAGATGCTGAATCGCCGTGAAATCGCGTTGATTGGGTTATTATTGGTTGCTGCAATTCCAGCAACGTGGATGTTAGTGGGGTAACGCGAAATTACCCCATCGCAATTTGTTAAGGAGTATACGATGGGGCATCACCAGTCGCGCCCAGTGCTTATTACGGGAGGAGGCCGTCGTATCGGTCTCGCCCTTGCCCACCATTTCCTCAATCAGCAACAACCGGTGATCGTCAGCTACCGCACCCGCTACGACGCCATTGGAACACTGGAAGCCGCAGGCGCGGTCTGCCTGAAAGCGGACTTTGCCACCACCGATGGCGTACTGGCCTTCGCGGACAGCGTGAAGGCGCATACTGACGGGCTGCGCGCGATCCTGCATAACGCCAGCGACTGGAAAGCGGAGAAACCTGGCGTATCGCTGGCGGACGTCATGCAGCAGATGTTGCAGATCCACGTTCAGACGCCCTACTTGCTTAATCATGCGCTGGAACCGCTTTTACGCGGCCACGGCCACGCCGCCAGCGATATCATCCATTTTACCGACTACGTGGTTGAACGCGGCAGCGACAAGCATATCGCCTATGCCGCCAGCAAAGCCGCGCTTGATAATATGACCCGCTCGTTTGCCCGCAAACTGGCGCCGGAGGTGAAGGTCAACGCCATCGCGCCGTCGCTGATTCTGTTCAACGACAGCGATGACGCCGAGTATCGCCAACAGGCGTTAAACAAGTCGCTGATGAAAATCGCACCGGGCGAAAAAGAGATAATCGATCTTGTCGATTATCTGCTGACCAGTTGCTATGTCACAGGGCGTTCGTTCGGTGTGGATGGCGGCCGTCCGCTGCGTTAGTGAAAACGGCTCCATAGCAAAATAAGCAGCCAGGCGCTCAGACTCCAGCACGCCACTGCGCCTGCCAGCGCCAACGGCAGGCGCAGAAATCCAGTGAAATACCACAGCGACAGCAGATAAAGAAAATAGGGAATGATTGACCACATCCCGAAGACGATAGTGGCGCGCAGCGCCTCAACGCCCCGCTCGCTGGCGACAATATAATGCGCGATCATCGCAAACGTCGGAAACAGCGGGATCAACCCGGCAATGTAGTAATTTTTGGTTTTCGCCAGAATCCCTATCAGCACGACGACCAGCGCGCCTAAGGCCGCTTTGATCAGTAATCCCATTTCCTGCGCCTGCATTTCACGTAATAATGTTGGCAGGATAACGGAAGTCGCGTTATTTATGAAAGATTAATGGATCAAGGATTTCCTGCGGTGTATGTTAACTTTTTTCCTGATGTATCTCGGTTATGAATAAGATAGTCTTTGTTGAAGATGACCCGGAAGTGGGTTCGCTGATTGCAGCCTACCTGAATAAGCACGATATGGACGTTATCGTCGAGCCTCGCGGCGATCGCGCTGAGGAAGTCGTGCTCCGTGAAGAGCCTGATCTGGTGCTGCTGGATATCATGCTGCCGGGAAAAGACGGGATGACGATTTGTCGCGACCTGCGGGCGCAATGGCAGGGGCCGATTGTGCTGCTCACCTCCCTTGACAGCGACATGAACCATATTCTTTCGCTCGAGATGGGCGCCAGCGACTACATTCTGAAAACCACCCCACCCGCCGTGCTGCTTGCGCGCCTGCGCCTGCATCTGCGTCAGCATGTCGCTATCGTACCCGGTGAAAAGAGCGCGTCCCCATTGACGCCGCATAAAGCCATTCGCTTCGGGACGCTGGCCATCGACCCGGTAAACCGCCAGGTGCTGCTGAGCGGTGAAAATATTGCGCTGTCGACCGCAGATTTTGATCTGCTGTGGGAGTTAGCAACGCACGCCGGGCAGATTATGGATCGTGATGCGCTGCTGAAGAACCTGCGCGGCGTGTCCTATGACGGCATGGATCGCAGCGTCGATGTGGCGATTTCCCGCCTGCGCAAAAAGCTACTCGATAGCGCCACCGAGCCCTATCGCATCAAAACGGTACGCAATAAAGGGTATTTGTTCGCCCCACACGCCTGGGATAACTGATTCGCCACTCGTTCGGGGCCGGAAATGAAAAAACTCTTCGTGCAGTTCTACCTGCTGCTGTTTGTCTGCTTCCTCGTGATGACCATGCTGGTCGGGCTGGTGTATAAATTTACCGCCGAACGCGCAGGCCGACAGTCGCTGGACGATCTGATGAAAAGCTCGCTGTACCTGATGCGCAGCGAATTACGCGAAATCCCGCCCCGCGACTGGAGCAAAACGCTCAAAGAGCTGGACCTGAATCTGTCGTTCGATCTGCGCATCGAACCGCTGAGCAAATTCCACCTGGCGGAAGATTCCATGCAGCATCTGCGCGCAGGCGATATCGTCGCGCTTGACGATCAGTACACCTTTATCCAGCGCATTCCGCGCAGCCACTACGTGCTGGCCGTCGGACCTGTCCCCTATCTCTATTTTCTGCATCAGATGCGGCTGCTGGATATGGCGCTGATGGCATTTATCGCCGTTTCGCTGGCGTTTCCCGTTTTCCTCTGGATGCGCCCGCACTGGGAGGACATGCTCAAAATTGAAAGCGCCGCTCAGCGCTTTGGCGAGGGGCATCTGAGCGAACGTATCCACTTTGACAGTACCTCCGGCTTTGAGCGGCTTGGCGTAGCCTTCAACCAGATGGCGGATAACATCAATGCCCTTATCGCCAGTAAAAAACAGCTGATCGACGGCATCGCGCACGAACTCAGAACGCCGTTGGTGCGCCTGCGCTACCGCCTTGAGATGAGCGAAAACCTCTCGGAAGCGGAGTCTCAGGCTCTTAACCGCGATATTGGCCAGCTTGAGGCGCTGATTCAGGAATTGCTGACCTATGCCCGTCTTGACCGTCCGCAAAATGAACTGACCCTAACCACACCGGATCTTCCGGCGTGGATTACGACCCATGTTGAGGATATTCAGACCGTTAACCCGCAGCGCGAGGTGGCCCTCAGCCAACTGACGATGGGTGATTACGGCGCGCTCGACATGCGCCTGATGGAGCGCGTGCTGGATAACCTTGTCAACAATGCCATGCGCTACAGTAACCAGCGTATTCAGGTGAGCCTGCTGTTGCAGGATTCACGCGCGACCCTGCTTGTCGACGATGACGGGCCGGGGATTGCCGCCGACGAGCGCGAGCGCGTGTTCGAACCCTTTGTTCGCCTGGATCCCAGCCGCGATCGCGCCACCGGCGGCTGTGGGCTGGGTCTGGCTATCGTCCATTCGATTGCCCAGGCGATGTCCGGCAGCGTCTCCTGTGACGCCAGCCCGCTTGGCGGCGCTCGTTTCTGTTTTAGCTGGCCGATTTACCACAACGTCACTCTGCCTCTCCCTGTCTGACACGTGTTTGCACGATGCCAGAGTTGAGGTTATAGTAAACTCACTAGTATGTTGTAACTAATGAAGGTCTTATGGCCAATTACGATCTGATTGAACGGCTGACGTCGACGTTTCGCGAACTTGAGCACGAGGTTCAGGCCGTTTCGCATCAGTTGCAGGCCTGCCGTCTGCTGGCGGCGCGCGTTTTTGCGCTACCGGAAGTCAGCAAAGCGCGGGAACATGACCCGATGGATACCATCGCCGTCAAACAGCATCTGGGCGCCACTGCCCTTACGATGGCCCTGCAGCACTTTAGCCATCTGTTTATCCACCAGCAGTCGGAAAACCGCAGCAGTAAGGCCGCCACGCGCCTGCCCGGCGTTATCTGCCTGCAGTGCGACAGCGTTCAGTATCAGGCGCTGGAAGAACGCATCACTCGGGTGAACACGCTAAAAACCGCATTTGAGAAGATTGTCACCGAGGATTCCGGCCTGCCCTCCGCCGCCCGTTTTGAGTGGGTGCACCACCATCTGCCGGGATTAATCACCCTCAACGCCTACCGTTCCCTGACGCTGTTGCGCAACCCAGGTACAATTCGTTTCGGTTGGGCGAATAAACATATCATCAAGAATCTGACCCGCGATGAGGTGCTGGCTCAACTGGAGAGAAGCCTGAAAGCGCCACGCGCGGTGACGCCATTTACCCGTGAGCAGTGGCAGGCCAAGCTTGAGCAGGAATATCAGGACATCGCCGCCCTGCCCGAACGGGCAAGGCTTAAGATTAAACGGCCGGTAAAGGTGCAGCCCATCGCCCGCGTCTGGTACTTCGGGGCGCAAAAGCAGGTGCAATACGCCTGTCCCAGCCCGATGATTGCCCTCCTTTCCGGCAATAAAGGCGTCAGCATTCCGGATATCGGCGAACTGCTGAACTATGATGCCGGGAACGTGCAGTACCGCTATAAACCCGAGGCGCAGCCGATGCGGTTAATGATCCCCCGGCTGCACCTGTGGCTGGCTAACGACTGACCTTCATGCTGCCGACCATCTCCAGCGGACGGACCCAGGCATCAAACTCCGCCTCCGTCAGGTAGCCAAGCTTCAGCGCCGAGGCCTTTAACGTCATCCCCTCTTTGTGCGCTTTCTTCGCTATCTCCGCAGCTTTGTCATAGCCAATATGCGTATTCAGCGCCGTCACCAGCATCAGCGACTCATTGAGCAACTGGTCGATACGGGCACGGTTGGGCTCAATGCCCACCGCACAGTGCTCATTAAAGCTTTCCATCCCGTCGGCCAGCAGCCGGACAGACTGCAGGAAATTATGAATGACCATCGGCCGGTACACGTTAAGCTCAAAGTTTCCCGACGCGCCGCCCAGGTTCACCGCCACGTCATTACCCATCACCTGACAGCACAGCATCGTCATCGCTTCGCACTGCGTCGGGTTCACCTTGCCCGGCATAATGGAGCTGCCTGGTTCGTTTTCCGGAATAGCGAGCTCGCCAATCCCGCAGCGCGGTCCGGACGCGAGCCAGCGCACATCGTTAGCGATTTTCATCAGCGACGCGGCCAGCCCTTTCAGCGCCCCGTGGGCATGGACCAACGCATCGCAGGTCGCCAGCGCTTCAAACTTATTCGGCGCCGTCACAAACGGTTGACGGGTAATGGCCGCCAGCTCATCGGCAACCCTTTTCGCATACTCCGGATGCGTGTTCAGCCCGGTACCGACAGCGGTCCCGCCCAGCGCCAGCTCGCACAAGTGCGGCAGCGCATGTTCCAGGTGTTTCTGATTATGTTCCAGCATCGCCACCCAGCCGGACATCTCCTGCCCCAGAGTCAGCGGCGTGGCATCCTGTAAATGGGTGCGGCCAATTTTGACGATATCCGCAAAGGCATGGGATTTATCGCTCAGCGTTTTTTTTAACACCCTGAGGTGCGGCATCAGATGTTCGCGTACGGCAATCACCGCAGCAACGTGCATGGCGGTAGGAAAAACGTCGTTCGAACTTTGGCTTTTGTTGACGTCATCGTTCGGATGCACCTTGCGCTCCATACCCCGCACGCCGCCGAGCAATTCGCTCGCCCGGTTCGCCAGCACCTCGTTCATATTCATATTGCTCTGGGTGCCGGAGCCGGTCTGCCAGATAGCCAGCGGAAATTCATCGGTATGCTTTCCGGCCAGCACCTCGTCCGCCGCGCTGACGATAGCGTTCGCCTTTTCATCAGCAAGCAAATGTAGATCCTGATTCACCTTCGCCGCCGCGCGCTTGGTCAGCGCCAGCGCCGAAATAAGCGCCTCCGGCATTTTCTCCGTCGAGATTCGAAAATGCTCCAGCGAGCGCTGGGTCTGCGCGCCCCAGAGTTTATCTGCCGGGACATCAATCGCCCCCATCGAATCTTTCTCACTGCGATACGTGGTCATTACTTTCTCCTTGAAAATAAAGTGAAGGGATTCACTGACACGGCTCACCGGACATCAATGCGATGACACAAGGCTTAGTATTAAAGATATTCCCATTTTGTTTTGGTTCTTTGTGCCAAAACGGGATGTAACACCAGCGAGGAGAGGTCGAACGGCAGGCGTGAAACTAACACGGCTATAACACAAAATGCCCGTTTACGACGCGACATCGCAAACGGGCATCATCTTACAGAGAACGACTGGCAAGCGCGTCGCGCAGTAAAGCATCCTGCTGCAGGGTATGCCAGGCCTCCTGCACCGCCTCCGGGATATCAACATGAGCAATAAACCCGCGACCGCGCGGCCCGTAGCCGTTCGCATCGTCCTGCAGACGGGGAAGTTCGCCCAGCAGTAATGAGAGGTAGCGACCTACCGGCCAGACGTCCTGCGCCTCGTGGATGAACGCCAGCCCATCATCACCGTTATGCAACACCGGTAAATACCCGGGATAGCTCATCCAGTGCGGCGCATTTTCCGTGCCTTCCCAGACGCGAGCAAAGGTCGCCATCGTGCGACGCTGCATGGTCGGGTCCTGTACCACAATACCGTTGCGCACGGTTATCCCCTGCGCTTCAAGCATATCGCGTGTAAAGCGGGCGTTCTCTCCGCAGTTAGTGGACTTATCCTCCACGAGAATACGCTCGCGGGGAATGTTCCAGAACTGGTGAGCGATATCCGCAAGAATGTCGGCTTCCGCCCGCCCGGTGGTTTGCAGAACGCGATAACGCGGATGGCGGGCCACCGCGGCATACAAAAAGGGAGTGGAATGACCGATACCGCCGCTTATCAGCAGCGTACGGTTCTCAGCGCTCAGGCGGCAAGCGGCATCGATGGTCGGGATAACGGCGTTACCGGCCAGCACCACGCAGTCGGCGTCAACCGCCAGCGGCGGCGAAGCAAAATCATTCTGCGCCAGCCATTCGCCAATGCGGTTTGCGGCGTTCAGCGTTGTTTCAGCCAGATGTGGAAAGGTCATCGATAAACACTCCTTGAATTCGTCAGCCATAGCGCAGCGTAACATTGGCGCGCATGTATCGCACCCGCTTACGCCGTAATCCGGATTAATTGTACCCTGTCGCTACCCGTGATGGCAGGTGACATCGTCACTTACTCTCGAGCAATACCTGCTATCCTGATGTGCTGAACGCTCAGCATACGCTATTCTCAACCCAGCCAGGACAACAGTGAGGTATCTACCGTTATGCAGAATATCTGGAGTAAAGTTGATAATTATCTGATTGATACGCTGATCCCCCAAGACGCGGTGCTAGAGGCTGTACTGGAAAACAACCAGCGTGCCGGACTGCCTGCCATCGACGTAGCGGCCAACCAAGGTCAGCTACTGGCGCTCCTGGTCCGTATTGCGGGGGCCGAGCGTATTCTGGAGATCGGTACGCTCGGTGGATACAGTACCATCTGGATGGCGCGCGAGCTACCGGCAAACGGTAAGCTTATCACCCTGGAATACGATGAGCGTCATGCCAGAGTTGCCCGACAGAATCTGCAGCTCGCAGGGGTAGACGATCGGGTCGACGTGATAGAAGGTCCGGCGCTCGCCTCACTCTCCGCGCTTGGGGATATTGCCCCTTTCGACCTTATTTTTATCGACGCCGACAAGCCGAATAACCCCCACTATCTGCGGTGGGCGCTCCACTACTCCCGCCCCGGTACGCTTATTATCGGCGACAACGTGGTGCGTGAAGGTAAGGTCACCGAACCTGACTGTGATGACGATCGGGTTCAGGGCGTACGGGAATTTATAGCGCTGATGGGGAATAATCCGCGGCTAACGGTAACGGCGCTGCAAACGGTCGGAATGAAGGGCTGGGATGGTTTTACGCTGGCGCGGGTAAACGCCTGAGAACATTCAGCCGCCCACTGAACGCGGGCGGCTGGCTGCGCGGATTAACGCATCACGCGATCGTCAACGTAGTTGCGCTTGTCCGGTGCGGGCGGGAAATACTGATAGAGCCAGGTTTCGCTGATGGCATCCCCCTGGCAGCGCAGGAACATGCGCATTTCTACCGGATCGGTCGATTCAGAGGTCGGGTACCAGTCGAAGAGAATACGATAGCCGTCAAACGGCTCCACGTAGAGGATCTCAATCTGCTTCGCTTCTCCGCTGGAGAGCGTGATAACCGGCTCAATGCCTTTTGGCGCCGCAGCTTTCAGGTCGCCGCCGACAAAATCCACCGCAAAACGGCGCGCCCATTTCGCCGGGTAGTGTTCTCCCGGCGCCCAGCCTTCCGGGAAACCGCCCATTCCGGTGCGGGTCGCCATTACGCGCGCCAGCGGCGAGCGAACCGGCGGCTGCGCGCTCCAGTAAAGACGATATTTGAAGTCCAGCGCATCACCGGCCTTCACCGCTTTTTTCGGTTGCCAGAAACAGACGACGTTATCGAGCGTTTCGCCGGTGGTCGGGATCTCCATCAGGCCCACCGATCCTTCGCCCCACTGGTTACGCGGCTCAACCCACAGGCTCGGGCGTTTGTTGTACCACCCCATGATGTCCTGATAGTGGGTAAAATCGCGATCCAGCTGCAGCAGGCCGAACCCGCGCGGGTTCTTATCCTGGTAAGCGTTAAACTGCAGCTTCTGTGGGTTATTCAGCGGCCGGCAGATCCACTCGCCGTTGCCGCGCCACATCGCCAGACGATCGGAGTCGTGAATTTGCGGATGAATGGTGTCGCACATGCGGCGTTCGTTATTGCCGCAGCTGAACATACTGGTCATCGGCGCGATACCCAGCTGTTTAATGTCCTTACGCGCATAGATGTGGTTTTCAACATCCATGATCACCTGCGTCTGCTGGCAGTTGATGACGAATTTGTACGCCCCGGTGACGCTCGGACTGTCGAGCAGCGCATACACGGTAAAGACCGTGGCGTCGGCTTTCGCCGTCTCAAACCAGAATGCGGTGAAATCCGGGAACTCTTCCGGCGTGTCGGTGAAGGTGTCTATCGCCAGGCCCCGGGCGGACAGGCCGTACTGGTAAGTATCGTCAACCGCGCGGAAGTAGCTGGCGCCAAGGAACGAGACGATGTCGCGGCGGGCAAGCTCGGGCGCTTTAAAGGCGCGGAACCCGGCAAAGCCGAGGTCGCTCTGCCCTTCGAGCTGCGCGGTATCCACGCCCGCGTCGTTATACTTGAACAGCTCAGGACGGAAATTAATTTCACGCGCCTGCTGCGTTTTCGCGTCCAGCGAGAACATCCGCACCCGGCGGCGGAAGCCCATCCCGACATGGAAAAACTGAATATCAAGCTGACGGTTATCAATGTTGTTCCACAGCGAGTGCGCCGCATCGTACTGAATGCTGTTGTAGGCCTGCGGCGTCAGGTTTGCCAGCGTCGGCGGCAGCGCTTTCGGCGCACCGCCCCACGGCTGGCGGGCAAGATCGTGCGCCATGGACTGCAGCACGGAATAGTCAAACCGCCGGGTCTGGCCATCGGCGATATTCGAGTCATCCGCCAGCGCCGCCTGGGAAAAGAGAGAGGCCACACCGGATGTACCGCACACCGCGGCAACAGCCATTGAGGATTTTAAAAAGTGTCTGCGGTTCATGCCTGAAAGAGCATCCTTCTTTGGGGAAACGGTAACAACGCAATGTCGTCGTCAAGAGCGCCCACTCTAGACAAAAATGATTGATAATCCAATTGTTGACCGTTGAAAATACGTCCAAAGCTGGAAAAAATTTCTGTATCAGCGCAGGAAAACAGCAGGTGTAAAGATACGTATAAAAAAGCCCTGGCGTGACATCACAGACCAGGGCGAAAGAACGCGAGGCGATTATTTTACGCTGACGTTGATACCCGGGAAGTATTTCGCCGCCAGCTTATCGATAGTCCCGTCAGCCCGAACCTTATCAATGGCCGCATCAAGCTGTTTTTGGGTGGCGTCATCGCCTTTGCGCAGACCAAAACCGATACCGCTGCCAAGAATCGTGTCATCCGCTACCGGTTTGCCGATAAAGCCGAACCCTTTCCCCTGCGGTTTGCTGAGGAACCCGGCCTGTCCGGCGGCGGACATCACCAGCGAGGCGTCAATGCGGCCGTTGAGCAGGTCGGCCCACGCCAGATTCTGATCTTTATACGAGACCACGGTGACACCCTGTTTCTCCCAGTGCTCTTTGGCGAACGTTTCCTGGATAGAGCCCTGTAGTACGCCA
>Ga0213878_10000751_pt1 | contig 11714 bp, 8 predicted proteins | sample VelepicoBEBS_R02_FD_161053 | JGI IMG/M metagenome (GOLD analysis project Ga0213878, IMG submission 161053) | Vellozia epidendroides bulk soil microbial communities from rupestrian grasslands, the National Park of Serra do Cipo, Brazil - BS_R02 | ecosystem: Environmental > Terrestrial > Soil >... | reverse complement strand
CGCAGTGGTAGCCAAGCTGCCGATGCAGGCCTTCGGCGAAGGCACGGACAAGGGCGCCGACACCGATGCCAAGCCCGAGATCTGGAAGGAAGCCGCGCACTTCAAGCAGCACAACGACGAGCTGCTGGACGCCAGCGCCAAGCTGCCCGCCGCCGCGCGCTCGGGCGACCTCGCCCAGCTCAAGGCCGCCGTCGACGCCGTCGGCAAGAGCTGCAAGGCCTGCCACGACCACTTCAAGAACGACTGATCGGGAAGATCAGGGCGTCGGCTCTTCGATGCTTTCGAGCTGCTCGCGCAGCACCCGGCCCAGCACGGCCACGCCTTCCTTGATCAAATCGGGCGTGAGCGTCACGAACGACAGGCGCAGCGTGCGCTTGTCGGGCTGCTGCGCAAAAAAGGCCGCGCCGGGCACGTAGGCGATGCCGGCCTCGACGGCCACGTCGAGCAACGCCATCGCGTCGAAGCCCTCGGGCAGGCGGATCCAGAAGAACATGCCGCCTTCGGGCATCTGCCATTCGCAGCCGGCCGGCAGGTGCTCGCGCAGCGCCGCGGCCATCGCGTCGCGGTTGGCCTTGTAGCGTGCGCGGATGCTGGGCACGTGGCGGTCGAGGAAGCCGTCGCGGATGACTTCATGGACGACGCGCTGGTTGAAGCCCGGCGTGTGCAGGTCGGCCGCCTGCTTGGCCTGCAGCAGCTTGGGGAAGAGCTCGCGCGGCGCGACGATATAGCCGAGCCGGAAGCCCGGCGTCAGCACCTTGGAGAAGCTGCCCAGGTAGAGCGTGCCTTCGGGCCAGCGCGAGGCCAGCGACGGCGGCGGGGCTGAGTCGAACCAGAGGTCACCGTAGGGGTTGTCTTCGACGATGGGCACGCCGGCAGCGCGCGCGGCTTCCATCACGGCGACGCGGCGCGCCTCGCCCATGACACGGCCGGTCGGGTTCTGGTAGTTGGGCAGCAGGTAGGCGAAGCGCGTGCCTGGTGCGTCATGGGCGAGGCGCGCAAAGCTTTCGGGGCGCACGCCCTCGTCGTCGCTGGCCAGGCTCGTGAACAGCGGCTCGTAGGGGGTGAAGGCCTGCAGCGCGCCGAGGTAGGTCGGCGTCTCGACGGCTACGGGCGCGCCCGAGTCGCACAGGATCTTGCCGACGAGGTCCAGGCCCTGCTGCGAGCCGCTCGTGATCAGCACTTGCTCCGGTGCGGCCTCGATGCCCAGGCTCTTGACGCGCTCGGCGACCCACGCGCGCAGCGGCGCAAAGCCCTCGCTCGACGCGTACTGAAGCGCCTCGCGCGGCGCGTCGGTCAGCACCTTGTCGCAGGCGGCCTTGAGGGCCTCGACCGGGAAGGTGTCGGCGCTCGGCAGGCCGCCGGCCATGGACAGGATGCCCGGCTTCTCGGTGACCTTGAGGATCTCGCGGATGATGGACGGGTTCATGCGCGCGGCACGGCGCGCCTGGATGAAGGGGGAGCTCATGGTCGGGACTGCCTTGTCTCGTTGTCTGTCTGCCGCTGATGCGGGCATGGGCGCAACGATAACCCCGATCGCCGCGCACCCCGCATTGCCGTTTGGAAAGCCACCCTAGCCTGCGGTCATGCTCGCGTCAGCCCGCGCTGCCAGAGTCGACGCCATCGACCGCCCACGACCACGCCCGCCATGTCGCACCAGGACACCTATCGCAGCAAGCTGCGCTCTGCCGCCGACGCCCTCGACCTGATCCACGACGGCGACTTCATCGTCGTCCCGACCGGTGTCGGCGAGCCGCCGGAGCTGCTCACCGCGCTGTCGGAGCAGCGGCGGCGCTTTCGCGACGTCAAGCTCGGGCAGATTCTGCCGATGCGCAAGTTCGGCTACTTCGACGCCGAAACAGCCGAGCACGTGCGCCACGTGGCCTATTTCTTCGGGCCGGCCTCGCGCGCCGGCGGGCAGGCCGGCTGGGTCGATTTCATCCCGAGCTATTTCTCCGAGATGCCCGAGCTGATCCGCCGCGGCCTGATGCCCGCCGACGCGGTGGCGAGCCTGGCCTCGCCGATGGACGCGGACGGCTACTTCTGCCTGAGCCTGGGCGCCGACTACACGATGGCCGCCATCGAACGCGCGCGTGCGGTCGTGCTCGAGGTCAATCCGAACGTGCCGCGCTGCTTCGGCAACTGCCGCGTCCACATCTCGCAGGTCGCCGCCGTGGTCGAGAGCGAGGCGCCCATCCTCGAAGTCGGCCTGCCCAAGATCGGCCCGGTGCAGCAGGCCATCGCCGGCTACGTGGCCGAGATGATCGAGGACGGCTCGACGCTGCAGATCGGCTACGGTGGCATTCCCGACGCGGTGGTGATGCAGCTCACCGCCAAGCGCGACCTCGGCATCCACACCGAAATGATCGGCGACGGCATCCTCACGCTGATCGAGGCCGGCGTCGTCACCAACGCGCGCAAGAACTACCTGCCGGGCAAGACGGTCGCGACCTTCGCGCTCGGCTCGGCCAAGCTGCACCGCTACATGAACCGCAACCCGGCCTTCGAGATGCATCCGGTCGACTTCACCAACGACCCCTACCTCGCCGGCCAGAACGACCAGCTCGTCACGATCAACGCGACGCTGCAGATCGACCTGCTGGGCCAGTGCGGCTCCGAGAGCCTCGGCCCCTGCCCTTATTCGGGCACCGGCGGTCAGGTCGACTTCGTGCGCGCGGCCAATCGCTCGCGCGGCGGCAAGGCCATCATCGTGCTGCCCTCGACGGCCAAGGACGACACGATCTCGCGCATCGCGCCCACGCTCACGCCGGGCACGCACCAGACCACGGGCAAGAACGACATCAACTACGTCGTCACCGAGTACGGCGTGGCGCAGCTGCGCGGCAAGTCGGCGCGGCAGCGGGCGCTGGAGCTCATCAACATCGCCCACCCGGACTTCCGCGCCCAGCTGCGCGAAGACGCGCGCAAGCTTCACCTGCTCTGAAGCCCTGGCGAAGAGCGAGGCACGGCGCGGCCGGTAGGATGCGGGCATGCCGTCCGCCCTTCATCTGCTTTCCTTCGCCGGCGCCGCCTTCCTGATGGCGCTGACGCCCGGCCCCAACATGCTGTACCTGCTCTCGCGCTCGCTGTGCCAGGGGCGCCGGGCCGGCGTGATGTCGTGGTTCGGCGTGGTGCTCGGCTTCACGGCGCACATGACCTGCGCCGCGGTCGGCCTGACGGCCCTCTTCATGGCCGTGCCGCTGGGCTTCGAGCTGCTCAAGTTCGCGGGCGCCGCCTACCTGCTGTGGATGGCCTGGCAGGCCTTGCGCCCTGGCGCGGCCTCACCCTTCGAGACGCGCGAGCTGGCGCCGGAATCGCCGCGCCGGCTCTTCGTGATGGGCCTGCTGACCAATGTGCTCAACCCCAAGGTGGCGCTGTTCTACCTGGCCGTGCTGCCGCAGTTCATCACGCCCGATGCGGGCCCGGTGCTCGCGCAGAGCCTGTTGCTCGGCGGCACGCAGCTGCTGATCGGCTCGGCTGTGAATCTCGCCGTCGTGCTATCGGCCGCGCGCATGGCGGCATGGTTTGCGCGGCACCGCCTCTGGCTGGCCGCGCAACGCTACATCATGGGCAGCGTGCTGACGGCCCTCGCCGCCAAGCTCATCCTGCAGCAGCGCACCGCCTGAACCCGAACGATCCGATCACCATGAATCACTCCCCCAATGCCCTGGCCACGGCGCTCGCGCAATGCTGGCGCGACGGCAGCCGCCTCGACGCCACCGCCTGGTCCGTTGCCGACGAAGCCGCGGCGGAGGCCGTGCACGCCCAGCTCATCGAGCTCATGCACTGGCAGCCCGCCGGCCAGCCGCAGTTCTGGAAATGCGGCGGTTCCGCGCGCAGCGGCCCCTTCGGCCACGCACCGCTGGCGCCCGCTGGCGTGCGTGAAGCCAGCACCGGTGCGATCGATCTGAGCGACCTCGGCCTGATCGGCGCCGAGGCCGAGATCGCGCTGCGCCTGGCGCGCGACGTGACGCCTGACGAGGCGCGCGCGCTGCAACTCGGCCAAGGCGAAGACCTCATCGGCGCCTTTTGCGTCGCCATCGAAGGCCTGGCCTCGCGCTGGCAGCAGGGCATGGCGGCCGATGCGCTGCTCAAGCATGCCGACTGCCAGTCGCATGGCGGCCTGGCGCTCGGCGCCTGGCAAGCCTGGCAGCCCGGCCACGACTGGGCGCGCCAGCCCTGCACGCTGCAGATCAACGACGCCGCACCGCTGGACGGACTCGGCGGCCACGGCCTCGACGACCCGGCCTGGGTGATGGTGCCCTGGCTGCAGGCGGCGACACGCCACGGCGCCACCGTCAAGGCCGGCAGCGTGGTGACGACCGGCTCGTGGCGCGTCGCGCTGAAGCTCAAGGCCGGCGACCGCGCCGTGGCGCGCTTCGCGGGGCTCGGCGAGCTGAGCGTGCGCCTGTGAGGCGCCTGTTCGCCGCGGCGCTGCTGGCTGTCCTGGCCGGCACCGCCGCAGCGCACGATGACACGCCGCTGCATCTCGCGACCGACGGCAACCTGCAGGGCCTGCCGTCCGACTACGCGCCGGCTCGCCTCGCGCTGGGCTTCAGCCCGGTCGACGACGAGCGTCGCCTCACGGCGCTGCACCTGCAACTCGGCCAGGCCGCCATCGACGTGCCGGCCTGCATCCTCGGCCTGATCCACGCGCACGGCGCGGCAGCAGTGCAGCTCAGGGCCTCGTGGACGCACGACGAAAGTGTCGTGCCCTACTACCTCGCCGCACGCTTCGCCGAGCCCGACGATGCCGACGTGGCGTTCACGCTGCTGTTCAACCTGCACACGGCGCGGCTGATCGAGGTTTCGGTCGACATTGCGCATGGCGCCGACGTGGAGCGCTCGCTGCCGCTGGACCTGCGCGCGCGTTGCGCCACCGACGAGCTCGACGGCGTGCTGGCACGCTGACGACCGTCAGCGCGCCTCGAGTTGCTCCCAGCGCTCCATCAGCGCCAGCAACTCCTCGTCGATCTGCCCGGCACGCTCGGTCACTTCCGCGATGCGCGCCGCGCCCTGGGTGTAGAGCTCGGTGCCGTTGAGCAGCGCGTTGAGCTGCACCTGCTCGGCCTCCAGCGCGGCGATCTGCTTGGGCAGTTCGTCGAGCTCGCGCTGCTCCTTGTAGCTGAGCTTCTTTTTCGTGGCCACCACCGGTGCCGGCGCGGGCGCCGCCGCGGCCACCGGCGCAGCGGCGGGCGCCTGCTTGGCCGCCAGCGCCGCGGCGCGCTTGGACTGGATCAGCCAGTCCTGCACGCTGCCTTCGTACTCGCGCCAGCGGCCTTCGCCCTCGCTGACGATGGTGCTGGTGACGACGTTGTCCAGGAAGCGCCGGTCGTGGCTGACCAGGAACACGGTGCCGTCGTAATCGGCCAGCAGCTCTTCGAGGAGTTCCAGCGTCTCGATGTCGAGGTCGTTGGTCGGCTCGTCGAGCACCAGCACGTTGGCCGGCCGCGCGAACAGGCGCGCGAGCAGCAGGCGATTGCGCTCGCCGCCCGAAAGCGTGCGCACGGGCGAATCGGCGCGGGCCGGCGAGAAGAGAAAATCGGCCAGGTAGCTCTTCACGTGCTTCTTCTGCGTGCCGATCTCGATCCATTCGCTGCCCGGGCTGATGGTGTCGGCCAGCGTGGCGTCGAGGTTGAGCGCGTCGCGCATCTGGTCGAAATAGGCCACGCTCATCTTGGAGCCCAGGCGCACCGTGCCGCTGTCGGGCGGCAGCTCGCCGAGGATCATCTTCAACAGCGTGGTCTTGCCCGCGCCGTTGGCGCCCATCAGGCCGACCTTGTCGCCGCGCAGGATGGTGCCGCTGAACTTGTTGACGATGGTCCGCTCGCCGTAAGTCTTGCTCACGTCCTCGAGCTCGGCCACGATCTTGCCGCTGGCGCCGCCGGTATCGATGTCCAGCCGCACCTTGCCTTGAACGTCGCGCCGCGCCGCGTGGGCCAGGCGCATCGCTTCAAGCCGCTGGATGCGCGCCACGCTGCGGGTGCGGCGCGCCTCCACGCCCTTGCGGATCCAGACTTCTTCCTGGGCCAGCAGCTTGTCGAAGCGCGCATTGGCCAGGGCCTCGTTCTCGAGCTCGTACTGCTTGGCGGCCTGGAAGGCAGCAAAGTTGCCGGGATAGCCGCGCAGCTGGCCGCGGTCCAGCTCGACGATGCGGTTGGCGACGTTGTCCAGGAAGGCGCGGTCGTGCGTGATGAGCAGCAGCGAGCCCTTGAAGTCGTTCAACAGGCCTTCGAGCCAGGCGATGGCGTCGAGGTCCAGGTGGTTGGTCGGCTCGTCGAGCAGCAGCACGTCGGGCTGGGCCACCAGCGCGCGCCCCAGGGCCACGCGCTTCTTGAGTCCGCCCGAGAGTTCGCCCACAAGACGTGTGCCGTCCAGGCCCAGGCGGTGCAGGGTCTCGTCGACGCGCTGCTCCCAGGTCCAGCCGCCGATGTGCTCGATGCGTTCGAGCACGGCGTCGAGGTCGTCGGCGGGGTCGTGGCGTTCGTAGATCTCACGCAGACGGCGTGCCTCGGCCACGCCTTCGCTGACGACGTCGAAGATCGTCGCTTCGGCGCGCAGGTCGGGCTCCTGCGGCACGTAGACGCTGGTGAGCCCCTGCTGCAGCTGCAGCAGGCCGTCGTCGAGCTTCTCGATGCCGGCGAGGATCTTGAGCAGCGAGGACTTGCCCGTGCCGTTGCGGCCGATCAGTCCGACGCGTTCGCCGGTTTCGAGTGCGAAGTCGGCCCCGTCGAGCAGCGGCACGTGGCCAAAAGCGAGGTGGGCGTTGGAGATGGAGAGGACAGCCATGGGGCGATTGTCCCTGACGCCGCCGATCGGTGGCCGGCGCCTCAGCCCAGCAACACGGCCGCGCGATTGAACAGCCGCGCCTCGCGCCGGATCAGGCGCAGCCGGCGCAGCATCCACGGCGTCAGGTCCTGCTGGCCGATGTGCTCGGGCCAGGCACCGGCCTGCGGGTCGTGCGTGTCGTCTTCATCGGGCGTGCCGGTCGGCAGGTCCTGGCCGGCTTGCAGGGCCTGGCTTGTCGCGCGCAGGGTCACGGGCAGCGCGGCCTGGGCGCGCGTGGCGTCGAGCCGGTCGGCGCGGCGCGAGAGCTGCTGGTGCACCGCCCCCAGCAGCGCCATGAGCCGGTAGCCGTGCGTCAGCAGGGCCTCGATCTCGGCGTCCTTCAGGCGCACATGCTCGGGCTCGACGCGCGTGCGCTGGCCGGCCTCGGCCAGCGCGCCCAGCACCGCATAGGCCTGCTGGCGCGACAGGCGCGCGGCGAGCTGCTCGGCATGGCCCGGCGCCCAGCGCAGCACGTTGGCCGCGTGCTGGGCGAGGACCTTGCGCGCCAGCGGCATCAGGTCCTTGAGCGAACGCCGTTCCCACGAGGGCAGGACGAAGCAGAAAGCCCAGGCCAGCAGCGCGCCGAGGAAGGTGTCGCCGAAGCGCTCGAACACGGCCGGGTGCGTGCCCTTGAGCAGCATCAGCGGCTGCACCAGCGCCATCAGCGTGGCTGCGGTGGCCGAGACGAAGTAGCGCTTGTTGACGTAGGCGTGCGAGGTGCCGACCGCCGCGACGAAGACGATGCCGAGCAGCCAGTGCTGCGGCACCCAGGCCAGGGCCATCACGATCAGGCATCCCAGCAGCGTGCCGCGCACGCGGTCGTTGCGCCGCGCCAGCGTCTGCGCCAGGTTGCCGCGCAGCACCACGGCGACGCTGAGCAGCAGCCACTGCGGATGCGAGGCCCAGGGCAGCAGCGTGCCGAGGCCGTAGGCGACGGTCAGCGCCATGGTCGAGCGCAGCGCGTGCCGCAGCACCGGCGAGCGCAGCGTCAGATGGTTGCGGAAGGCCGCGAGCGGCCAACCCTGCGGCGACATGAAGTCGCGCAGCTGCTCGGGCGTCCAGGCCGCAGCCAGTGGCGTCGGCGCGCCCTGCTGCACGGCGAGCATGCGGCCGACTTCGTCGAGCATGTGGCCGAGCCGGACTTCGAGCGCGTTGACGAGATGGCGGCGCTTGTCCTGCGCGTCGACGGGCACGCCGGTCAGGCGCTCGTGCAGCGCGGCGCGCAGCTGCGGCGCATCGGCCACTGGCGCGGGCGCGCGAACGCGCAGGTGCTCGGCCAGCACGCCCAGGCGCTCGGCCAGCTCGCGCAGCGTGGCTGCCAGCGCCTCGCGCCAGGCCTGGCCGGCGGCGTCGTGGCCGAGCAGGTCGATATCGAGGCGGCTGGCCAGCAGCATGTCGCGCAGCTCGATCAGCGCGAGCAGCTGCTCGGTCTGGCGCAGTGCCCGCGGCTCGCGCGGCAAAGAGAAGATGAGGTCGCGCGCATGCTGGATGGCTTCGGCCAGCTGCACGTCGTCGGCGATCGAGGCGCGCATGGTGGCCTGCTCGGGCGTGACGCTGCCTTCGACGCGCGCGGCGCGGGACCGCAGGCGTTGCGCGCCCATCGCCAGGGCCGCGGCCAGCGCCAGCTCGGCATAGCGGTTGCGCAGCAGGCGCGCGAGCAGCCAGCCCCAGAGCGTGTAGAGCAGCGCGCCGAGCAGCGCCCAGGCGGCGTGCTCGAAGGCCTGGCCGACGCTGAACGGCTCGCGCCAGGCCAGGGTGAAGACGAGCGCGAGGATGGCCGCGAAGGACAGCGGTCCGGCGCGCTGGCCCCAGGCCATGCACATCAGCGAGACGAAGGTGATGAGCGCCACGAGCGGCAGCATCAGGCCCGTGTGCTCGCGGCACAGCGCGACGAGCAGCGTCGCCAAGGTCGAAAGCAGGGCCGCCGGCAGCATGCGCGGCAGGGCGCGCGCCACCGGGTTGGGCAGGTCCGTCAGGCTCGTGCAGACGGCGCCGGCCACGGCCGTGAGGCCCGCGTCGACACCGAACAGCGCGGCGACGAAGGCCTGCGCGAGCGCGACGCCGAGCGCCGTGCCGAGGCCGCTGAGCTGGTTGGCGTCGAGACGGCGCCAGGCCGTCAGCCCGCGTTTCATCCCGCCTTTCAGCCCGCGCTTCATCCAGCCCATCAGGCCCGCAAGGCCGCTTCGAGCGCGTCGATGAAGAGGGCGGCGACGTCGCAGCCGGTCTGGTCGGTGATTTCCTGGAAGCAGGTGGGGCTGGTGACGTTGATCTCGGTAAGGCGGTCGCCGATCACGTCCAGGCCCACGAGCAGCAGGCCGCGCGCGGCGAGCGTCGGGCCGAGGCTTTCGGCGATGGCGCGGTCAGCCGCGCTGAGCGCCTGCGCCACACCCTTGCCGCCGGCCGCGAGGTTGCCGCGCACCTCGCCGCCCTGCGGGATGCGGGCCAGGCAGTAGGGCACCGGCACGCCGCCGATGACGAGGACGCGCTTGTCGCCGGCCGCGATCTCGGGGATGAAGCGCTGCACCATCACCGTCTGCGCGCCGTCCTTGTTGAGTGTCTCGATGATGGCGCCGAGGTTCAGGCCATCGGCCTTGACGCGGAAGATGCCCATGCCGCCCATGCCGTCGAGCGGCTTGAGGATGATGTCCTGGTGCTCGGCGTGGAAGGCGCGGATCGCCGCCTCGCTGCGCGTGACGATGGTCGGCGTGATGTGCTCGGGAAACTCGAGGATGGCGAGCTTCTCGGGATGGTCGCGCAACGCAGCGGGCTTGTTGAAGACGCGCGCGCCCTCGCGCTCGGCCTGGCCCAGCAGGTGCGTGGCGTAGAAGTACTCGCTGTCGAAGGGCGGGTCCTTGCGCATCAGCACGGCGCCGGCCTCGGCGACAGCGAGGTCGCGCTGTTCCTCGACCTTGAACCAGTCGTAGGCATCGCCCGTCAGCGCGATGCGCCGCGCGCCGCGCGCCGTGACGCGCCCGCCGCGCACCCAGGCGAGGTCGGCCGGATGGCAGGCCCAGATCGCGTGCCCGCGCCGCGCGGCCTCGCGCATCATGGCGAAGGTCGAGTCCTTGTAGGTCTTGAAATGTTCGATCGGGTCGGCGACGAAGAGCAGGTCCATGGCGGCATCAAAGGCTGTGCGAGGGCATAGCGTAGCGGCATCCGGGGCGCCCGGGATAGCGAGGGTCTCTGCGCCCGGCCCTAAATCTCGACCTTGGACCCCAGCTCCACGATCCGGTTCGTCGGCAGGTGGAGGAAGTCCGCCGCGGCCGCCGCGTTGCGGTGCATGCTGGCGAAGAGCTTCTCGCGCCAGTGCGCCATGCCGGACTCCAGGCGCGTCGTCGGCATGACGATGTCGCGCGAGAGGAAGTAGCTCGTCTCCATCTCGTCGAGCTGCACGCCGCGGCCTTCGAGCAGCTTGAGTGCCTCGGGCACGTCGGGTTCGTTCTTGAAGCCGAAGTGCAGGGTCACCGCCCAGCAGTCGTTGCCGAGCGACTCGACTGCGGCGCGTTTGTCGAAACCGATCCACGGCACCTCGTGATGGCGCACGCTGACGAACAGGTTTTGCGCATGCAGCACCTTGTTGTGCTTGAGGTTGTGCAGCAGCGCGTTGGGCGTGACGCCGGCCTCGGCCGAGAGGAACACGGCCGTGCCGGGGACACGCACCGGCGGGTTGGCGAACACCGCTTCGAGGAAGCTGTGCAGGTCGATGGCCTCTTCGCGCAGGCGCTGCGAGAGCAGGCGCCGGCCCTGCTTCCAGGTCAGCATCAGCGTGAACATGCCCGAGCCGATCAAGAGCGGGAACCAGCCGCCGGACACCAGCTTGAGCGCGTTGGAAGCCAGGTAGGTCACGTCGATGACGAAGAAGAACGCCGTCGCCAGGATCGACAGCAGCAGCGGATAGCGCCAGCCGAAGCGGATCACGAAGAAGGTCATGACGGTCGTGATCGACATGTCGATCGTGACCGCGATGCCGTAGGCGCCGGCCAGCTTGCTCGACGAACCGAAGAAGACCACGGCCATGACGATGAAGCCGAACAGGCCCCAGTTGATGAAGGGCACGTAGATCTGGCCGATGTCGCGCACGGAGGTGTGCAGGATGCGCATGCGCGGCAGCAGGCCGAGCTGGATGGCCTGCTTGCTGACCGAGTAGGCGGCGGTGATGAGCGCCTGCGAGGCGACGATGGCAGCCAGCGTTGCCAGGGCGAACAGCGGCCCTTCGGCCCACGGCGGCGCGAGCAGGAAGAAGGGGTTCTTCACCGCTTCCGGATGCTCGAGCAGCATGGCGCCCTGCCCGAAGTAGTTGAGCACCAGGGCCGGCATGACGACGCCGTACCAGGCGATGCGGATGGGCTTCTTGCCGAAGTGGCCGAGGTCGGCGTAGAGCGCCTCGCCACCGGTGACGACGAGCACGACCGCGCCGAGTGCGACGAAGGCGATCCATTCGTGCGCGAGGCAGAACTGCCAGGCCCAGACCGGGTTGACGGCGGTGAGCACGTGCGGGTTCTCGGCGATGTGCGGGATGCCCAGCAGCGCGAGCGCGAGGAACCACACCAGCATCACCGGCCCGAAGGCGCGGCCGATGCCGCCCGTGCCGAAGCGCTGCACCGAGAACAGCAGGGTCAGGACGACGAGGGTCAGCGGCAGGATGAGCTCGTCGTAGGCTGGCGCGTAGACGTCGATGCCCTCGACGGCGCCGAGCACCGTCATGGCCGGCGTGATGACGGCGTCGCCAAAGAAGATGGCCGTGCCGAACATGCCGATCATCATGAGGCCGCGCCGCAGCCGTGGCTTTTCGCGGACGGCGCCGGTGGCCAGGGCCAGCATGGCGATCAGGCCGCCCTCGCCGTTGTTGTCGGCGCGCAGGATCAGCAGCACGTACTTGATCGAGACGA
>Ga0213878_10000749_pt1 | contig 11752 bp, 8 predicted proteins | sample VelepicoBEBS_R02_FD_161053 | JGI IMG/M metagenome (GOLD analysis project Ga0213878, IMG submission 161053) | Vellozia epidendroides bulk soil microbial communities from rupestrian grasslands, the National Park of Serra do Cipo, Brazil - BS_R02 | ecosystem: Environmental > Terrestrial > Soil >... | reverse complement strand
GCGGCGCTTTCATGAACAAGACGACTCGCGACACAGTCGCGGCGCGGGGCGTCTCGATCTGGCTGAAGCCGGACATCGAGGTTCTCCTCGCGCGCGTTCGCAAGAAATCCAACCGGCCTTTGCTGCAGACCAACGATCCAGAAAAGACGTTGCGCCGGCTGCTTTACGAGCGCTCGCCGACCTACGCGCTTGCCGACATCACGATCGAGTCCCGTGACGGACCGCATGACGCGGTCGTCGATCTAGCGCTCAGTCGTCTTGCCGAGGCGCTGTGCGGCGAGGTCGAGGCCGGCGCATATAGGCGGCGCAAGGTCGAAGTGCCGCTCGGTCCGCGAGCCTACTCAATTTTCATCGGTCCCGGCGTAATCGACGCGGCGGGGGCCGAAATCATGAAGATCGCGCCGGGGGCGAAGTGCGCGATCGTGACTGACGCCAACGTCGCGCCGCTCTATCTTAGCCGCCTGACGGCGAGTCTGGAGAGGGCGGGTTTGTGCTCCAGTGCGATCGTTTGCCCGGCGGGAGAAGCAACCAAGTCCTATGCCGAATTTGCACGGGTTTCCGACGAGCTGATCGAAGCGCGCATAGAGCGCCGCGACATCGTCATCGCGCTTGGCGGGGGGGTCATTGGCGATCTGACGGGATTCTGCGCGTCTTGCCTCCGCCGGGGCGTGCGCTTTGTTCAAGTCCCCACCACGCTCCTGTCGCAGGTCGATTCCAGCGTCGGCGGAAAGACAGGAATCAATTCGGCGCATGGCAAGAATCTTGTCGGCGCCTTCCATCAGCCGGTGCTCGTTCTCGCAGATTCGAGTAGCCTCGATACCCTGAGCCGGCGCGAGTTTCGCGCCGGCTACGCCGAGGTCGTCAAGTACGGCCTCATCGGGGACCGCAGTTTCTTCGAGTTTCTCGAAGCTCGTTGGCGCGAAGTCTTTTCTGGCGGCCCAGCCCGATCGGAGGCTATTGCAACGAGTTGTGCGGCCAAAGCGCGCGTCGTCGCCGCGGACGAGACCGAGCAGGGCCAGCGGGCGCTGCTCAATCTCGGTCACACCTTCGGTCACGCGTTCGAGAGCCTGACGCACTACGATTCGGCTCGTCTGGTTCACGGCGAGGGCGTCGCCATCGGGATGGCCGCCGCATTTCGTTTTTCGCGCCATCTCGGATTTTGTTCCGGACAGGACGCGGCGCGAGTCGAGGCCCATTTGGAATCGGTCGGCCTCCCGACCCGCATTCGCGACATTCCCGGCCTCAATGCGACCGCGGAGAAGATCCTCCTGGCCATGCGACAGGACAAGAAGGTCGAGCGCGGACGGCTAACTTTCATCCTCGCCAAGGGCGTCGGCGAGAGCTTCATCGCTCGAGACGTCGAGGAGGGGAGCGTTCTGGCCTTCTTGAGGGAAGATCTGCAGCTTCGGCCGGATTGACCACCTCGTCCTTGTGCCTGAGGGCTCACGGACGTGCTAAAACAAGCAATGCCATACGCATTGGACTTCGCCATCATCATCGTCAGCATCGTCACCGCGGCGTTTTTCGCCGGGGCCGAGACAGCGCTCACGGCTGCTTCGCGCGCGCGCATGCATGCGCTTGAGATGGGCGGCGCCAAACGGGCGAAACTTGTGACGCGCCTCATCGGCATGCGCGGCCGGCTCATCAGCGCGATGCTCCTCGGCGGCCAGTTCGTCACCATCGGAGCCTCGGCGATCGCCACCAGCATCCTTCTCGATCTCTACGGCGATCACGGCGTGTGGGCTGCGACGATCATCATGACTGCGCTCATTGTCGTCTTCGGCGAGGTCATGCCGAAGACAATCGCCATCGCCTATCCGGATCGGGTCTCGCTCCTGATCGCGCCGCTGGTTCTGTTTTTCGTGACCATCTTCGGTCCAATCGTCCGCGCAGTCGAGACCTTGGTCCGCGGCGTGCTGCGTCTGTGCGGCGTTTCGCTGACCGAGACGGATCCGAGCGTGACCGGTCACGAAGAGCTGATGGGCGCGGTCGACATCCTTCACCGGGAGGGCGGCGTCGAGCGTGCGGAGCGGGACATGTTCGGCGGGCTCCTCGAACTGGCCGAGATTCCGGTGTCCGACGTGATGGTGCATCGCACCAAAATGCAACTCATCGACGCGGATCTGCCGCCGGACGAACTCGTGCGCGAAGCCATCGCATCGCCTTACACGCGCATGCCGCTCTGGCGCGGCGAACCAGACAATATCGTTGGCGTGCTGCACGCCAAGGACCTGCTGCGCGCTTATGTCGCCGCTGGCGGCGACGCCAGCAAGATCAAGATTGCCGACTTGGCGCTCGAGCCGTGGTTCATTCCCGAATCGACAACCTTGCGCGATCAGTTGCAGGCCTTCCTGCGCCGTAAGACCCATTCTGCGTTGGTCGTCGACGAATATGGCGTGGTGCAGGGTCTGGTGACGCTCGAGGACATCATCGAGGAGATCGTCGGCGATATTCGCGACGAGCACGACGTCGCGGTTCAGGGCGTGCGCAAGCAGCGCGACGGGTCCATCGTCGTCGACGGCTCGGTGACGATCCGTGACCTCAACCGCGCCATGGACTGGAACCTGCCCGACGAAGAGGCCGCGACTGTCGCCGGCCTCGTCATTCATGAGGCCCGCGCCATTCCCGAGCCGCGCCAGACTTTCTCCTTCCACGGTTTCCGGTTTGAGGTGCTGCGCAAACAACGCAACCGGATCGCCGCGCTCAGGGTTTCGCCGCTCGCGCCGCGCGAGACTGAAACGCACGCGCCCGATCAGGAAGGCGAGGGGGCGACCGGCGATTGAGGCCCCCAAAGCGGCGGCTGTCGAAAGAGACAAGGGCGGGAAGGCTCCTCCTTTGCCGGGCCGGCAGACCTCCCTATATAAGCGCCCATATACTGGCGGGCGGGCCCGCGAGAGGTTTGGATGTCCTGGAACAATCAAGGCGGCGGACCGTGGCGCTCTCCCGGGCGAGGGCCTTGGGGGCAGGGGCCGTCTGGCCCTCAGCCAACGGCCGATCTAGAGGAAATCATTCGCCGCGTTCAGGAAGCGCTCGGCAAACTGACTCCAGGCGGATCGGGAGGCGGCGGAACGAGCGGCGGCGGATTTACAAGCCGCACGGTTCTGTTTCTGATCCTGGGCGCAATCCTGGTCTGGTTCGCCTGGGGCACGTTCTATACGGTCCAACCGAACGAAGTCGGCATCAATCTTGTGCTCGGCCGCTATACCGGCAAGACCGCGGCCGGCCTCAACACCAACTGGCCCTGGCCGATCGGTTCGGTGATCAAGGTTCCGGTTTGGGACCAGCAGATCACTGAAGTCGGCTATCGCAGCCTCGGGTCGAACGCCGACATCCCCGAGGAAAGCCAAATGCTGACCGGCGACAAGAATATCGTCGACGTCCACTTTCGGGTGAACTGGCAGATCGATCCGGGTAAGCCCGAGGACTACGTGTTCAACATCCTGGGACCGCGCGAGACGGTCAAGGCGGTGGCCGAAAGCATCATGCGCGAGGTCGTCGGGTTGAAAACCATCGATGGCATTCTGACGACGGATCGCAAGTCGGTGGAGACGGACGCGCAAAAGCGCATTCAGGACGTGCTTGACGGCTACCGCGCCGGAGTTCTCGTCAAGCAGGTCCAATTGCAGTCGGTCGACGCGCCGAGCCAGGTCATCTCGGCCTATCGCGACGTCACGGCCGCGCAACAGGACCAGCAGCGTGCCGTCAACGAAGCCGAGACCTACGCCAACAAGGTCGTGCCCGAGGCGGAGGGCGGCGCGGCGCGCATCCTGGCCGAGGCCAATGCTTATCGCGAACAGACAATTCTCGACGCCCAGGGCCAAACGCAGCGCTACAATCAGATCTACGAGCAGTACAAAAAGGCCCCCGGCGTGACCCGCGAACGCATATATCTCGAGACGATGGAGCGCGTCCTCGGGCCGATGGATAAGACGATTGTCGACTCGAACTCGGCGAGCGCACCCGTGCCCTATATCGCGCTAGACCCGCTTCAATCCAAAGCAACGGGGACCGCGAAATGAAACGGTCTCTGAGCGGCGCAATGATCGCTCTCCTTGCGGCCGCCGCGATCATCCTTGCATGGATGTCGACGTTTGTCGTCGACCCGACTGAACAAGCGCTTGTTCTGCGGTTCGGTCAGCCCATTCGGGATCTCATTGGAGCCCCTGGCCTCTATTTCAAATGGCCCTTCATCGACACCGTCGTCTATATCGATAAGCGTATTCTTGCGCTCGACAACGAACGCCAGGAAGTGCTGGTGTCCGATAACCAGCGCCTGGAAGTTGACGCGTTCGTGCGCTACCGCATCGCTGATCCGCTTTTGTTCTACCAATCTGTCTACAACACCCGCGGCGCTGACGCGCAACTGGGCGGCATGTTGAATTCGGCGCTTCGCCGCACCCTTTCAGAGGCGTCGATCACCGACATCGTGCGCGACAAACGCGACGCGTTGATGGCCGATATCCGCGACCAGATGATCGCCGGCGCCAAGCGCTTCGGCCTCGGGGTCGTCGATGTGCGCATCAAGCGCGCGGATCTGCCGGCGGAGAACTCCGAGGCCGTGTTCCGCCGCATGCAGACCGAGCGACAGCAGCGCGCGGCGTCCTACCGCGCGCAAGGGTCGCAGCAGAGCCAGCAGATCAAGGCCGAGGCCGACCGGAAGGTGACCGTCATCACTGCCCAGGCTCAGCAGCAGGCTGAGCAGATCCGCGGCAAGGGCGACGGCGAGCGTAACCGAATCTTCGCAGAGGCGTACGGCGCGGATCCGGAGTTTTTTGCGTTTTACCGATCCATGCAAGCCTACCAGAACAGCTTCAACAACGGGCAGACGCGGGCGCTGATCAGCCCGAAGTCGGACTTCTTCCGCTACTTTTCTACCCCTACGCCGCCGCCGGAAGCTGCGAGCGCGCCGTCGCCAGCGGCGAAGGCGGACTGAAGTGCGCGACTTTGGCGCGGCGATCGGGCTCGTCTTCGCGATCGAGGGACTGCTGGTGGCGGGCTTTACAGAGTCGATGCGAAAGCGCATGGCGGCGGCGGCCCGCGAGGACCCAACGAAACTGCGCAGCGTCGGCCTCGGCGCGGCGCTTCTTGGCGTTGCGATCGTTTGGGCGGCCCGCGCTTTGCTGCAGTAGGCGGTAGGAAACGACGACAAGCGTCGCCAAAGGAATCGATCCTAACTCCAGGAGGACCCGATGAACGAAGCCAAGCGAATCTCGATGGGTAGTCGCAGCGCTCGTTCGGCGCTCGCGCTCATAATTGCCTCCGCGCTGGTCGGCGCCCCGCTCGCGCTCGCTCCAGCAATCACCGCCTTCGCTCAGGCGCGACCAACCAACCTTGCCGATCTCGTCGATTCGGTCGCTGAGGCGGTGGTCAACATCTCGGCGACGCAGACCATCGAGGATAAGGGCGCGGAACAGTCGGACTTACCCAAGGGCACGCCGTTTGACGAGATGTTCGAGGAGTTCATCCGCAATCACGGCATCAATCCCCATCCGCACGCGCGACAGGCGCAGTCTCTTGGGTCCGGCTTCGTCATCGACCCCAGCGGGATCGTCATCACCAACAATCACGTGGTCGGGGACGCCAACGACATTGTGGTCATCTTCACCGACGGACGCAAATTGAAGGCCAAGCTGCTTGGCAAGGACTCGAAGGTCGATGTGGCCGTCCTCAAGGTGGAGAGCGACAAGCCCCTGAAGACAGTCAAGTTCGGCGACAGCGACAAAATGCGCGTCGGCGACGGCGTAATGGCGGTCGGCAATCCGTTCGGCCTTGGCGAGACGGTGACTGCGGGCATCATTTCCGCCCGAAACCGCAATATCGACAATGGCCCCTATGATGATTTCCTGCAGACTGACGCGTCGATCAACAAGGGCAATTCGGGCGGTCCCCTGTTTAACTTGCAGGGCGAAGTGATCGGCATCAATACGGCGATCCTTTCGCCGTCGGGAGGCTCGATCGGCATCGGATTTGCGACGCCGTCCGCATCGGTCATTCCGGTTATTGCGCAGCTTGAGCAATTCCATGAAACGCGACGGGGCTGGCTCGGCGTCCGGATCCAACCGGTCGACGACACCATTGCCGACAGCCTGGGTTTGGGCGCGGCCCGTGGTGCGCTCGTCGCCGGGGTCGACGACAAGGGTCCGGCCAAGCCGGCGGGGCTCCAGCCGGGCGATGTGATTATCAAATTCGACGGCAAGGACATCAAGGAATCGCGCGATCTGCCGCGCCTCGTGGGCTCCATGCCGGTAGGCAGGGCGGTCGAGGTCATCGTCATGCGCGACGGCAAAGAATTGACCAAGACCGTGACGCTTGGACGGTTGGAGGACGGGGAGAAGCAAGCCGCGCTCGCCGATGAGAAAGATGACGCTCAGCAACAGGACGCGGTCTCAAAGGCGCTCGGCATGGAGTTTTCGGGACTGAGCGACGAGATGCGAAAATCCTTCAAGATCAAGGACAGCGTGAAGGGCGTCATCGTGACTTCGGTCGAGCCGGGCTCGCCCGCGGCGGAGCGCGGCCTCAAGCCCGGCGACGTGATCGAAGAGGTCAATCACCAGGCGGTCGAACGTCCAGGCGACGTCGCCAAAGCGATCGAAGGCGCAAAGAAGGACGGAGGCAAGAAGCCGGCGCTCTTGCTGGTGTCGAGCGGCGAGGGCGTTGTCCGCTTCGTCGCCGTGCCGCTGGACTGAGCAGGTTCAGGAAGATGGACGAGGAAAGAGCGATCCGATCCGACGAGGCGGTTGACAACCCACTGTCGGTAGCGCAAGCGATCCTCGGTCGCGCGCCGCTGTTCGACGGTCACAATGACCTTCCCTGGGTCATCCGGATCGACAGAGCGGCGCGCGGCGATGTGCTCGCCTACGATCTGAGGAGGGTCCACGAAGGCGCGGACACGGACATTCCGCGGTTGCGCGAGGGCATGGTCGGTGCCCAATTCTGGGCTGCTTTCCAGCCGACCAGCGCTCCCCACCCTTCGCGCACCACGATGGAGCAGATCGACCTTATCCGGCGAATCGAGGAGGCGCATCCAGACATCTTTCTCCCCGCTCGTCAGGCATCTGATTATGCAAGGGCCAAGGCGCTCGGCAGAATCGCCTCGTTCATTGCGGTCGAAGGCGGCGTTGGTCTCGAAAATTCGCTGAGCCCGCTGCGCATCTGGCATGCGGCTGGCGTCCGGCTGATGACGCTCTGCCACAACGAGAGCCTTGACTGGGTCGACTCCGCAACAGACGCCCCGCGGAACGGCGGCCTCAACGCATTCGGCCGCGCGGTCGTCGGCGAGCTCAACCGGCTTGGGATTGTGATCGATCTCGCGCACACGTCGCACGATGCGATGCGACGCGTGCTGGACGCTACGGAGGCGCCGGTCGCCCTCTCGCATTCCAACGCTTTCTCGCTCTGCGATCATCCGCGGAATACGCCAGATGATGTCCTTCGCCGGCTGAAGGCCAACGGCGGGCTTGTCATGGCGACTTTTGTGCCCGGGTTCGTATCGCAACGGCTGCGCGACTGGCTTCGCCGATCGCGCGACGCCTATGGCAAGGCGCCGCTCGCTGCCGATCCTAAAGCTCAGTTCTCCGAACTCGAAGCGAAACATGGAGTTGCGCCCAAGGCCACTCTCATCGACGTCGCCGACCACATCGTACGCTTGGTCGACACCGCGGGGATGAGCCACGTCGGGATCGGATCGGACTATTTCGGCGGCGCCTCGCCTGTCGGGCTGGAGAGCGTCGGCCGGTTCCCGCATTTGTTCGCGGAGCTGGTGCGACGCGGGTTTTCCGAACGCGATCTCGAAAAGCTGTCGTCCTTGAACGTGCTTCGCGTGCTCCGCCGGGTCGAGACGGTCGGCAAGACCTTGCGCCAGATGCGCCCGCCGGCGATTGGCCGGCTGGAAGACTATCCTGGAGCATGAGGGGCGGCTAAGCCGATCTGCGCAGTCCGCTCGCGCAGGCTCCCAAGAACGTCAGCCCGGCCGCCGTCCAAAGGGCGATCGCAGTCGCGTGCTCCGGCGCCCGGCCGAACGCCACCGCCATCAACGCGGTTCCGAAAGACTGGCCGATCAGCCGGCCCGACGATTGCAGCCCGGCCGCGCCGCCGCTGCGCTCGGGCGGGGCGCTGCCGATGATGAGCCGGTTGTTGGGCGACTGGAAGAAGCCGAAACCCAGCCCGCAGATCGCGAGTCTCCACACGAGAGAAGTGATTCCCGGCTCCCCGACCTGTGACGCGAGGAGCACGAGGCCCGCCCCCATCACGGTCAGACCCGCGCTGCCGAGGAGTCCAGGGATATATCGGTCGGCCAGCCGTCCCGCCAAAGGCGCGATGAGGGCAGTGGCGACCGGCCAGGGTGTCATCATGAGGCCAGTCTGCGCGGGGGAGCGCCCCAGCGCGCCCTCGAAGAAGAACGGCAGCGCGACGAGCGCGAGGCTTTGCGCGGCGAAGGAGGATATCGACGTCGCCAGCGAAAGCGCAAACACCGGGCGCCGCAGCAGATCGACCGGCAGCAGCGGCGTCGCAAGCCCCAGCTGGCGCCGGACGAAGAAGGCGCCGATCAGCGCCGCCGCGATGATTTCGGCGACCGGAATCGAGAGATTCGCGCTGTCGCCGATTCCGTCGACGCCCGTGATGAAGAGGCCGAACGTCAACGCGTTGAGGACGACGCTGACCGGATCGAGCGGGTGGCGCGCACGCGGCGTGGCGGGCAGCGTTCGCGCCGCCATGACAAGGGCGGCGGCACCAATCGGCGCGTTGATGAGGAAGAGCCACCGCCATGAGGCGATCGAAAGAATGGCTGCAGCGACCGTTGGGCTTGCCGCCGACGCCACCGCGACGACCACGGCCATGTTGCCGACGCCCTGACCGAGTCGCGACGAGGGATAGATGAACCGCACCAGCGCGATGTTGACGCTCATAATCCCGGCGGCGCCCAGCCCCTGACTCAATCGCGCGAGCGTCAGAGCGGCGAGGCTCGGCGCGAGCGCGCAGGCAAGCGAAGCGACCGTAAACGCCGCCAGCCCCGCCCAGTAGACGCGGCGGTAGCCGAGGCTGTCGCCAAGCGCAGACAGCGGGAGCAGCGAAACCGTCACCGCAAGCTGAAACGCATTGATGATCCACACCGAGTCGGCGGGCGCGATCGCGAGGTCGCGCGCTATCGTTGGCAGCGCCACATTGACGATCGAGCCGTCGAGAACGGCCATCGTGGTCGCCATGGCGAGGGTCGTGAACGCCAGCAGGCGCTGTGGATTGGGAAGGCCGTGATGCATGGGGGGGCGTCGCGGGGAGAGGAGGAGACCGACGATTCGTCTCTTCTAACGGAGGCCGCGGGCAGACGCATCCGCATCTCTGACTTCGGCGCTCTGCCTGAGAATAAAGGGGCGGACAAAGTCGCGGAGCGCTCATCTTCGACGGCTGTGTCTAGCAACCTCAGGGAGCGCGGGCGACCGCGCTATACGTCGAACTTGACCCCCTGAGCGAGCGGCAGCTTTGCCGAATAGTTCACCGTGCTCGTCTGCCGGCGCATGTAGTTTTTCCACGCGTCGGAGCCGCTCTCGCGCCCGCCTCCGGTCTCCTTCTCGCCGCCGAACGCGCCGCCGATCTCGGCGCCCGACGGACCGATATTGACGTTCGCGATCCCGCAATCGGACCCCGCCGCCGCAAGGAAGGCCTCCGCCTCGCGCAGGTTGAGGGTGAAGATGCACGACGAGAGGCCCTGCGGGACGCCGTTATGGATCGCGATCGCTTCCTCCAGTGTCTCGTAGCCGAGCGTATAGAGGATCGGCGCAAAGGTCTCCTCGCGCACGGTCGACGTCTGGCTCGGCATTTCGACGATCGCGGGCTCGACATAGGCGCCGCCTTTCGGCGCGCGCCCCGCGAACGCACGGCCGCCATGAACGACGCCGCCCTCCGCGTCGGCGCGGGCGAGCGCGGCCATCATGCGCTCTCGCGCTCCTTCGTTGATGAGCGGCCCGACGAGCGTCGAGGCTTCGCGCGGATCGCCGATCGGCAAGCTGGAATAGGCCTTGACGAGGCGCGGGGTGAGGTCTGCCCGGATCGAATGATGGACGATGAGCCGGCGGAGCGAGGTGCAGCGCTGCCCCGCGGTGCCGACCGCGGAGAACAGAATCGCGCGCACCGCCAAATCGAGGTCTGCAGACGGCGCGACGACCATCGCATTGTTGCCGCCGAGTTCGAGGATGGCGCGGCCGAAGCGGGCCGCGACCTTTGGGCCCACGATCGAGCCCATGCGCGTCGAGCCGGTCGCCGAAACGATCGGCACGTCCTTCGAGGCGACCAGCGCCTCGCCGATCGCGGGACCCCCGACGACGAGTTGCGCAAGTCCCTCGGGCGCATCAGCGCCGAAGCGCTTCGCCGCGCGACCGAAGACCTTCATGGCGGCAAGGGCGCTGAGAGGAGTCTTCTCCGATGGCTTCCAGATGACAGGGTCGCCGCAGACCAGCGCCAGCGCGGCGTTCCATGACCAGACCGCCACTGGAAAATTGAACGCAGAGATCACGGCGACCGGCCCCATCGGATGCCACGCTTCCATCATGCGGTGGCCAGGGCGCTCAGACGCGATGGTGAGCCCGTAGATCTGGCGCGAGAGGCCGACGGCGAAATCGCAGATATCGATCATCTCCTGAACTTCACCGAGCCCTTCGGAAACGATCTTGCCTGTTTCAAGCGTCACGACGGCGCCGAGCGTCTCCTTGGAAGCTCTCAGTTCCTCGCCGAGGAGCCGGACGAGCTCGCCGCGGCGCGGAGTGGGAACGTCGCGCCAGGCTTCGAAGGCCCTCCTGGCGCGGGCGATGACCTCGGGCATGTCGGAGGCCGGCGTCTCACGGAGCCGCGCGATCTCGGCGCCGTCGATCGGCGACCGAACCGCGAAGGTCCCGCTCGACAGTTCCGCCGCGCCAAAGCCGGCGCGATGAAGGACGTCTTCACTGGTCATGGGATCTGGCTCCGTTCCGGGGTGAGACGCTTCTTCGACCCCAATTCGGGCGGCCCGGCAAGCCCCCGGGCTGCTTGGCGCGGCCCTTGGGCTTGCGTTGCGCCGGGCGCGGCGAAAGCGTATCGTGCACAGCACGGATTGTTGGCTCAGATCCCTCAAAGGCGGCGACGACATGGCGCGTTCGGTCAACCTCGTCTTGAGCTGCGTCGCTCTCCTGGCCGCGGCGGCGCTCGCCTTTGTGATGACGCCCCATCGTCTGATGGCGCGCACGCACGAGGCCTTCAATATCGACGAGCACGTCCCTCGCGGCTTCGGCGAATGGTCGCCGCTGCCGGGGGTGCAGGCGATCAGGCCGCCGCCCGACGGGCTCGAGGCCGAGGTCTACAACCAGGAGGTTTCGCGCGCCTATGTCGACAAGGAAGGCCATGTCGTGTTTTTCATCGTCGCTTATGGCGAGAGCCAGAGCGACCGGCTGCAACTTCACCACCCCGAGGTCTGCTACACGGCGCAGGGATTCCGCGTCACGCGGCCGGCGACCTCTAAATTCGAATGGTCGCCCTCTGCGCCGCCGATCCCACTGACCCGACTGGTGGCGACGCGGGAGGACCGGATCGAGCCGATCAGCTATTGGATGCGGGTCGGCTACGACGTCTCGAACAGCAATTGGGCTCGTCAGGGGCTGAAGCTCGAGTACGGGCTCAGGGGATGGATTCCGGACGGCGCGCTCTTTCGCGTCTCGACCATCGGCCTGCCTCAGGACATGAGCTTCAAATTGCAGGACAAGTTCGTTCGCGATCTTTTGAACGCGGT
>Ga0213878_10000748_pt1 | contig 11753 bp, 13 predicted proteins | sample VelepicoBEBS_R02_FD_161053 | JGI IMG/M metagenome (GOLD analysis project Ga0213878, IMG submission 161053) | Vellozia epidendroides bulk soil microbial communities from rupestrian grasslands, the National Park of Serra do Cipo, Brazil - BS_R02 | ecosystem: Environmental > Terrestrial > Soil >... | reverse complement strand
AACCTTAGGCAGGATGTTTCGCCAAATGTAGGAAGAAGTGGGGTTGCCGTGCAGAAACAATGCGATAGGCGCATCCGGATCGCCTGCCTCACGATAGGAGATCATGGAACCCAGAACTTCGACTTGAGATAAGGCAAGATCAGCTAGGACGGTCATTTCAGCTCCTTGAATACAGTTTCGAAGACAATTCGTCGGAATCGTTCTAGTGCGGCTGGGCCGCGATCGACTTTCATGCGCAAAATTGCGCCTTCCCAGGAGGCGAGCAGGAATTCAGCAAGATCGTTTGGATCGAACGTTGTGTCGATTTCACCAGAGGCCTGGGCCTCGGAAATGCACGAGGCGAACGGCGCGCGCCACTCCTCGAAAATTGCCTCCAACCTTTGTTGAAGAAGTTTGCTCTGAGCAGTGGTTTCGATGCTGAAGTCGCCAATTAGACAGCCACGATTCCATTTGTCGCGCGCCAGTACACCACTGATGATCTTCAGGTACCGCTGTAGACGCTGCCGCGGACTCAGCGATCGGTCCTCCAAGGCCTTCCGAATGTACTCCTTCAGATTGGCGAAGTAGCGATCCAGTACCTCCTTCGCAAACTCCTCCTTAGAGTGAAAGTGATGGATGAAAGAGCCATGAGGAGCGCCGGCCGCAGCGCAAATGTCTCTGACCGTCGCTCCTTGGTACCCCGCCTTAAACATTACCTTCAGGCCGGCGTTGAGGATGTCTTCGCGTAGTGAAGGCTTCATGTCGCGCAGTATACGCACGTGCGTATAGTATGTCAATCTGGTTTCGTCTGATCTGGTGCACGTTTGCGGCACGCATTCGTGAGCCGAGCTGCCCCCAAGTGCACTAGCATCCGGCCGTTGGGAAATTTGAAGAACTCTTTCCTTGGTAGATCAAATACCGGAACCAGAAAACCGGCGGTTAGGACAAAAATCCACCGAGTCCATCAAACTTGGGACTTATTGGACCGAAGTCTAACTGGGCTAATCGAACTTTCCGACTAATGCAGACGAAAAACGTAGAGCATAATTGGACGGTGCAAGATATACCGTCGCAAGAGGGCACGCTTGCCGTAGTTACTGGCGCACATCGGGCGTCGGCTTCTATCAAAGGGATCAGGACGCGGAGTGCCTACTCGACGGGGCGTTGCGTCCCACGCTCGCCATGATATTTCTAGGATAGAAAGGATATCGCTATGGCCGCACCAAGAACACTCTTTGATAAAGTTTGGGAACAGCACATCGTCGCCGAACCCGATGGCGAGCCCACGCTCATTTACATAGACTTGCACCTTGTACACGAAGTCACCAGCCCGCAGGCGTTTGACGGCTTGCGCATGACGGGCCGCAAGCTGCGCCGTCCCGATCGCCACCTCGCCACAGTGGATCACAATGTGCCTACAACCAGCGCGCAAGATCGACTGGTCATCGCAGACCCGATTTCTGCCGCCCAGGTCAACGCCCTTCGGAAGAACTGTGCTGAGTTCGGCGTCGAGTTTTTCGATGTGCAGGATCGGTCCCAAGGGATCGTGCACATGATTGGGCCCGAGTTGGGGGCAACCAAGCCTGGCATGACCATTGTCTGCGGAGACTCACACACCTCCACCCATGGAGCCTTCGGTGCGCTCGCATTCGGCATCGGCACCAGCGAGGTCGAGCACGTGATGGCCACCCAAACTCTACCCCAGCACAAGCCAAGAACTTTCCGCATCATCGTCGATGGTAACCTTCCATTCGGTGTCGCTGCCAAGGACATCATCTTGGAAATCATCGGTCAGATCGGCACCGACGGAGCTACCGGCTATGTCGTCGAGTATGCTGGCTCAACGATCCGCGCCCTTTCAATGGAAGGTCGCATGACCATCTGCAACATGAGCATTGAAGCCGGTGCTCGCGCCGGGATGATTGCTCCTGACGAGACCACATTCGCCTACCTGCAGGGTCGTCGTTTATCTCCCCGGGACGCTGCGTGGGAAGACGCGGTTGAGTACTGGCGCACTCTCCCTTCAGATCCGGGCGCCACTTACGATCGCGAACTCTATATCGACGCAACCAGGCTCGCACCACGTGTCACCTGGGGCACTTCGCCCGGCATGGTCACATCCATCGAAGGGAAGGTTCCGTCCGTCGAAGATGGAAAGAACGAGGCCGAGCGCAGGTCCTTCGAACGCGCCCTTGAATACATGGACCTCAAGCCCGGCACGCCCATGGAGGAGATCAAGGTCGACGCTGTCTTCTTGGGCTCCTGCACCAACTCGCGTATCGAAGATCTCCGCGCGGCCGCCGCCGTTGTCGGCGGCCACCACGTCGCTAAGACCGTGCGCGCCATGGTTGTTCCTGGTTCCCAGGCAGTCAAGCGCCAGGCAGAAGAGGAAGGTCTCGACAATATTTTCAAATCTGCTGGCTTCGAATGGCGAGAGCCCGGCTGCAGCATGTGCCTCGGCATGAACCCCGATATCCTTGCGCCGGGCGAACGTTGCGCCAGCACATCCAACCGCAACTTCGAGGGTCGGCAAGGTCGTGGCGGCAGAACCCATCTCGTCTCTCCGGAGATGGCTGCAGCCGCAGCCATTACCGGTCGCCTCACCGACATTCGTAAGTGGAAGCCGAACAACCCTCGGCAGGAACTCGCGGAAGGAGGATCCAGGTAATGCAACCCATCAACGTCATCCGCTCAAAAGCCGTCCCTTTGCCGCTGCCCAATATCGATACGGATCAGATAATCCCAAAGCAGTTTCTGAAGCGCATCGAGCGCACCGGCTACGGTGACTTTCTCTTCTTCGACTGGCGGCGCATTCAGGAAGGAGCAAACGCAGGCGAGCCCAACCCCGACTTCGTTCTCAACCGGCCGGAGTACCACGGAGCCGAGATCCTCATCGCCGAGAGGAACTTCGGCTGCGGATCTTCCCGCGAGCACGCGGCCTGGGCGCTCCGCCAATTTGGTTTTCTCGTGGTCATCGCGCCCACTTTTGCCGAAATCTTTTCCTCCAACGCGGGAAAGAATGGCATAGTCCTCGTCCGCTTAACGGAGGAGCAGGTGCAGACGCTGCTTTCCCGATCAACCGCTAACCCGGAGCATCAGCTGACCGTTAGTCTCGAGGACCAGAGCGTCACCGACATCGATGGGTTCAGCGCCCACTTTGACATTGATCCTTTCCGCAAGTTCTGTCTGCTGAACGGCCTCGATGACATCGGCCTAACCTTGCGGCACGAACAGGAACTCGATCGTTTTGAATTGAACCACGACAAAGACTTTTGGTTCCTACCAAACGCAGGAATTGCCTAGGTATGGCGCTTCAGGCGCAAACTTTTAACTACACGACAGCGGTAACGAGCCGCTTGGAAAGCACATTCGTTAAAGTTTTAGTTGGGAATGCTAAAAGGGGTCAGGACACGAAACGGAAAATAAAGCACGGTAAGGAGCGAAATCTCCTCCTAGATGAAAGTGCGAATCTTGGTCCGCAGCAAAGCAAATCCTGCACAACGAAACAGCCGGTCTCCCAGTAGCAGTCGTCCCGTAAAACGCGCTGCAATCGAATTCTAGAGCGTTTTCTTTTAGTCGAACAGTGGAACGATCCTCGGGAACGCCTAAACGTACTTTATTTTCCGTTTCGTGTGGTCTCCCCAAATATTCTCTCCCACATCGAACGGCTCCAGGAGATCCGGGCGATCGGGATTCCTGTTGAAATCGGTAGAAAGGTTCACCAAAACCGGCTGCTGCGTCTGGCCAGGAAGGTGCTCAAACCACTGTCTACCAACTCCAGGAATACGAGATTGAACGCCGTCACGCGACATTGGTAGCCACTTTGGTTGAAGCCACCGCTACGCTCACGGATGAAATTCTCGATCTCCATGATCGCCCGAAGTGTTTCTGAAGCTGAACGTTTGGCGCGCCCTGGAGATTTCGATTTTCTTGGGCTGATCACGGACGGCTATTCTCAGCTGCGCCGCTATGCACCAACGCTGTTGGAGAGTTTCGACTTCCGAGCAGCTCCCGTTGTGACACCGTTGATGGACGCGATCGAAACCTTGCGCGCCGTGAATCGCGACAAAGCTCGCACGATACCCGGGAATGCCAACACAGACTTCGTCAGCCGGCGTTGGCGCCCGTATGTTTTTACGGAGCAGGGAATTGATCGACGCTTTTACGAATTGTGCGTGCTGAGCGAACTCAAGAACCGATTGCGCTCTGGCGACGTCTGGGTGGTTGGTAGCCGTCAGTTCAAAGACTTCGATACATATCTTCTTGATTCCAAACTCTTCGCGGAGCTGCGCGATCAAAATCGCCTCTCGCTGCCTCGATCCGCCATGGCACGTCACTGCTTCACTAATTATCCGCAAGCTGGCGAGCTATCCTCGGCAAAACAGCCTGCATGCCGCGTTGAGAGAGGTTGGCCGCATAGAACGCACCTTGTTCATGCTCGAATGGACGCAGGATCCCGAACTCCGAAAGCGCGTTCAGGTAGGGCTCAACAAGGGCGAAGCCAGAAACGCGCTGGCCCGGGCAGTCTTCTTTAACCGCCAAGGCGAACTTCGCGATCGAACCTTCGAAAACCAAACAGAGAAGTTCTTTGCGCGGGTCGATGTCACTGAAGAGTTTCCGTTTTTGCACACCAAACTGTCACCCTATTACGACCGGTGAAACCCGGACACTACCGTTGCTCGTATCCGCCGTGCCCAAGCCTAGCCCGCAAAAATCACGCGCTGGGAGAATCGACGAGCTCATTGCGGGCTAGAAAGCTCTTAAACCGACGCTGCGCGTCTGTTCAAGAGCCTGTTTTTACAATTAAGGATTCGAAACAACCTGTTTAAAACTCTTTTCTTCAAAAAAGCAGCAGAATGGTCCGGCGTAGCCGGAGGCCACCTTCGCTCTACGAGCTACGGCGCGCCCGCAAAGCTGGAAAGGCCGCGCCATAGCGAAGCGACGGCGGGATTCTGCTGCCAGAGCCTGCATCGCTTACAAATCTCTGAAGATTTGTGAGCGATGCAGGCTAGGGCCGTTGCCTCTTCCCTGATTGCAGAATAGATGAATCTGCCCAATGCTCCCTTTTAGGATGAATACAAGCAGCCCGGGAAAACGGTTTAGAGAAGCGCTAGCGGCCGAGGCGCCGTTACAGGTAATCGGTATCATTAACGCCTATGTCGCCCGGATGGCCGAGGCAACAGGCTTTAAGGGACTTTATCTTTCGGGCGGCGGCGTTGCTGCCAATTCCCTTGGCATGCCGGATCTCGGGATCAGCACGATGGAAGACGTGCTCATCGACATCCGGCGGATTACGGATGTGACCACGTTACCGTTGCTGGTGGATATCGATACTGGCTGGGGCGGAGCGTTTAATATCGCACGGACGATCCGCTCTGTCAGTAAGGCGGGGGCGGCCGCGGTGCATATCGAGGATCAAGTGAGCGCGAAGCGGTGTGGACATCGTCCGGGAAAGGAATTGGTTCTCAAGGAGGAGATGGTCGATCGGATCAAGGCGGCCGTCGATGCACGAACGGACTCCGATTTTGTGATTATGGCGCGCACCGATGCTCTGGCTGGCGAAGGGCTGGCTGCTGCTGTCGACCGCGCATGCGCCTATGTCGAAGCAGGGGCCGACATGATTTTTCCCGAGGGAGTGACTAAGCTCGAAGTCTACGCCAGGTTCAAAGAAGCGGTTAAGGTTCCCATTCTTGCGAATCTGACGGAATTTGGACTAACCCCGTTCTTTACTACAAAGGAACTCGCCTCGGTAGGAGTGGATATAGCGCTCTATTGCTGTGCGGCCTACCGCGCCATGAACGCTGCCGCTCTCAAAGTTCTGCAAACCATTCGCCAAAGCGGAACCCAGGCATCAGTTGTGCCGCTTATGCAGACCCGTGAAGAATTGTACCACTATCTAAACTATCATTCTTACGAACGAAAACTTGACGAATTGTTCTCCCAAAAATCGTAGAAATGTCTGTGCGGCGGCCGGGCTGTGTCGGCGTATAGGCGCCAATTGGTAGGGAAAGGCTTTCCCTACCAGGTGACGCCGACGCCGATACGCCGATACGCCGACACGCCGATACGTCCTCACTACCCTCCCCATCCAATATACCTCGCAGTGTAACCATCCCAGCGCGCCACCGCTCCATGTCGAGGTAGATCGATTGATGCATATCCGAAATTGCTCACAAACCTGCCGGTCGCGGTGTTGTAGATCATGATGCATGACCCGTTCAGGCTGGAATATGTCGTAAAGAAGTTAGTGGTCGTCTCAGAGTTGATCAATTTTGAATATAAATCTTGACTAACATCCCCCTGGACCACACTCGTTGTGTAAACGGCAAGGTACGGCGTGACGTTCTCAAATCGCCGCGAATTCTTTTGCCAGTATCGTTGCGCTCGTTGCTGAGCTAATTGGATTTCGTTTGGAGTCGGATAATAGGTATCGAAAGCGTAGTCCAGATTCCCTGTGTTCTCGAGATTAGCGCACCCGAACAGTGGCAGACATAGGTACACAAACAATATTTTCGACGCCTTCACAAATAGCCTCAGACAATCTCCAATGTTAACACGCACTAGCCCGCAAAAATCACGCGGTGGGAGAATCGACGAGCTCATTGCGGGCTCGCGATCAGTTGTGCGTGGCGATGATTGGGTTTTGCAAGACGTACTCGTAAGGTGGCGGTAAGCTGATGTCGCGGCGACCGCCGAGTTGAAAGCTGGCATGCAACGGCCAGTACGGGTCATCCAGCATTGCTCGCGCCAGTAAAATCAGCGTTGCCTGACCCTTCTGAAGGATCTCTTCGGCAACCTCCGGTTTAGTTATCGAGCCAACCGCAGCGGTGGGCAGCCCAGCTTCCTTGAGGACCCGCTCTGCAAACGGGACTTGGTAAGCCGTGCGCGTGTCGTAGCGGACTCCCGGTGCAATGCCACCGGAACTGCAATCAAACAGGTCGACACCCAACGGGCCCAGCCTTTTCGCCAGTTCGACAGTCTGTTCGATGTCCCAGCCGCCGTCGATCCAGTCCGAGGCGGAGATCCGCATGGTCAGCGGGAGCGATAAAGGCCAGACCGCTCTGACGCGTTTCGCCGTTTCCACCGCAAAGCGAATCCGGTTCTCGAACGAACCGCCGTAACGGTCAGAGCGTCGGTTGGTAATCGGCGAGAGAAAACTATGCCCGAGATAACCGTGGGCAAAATGTAGTTCGACAACCCGGAACCCGGCTTGCAGAGCGCGTTGAGTCGCCGCCCCGAAAGCAGAGAGGACCTCTTCAATATCTGCTGCGGTCATTTCGTGAGGTACTCGCCAGAGTTCGTTGTGTTGGGTGCCGAAGGAAATCGGGCTCGGGCCCAGGGTTTCCCATCCCCCTTCTTCATCAGACAAAGAACGACTACCTTCCCAGGGGCGCGTGGCGCTTCCTTTGCGCCCGGCGTGGGCCAGTTGTAATCCGGCCACCGCGCCGTAGGCATGAATGAACTCCGCAATGCGGGACAACATCGGAATGTGCTCATCAGACCAGATGCCGAGGTCCCCGGGTGTAATCCGACCGCGCGCCTCGACAGCGGCCGCTTCCGTCATGACGAGCCCGGCCCCGCCAACCGCCCGCGAACCGAGGTGAACCAGATGCCAATCCGACGCGAATCCGTTCTTGGCCCAATACTGGCACATCGGCGAAACCCCGATCCGGTTGCGCAGACGGACGTCTCTCAATTGGTACGGCGTGAAAAGTAATGGTTGCATAAATACTCCTTCATTTCAGAGCTAGTATACAGTCTGCCGATAACGGTAATGTCGGCCGGGACGCGCTCCTGCGCGTCCGGCGGGGCACGTTCACATCAATAGGAACGCGCACGCCCGGTCACGCGGGAGTGCGTCCCTAGTCATACGTGCGAGCCGTCGTCGTACGATCCGCCCCAAGTGCCTTAAAGTCCAAGCAACAATGAGAAAATAAACGAAAGATGCGCTTTTCATAGGTCCAATATGTCCCATAGGTCCTATGGGTCCTATGGGGATAGGCTATGCCACCGCCAGCGGCGCCCATGTCCTACAGATCGAGCACGAGCACGACGACGAGCACGATTCCCCAAAAAATCGCCAACGACCATACCGGGAGGATGATTAGGGTTGCGACCGCGCCACGTTAGCTTAGTATCCGCTCTGCCGTTGGCACTCCCGTGCATCCCCCTTTCTCCTATGAAATCTTCGAACGGTTCGCTCTTACTCATGCTGGTCGCAACACTCGCGTGGGCGCAAGCAATTCCTTGCGGATTCGCCGCGGATACAGCAACCGCCCCGAAATCGCCTGAGTCAAAACCGCTTGACCCAGGCTGGCCCCGCGAAGTTACCCGTAATGGGGTACGTCTCGTAGCCTATCAACCACAGGTCGATGAATGGAACAACTTCCGTGAATTGCGCGCCCGTTTTGCCTTTACACTCACGCCAAAGGACGGCAAGCCCGCTGTCGGGATAGAGGAAGTACGTGCCGACACCAGAGCGGACCTCCAGACCCGCACGGTGCTTATCGACAACATCGAGATTGTGGCGGTGCGATTCCCTTCCCTGCCCGCCGAGGAACAGACAAAACTCGAACAGTTGCTGCGATCGACCTTCCCTGGCAGATCGGTTACCGTCTCATTCGATCGGCTTGTTGCGGGTATTCAGGCTAGCCAACAGAGGGCCAAGCCTGTCTCGGTTAAGACTGACCCTCCGCCGATCTTCGTGAGCAGCGAACCGGCCATTCTTTTAATCGTCCCGGACAAGCCCGTGCGGGTGCCGATCAACGGAGTCTCACTGGACTTTGTTGTTAATACCAATTGGGATTTGTTCTTTGCTCCCTCCACATCACATTACTACTTGCTTGTCGACAAGCTGTGGCTGATGGCTGACTCACCGGACGGTGCCTGGCATGTGGCCAAAACGCTTCCCACGGATTTCAGCAAACTCCCCAGTAACGAAAATTGGGATCGTGTGAAAAAGGCTGTCCCGCCTGCCGCCTCCGGAACTGCCAAGGCGCCGAAAGTTTTCTACTCAACGGTACCGGCCGAGTTCATTGCCTTCGCCGGCGCACCGGCGTACAAAAAAATCGAAGGCACCCAATTGGCGTACGCCACCAACACTGACAGCTGGGTTTTCAAAAACGCGGGGGATGGACAACTCTATTACCTGGTGACCGGCCGCTGGTTTCGCGCACCGCAACTGGAGGGCCCGTGGAGCTATGCGGGGAATGATTTACCGGGAGATTTCCAGCGTATCCCTGCGAATAGTGACGCCGCGGAGGTACTCTCTTCAGTACCCGGAACCTCTGAGGCCGAGGATACGGTTCTGCTTGCCCAGGTGCCTACCTGGGCGGTTGTAAACCGAGCCGAAGCAGAGGCGCAGGTGAAGGTGGAATACAATGGCGATCCGCAATTTGCGCCGATCGAAGGGACTTCGCTCAGCTACGCCACAAATACGAGCTCTGTCGTGATCCGGGTCGAGGATAAGTATTACCTTTGCGCCAATGGTGTCTGGTTTGTTTCAACCTCACCGACCGGGCCTTGGACGACCGCTACCGAAGTACCTGAGGCGGTTTACTCGATCCCGCCAAGTAGCCCGGTTTACCATGCGACTTATGTGAAGGTTGAGGGATCAAACGAAAAGCAGGTGACTTGTAGCTATACGGCTGGTTACTCCGGCGCCTACGTAGCCGGCGTAGCAACCGGAGCGGCGCTGGTCTGGGGCACCGGTTACTATTATCCGCCCTATGTTTATCCGGCCCCTGTCCCAATCTATTACCCTTACTACGCGACCTACGGCGTCGCGGCAAACTACTATCCAGCGACCGGGTTCTATGGGGTTGGCGGATACGCCTACGGACCCTATGGCGGTGCTGGTACTGCCGCCTGGTACAACCCTTCCACCGGCGCCTATGGTCGGGCCTATACTAACCAATATCCATACGGCGGTCGCACGAGCGCCTGGGGCTACAATCCAAGCACAAACACTTCATGGACCACCCAGCAAGGCCACAACTATTACAGTCAATGGGGCACCTCGACCGTTGAACGTGGAGGGGAAACGTACCAGGCCGGTCACGTCGTCACGCCGTATGGCAGTACCGGTGTCGCCAAGGGACCAAACAACCTCTACGCCGCGCATGACGGCAATGTGTATAAGCGCGACGATAGCGGCAACTGGTCGAAGTACGAAAATGGCGGGTGGCAACCGGTTACCCCACCGTCGAAGGGTTCTACCCCTACTCAGCCGAGCACTCTTGGCGCCCAGAACAAGCCGACCGGCTCGCCGGGCGGGACAAACCAGCCCCAAAATCTAGGCAGTTCCGGAGGCTCGAAGCCAACTGCCCAAAACGAGCGCCAAAACAGGCCAGCCAAGCGATCGACGGGCGGAGGAACCCAGCAACCTTCCGATGAGCTGACAAATGGACTCGATCGCGAGGCCACGGCACGTAAACAAGGTTCGGAGAGGGCCAACCAGTACCAGAGGAGGCTTAATAGCAGCCGTTGGAGCGCGGAACGGGGGTCGCGAGGTGGGTGGGAGCGGTTCCGGGGTCGCGAATAGTCAGCGATGAGCTCGTCGATTCTCCCACTGCGTCATTTTTGCGGGCTGGCCGCAATGTTCGTTTGCTGCCTTCTCTGCTTCCTGAGCGCATGTTCGAAACCTGGGCAGGGAAAACCTTCCTTTGGCCCGCCGGAGGTTTTAGTAACGGAAGTCCTCCAGCAAGATGTTCCGGTAATAAAGGAATGGATTGGTTCACTGGACGGTTCAGTGGACGCGGACGTCCGCGCAAGGGTGTCTGGCTACCTCGTTTCCCAGAATTACCAGGAAGGCAGACTCGTAAAGACAGGAGATCTTCTCTTTCAGGTAGACCCGACAATTTATGAGGCGGCGCTCGAGCAGGCCAAGGCCGCCTTAGCGCAAGCAAAGGCAAATCAGCTGCAGACCGACCAGGCAGAAAAGCGGACGCTGGAACTCTTCGCCCAGCGGGTCGAAAGTGCGCAGGACCGCGATAACGCAGTTCAACAGAACGATGCGGCGAAGGCCGCGGTGAAGGCGCAAGAGGCTGCGGTGCGTCAGGCAGAAATCAATCTGGAATTTACCAGGTTAACGGCACCCGTTACTGGGATTGCCGGAATCGCAAACGTCAATATCGGCGACCTGGTCAGCCCAACGGATGCCCAGCCGGTAACAAGCATTTCAACCGTGGACCCCATCAAAGCCTACTTCCAGATCAGCGAGCAGGACTACCTGAAAGCCCAGCAGAGTCTGGAACGGGATTCAACAGGTAAGATCCTGGCCCCGCCGATCGAGTTGATCCTTGCTGACGATACCTTGTACGCTGAAAAAGGAAAATTCTCGGCTGTCGATCGGCAGGTAGACGCTCAGACAGGAACGATTCGTCTGGCTGCGTTGTTCCCGAATCCCGAAAATGTCTTACGTCCAGGCCAATTCGTTCGCGTCCGGCTGACAGTTCGGACAAGACATGGAGCGTTGGTGGTGCCACAGCGCGCGGTTAACCAACTGCAATCGAGCTACGAAGTAGCGGTCGTAGGCCCGGACAATAAAGCACAGATCCGTTCAGTCAAAGTAGGTGAGATTTTCGGTTCACTTTGGGTGATTGAAGACGGGCTGAAACCGGGCGAGCGGGTTGTGGTTGAGGGCCTGCAAAAGGTACGCGACGGCGAACCGGTGAAGCCAGTGCCATGGACAAAGACCGCGAGTTAGGAAACCTTCCGCTATAATGGTCATGTCGTTGCATGCAAATTTGGTCGATAGCGATGCGCTCCTGCGG